>JAABUO010001467.1_pt1 | contig 30793 bp, 29 predicted proteins | sample 5559291 | NCBI WGS metagenome assembly JAABUO01 (sample SAMN10711878, study PRJNA513372) | rock metagenome | isolation source: Antarctica rocks | place: Antarctica: Victoria Land, Finger Mt sud | reverse complement strand
AAGGAAGGTGCTCGCGCCAAAAGTAAACGAAGCTGAAGCCGTGAAACAGGCTACGACATGGGCAAACACGCTTGTGCAAGCGCATGCAAAAGTCAATGCCTCGTCTCTGCGCTCGTATGCGCTCTGGGTACAAGGCTATGAGGTCGGTGAGATTGCGGGTCTCGTACGAGATCCGCCGCTGGCAAAATCAACAGTCGAAAATCATATTTTCAAGGCTGTGTCGCTGGAAAAACTCCCACCGACGAATCGTCTGAAGGAGCTCATCAACGGCAGCCCCTACAACAAGCGATACGCCTACCTCATCCGCCAACCCACCGCACAGTCAGAGATATAAGATGATATATGTACAATTTAGTTTTAAGCATCGGCCAGGGTGGTGATGGCGGCAACAGCCATTGCTGCACCAAGAACACCCGATTCGCCGGTCGGTTCGAGAAGGATTCGATGCGGCGCAAGCTGGTCCAAGAAGGCCTGCACGCGCTCGCGAAACCGGGGGTACTTCTCCATCACAGAACCGCAAAAGGAAACGCAAATGTCTCCGGAGAGTTTGGCCACGGTTGCAAGGGATATGAGACTTGCGGCGACTAATGCGGCTGCACGCGTCGACACGGCGACGCAGATACGGCGGAGGAGACGCATGTCAGCCGTAGTGGCGTTAGACGAGGAATAAATCGAATGGAAGAATTGACTTGCATTGGCGAGCAGCGGTGACTGGTCCTCCTCAATGACAGAAAGCGTCGTTGTCTCCAAACCCCATCTTGATTCCATGCCGGAGGGCAAGACACCGCCAAACATCCCCGAACCCTCAACTGCATCCAGCACGGCAAGACGGCAGATCTCGCCCAGGTATCTCCCCGAGACCATTTCCTCGAATGGCTGGAATCCAGGAATGTCGCTTGCTGCGGCCAGCTTCCTGTCCCATCGCGTAGCCGGAAGAATTCCCGTCCCAAACATCGAGAGCTCCGTATTGACAATGACCGACTGTGCCTGCGCCAGCCACTCCGCCGGCCTGTCGCTCAGCTTGCACGGCCCGAGCGACGACAACGGGCACGCAACAGCTGCATTGCATCCCGTGCCAAGAATGAGGCCCACATTGGTGGCAGGGTTGGTGTAGGAATGGGAGACTAGCGTGGCAATGGTGTCGTTGATGACTGCGTCGAGGCTGATATCGAGACCCTTGCGCAGGAATGCCGCCTCGAAGCAGCTTAGAATATCGCGTCCCTGCATCTGCTCGCTGACTCTGTACCCCTTTCCCATGCCCATCAGCAGGCCCGTATTCACGCTCGTCTGATGAATGGGGAAGGACCACGCCACGCCCATGCGCAATTTGGCATGCCAGTCGCGCACCTGCGGGGAATTGGTTTTGGTGCGCTGGATGAGCAGGTGGATCCTCTCTACAATCCAGTCGAAGAAGTCGTCCATGCCGAGTGTCTTGACGTCATCTCCAACTGCGTAGGTGTGCATGTCGAGGATCTGCGGCCGGCGTCGGCGTCCGTCCAGCTCCACCAGCGCTACGCGCAGCGTGCTTCCGCCGAGATCGAGGGCTAGGATGCTGCCGCACTCGGTGCCGCTGGGGAGGGTGTGGATGAAGGAGGGCAGCATGTTGGTGGTCGACGAGACCAGGCTGGTTGCCAGCTCTGCGGCGAGGGCGTTCGCGAAGGGGAGTACAGTGTGCGCCTCTCCGGCCTCCTCCAAGCGCCCCAATTCGTCCAGCATATCCATGGTCTGGGCGGTCAGTTTATGGTCATTGGTCGCACAAGCGATAAGCGCAGATAAGCACGACAGTCACGCCCATAGCAACGATGTCCAGCGGTGCAGTGCAGGAGGTGGGAGTAGGGAATGAATACAAGGGCATACACCCGCCGCTGCACCCGTTTGACAATGCGGGGGCAGACTCCTTCTCCAACCAGCTGCTCTTTGTGCTGCTCCTTGGCGTGCCATGGCTCCTCACATGGGAGTTCGGCTTGGGGTGGGTGGTGTACATCCTCCTCACCCTCCTGCTCTTCTTCCCCATCCTCATCGTCTTCTGGTCCTTCTCCTCGGCAATGGCGCCCGCACGGGCAGGAATGAGCCCCAAAGCGGCGTCGAGGGGCGTCGAGCACTTCGTCTCCTTCACCGACGACTCCAATGCCCGCGCATACCACGGCACCCACAAGATCCCCATTGCCGATTTCTACGAGCTCTACTTTGCCGGCAAGGCGGATTTCCGGGGCGATGCGCTGGAGGTGCTGGAGTCGCGGCACGAATGGGCCAGCTTCCGCTTCACATACACCGTCTTTGCCCACTTCCTCCTCGGCTTCATCCCCGAGCTCTTGGTGCATTCGCGGTCACAGGACGAGGAGCAGGTGCGCGACCACTATGATCGCGGAGACGACTTCTACGCCGCATTCCTGGGGCCCCGCATGATCTACACCAGCGGCATCATGCAGGATCCACGTCGGTATGAGACGCTGGAGGAGATGCAAGACCACAAGATGGATGTGGTTTGTGACAAGATAGGGCTGAAGACGGGGCAGACGATGCTTGATTTGGGCTGTGGATGGGGCACGCTGGCCAGGTATGCCTCCCAGGAGCGCGGGGCCCAGGTCACAGGCATCACCCTTGGGCGCAACCAGACGGCATGGGGCAATCGGGTGCTGTCGGAGGCCGGCCAGAAGCAGAGCCGCATCCTCTGCTTGGACTACAGGGATGCGCCGCTGCCGGATGGCGTCGGACGGCGGTATGACAAGATCACGTGTCTGGAGATGGCGGAGCATGTGGGCGTGCGACACTTCTCCAGCTTCCTGGGCCACTTGAATGACATGTTGGAGGACGATGGGACCTTCTTCCTGCAGATTGCTGGCCTGCGCAAGGCGTGGCAGTACGAGGACCTGATCTGGGGCTTGTTTATGAACAAGTACATCTTCCCGGGGGCAGACGCTAGCACGCCTTTGGGATGGACAGTGGACAAGCTGGAGGGAGCCGGGTTTGAGATCAAGTCCATCGACACCATCGGCGTGCACTACTCGGCCACGCTGTGGCGGTGGTACCAGAACTGGCTCTCCAACCGGGGCTCCATCGAGGGCAAGTATGGGAGGAGGTGGTATCGCATCTGGGAGTTCTTCCTCGCCTACTCCACCATCATCTCGCGCCAGGGCTCTGCCGCCTGCTACCAGATTGTCATGCACAAGAACCTCAATACCTTTTCGCGCGTGGCCGGCATCCATACGCAATTTGGCCTGGCTACCAAAAAGTAGATCCTATGTACATGAATAGCAAGGCTTGGTCGTAGAGGAGCGTGACTAAGGTTACAGGTCGGGAAGGCCTTCGATATGGAATTGCCGGCCCACAGACATGATCGGGACGCCGGGGACGCGGCGCACGCGGCGTTTGAGGTCGCGGTCGTTGGTGGCCACAATGTAACACTTGTGCTGCATCACCCTCGCCACAATGCAGTCGTCCGCGTAGGTGCCGGTGTGGGAGCAGGTGAGGCGCTGGTGGGCGGGATCGCGGGCCACGCGTAGAGCCAGACGGTACCTGCTCCCCAGCTTCTCCAGCTCGGCCATCACGCAGTCGGTGATGCAGGGGATGCACTTTGCGTCCAGGCAGGCCAGCATGCCCCCCACCAGCTCGATCTTCTTTTGGATGCTAAAGTTGATGAAGTTGGTGTCGACCAGCACCTGGTAGGGGGGGGCCAGGGCTGTATTGTACTTGAAGAAGAGACTGGATGCAAAACGTGGGATTCTCTGCTCTTTCGCGCCCTCCTCCTTCTGCTTCTCCTCCTCCTTCTTCGCCTTTACTCGCTCGTCCCTCTTCCCAATCGTCTTCTTGGTGAGCGCGAACTTGCGCTGCTTGGTCGCTCTGCCCATCGGTCCCTGGCTGTGTCTGTGGTCCGTGGATCCGTCAACCCACTGTCTACACCAACACGCGGCGGAGAGGTTGGAGAGAGGAGAGGAGAGGGAAGAGAGGAACAATGGACCTCCCGCGACTGCCCAGACCGTCGCTGGCCATTCCATCCTACCCGCCGGCCCAAGTGCCCCCGACCGCCAACAACCCCTTCAACGCGCTGCACTCCAGCCAGCCCGAGGGGAGCGTCTTCATCGTCATCGGCAGCATCCTGGGCCTCTTTGCCGTCGTCCTGCTGGCGTGGCGGATGGGCTGGGCCTACACCATCCACCGCAGCGCGCCAAAGGAGAGCAGGCAGGTCCCGCGCACAGGCAGCCTTGTGCACCTGCACGACCTGGCCCCTCAAAGACGGCCCACCGACCTCTACTACTCGCCCATTACCGCCATGGGCCAGCAGGAGCGGAGACGCTATCCGCGCGAGATGGCAAGCTGGCCGTCTGCCTCCTGCCCGTCCGCACGCGTCCCCAGCACCTACCTGGACCACCTGCTCGACTCCCCCTGCTCACAAACACGCTTCTAGCCTGGCCTGGCCTGTTCTAGCTAACTAATCTCTCATGCAAACCCCTTCTATGTTACAAGGACTCCATCTGTGCGCTGATCTCGTCCAGCTCGTTGCGTGCCTCGCTGTGCTTGGCCGTCATCTCCTCGAAGCGCTTCTCCCACTCGTCCCGCTCGCCCTCCAGCGATGCCACCTTGCGTTCAAAGTGCTCTGCCTTGACGTCGGTGGAGCGCAGTCTACATTAGCTCATCCTTTCGCGTCCAATCACTTACTTCTCGGTGGTCTCGCGCAGGTTGCGGTCGCTCTGCTCGTTCTCCTCCTCCAGCAGCTGCACCTTGCGCATCAGCGACTCGTTCTGGTGCCCGTGGGCCGCCCCGTCGTCTGCCGCCGCCTTGGCCTCCTTCAGCAGGCCCTCCAGCTTCTCCACCTCCGCCTCCAGGAGCTGGTTGCGGTGCTGCAGGGACGCGATCTCCTGCTCCTTGCCAATCGCCTCCTGCTCCAGCTGCTTGCTCTTGCCCTTCGCCTCCTCCGAGCGCTCGTTGGCGGCGTCTGCTTCTGCGCGAAGGGCGCTCAGCTTCTCCTTGATCTTGTCCATGGCGCGTGGTTGTTATAGACCTGATGGTGATGGGTGGTGGTGAGGGGAGGAGGAGAACAAAGAAGTCAACAGAGACCGAGATGCTGCAGCCAAAGACCCTCAACACGCCCCGGCCAAAGACAGTGGGCCGGAAGACGATGGGTGGCGGGGATGAGAATGCAGTGGAAGGGATGCGGACCGTAGGCAAGAGCACCGTGGGCAAGAGGAACCCGTTTGTAACGCCGCTGCCCAGGAGGATTCCATTGCAAGGCAAGGACACCAACAGGAAGGGCGAGCAGCAGCAGCCCAGGACGGTCACGTCGGCAGGGGGGGCTGCCGGGAGGAAGACGCGTGTGTCGCTGTCCAAGGAGGAGGTGGAGGCAGTGACGGAGCCGGGGGGGCTGCTTGACGAGGTGCCAGACATCGAGTACATGCCCCCGCGCTCCATCCCCCTGCCGCACGAGCCAGCCGACTGGCGGACGTGGGCGGAGCTGGAGAGGGAGATGGAGGCGTGGGGCATGCTGGAGCCCTCACCCCCGGACCACAGGCCCACGCTGGCCGAGCAGGTGGCCCGCATCGACGAGGACTGGCGGCAGAACCGACTCTTTACCCCCACCGCCTCGGAGCAGGAGGAGGTGGAGCTGACCGCGGAGCAGATGCTGGCCATGGTGGATCCCGAGAGGAGGAGGCAGAAGCCGCGACGCAGGTTCGATGCCCCGACTGCAGCCTCGCGCGCCAGATCCAAGCTGCCCGACCGGCCTCCCCCCAGCCATAACCTGCCCTACGACGACTACGACGACCGCGACCTCCCCACCTTCTGACCTGACCCTGTACCCTGTACCCTGCGCCCTGTACCCTGTACGACCTTTCTGTAGGAGTTATTTTCTTGTTGATAGCCATTGTATTCCTGCCATCCGATCATCTTCCATCCGTCAAGATGACCAGGATGATGATGATGATGACAACGGCGACGCTCCTCGGCTCGGGACTCGCCTTCCAAAACACCTGGCCGCACTTGCTCCTGCACGGTAAAGAGAGTGGTAGCGGCGGCGACTTCATGGCGCGGGCAGAGGAGGCCGTGAGGGAGTGCCCGAGTGCACTGCTGCTCATCAACCAGCCCGGCCTGGACGCCTCCGACCTCTCCTCGCACACCACACCGCACCTGCACCGCCTGTCGGAGCAGAAGGGCGCCAGCCTCTATCCGCACGTCCACAACGCGCCAAGCGGTGCCGTGGACCAACTGCAGGCACTGGCCGAGGAGCACTGCGGCGCCACGGTGCAGACCATCACAGCTGGCGCCCACGACATGCGCCAGCCTGGCTTCGACGGCATCCCCCCCGTGGCCGGCATTCAGCACGCCCTGCGCCTGGACTTTTCGCCGCTGGCAGGGAGCCAGCCTCTACGCGCACAGCAGGTGGCACAGCACGACGCCTACCTGCAGAGCCTCTTGGAGGGCATGAACATGGACAACATGACCCTCATCTACGCCTCCTCCCCTGCACCGGGCCCTCTACGACGCAGACAGGAAGGAGCTGCCGCCCGGGGCCTATTCTCACGCTTCGCCTTCTTCACGCCCGGGATCCTGATGGCGCTTACGGTGGCGCTGGTGCTGCTGCCTATCCTGGCCGTCGCGCTGACCGCCCTCTCCTCCATCGAGATCAGCTACCTCGCCTTTCGTAAGCAGTAGTCTGTATATACTTCTATTGATGACCATTTCATGACGAATGCAATCGGTGCTGGTGCCGGAGCGGGTCAAGGAGCGGCTGCCAGACGCGCTGCTGGCCCATGTCCTCGACTACTGCCAGCTGCCGGACCTGTGTCGCGCGGCGCAGGCCTCGAGACGACTCAAGCGGCTGGTCTACCATCCCGCGCGATGGCGGCGCAGACTCAACCTCGTCCGCCCAGACGCGCGCACGGCAGACTCGGGGGCAAAGGGGACGCTCTTTGATGCGCGGGAGGGCGACGCGCGCTCGGCGTATGTGCAGGTGTACAAGAACCTGGCGCCCTTGTTCTACGACCTCGTCCACGCAAAGAGCCACCAAGACCCTGTTCTCTTTCGCGTAGTGCATGGACCTGTTGAGCAGGCCGTGGTGCTGGCGCGCTTGGAGCGCTTCTCGCAGGCGGAATTGGACACGGTTGGCTGGCCGGACATGCATCAGCGCCTGCTCTCCCTCATGGAGATCTTTGAATCCGCAGCTCTGCGCGAGTTTGAGAATGGGTTTGTGGCGGAGGAGGGAGAGGGCACCATGCGGGAGTATGCTCAGGTGCTCCATCACCTCGGCCGTATCCACAGCTGCATCCGCGTCTACGTCAACGGGCTGCCCATCATGATGGAGTCGTTCGGGAGCTATGCGGACTGCTTTGCAGACGTGGCAGACACCGCCATCTCCCTCACCCCGCTCACTCACTTTCTCGACACACTGGCATCCTACATTCGCGCTCAGGCGATGGTTGTGGGCCGCGTGTTTCCAAGCGACACGGATGCCATGACGCCGTTGGTGAGCAGGGTCATGGTAGAGCTGCTGGGAGAATATATCTCCTCCGTCCTCGACGAGTCGCATTCGCGAAACCCGGCCACGTACCTGCAGGCCGTGGCCCAGTCATTCCGAGGATGCATCCGCTTCCTCGAATCCATATCCGCCAACGACCTGGCGCCGGATCGCCAGGTGGCGGCGAAATTGCTGGGGACCATCTACGACAGCCATCTCGATCTCTACTTCCCCGAGGAGGTGCGATGGTTTCGAGGGAGCTGCGAGGCGATTGTGGATGGATGGGAGCATCAGCAGGTTCAAGAGGCAAAGGATACTGCTTCGAGGCTGATGATGGGAGTCAACCGCGAAGCTGACAAGCGGGACTTCATCTCGTCCTTCAAGAAGATGATTCTACTCCCTGTGCGAGCTCCATCCACCACGCCCACGCCCACGCCATCCGGTCGAGCAACGCCCGCCCTTGCTGCGCCCACTACAGAGCTTGCTGCACAGACAGCCATCATGGAAACCAAACTGGAAAATATTCGCAACCTCTTCTCCCTCGAGGTCGCCCTCCAGCTCATCCATCTAGCAAAGAGTAGCATTGAGCGCGGGGCTCTTTTTATTGCCTTTGGCGGTCAGATTGGGGAGGAGGCGAAAGAAGCCTGCGAGGGAATATTCGTGGAATTGCTGTCGGCACTCGGCACGCGACATATCCAGTCTGGCTTTGACCAAGCCGTCGACCGCCTCGCAGCGTATCATCCAAGGGAGGATATCGCGCCGCATGCGGCCGTCGAGCCATTGGTGACCTTCCTGGAGCTGGTGCATGTCGGAGACCTGATTGGGCAGATGGTGGATGTCTTTTACGAGGAGGAGCTGGTGGCCCCGCACTTTGTCCAGCGCCACGACTTCCTCGATCCGGCCGTAAAGGGCAAGAAGAAGTTTGAGCAGATGCTGGATGGGCGGGTGGCTGCCGGGCTGAGCAAAGGCATCGAAGCCCTCCTCCACCAAATCCAAATCATCCTCTCCACCCTGCAAAAAACGAGCGACTACATGCCTCCGCCGGCGTCTGTGACCGGCACCGCGCATGCAGCAACCGACACGAGTCCGTCGGGGGCGGCAGAGATGGTCATCCGCTGTGTCGGCACACACACCAGCCTGCTCGTTGGATCCACCGACAAACAAGTCCTGGATGTATTCAACACCGAGGTGGGGCTGCGACTGTTCCATGCAATCTGCAAGCACATCAAGCGCTACACCGTCAGCGTGCAGGGGGCTATGAAATTCATCTCCGATCTGAATGCATACCATGCGTTTGCCCTCTCGCTAAAGCAGCGCGCGCTCGTGCCCTACTTTGTCGCCCTGAAGAATTTAGGCCACATCTTCCTCATCGACGCGAGTGATGCGCGGGCAATTGGACAGGTGGTGGCGGACGCATCGCGCTACGCTGGTGTGTTTCGCGTCGAGGAGGTGTATGAGTTTGCGCAGCAGCGGGCAGACTGGCTGCGCGTGAAGAAGGAAGTGGACAAGCTCTTGTATGGGCTCTCCTGTTCCATCACCTAGTATATATGGATCTCTATCTCTCTTGGCTCATGCCTCGTATGTACATATGCATGACTAACTATCTGGGCATGACGCTCCATCTCGTATGACTAATGCCTCCATAGACGCACGGCTTTATCCTTCCCGCCGGACGCAACGCACAGACCATCCATGGACCAATCGACCGCATACACCTCGTCTCCGTGTCCCGGAAGATCCGTGTGCAGCTTCTGCTTCACCACATCCCACAGTTTGACCGTCGTGTCCTTGCTGGCAGAGACGAGGAGCCTGCTATCCGCCGACCAGGCACAGCTGTACACAGCCGCCACATGGCCGCGCAGCGTCGTGACGAGCTTCCCGCTCTTTGCATTCCATAGCTTGACGTGCGAGTCAAAGGAGGCTGACGCGATCATCTGTCCGTCGGGGGAGAAGGAGACATGATTGACGGGCTGTTGATGGCCGTGCATTCGCGCCAGCGGACTCGTCGACGCTGCCACGTTCCATAGAAACATAGTCATATCGTCGCTGCAGCTGACCAACTTCTCATCGTGGGCGGCAGCGTGCTCAGCCCACGCTTTGCGCGCCTCCTCGACGGAACCAGCAGCCCGGAGCAGGAAGTCAGTGGAGAGGGCCATGTGGTTGACGCGGTGCGAGTGGGAGGTCAGCGAATGCAGCAACCGCCCGTCCTCTGCATTCCATACTTTGATGGTCTTGTCCTGCGACGCCGAGTAGAGCCAGCCATTACCGCCCCAGCGCACGCAGGTGACGCCTGCCGCATGTCCCGAGAGTGCGTGCACGACGCGCCGCAGACTCACGTTCCATATGCGAATCCCAGCATCCTTGGACGCCGAAGTCAGACGAGCCCCGCGTGACGCCTCCCACCGATGCAGTGGCTCCCATGCAAGCGACGTGATCCACTTGCTATGCGACTTGAGTTCTCCCAGCGAGGCGCCTTTATGGTCCCATACACGCACCGTATTATCCATGCTCCCCGTCGCAATCAGCTCTCCGTCCGGACTATAGCTTACGCACAGGACCCAATTGGTGTGTCCTTTGAGCGTGTGCAGCGGCGTCGCGGTATCGCAGTCCCATATCCTGGCCGACGAATCGCCAGCGCCGGTGACCAACCGGTTCCCTTTGGGCGAGAATTGGACGGCCAGGATGACGCCAGAGTGTCCTTTGATCGTGCCCGTGCATCGACTGACCCCGCGAACGCGGAATATGGCCTGAGGCGAGTAGACGAGGGTGAGGACGTCTTCGGTCGAGCGTAGGCCGGGCGAGAAGACGTCGGTGAAGAGGTCCATGGAGATGGGGCTGCTGCCATTGCTGGTGGTGATGGAGAAGGAGTAGGGGACGTGGTCCTCCTGGCCCAGCAGCCGATTGAGCAGGATCTCCAGCTGCTTGTTGGTCACGGCCCCGGGCACGTTGACGGTCGAGGTCTTGGTGCCGGAGGAGGCGTCTTCAAACTGCAGCACGACATGGGGGAGGTTGGCGATGTCGCGCGCTGTGTCTGCGCTGCTGAACTTTGGTTTCTTGCTGGGCGGGAGTAGTGTCGCCATGGGTAGGAGTCAAATGGGAGCAACTGGTCTATCTATTTTCCTCCTCCGCCTCCCCCCCGGATCTCTGCACTTGGTGTTTAGTTTGCGAGGGGGAGGAAGGGGCCCACCGCCCACTGCCACTGCCACTGCCACTGCCATAGCTCTCCACCAGCCTCTGCCAGGCCTGCTCCTGCAACGGATCCCCCGTGCCCAGCTCTGCCGCAACATCCACCTTCTCGCCCCGCTGCAGCCGCTTGAGGACGTCGTTGAGCAGCCCAATCCGGGTGTCTGCGCGGCGCACGTACACGGCGTGCTCGCTTTTGACGCGCGCAACGAGCATGGCCTGGTTCCCCACCAGCAGCCACAGCACGAGGAAGGGGATGGACGGCGAGCGCCAGAGGGAGGTGCTGCTCATCCTCTATCCTTGGACCCTTCGTTGTTTGTTTACGTTTTGTCCTCCACCATGAAGGACAAGCCACTGGGGTACAGCAATGCAAAGAGGCCTGGCAGACGCAATGTGAGCAGCGGGCAGTACAGCCAGATCACGCCAGCCCAGGCCCAGGAGTTCCGTGAGGCCTTCACCCTCCTGGACAAGGACGGCGATGGCACGATTGGGCGCGAGGATTTGACGGCCATGCTCATCTCCCTCGGCAGCCGGGAGGACGACGCCGGCCTGGGTGGCAAGGTGGACGAGATGCTGGGCGACATGCCCTCGCCCTTGAACTTTGCCGCCTTCCTCACCGCCCTCTCCAGCCATCTCTGCGACATCACCCCGCGCGAGGAGCTGCTGGCTGCCTTTGCCGCCTTTGACGAGGACGACAGTGGGAGGGTCGAGGTGGACGAGCTGCGGGAGGCGTTGACCAGCATGGGCCGCCGGATGAGCGAGGATGAGGCTGCGCAGGCGCTGCACTCCTTCTCCAATCGACGGCATTTCAAGTACAGGGAGTTTGTGGATGCGCTGGCAGGGTCCCAGATGGCTCCCCAAGCTGCGTAGCATATATATATAGGGTAGTGGAACGAGGGACTATACACTATTCGGTGGAGACAAGCTCGTCGCAGGCCCAGTCCTCGTAGGAGCCATCCGGCAGATACCGCCTGACCACCAGCGGCACCTTTTTCTGGGAGAGCTCCTTGATGGCAATCTGCAGCGGATCCGTCTCGCCCTCCAGGTCCACCAGCACCGGCGCATTCATGCTGATCTGCAGCGCCCGGGTGCCCAGGATGCGCGCCCGTTCGTACTTGGTCATGTACGGCGTCGTGGACCGCTTGTCGCGCGGGATGGCTCCCCCGGCCACATGCCGCGCCGCCGCAGCCACATCGCCCGAGGGAATAATGTGCTCGGCCACGCCAAGGACGGTCCCGTCGCCGTTGAGCTTTTCGCCCTCTGCTTCGCCATCACCGTCCCCGTCCTCGTCTCGCTTCGCCCCTTCCCCGTCCCCGTCCCCGTCGTCGTCCACCGTCAGCAGCATGGACGGGTCCTCGTCAAAGTACCCGCCGTCGAAGCCCCCGTCATCGAATCCTCCATCTTCGTCGCCAAAATCGGACATGAAGATGGATGGTCGGGCAAAGCGGGGCAACACGTAGGAAGTAGCAAGATGAACGAATGAATAATTACAAGGAAAGAGGAAATGTCCAGAATATCTCGCCCCTCGACTCGCTCTACCTGGCGACCGCCTGGCCCACGCCCTCGAACGAGACAGAGCACGGTCGTTGACGAGGGGGTCGTTTGTGCCCTGTGCGAGTCACGCGGAGGGGTCGCGTCCGTAGGGATGGCCTTTGCGCTGCTCCACACCGGCCACATCGTCCTCTGTGAGATCGTCGACTCACAGACCTATGCCCGCACCATCCAGAAGATTGCCCTCTTCCAGCCCTCGCAAATCATCGTGCCCAGCCTCCCCTCCAACTCATCCAAACTATATAAAATAATCACAGAGAACGTCCCCGAGGTTAGGCTTGTGCACGTGCAGCGAGCGCTCTACAACCTGGAGGAAGGCAACGAGTACCTGGAATCCTTGTGCCTTGCCGACTACGTGGAACCCCTGCGCGTTGCCCTACATGCAAAGTTCTACGCCGTGTGCTCTTTTGCAGCAATCCTCAAACACATCTCCTCATCGCACGGCGTGACCTTTGCACCGCGCTCGCTTTACGTTCGCTATGAAGGGAGTCAGGGCAGCATGCTTGTTGACTTTGGCACCACCCGCAACCTCGAGACCGTCCAAAATCTCAATAACCCAAACAGCAACCACTCCCTCTTGGGCACTCTCAACCACACGCAGACTCCAATGGGCGCCCGCCTGCTGCGGCTAAGTATTTTGCAGCCCTTGCTGGATTCGGTCATTATTAATGGGCGTCTCGATGCCATGGAGGAGTTGTCGCATAACCAGGATGCATTCTTTGCAATCCGTGCTGCTTTGACACCATTTCGGGATCTCGATCGACTGCTCACTTCGCTCATTGCAATCCCTGCCAAACCCTCCCTGCAGCATTCGGAGCGGCGCATCAATGATATAATTACGCTCAAGGCGACGATCAGCATGGTGGATGCGCTTGTCGATGCGTTGCAAAACTGTCAGTGCGAAGTGCTTCGTCATGCACAATCCATCTGCACGGACGCCTCCTATGGCCGTATTCAAGAGATTATAGACACCATCATTAATCCTGATGTCCAGCTGGCCAAAGGTGCATTGGACCTGCGTAATCAGAGATGTTATGCTGTCAAGAGTGGATTCAATGGGCTCTTGGATGTAGCCAGGCAGACGTACAAAGAAGCCACTGCAGACGTGGTTGCTCTTATTGAACGCTACAATACAGACCATGAAATGGCCATTGATCTCAAATACGAAACACCACGAGGGTTCTTCATGCGGGCCATGCGTGACGATGACCGCGCACTACCCGACGCCTTTATCAATCGTGTGAAGAAGAAAACATGGATCGAATTCTCGTCCCTCGAGCTGCTCAAGCGGAATGCCAAAGTCAATGACTCCCTCGTTGAGATCCTGCTCCTTTCCGACTCCACCATCGAGACACTCACGTCCAATGTCCGACGAGAGGTTGCCTCGATTTACCGACTGAGCGAATGTGTGGCTTTACTGGACATGATTGCATCCAATGTACACTTGTGCACCGTATCCGAGTACGTCCGACCCGAATTCAATGACAAGCAAGTGCTCGCTATCAAAAGCGGACGCCATCCAATACGGGAACGAGATAATTTAAGAAGATTCCAAGCGAATGATACGTATGCGGCTTCCACCTGTCGATTTCAGATTATTACTGGAGTCAACATGAGCGGTAAGTCTACCTACTTGAAGCAGGTTGCGTTGCTCGTTATCATGGCGTGCGTAGATTGCTGGCATGTAGGCTCATAACAGTCAAGCTGGATGCTTTGTACCGGCAGAGTATGCTTCCTTTCCCATCACTCGGCGTCTCTTTTCTCGCGTCTCGATCGACGATGGGACGGAGGAGGCAAGCAGTACCTTTGCCATCGAGATGCAGGAATGTGCGTACATCCTTGCAGAGGCAAAACAGGGAGACCTGGTGTAAGTATCCCCGCCATACTGATTCAGGTGAAGCATTATGGACGAGCTTGGACGTGGAACGAGCAGTCGCGATGGATTGGCCATCACGCTGGCCATCTCCCAGGCACTCATGGAAAGCGCAGCAACGGTGTTGTTTGCTACTCACTTTAGGGAGGTCGCGTCCGTGTTGGGTTCAAGACCCGGTGTCGTTTCCATGTTCATGCAAGCGCGGGTGGGTGGGTATGTTTGTGTTGCTCATCTACAGGTGGGCCAGCAAAGCGAGATTGAGATGCACTACACCATTGCGGATGGCGCCCTTGAGGACAGAGGGTATGGCATCGCACTCGCCGGCATTGCAGCGCTCCCTTCTGGTCTACTTGAGCGCGCGCGTCACGTATCGCAGGACCTCCGCCTGGCGAGTGAAATTGCCCAGCGCAACTCCACGGCCGCCACGACCAACAAACGACGCCGACTGCTATTGGTACTACGTGAAACACTCATGCAGGCCTCAACCGGACTCCTGGAAGCCGAGCCGCTCCTGCGCTGGATGCAGAAAGTGCAGCGCCAGTTTGTCGCAAACATGGAAGCAACATAATTAGCAGGACACTTGCGGACGGAGTTTGATGCATTATTTCATTTTCTTTCCAAATACATGCTGCGGATCTAGCATATTCTTTTTATACATTCTAACATATTACTCTTCCGCGTCTTCTCCCTCCCCTTGTCTTTCATACAGTGCCTTGGGCCCATCTTTGCGCACCGGGATCTTTATGCCCTGTCGTGCAAACGCCTTACTCAGCGCCGTGGATTCAATCATGCCCGGGAACTTCTTGGCAGAGTAGACGGTGAAGGGCTGTGAGAAGACAGAGCAGCTGACGCAGCTGACATTGGCGGGACCGGTATTGATCTGCAAGTCCTCCCTGCGACACAGGTTGAGAAAGTCGCAGCGCAATCGATACCGTCCTTCTGTCCTCACGGACAGATCCTGCAAGATGAACCATATGCCATACCGATCGTTCGCATCTGTCAGCTTCGAAGCGCTTGCGTGGCGTGATCCAATCAGATTGCCAGAGTACGTCCCTGGCTGATTGTAGAAGTCGCCGATGGTTTGGTGATCGTTGAAGGGGTATTGGAAGGAGGAGCCAAATTGCCGCGCCGTGTCATCGTTGGCCCCGCTGGGGCTCCAAGCCGGCGGCTCGGTCTTTGCCGGAGCAAAGAATGGAAAGGGCGTCGAGGTTGCAGTGGAGATGTTGTGCGTGCTGGGAGAATGCCGGACAGTGTTGAGCTCCGTGGCGCCGTCCTGAGACCACAAATCGACTGCCAGCACAAAGAAGGACGTGTCGATGTGCTTGACATCGACATCGAGTCCGTCGTTGCCGGTGATTTGCAGGCGGACACAGATCGGCGGTGTGATTGGCCGGCGGTCCTTGTCGCCAAAGCCACACATCCTCGAACCTATGCGTTAGCGCGTAGTCCAATTGCAGTGCGACACATACGAATCGGCTGCTGGACAATGTCGAGCGTGTAGGTCAGGCCACCAAAGGTGTTGGATGACTCATTGCTGCTGATGGGGAGTCCATTGGCCATCTTGCACCACACCTACCGAGAGCAGGAATGTGGCACCCGACGCGAAGCTGCTAGCAGGGCAATTGCGTCGGATGGAAGAAGGGGATCATGCAATCTCGGGATTTCTTGTTGTGGTGGGTGTGTGTGGCCTTTCCCAAACTCTGGTTTCATGTGCGGTGGGCGCATCTCCGACGGAGAATTGAAATTATGTACATTTGGGGGAAGAGGAGAGAGGAGAGGCTTGGTGGTCTACTTGAGAACCTTATCTTTCAGGTTCTTCAACTTGGCGGCCATTCCCATTCCCATTCCCATTCCCTGCTGCTGCTGCTGCTCCTTGTCCTGCTTGTGCTCCTTTGCCAGTCGTCGCTCTTCCCGACGCGCCTTCTCCAGGTTGCCAGCTCCGCCGCGCCCAACCGTGTCCTCGGCCATGGGAGAGTGGTGCCGTTGGAGGGAGGGCTGCGTGTCGACGTCCTGCGCCAGACGCGTCTTGCCCTTGTCCTGGTTGTGCATGATGTTGCCGGCCCCGCCTCGCCCGGTGGTGTACGGAGCGTCCGCGGCCAGGCTCTTGCCCAAGTCCGGCGGCGGCGTCTCGCCCTCGGTGTAGTGCACCTTTTGGCTATCCTCCACGTTCCCATACCCGCCGCGCCCTGTCGAGACAAACTTGCTCTCCTTATTTGTCGTGTTCATTGGTACGTAAGAGTAATGATGGCGATGGACAGCGGGCATGATTCTACGCATTGCTTACGAGTTCCTCCTTCTCTTCCAGCACCTCCTCCACCGCCTCCTCGATAACCTCGTCGCCGGCCTGGTGTAGTTTCGTCTGCCGCTCAGCAGGGTCGGGTATGCCGAGCTCGTCTCTCTCCTCCTTGGCTCGCTGGGCAATCCTCTCGCGCCAAGCCCGCCACTCAGTCAGCTGCCGCTGCTGCACGTCGAGAAGCTCCCGGTTGACCAGAGTCAGCTCGGCCGCATCCTCCTCGTCGAATATGCGGCTGAAGTCGCGCAGATTTTTCCGCACCAGCTTCTGCTGCTCTTTGGAGAGGAGCGTCTGCGGCCGCGGTCGCCACAGGAATTGCTTGAATCGATCCAAATGCTCCTCACGCAGTAAGGCTCCCCGGAAGTCCCAGATCCGGTACCCATTCTCGGCCGTATTACGCCATATGGAAGCGCTCGTAGCAACAAATCGGCCGGATGGGTCCCATTCCATCTCGCCCATCCCGTAATGCTCAGTGGTCGCCATGAGCTGGAGATTCGAGTTGAGCTCGCGATCGCCTTCCTTCTTCTCACCCTCAAAATCCAGGTCCCAAAACTCAAGATCGAACACGGAGGTTCCCCCGACCGTAGCCACGACAACATGTCGTCCCTTGGGAGACCAAAATATACCGTTGCTGCTCTTCTTTTCCAAGCTTCGAATGGAGCGGAAGCTTCCCGTCGCACCTTTTGCCTTTTCCTGCCCGTAAAATGTAACACTCGTCTTTGGCGGTCCACCAGAGATGATGGGATCGCTGGAACTTATAATGACAAACCTCTCCCCCATTGGCTCCCATGCAAAATTGACGACCGTGTCTTTGAGTTCAATGACTTCAACAGGGACATTCTTCTCAGTGACCCGGAAAAACTCCAGATTTGTAAAGGTCGACTTTTTGGTTTTGGTGTGGCGATCTACCTTGACGCACAGATAGTCTCCTCGCGATTGCCAATGCAGTCTGCATTCCGAGACGTTGAATAGATTGCGAGTTCGCACGATTTCTTTGCTCGGCACAGACAGTAGCCCCACCCTCGCTGTCTGATTCGCAGATTCTGGCGACCAGAAGCAGAGCATTTCTTCTCCTTTCTTATCAGGCATAGCAGGGCTCCACTCAAAGTCAACAATTCCGTCAATTCGAAAGCTCTTCTTGTCCAGCAGACCCATACCTGGTGTCTCATAAATGGAGATCGATTGGCCCTGTGTGATTCTTGCAGCATACTTGTCGTCCGCAGACCACTTGAGAGTTGGCCAGACCATTTTCTGCTTTTGGTTCTCCCCAGTCGAAGTTGCGAATGACCGAAGAACTGTGCCAGTTTGTATATCCCAGACAATCAGCTGTTTACCCTGGTCTTCTGCTGTAAATACGAAGTTTTGCCTTTGGCCAAGGACAAGCGGCTCGTTGGACCATGTGACCATGTAATTTTCACACGGACTAAAGTCAATCAGCTTCACGGCTGGATGAGGGAATCGATTTAGACTTTCCCACTTGGGCCCGCCCCATATCTGAACGCCCTGTGGATGAAGGGAAACAAGGAAGGTTCCCAACGGCGACCATTGAACGTAGGTTTCTGTCCAATTATTCCGCGACACGTCCTGTTCTGGGGGTTCATGCTTCTTATTCCACCACACACTCACTTCGTCTCCGCGTAACGTGACAAACTGATCTCGACCGGCAGAATCAGCCAGCCAGCTGCGAAGGTGCGGGCGATCCTGATAATCTTGCCGGGGCGGTGGCACAAACTCGCCGTCTTCCTCTGCAGATTTCCCATACTCCTCAATGTCTGTGAGCTTGTTGACGAGAAGAGTGTGGTTTTTATCGAGGGCGAATCTGTCGAGTTGTTTGACGGTAGCATCGGCCTGCTCTGGCGTCTCATAATCAATGAAGAGGAATCCTTTTGACATGCCCGAAGCCTCGTCCATGGGCATATATACTCCCTCCTCTTTGATGCGGCCGTACGACCCAAATTTCCTTTTTATGACCTTTAAGAGAGTATCCCGTTTGGTGGCAGGAACGATGGGCGCTCCGTCCACGGCAATTAGCGTGTCCAGCCCCTCCTCACGGTCGACAATGTACTGCTCGTGGAGGTCGCTGAAGTCGATGTCCTCCTCGTCATCGTAGTAGGAGTGTCCATTCCCATTCACTTCCGCATGGCCCAGGTCAGGCATGGTGGTGGTGGTCGTTTGATCTTTTCCGCCCCTGTCGCGGAGCTGTCTCGTGATTGGCCAAGGGTCAGCGAGATGCAACAGCTTCTGTCTCCGCCGACCACCGCCATTGACTGGGAGGATGTGGGGTTCGGCATCAAGCCCACCAACGGGCACGTTCAGTGCAGGTGGAGAGAGGGGGCGTGGTCCATGCCGGAGTTTGTGACAAACCCCATGCTTAACGTCCACGGACTGGCTCCCGGCCTCAACTACGGACAACAGTGCTTCGAAGGACTGAAAGCCTTTCGCGCCGAGAACGGCGAAATCAGCATCTTTCGTCCGGGCAGGAATGCGAAACGGATGGCTTACTCGGCGGGCTATGTGTCCATGCCGGAGGTGCCAGAGGACCTGTTCCTCAGCTGCTGTCGGGTAGCAGTCGCGAAGAATGCAGAGTTTGTCCCACCGTACCAAGCAGACGCCAGCTTGTATGTTCGGCCGCTCTTGTTTGGTAGCGGAGCAATGCTGGGCCTTTCACCCTCGCCAGAGTACATGTTTTGCGTCTACGTTCTACCCGTTGGAGCATATCATGGCGTCCAGCCCGTGGATGCCCTCGTCCTGGAAGACTTTGACCGTTCTGCTCCTCATGGAAGCGGTGGGTACAAAGTCGGTGGTAATTACAGTCCATGCTACCGGCATACAGCTTCTGCCGTACAGCAAGGTTTTGGGATTACGCTTCATTTGGATGCTCTCACGCATACTTTCGTTGATGAATTTAGTACTTCGGGATTTGTAGGCATTCGCTATACCAATGGGCAGACGCATACCATGGTTGTGCCTCAGTCGCCAAACATCATAGAGAGTGTGACGACTGCTACCATTATGCAAATTGCAAAGGATCTGGGATGGACTGTGGAACATCGGCCGGTCCCATGGGAGGAAGTGTCTACATTCTCTGAGGTTATTGCTGCGGGCACGGCGGCCCTGCTACTCCCAATAAAGAGCATAACAAGAGGTGGGGAGAAGCTACTTTTAGGAGGACATGAGCCGGGCCCTGCAGTGTTGAAGTTGACTGGTATGTGCAAGGAATACCAGATGGGAGCTCTACCTGATATCCATGGATGGCGAGAGCTCGTCACTCCTGCTGATGAGGCGCGTCTTTAACTTATCTAAATTTATACTCGACAATTAGACATTTCAAACACAATAATATCCGTGGCTCCAGCAGCCTCTAATTCATCCATGATGCTTCCCAGCTTCTTTGTTTCCACCATACTACTTACTGCCACCCACATGCCCCCATCGAGTGGCGTTATCGTTGCTGCTCTCCGGCCTGGCGTGATTTTTGTCACAAAGGGGAGTTTGTCTCGAGGACAATTGTAGGTACAGAGGACATACTTGTGTGCTGTGATGACTCCCTGAATACGAGAGGTTATCGTCTTGATTAATGGGGCGTGTGCGGGCCGCCTGGAAGATATTAAGACAGCCGACGTCTCCAAGACTGTATTTATAGGTACGAGCCCGGCCGCACGCATGGTCTCCCCGGACTCCACAAGATCGACAACCCCATCAGCCACGCCTAGGGCACAAGCAGCTTCCACGCTTCCACCAACATACTTTATGGTGGTCTTCATATCTGACGTGCCTTCTAGCTCCATGAAATAGTCTGTCGTGAGCTTGACGAAACTAGTCACAATTCTTTTGCCAATCAATTGTTGGACGTTTCGATATGGCCCATTCGCTGGAGCCTGGACCTGCAGCTTGCACCGACCAAAGTCCAAATCAACCAACTCGTGGACATCCATGCCCGACTCTGCAACCTGGTCCTTCCCCGTGATGCCCAGGTCGCAATTACCCTCTCCCACGAACCTTGGAATATCTCCTGCCGGCAAGAAGACCAGGGCAATCGGAAGATTCTGCACCAAAGCTATGTCGAGTCGATGCTCCCGGGTGAATTCGATCTGAGCACCTCGCAACAAATCCAAGCATTTCTGATGAAGTCGCCCTTTCTTGGGGATGGCAAAGAGCAGCCTGTCCGAGAGGGATTTGAACATTTCCATCTTGCTACCTCTGCCTCCAATCGCCAGCGCCCTCCATCTCAATGACTTGCCGGTGCCTGACCTCCTATCTCTCCTTTGATTGGCTGGAAATCTTGGAAAATTTAAACAGTCACCTTCGTCCGCCAACTCATCCACCTCACCAAACCCCAACCCGCACGAAGGACAAGAGGACAGGAAGAAGGACTGTGAATCATGGATGCAAAGGCACAGGTTAAGCTAGCGAAGGTGATCAAAGTCCTTGGACGGACAGGGTCAAGAGGAGGAGTCACGCAGGTGCGCGTGGAGTTCATGGACGATCAAAGCCGGAGCATTATTCGAAATGTCAAGGGACCCGTTAGAGAGGACGATATCTTGTGCTTGCTGGAATCAGAGCGCGAGGCACGGAGATTAAGATGACGGGCAATTGCATGCTGTAGGAAAAATATATGTACTTGGTGGAAAATATTGTCATTTCCTATTTACATGCACCCGCCCTCCCTCTACATGATAGATTAATCGTGTATATTGTGACCATTGTGCTATATGGCTGGTTTGAGCTCTCTTGATCCGATATGTGAGTGGAGGGAAGTGGTCCCCCCAAGGGGTATCATGCACTGTTATACTCCGAATCAGATTGGCTACCATGCTCGTGTATCCAGAAATGCAACAGCTGATCAGCATAAGACTGCATCTCCTCCAAGGGAATGAGGAGGCGGAAGTCGTTATAGAGAAGAAATTGCAACTCGAGGTGGTTGAGCTCGGCAAGGGGAATACCACCAACCTGGAGTTAGTCTTCATTCCCTACTCCGCGTACCTTTGCATATCTCGAGTTCGTGTAAAACACATCCGAAGAAAATTTGCTCGCAACCGTGACGGCAGCAATAATTAGTCGGTGCACGTTGAAGCTATCTATAGCAAAGGTGTAGTGGTTTGTAACTATATGTCCATCTTTGTCGAGAGCACCACCGCCAGGCAGAAATCCAGCACTGACTCTTCGGCTCATGCGGTCAAAGTACACCAGCAGAGATATGAAGATCTCATTTGACGTAGGGCAGTATCGGAGAATCCGGAGAAGGTAGTTGTGGATAGAGATAGAGGGAATATTGCGTGCGTGAAAGGCCAAAAAAATGGTGGTCGTTGTGTGATGCGGGACTTGGCCCGCAGCGGCGGTGGATCCGACCATTCCTAGCCGATCGTTTCTCGCCGTTATCTTCTGCAGCAAGCCAGCCAGCATGAGGAGGATGTCGGCGGTCTTGTAGTTTGCCACGTCCAGCGATGGTGTCCATGCATCATCAGGCCCTGGGAGGCTTGGTGTACGGAGATCGCTTAAGCGCTCTTGTACCTGAGCAGGGTGCGCTTCTGGCGGCGCTCCCACGGCGGCAGGCGTCTCGTGAGTAGATGAGGAAAATTGGGGGGGCTGGCGCGGTTCGTGTCTGGGATCGTCCTCCGTGCCCGATCGGTGCGAATGCTGCGGATGCAGTGGCGGTCTTTTCGCGTTTGCCAACGCATCGAAGCCGACCTGTTCAACGTGATTTCGATTCTGCTTTTCATACGCTGATTGTAACGTGCCTGGCGTCTGTAGCATCGTGACGCTCATGTTGAGGGACGAGGCAAGATGGCAGGGACTTGGTGGCCGCGGCGCAGCATTCTGAAATGGAGGAAGTTCTGGGTGGCGAGTGGGAGGCCCAAGTGGGGGAATATATCGGTTGCGGCGGTTTGACGTCAGCCAATCATATGGCGCACAATTACCCATGGCACCAACAGAGCGCGACGAGCAGCTGTGGATGGGGAGACACGGAGATGGTAGAGATGCTTGGGTTCATTTACATGGACGCAGGTTGTTCCGCGTACGGGGGCAGCACTAGCTTCCGTTCTGTTCCTCTCGGCGTCAAGATAACCATGCGAATGACTCCACCCGACGAACCATCCCACTTCGTGGCCTGCTTCAGAGCCCCAGTCACAAACTCAATACCCTCCTCCTCTGTGAAACCCGACCTGAAATACGAGTCGCAGTATCCATATATGTAGGTAGACCCACTGCCGCCTATGGCGTACTCTGCCTCGTGGATGGAACCGCCAAGAGGTATGCTGTACACCTTTGCTCCGCCTTTTGCCGACACACCAGCCACAATCAGCCCCGCAGATAGCTGCTCTTTGTTGGCGTAGCAGATTTCTTGCAACAAGCCGGCCGCCACCCTCACCCCCGGTGAGCCAGTCTGCTGGGCATAGAGCTGCAGGTTTTGGTGCGCCGCGTCACAGACTGCTTGCGTGTCCGCGGCGGAGCCCGATCGCAGACACCAGATTTGGTCATGCAGGTGCGTCAGCTTGTCCGTTACTCTGTTGGCAATAAAGGCGCCGGTCGTCGTTCTGCTGTCCGCCCCGAGGATGACCCCGTCCTTGATCTTGATGGCCATGATCGACGTGCCCAGATTGACTTCTCCAGACTTCAAATGGTCCATATCGACGTTGATCCCATTCATGTCTGCCATGTCACGATACATCTCTACCGCGATGGAGGCCACGCTCGGAGCCTGTCGTGATTTGATTTGGGTGCGCTGACGACGATTCCCTGGCAATTTGGGAGTCGTTACCAACGCACCAACCAACCCAAGAGTTTATGAATATTGCCAAATGGGTAGTGTCTGGAACCTTCCTTGGATGTGCCACAGGTCTTGGCTTGCTTTATTGGGGCCAGAGGTCCCTGCTCTATCCCTCCAATATTCCTGAAGGGAGCCGTGCTCATGTCGATACCCCGGATGCTTGGAAGATGCCCTTTGAGGAGGTGAGGTTGAAGACGCCGGATGGCGAGACAATACATGCATACGCTATCACGCAAAGACGCTCATCAGAGAGCCCGACAATTCTTTATTGCCACGCAAATGCCGGCAACATGGGTCACAGACTGCCTATAGCTCTGAAATTCTATGAAAGAGGCCACAATTTTGTAATGTTCTCCTATCGCGGATACGGTAGAAGTACAGGCAAGCCATCGGAGAAAGGTCTTAATATCGACGCGCAAACGGTGCTCGACTATATTCTCCAACACCCCAACCTCTCCAACACCAAGATTGTCGTCTATGGGCCCTCTCTAGGAGGAGCTGTAGGCGTCTCCCTCGTGTCGAAGAACCAGTCAAAGATTCATGCACTGCTTCTCGAAAATACTTTTACGAGCGTTCCAGATATGGTGCCGAATGTGCTGCCAGTGCCCAAATACATTGCTCCTTTCCTGACATCGATGTGCAGGGATATCTGGCCAACGGAGGTTGTTATCCAAAGGATACCCGGGATTCCAATCCTTTTTTTGGCTGGATCCCAGGACACTCTGGTGAAGCCCCCGCAGATGAAAAGAGTGTACGAATGCTGTCGTGCTCCCAAGAAATGGGTCGAGTTTCCGATGGGGGATCACAACACGACGGTCGTTCAACCTGGCTACTTTGATGCCATCTTTGCTTTTCTCAAGGATAACAAAATCATGATCAACGGTTCGAAGCTGTAAATATAAAAAAGAAGATACTAGAAGGGAGTTGGGATTTGTACTTTAAATTCTGTGAGTATTTCCATCTGAGTCACTTCGCTTCCAACTCGTGGGGATCGCAATATGTCGGGCTACGACTCCACTCAAAGCTCTGAACCGGGAGGCGCTGGCCAGTTTAAAGACAGGGAGACCGATTCGTCTACGGATGAAGATGAATACCTACCTCCAGTAGCACCTGCCCCGAGAGGTGACGAAATCAGATCTGATATCAACGATGTGAAAGAAACAAAGGAAGAGCCTTCCAGTCACACCTCCAAAATCGTCTCCTCGCACACGTTTCAAACGAAACTGAAGTCAAATATTTTGGATCCTTCAGTCCGGGCATTCACGCCGAGTACAAATACAGAAGGGCCCCTCGCAGCTGACGTTCCCAAACCAAATATAGTTAAAGCTAGGAGACGGGTTTCGCATTTAACACATGGAGCCCGAATGGAATACGACATATCTCGAGGAGCATTAGAGTGCATGATTTGCTGTGAAAATGTACGTCGGCAGTCTCGCATATGGGACTGTGGGCGGTGCTTTGCTGTCTTTCATTTATCTTGCATTAGGAAGTGGTGCAAACAATCCGAAAAACGTGAAGGAGCTGGCTCTTGGCGATGCCCTGGATGCCAAAACGTCATGAGCGCGACTCCCAGGAAGTATATGTGCTGGTGCGGAGCTACTGAGAATCCTGAAGTCAATAAATACCTGCCTCCACACAGCTGTGGTCAACCTTGCGGCAAGCAGCGTGGCTGCACTCATCCGTGCGTGGAAATGTGCCACGCTGGGCCCTGTTCTCCATGTGCCTCCATGGCACCAGCCCAAAGTTGCCTATGTGGGAAGCAGTCTCGGCAAACACGGTGCAAGGACCCAGAATCTAAGTCTACATGGAGTTGCGAAGAGGTATGTGGCGAAATTATGGCATGTGGAGTACACACTTGTCAAAGAACTTGCCATGCGGGATTGTGTGGTGTATGTACGTCTTTGGAAACAAGTCGGTGCTACTGCGGGCAAGAACAGAAATCTATTGAATGCTGGGATAAATCCTTTACAACTAAAAGTCAAATACAAGACGCTCAAGGAAATATCGACGATTGGGATGGATCCTTTAGTTGCCTCAACATATGCGGACGCTCTTTCCAATGTGGAAAACATACTTGTTCTCGCACCTGTCACTCTCAATCTCTAGACTCTAAAAAGTGTCCCTACCGACCTGAAGTCGTCAAAACATGTCCTTGTGGCAAAGTTTCTCTAGACGACTTAGGCTGTCTGCGTTCAAGCTGCGAAGATGAAATCAAGGCATGTGAGAATATATGCGGACGATCACGTCCTTGTGGACACATATGTAGACGTCGATGTCACAACAAGGATTGTGGTATTTGTACTGAGGAAGTTGAAACTGAATGCCGTTGTGGCCGCACCACCTTTGCAGTTCGTTGCCAATACAAGATGAAACAGCCGCACTGCACGAAAGTTTGCCGCAGCACACTTTCCTGTGGGCGACATAAATGTCACACCATTTGCTGTCCTGCAGAGCGTGCTGGGCAAAAGCGTTTGCAAGCACATAAGAAAAAACGTTTTACTGTGCCGATCGAAGAGTTTGAATCCGAGCACATTTGTATTGAGACATGCGGACGGAAGTTGAAATGTTCAAAGCATCTTTGCGCAAACGTCTGTCATGCTGGCCCTTGCCCACCTTGCCTAGAGGCAACGTATGAGGACTTGTCTTGTCACTGTAGGAAGACTAAAATATATGCACCTGTGGCATGCTCTACTCCTCCACCCGCTTGCAATTACCCCTGCACAAGGCCAAAAATTTGTGGGCACCCGCAACTGGAACACAATTGCCACACAGATGCAGAAGATTGCCCGAGATGTCCTTATCTTGTGGAACGTAAATGCTTATGTGGAAAGGAAATGTTTGCGAAGGGAATGATGAGAGCGCAGCCATGTTGGCGGCAAGATGTGACGTGCGGCCGTATTTGTGGGAAGATGTTGGAGTGTGCAGCTCACACGTGTCAAAAGACATGCCATGCTCCAGGAGAATGCTCATCTCCGTGCACACAGCCATGTGGCAAGCCTCGAAAAGCTTGTGGCCATGCATGCGTCAAACCCTGCCATGCACCATTCGAGTGTCCACAAACTGCGCCATGTCAAGTCATTTATAAAGTCACATGCGAGTGTGGCAATCTTCAACAATCCGCAATATGCAATTCTACCTCTTCAACCCCGACTGGAGGGAAGCAGACATTGAAGTGTAATGTAACTTGTGCAACCTTTCAACGCAACAATAAGCTCGCTCAGGCGCTCGACATTGACGCTGACCATGTTCAAGAATTCCCCCAACTTTATTCTCCTGCTACCATGGCTTTCTATAATCAAAACAAGAAATGGTCTGTGCCAATTGAATCCACTTTTCGCAATTTTGCAGCATCGCCGAGTACCATGAGAAGGTACGCCTTCCCATCTATGAAGCGACCGCAGAGAGCATTTCTCCATGGGCTTGCAGAAGCTTATGGTGTGGATTCCGAGGCTCAGGATCCAGAACCTCATCGCAAGTATGTGCACTTCTCTTTTTCGAACATGAGCTGACCTCAGTATCGTAATCTTCAAAACAAGTAGGATGATGGCCCCCAAGCTGAATTTAGCACAAGCACAAGCAAAGGCTCCTGCTAGTGAAACATCCAGTGTCAATCTACCCGAACAGCTTCACAAACGCTCCCAGGCGTTCAACGCGATAGTCTTTGAGAATGTTCGTATTGGGACGATGCATAAAGAAGTGGAAAGGATTGTGGTTCAGTGTCAAGAGCCTGTGTCCGATATGCGGCTCGAAGTCAAATGGATCGGAGATGAGGAAGTTCTTGTCCTTCCTGCACCAAATTCTCTTCTTCCTCCTCAGGTAGAGAATGAGCTGAAGAATACGCTCTATCCGCTGCGACGCGAACTAATATCAAAGAGCATATGCGACCGGTGCCGGCTTTGCTGGGTTAATCAGCACGGCATGGTTGCTTACAAAGAGGGAGAAGGTAAAACAAAGTGGGTGCCGAGTATGGTTGCACAACAAACGGTAGTGCCGGTCGCAAACAGTTTTGCAGTCTTGAGCTAGGCATAGCGATTCCATTTTGAAACTGTATATCTATATCCCTGTGAATAGTGCCGCCTCGTTCACGTGCCCTTGACACAATCTCGGCAGACGTCGGACGTTCGGACGCCGGAGCCGGATGTCGGGGTGGACGGAGTGACTTCGCTTATAATAAAGTCTCTCCACCATTATATGTGAGCACGTACAGCGTCATAGCTATGAATGGATGCTGAGGAAGCCAAACGCATGGAAGAGGATACTGGAGCGAAGGTGTCAGATGCTGCAGACATATTAGACGCAAAAGATCCACCGTCGTTGGTGGAAAGATACATCCTTACGCCGCTGTATACACTCGGCTTCCTGCTTGGTCTTATATTGGTGGACCGACAAATGATCTCTCGTCGACCGACTGCGCACAGAGCGAACTCACCGACGGGCAATTGGTTTCTTAGAAGAAAGCGCCAGATCTACCAAGGCCCATGGCGATCGCATCAACGCAGGATCTTCGCCGCCGAGGTGAATGCGGCATTCAAGATGCAGTACTGGAACATGTTCAAAATCATCCTTCTGGTACTTGTGGTAGTCTGGTCTTTTACTTGGATTTGGATGCATCGAAAGATGTTAAGGTGGTAGCATTGGTATGAGAGCGGAGGAGACTTCATGAGATGCTAGAGGGATCTGCTGTACAGGTACTACGTATATTACATTAATTGTTTGATAATCTGTCTGGACTGATTTCGATATCCATTCTGTCTCCAATCTTCCTGCCCTTACTCTTGCGCATTAATCTTCCAATCTTGCGTAGCATCTCTCGGCGAAACATATCCGGCTCAAAAGTACCACTCAACGCCTGCATTGCTGCAGCATCGTTCGTCTCCAGCACCAGCTTGATGAGGAACGACGTGATCATGCACACATAGACGCCGCAGTCCGCACTGTTGTGCTGTTGTGGGGTGCGTACCTGTAGAGTGCGGAGATGCTTGCCCAACAGGGCACCGATCTTTCGCGCCATGGTGGCCGCTTCCGGTTGATTTCCATACTCTAATGAATCGTAGACAAAAGCCCATCCTTCGTCCCTGCATACAACAATCAATGACCAGTGCGACCCACCTTCAGCTTCGGTGGGGTCTTGATTATCGTTGATGGGGCAGAATATGAAGCGGGCAGAACTGAGAAGAGGCAGGGCATCTTTTAGTGTTGAGAGATCTGCTGTTAATTACAACGCAGCAAAAAACTCACCCGGGGTCTGTGCAATGAGAAAGACAATGGAAGGGCGTAGGAGGATAAAGTCCTGCGCCTCACGATGAGATAAGATAAGTCGTTCGATGTATTCGTAGTGGAACGCGATATTACAGTCGTTAAACCATTGAAATGGTTCTAAATTCTTCAAGTGTTAGCTCATTCGTATGCAAACCTTGGAATACCAGTAACTCTTCCTGTCGGATAGTCACGTCATAGAATTCCAGCAAGATTTCGTCAGCAGGTCCATATCTGGACCAATGACTCGCCAACTTTGCCTCTTAGCTCAAATCATCACAAATGCTACCTTATCTCGCAGCCTGTCGAGCGACATCGATCAGCCGCAGCGGACTGCTGCCGACCGCGTTTCGATGGTGGAGAAATGACGGGATTTGCCGCAAATTACGATCAGACGAGTCACGTGGTATGGAGAAACGACAAACATGGATGGCTCGGCCCCGGACCCTTTTGTGCTTGTGGAACGCATAAGAGATGTTATCGTCGCCATCTCTGCTTTGGAGTGTAGGATACAGGCTATTTCTAGTGCCTAGCTTATCTCGATACATACTTAGCCCGCCGAAGCCAAATAGAAGTATACATCTACGTATGCTTTAATTGTGCTTTTGATCATGATCATATTTTAGCTTTCACTGGATCATTTTTCGCCTCCTCCCGCAATACTCTACGAAGGATCTTCCCTATCGGATTAGATGTCACCAATGCTGTCGACTTACCGGCTGCGCTCTTCGGGATAACGTCGACAAATCGTATGCCGCCTCGTAACCGCTTGTGTTGCGCGACTTGCTCATTTAACCATTTGGATATGTCGTCTGCAACATTTCTGCTCGCTCTGACGTCACCTTGCAAGACGACATACGCTCGTGGGAGCTCCGAAGCCACTTCGTTGGAGTAAACACCAATGATTGCAACGTCTGCAACATATTTGTGGCCTAACAATAAGCCTTCAAGCTCCGCCGGTGCAACTTGAAATCTATATGAGTACATTTGCATTGACACTAGCACTTACCCTTTGTACTTGATGAGCTCCTTGAGTCTATCTGTGATATAATAGAGGCTAGTCAGCAAACTTGCAGAATACTCATACCCATTACTGTCTACTTTGCCAATATCACCCGTTTTGAAGAACCCATCTTCAGTCATACAGTTTTTGGTAGCTGTAAGATTGTTGAGATACCCTGTTCATATAAGAAATTGGCAATGATTTGCAAGCCCACCTTTCATAATGTTTGGGCCTTTGAGCCATATTTCTCCTTCTTCTCCAACAGACAACTCTTTTCCGTCGTCTCCAACAATCTTACTATACATATTTGGCATCATAGGACCAACAGATCCAATAGGATTGTTCCATTGTTCCCAACACTGCGAGTGTGTTGTTGGTGATGTCTCAGAGAGCCCATACCCTTGTTTTGTTTCCACTCCCAACCGGTCTCGAACAAGTCGCACGATATCTTTGGTGATACTGCAATGTCAGCGGAAAACTTCCGAAATATTTCTCACGGTGCAGCTCCAGAATTAATGCGTTTCAATGATGACAGATCATACTTTGCAACAGCCGGATGTTTACCCAATAGCAATACAATCGGAGGAACAAGTAGCCCAAACGTGACTTCATTTAGTGTTTTCTATATCGCTCGAATTACCCTGGTGCTTCTGTATAAGGGAGCAAAACCATTCAAGCTCGAAACGACTCATGACAACGGTTGGTACTCCTTTGTAGATCGTGGCATGTAGTATGTTAGTCAGGCCGCTGTATTAGATCATAATCTTGAAAAGACCCACTAAATATGGTAGAATGGCAAAACAGCAATAGACTTGTCTTTTTCTGGGAGAATACTTTCAGAGTCGATAACGTCGATCTGACAGGCGTTTGAAACGATATTCGAATGAGTCAGCATCACACCTTGCCTCAGTCATTATATCACTATTCACTAACCTTTTGGAAGCCCTGTTGTTCCGGAAGAGTACACGATAAAGGCGACATCTTCCTTGGGGTTAATTCTTCCATTCGTACTAGGGGCCATCTTTCCGCTAAACATAGTTTCCCAGCTTTTGACCCCTTTTGCAGCAATTCTCCCAATCAAAAGAATCCTATTTCTTGGCAGGCCAATCTTGTCACACGCTTTAACAACAATCTCCACTGTTTGAGGGTGAGCAATCACACCTTTCGATTTGGAATTTTGCAGCTGAAACGCCAGTTCATCAACACCATACGCTGGATTCGCAGTTGTTACTCCGCCCAATGCATAGTGCACTCCCCACATTGCTGAAGCGTAGTCAATATGATTTGGGCTGACAATACACATAACATCGCCTTTCTTCCACCCCCATTTGAAAACGAGTCCCGCGCCAAAAGACCTGCTTACTTTTTTTACCTGGTTGTAGCTTAGTGTCTTGTCTGAACTGCCATCGAAAAATATT
>JAABUO010001465.1_pt1 | contig 30814 bp, 28 predicted proteins | sample 5559291 | NCBI WGS metagenome assembly JAABUO01 (sample SAMN10711878, study PRJNA513372) | rock metagenome | isolation source: Antarctica rocks | place: Antarctica: Victoria Land, Finger Mt sud | reverse complement strand
GGTTTTGTTCTCACACACAAAGCCTATCGCACGGGGGTCATTCACCCGTTTGTACGAAATCTAGGTACAAAGAGTTCCTACGCTACACTAATGGAGCGTCGGGGCGTCTTGGCAAGCAAGAACGCCTCGAACTCTTCACAGCGGATGAAAACGACTTGCTGGCAACAACTTATCGTTCGCGCAAATTGGAAGTCAGTTCGAGAGCGTCGCGGTTACTACATGTGGTATTTATAGCAGATAAGCTACTACATGCAGGAAGTGTCCCTGGTTGAGTTGAAGGGAGAGCAGAATGCCCAGCAACATACTGACCTGTCACGACCATAGACTCTGCGGCCATCACGGCCTTTTGTTGACAATAACCACGGCACCGAGCCGTTTGTTCACAAGCCGTCAGCGATTGTCGGTGCCAGCCGCCGAACTCGCTCAAGATTTGCGCGAACGATAAGCAACAAATAGAATCCTTGGCGCTATCAGCTTGCCGCCGGGATACGTCATCTTCGGCTCATCTGACTTAGGAGGTACTTTCTATGCTTTCCATCTAACGAGTTCCACGCTCAGGGTCGGCGCCATGGCCGAGTTCGAGTTCGACGATATCCTGGAGATCTCGGACACCTTCCTGGGATTCCTAGAGAGCCTGTATGCTAACGGGTTCTATTGGGGTGGCCCGCCCTACGACGAGCACGAGGAATAGCGGCCCTAGCGCCTAACACCGACGTGATCAACCAGCGCTCTTCACATCACAACAATCGCGTATTCTACTCATTTCTCCACAGATCGCACATGTGGTCGGCTCTACTATGGACGTGCGGTTGACCCTCGTTACTTAACGCAACCACGCGGCGCGCAGGTGCGGCACGAACAGGAGTAGTCCCACCAAGATGGAGCCGATGGCGCTGACGAGCACGGCGCCGGCGGCCACGTCCTTGGCGACCTTGGCAAGTGGATGGTAGCCGGGGCTGGCGAGGTCGACCGCCGCCTCGACGACCGTGTTGACCATCTCCAGCGCCAGCACGAGCGTCGTCATGACCAGCAGCAGCGCCAGTTCGCCGCTAGAAAAGCGCAGCAGCAGCGCCAGCCCGAACGCGATGGCGCCGATCGTGACATGGATGCGCATGTTGCGCTGCGTCTTGAGCGTCCACCACAAGCCCGCGAAGGCGTAGCGGAAACTGGACACCAGCGTGCCGCGCCCGCGCCTCTCGGGGGGCGGCGCGTCGGGGGGAGCCCCGGAAGAGGATGTCTTAGGGGGCGGTGTCACGGCGCAGCCCCAGCGAGTCCAGCACGGCGTCCTGCCGCGCCTCCATCACCGCCGCGTCGTCCGGCGACTCGTGGTCGTAGCCCAGCAGGTGCAACAGCCCGTGCACGAGCAGGAAGCCCAACTCGCGGGCGCGCGAGTGGCCGTACGCGCGGGCCTGCTCCTCGGCGCGCGGCAGCGAGACCACGATGTCGCCGAGCATCAACGGCGCGCCCTCAGGTCCTATGGGCAGCGCATCGACCATGAGGTCTTCGTGCTGCGGGAAGGAGAGCACATCGGTGGGCGCGTCAATGCCGCGGTAGTCGCGGTTCACGACGGCGATGCCGGCGTCGTCCGTCAGCACGAGGCTAATGTACACGGAGCGCGCGTCGGCGGGCAACTCATCGCGCACGCTCTCGACGCCGCGCCGCAGCACCGTCTCGGCGAAGGCGACATCGTCGTGTCGCGCGGCGACATCCGCGACCGCCTCCGCGACCGTCGCGTCCATCAAGAGTTCGGGCGAGTCGGGATCAGCCACCGCGCGCCGCCAACTCCTCGCGCACGATGCCCTGCACCTGACGTCCATCGGCGGTCCCGCCGAGGCGGGCCATCGCGCCGCGCATCACGGCGGACATGTCTTTGGGGCCACTGGCTCCGGTCTCGGCGATGACGGCGCGCACGGCGTCGCGCAACTGCTCCGCGCTCGGCGCGGCCGGCAGATAACTCTCGGTGAGGGCCAGTTCGGTCGATTCCTTGGACACGAGGTCGTCGCGCCCAGCCTTGCGATATTGGTCGAGGGCGTCGCGGCGCATCTTGGCCTGTTTGCGCACGACCGCGATCTCCTCATCGTCGTCGAGCGGGCGCCGCGCCTCGATTTGGGCGTTCTTGAGCGTGGAGAGCAGCCAGCGGATCGCGTCGAGCCGGGTTTGCTCCCGCGCGCGCATCGCGTCCTTCATGTCGCTCGTGAGTCTGTCAGTGATTGATGCCATATAAAACTCCTAAAGGGTTTAGACCAATCCCAATGCGTCACGTAGGCCCTGATCGAATGCAGCCATATCGGTTGGGGAAAGTGTGCCAAGCCTTCGTCCGACGAGTGAGGACTGTATCGTTGCAAGCTTGGTTTGTGCCAGCGATGGCTTGAGCAGCCCCGCAGCCCGCCAATCGGCCAGTGGATAATCTCCAGGATGTATCACAGCTCCGAGATTACTGGTGATGGAAGCGATTAAGACATCCGGCGTCTGTGAGTTGTAGCGATCACACGAAACAATCACCGCCGGACGCCATTTTGTGCCGGAGCGATCTGTAAAATCGAAAGGAACCAGTACGACATCGCCTCTACGCAAGGCTGTCATACACGGCATCCTCCTCTGACCCCCAATCCCGCGCGAACGAACGTGCGGATAGCTGTCCCCATGTTCCTACGTCGTCCGCAGGGTCGTCTTGGAATGTGGCGCGCTTTAAAATTTGAACGACATAATCCTGTGTGGATACGTTGTTGACTGATGCAGCGTGCTCAAGCCTCTGCCGCAGTTCTGGTTCCACGTCGATCAACAAGCGATCCTTTGGTTCAGTTGCCATAGCATACCCCTGTGCGCGAAGCTTTAATAACTACCATTATGATACGTGATAGGGTGTGATAGTACATACCGCATAGCAGGTAAATAGCAGGTAAACTGAGGAGACCATGAGCGATAGGGATATCATGCGCGTCGGCGTACATTGGGGCGAGTTGGCGGGACGGCGCGATCAACTGCGGCGCATCGCCGAGGCGACTGGCGTGGAGCCGGTGATCTGGCGGGAGGGGGAGCCGGCGCCGGACGTCGAGGCGCTGATCGCCGCGACGACGCCCGATAGCATTCCGCGCGACACGCCGCGCCTGCGTCTGCTGCAGTTGCCCAGCGCCGGCAGCGAGCAGTTGCGCGATCACCCGGTCTGGCGGAGCGACGTCGTTATCGCCACGGCCTCGGGCGTGCATGGCGTGCAGATCCCGGAGCATGTGTTCATGCTGCTGCTGGCGCTGCGGCGGCATCTGCCGCAGTATCTCATCGCGCAACGCCGCCGCCTGTGGCGGCACGACGCGCGCGGGGACGGCGGCGTCGCGATCGCGCCGGGCGAGCTCTACGGGCTGACGCTCGGGCTCATCGGCTACGGGCACATCGGGCGTGGCGTGGCGCACCTGGCGCGCGCCTTCGGCATGCGCGTGCTGGCGACGTCACACTCGGTTCAGGAGGACAGACCGCTCGACATACCCGGCGTCGCGCCGTTCACCGACCCGCCCGCGGTCCCCGCCCCGTCGCTGGAGCCGGACCGCATGCGGCCGATGGCGCGGCTCGACGACCTGCTCGCGGCGTCCGACGTCGTGGTCATCTGTGCGCCGCTGACAAGCGAGACGGAAGGGCTGTTCGACGCGGCGCGGCTGGCCCGCATGAAGCAGGGCGCGCTCCTCATCAACATCGCTCGTGGTAAAATCGTCGTAGAGGATGCGTTGGTACAGGCGCTCTCGACGGGGCGGCTGGGCGGGGCCGGACTCGACGTCACCGCCGAGGAACCTCTCCCATCGGATAGTCCCCTCTGGGAGATGCCAAACGTGATCGTGACGCCCCATATTAGTGGTATCAGCGACCGCTACGTGGAGCGCGCCGTCAACATTCTATTGGCTAATATCGACTGCCTGCGTTGCGGCGAGCCGCCGGTGACGGCGGTCGATCGTGATCGAGGCTATTAAGCCGTCAGCCGTCAGCGATCAGCCGTCAGCTTCCGTCATCTGCTGGCGCGTTTGCTGCTACTGCATCGGTACGCCGACTAGCAAAAGCTGAAAGCTGATTGCTGACGGCTGATAGCTTCCAAAGGAGAAGGTATGACCCTGCTTGACACAGACACAGCGACGTCCGAGCAGACGTTCCCGCGCCACCGGCTGGCGAATGGGCTGCAGATCGTGGCTCAACCCATGCCCGGCGTCGAGTCCGTCGCGCTCGGCTACACGATTGGGGCCGGCGCGCGCGACGAGCGGCCCAACGAGGCCGGCATCTCGCACTTCGTCGAGTCGCTGGGCTTCCAGGGCACGGCGACGCGCGACGTGCAGCAACTGACCGAGGCGTTCGAGGACATCGGCGCCACACCAGGCTCGGGGGCCGACACCGAGTTCTCGTCGTACGCCGTCAGCCTCCTGGGTCGCAATCTCGCCCCCGCGCTGGAGCTCCTGACCGATGTGGTCCTGCGCCCCGGCTTCGCCGAGGGCGAGGTCCCCAAGGCGCGCGACCGCATCCTGCAGGAGATCGCGCAGATCGAGGACGAGCCGATGCGCAAGGTACTCGACCTGCTGCGCCGCGAGTACTTCAAGGGCCACCCACTCGGTAACGAGGTGACGGGGACGGCCGAAACGGTGTCCGCGCTGACGCGCCACGACCTGCAAGACTACTGGCGGCGCCAGTATACGGCGGGCAACACGATCCTGTCCGTGGCCGGCAAGGTCGATTTCGACGCGCTGGTACGCCAGGTCGAGGAGCTATGCGTGGACTGGCCGACCGGCGCGGGCACGCCGATGCCGCCCGTGCCCGCACCCGAGCGCCACGCGGTGGTCCTGCACAAAGAGAGCACCCAGGAGCACATCGGCATCGGCTTCCCGGCCGTGCCGATCGTCAGCGACGACTACTACGCCATGGCGCTGATGATAACGACGCTGGGCGGCTCGATGAACTCGCGCCTGTTCCTGGAGGTGCGCGAGAAGCGCTCGCTGGCCTACGGCATCGGCGCCTACTACACGCCGCTCAAAGAGGCCGGCTTCGTGCGCGTCTACGCGGGGACAACGCCGGAGAAGGCCCACGAGAGCGTCGAGGTCATCTTGAACGAGCTGGCCAAGCTGGAGCAGGGCGGCGTGACCGAGGACGAATTGCGCCGCGCCAAAACGCTGCTCAAGAGCAACGTGATCATGCGCAGCGAGAGTTCGGGGGCGCGGCGGCGCGCCATCGCCACGCAGTGGTGGTATGAGGGCCGTATCCGCACGCTGGAGGAGATCAGGGACGAGATCGACGCGGTGACGACGGACCAGATCAAGCGTCTGGCCGCGTCGCTCGGTATGACGACGAACGTGGTGCTCACCGCGATCGGGCCGCGTAGCCAGGAGGAGTTGACCGGTGGACGCATCTAGTCGGAAGTCGGAAGTCGGAAGTCGAAAGTGGGGTCCCACGATGCGACGCTTGTGGTTACCGGGGATGCACGGGGCGACGGCGTTGGAGGAGGTCGCGGGGGACGCGCGGCAGGGGCAGTTCTACACGCATACGCTGCCCAACGGGTTGCAGTTGTTGGGGCAGTACATGCCCGAGGTACAGTCGGCCTCGGCCTGCTTCTACGTCAATACCGGCGCGCGCGACGAGGACTCCGCGATCATGGGCGTCTCGCACTTCCTGGAGCATATGATGTTCAAGGGCACGGCCCGCCGCTCGTTCGAGGACGTCAACCGCGAGTTCGAGGAGATGGGCGCGGAGAACAACGCCGGCACCTGGCTCGAGTTCACCTACTATTGGGCCAAGGTCCTGAGCGACCAGCTGCCCAACTTGATCGACCTGCTGGCCGACATGATGCGTCCCAAGCTCGACCCCAAGGACTTCGCGGACGAGCGCAACGTCATCCTGGAGGAGATCGCCCGCTACGAGGATATCCCCAACTCGATCCTCTTCGATCACCTGCTGGGGACCTACTACGCGGGGCACCCGCTCAGCCACCGCACGCTCGGCACGACTGAAACGATTAGCGCCATGCGGGTCGAGCAGATGACGGAGTATTGGGGGCGGCGCTACCAGGCCAACAACATCCTCTTCGCCGTGGCCGGCCATTTCGACTGGGACGCCGTGCGCGCGCAGGTCGAGCAGCTATGCGGCGGCTGGGGCGACGGCGAGGCGGGGCGCACGACGCGCGACGTGGCGCCGGCGCCGAGCTTCAAGGCCTTCACCAAGGGTGACATGCAGCAGGAGATGCTGGCGATCGGCCTGCGCTCGGTGTCGCAGAGCGACCCGGCCCGCTACACCGCCGACGTGCTCGCCACGATCCTGGGCGACAGCACCGGCTCGCGCCTCTTCTGGGGCGTGCGTGAGACAGGTCTGGCCGAAGGCGTCGGCGCGCAGTACCTGGCGCTCGACGGCAGCGGGCTGGTCATCGTCTTCGCCACGACCGAGCCGGGCAAGGCGGCGGCGACGCTCGAGGCGGTGCGGCGCGAGGCGCGCCGGCTGCAGGAGGGCGGCGTGACCGAAGAGGAACTACGCCGTGCCAAGACCAAGCTGGCCACGCGCGTGGTCATGGACGGCGAGAGCACCAACCGGCGCATGTTGAGCCTGGTCGACTCGTGGTTGTCCATTGGGCGTCTGGAGACGCTGGAGGAGGTAGAGCAGGCCATCGAGGGCGTCACCGTGCAGGACTGCCGCGACCTGCTCGACCGCTTGCCGCTGACGGAGCACGAGATCGGCGTGGCGCTGGGGCCGTTGCCGGAGGAGGCGCTGGCGTAAGTAGCTGTCAGCTATCAGCTGTCAGCTATCAGCCTTTAATGTGCGCTTGACAGGTCCTGCCTGTCAAGCGCACGTTTTACTATGTCCGCTACAGTATAATTAAAGTGTCGATGGCTGACAGCTGATAGCTGACAGCTGATGGCTGACAGCTGATGGCTGACAGCTGAAAGCTTACTATAGGATGCTCATAAAAACGACATCGCCCCAGGAAACGGCTCGGGTGGGCCGGCTCCTGGGCGCCGCGTGCCAGGGCGGGGAAACGATCCTGCTGGAGGGCGACCTCGGCGCCGGTAAGACGACCTTCACGCAAGGTCTCGCGGCGGGCCTGGGCGTAGACGATGCGGTGGTCAGCCCCACGTTCATCATGCTGCGCGAGTATGACGGCCGCCTGCCGCTGTACCACTTCGACTTCTATCGCTTAGAGGGGACGGGACGCGCCGTGGACCTGGAGTTCGACGAGTATCTGCGCGCCGGCGGTGTCTGCGTCATCGAGTGGCCGTCGTGTGCGCCGGAGCTCGTGCCGGACGAGCACCTGCGCGTGACGATACGCCCCGACGGGCCGGCGACGCGTGAGCTTGTCCTGGCCGCGACCGGCGCGCGCCATCAGGCGCTGCTCGACGCCCTCTCCGCCGCGCTAGCGCCCACCATCCCGGCATGATCGTCCTCTCTATCGACACTTCGGCGGACCTCATATCCGTCGCCCTCCTGCGCGATCACGAGCCGTTGGCCGAGAGATCGTGGCATGCATCGCGCCCGCGCAGCGAAGGGGCGCTGCAGGTCGTCGAGGGCGTCCTCACGGACGCCGGCGTGGCGCTGAGTGACGTGGAGCTCTTCGCCGTGGCGACCGGCCCTGGGTCTTTCAACGGCATTCGGGGCGGGATCGCGACGGCCGAGGGCCTGGCGCTGGCGCTCGGCCACCCGGCCGTAGGCGTCCCGACGCTTGACGCGATCGCGTACGCGCACGCCGGCCGCGCCCCGGCGCTCCTGGCCGTCCTGCCGGCCGGGCGCGGCGACTACTACACGGCATCCTACGCGATAGACGACGGAACGCTGTCGTACTGGACGCGGCGCGGCGCGTACACCGTCGGGCCGCTTGCCGGCGCGTTGGCTGACCTTCCGTCCGGCGCGCTGGTCTGCGGGAGCGTGGCGCCGGCGGACGACGCCCTGGTCGAGCGGCAGGGGCTACGGCGCGCGCCCCGCTTCGCCGAACTTCCGCGCGCACTGGCGCTCGGCGCGCTCGCGGTCGAGCGGGCCGGTAGGGGTGAGTTGGAGCGCGCCAGATCATTAACCCCGCTCTATCTGCGGCGTCCGGGTATCACGCAGTCTCGACGAGCGGCAGTGTCTATCGAGAGCGCCGCGCGGGGCGGCGAGCAGGTGGGGAATTAGGGTATATACAAACTATGGGTGTACGCGTTGACCGCATGAGGATGGAGGATGTGCCCGAGGTCATGGCCATCGAACGCGACTCTTATACCGCGCCGTGGCCGTCCAGCGCCTACCGCCACGAGTTGACCCAGAATCGCAACGCGCACTACCTCGTGCTGCGCCTCACGGGCGACGAGGGACACGAGCCGGCGCCGCCGGCCGTGGTCATGCCGGAGCGTCGCGGCTTCCTGAGCGCGCTGCTGCCGCGCGTCCTGTTCAACCGCGCCCTTTTGGGTCCCCACGAGGTCACCATGGCCGGCTACGCCGGGCTGTGGCTGATGCTCGACGAGGCGCACGTCACGACGATCGCCAGCCGGCCGCAGTTTCGGGGGCGCGGCTACGGCGAATTGCTGTTGGCCAGCCTCGTCGAGATCGCGCTAGACATCAACGCCCGCTGGCTAACGCTGGAAGTGCGCGTGTCCAATGAGCCGGCGCAGGCGCTCTACCGCAAGTACGGGTTTCATATCGAAGGGACGCGCAAGCGCTACTACAACGACAACAACGAGGACGCGCTGATTATGTGGACGGACGAGTTGCGCAGTGACGCCTTCTTGTCGCGCTATCAGGCGCTCAAAGACACGCTGCTGACGCGCCTCATCAACGCGGGTGAATTGAACGAACAGGAGTTGCCGCGATGACCATCTTCAACGTGCTTGGTATCGACACGTCGTGCGACGATACGGCCGTGGCCGTCGTCGCCGACGGGCGGCATATCCGCTCGTCGCTCGTGCTCTCGCAGCAGGCGCTGCACGCGGAGCACGGCGGCGTTGTCCCCGAGGTGGCTAGCCGTCGCCACCTGGAGACGATCCGGCCGGCCGTGACGCGCGCGCTGGACGAGGCCGGCCTCACACTCGACGACATCGACCTCGTGGCCGCGACGGTGGGACCGGGGCTGGCCGGTTCGCTGATGGTCGGCTACAACTTCGGCCGCGCCCTCGCGCTGGGGCGCGGGCTGCCGTTCGCGCCGGTAAACCACCTGGAGGGGCACATCTACTCGGCGTGGCTCATCCCGCCCGACCGGGAGGGCGAGGACCCGCCGCCGCCGGCGCCGGCCCTGCCGCTGCTGGTGCTGATCGTCTCGGGCGGCCACACCGAACTCGTGCTCATGACCGATCACGGCGCCTACCAACGGCTGGGCGGCACGCGCGACGACGCGGCGGGCGAGGCGTTCGACAAGGTCGGACGTCTGTTGGGCCTGCCGTATCCGGGCGGACCCTCCGTACAGCGCGCCGCGGCGGCCCTCCCCGAAGGCGCCGAAGCCGCGACGCTGCCGCGCGCCTGGATGCGCGGCAGCTACGACTTCTCGTTCAGCGGCCTCAAGACGGCGGTGCTGCACCTCACGCGCGACACTGGAGAGCCATTGGACGAGGCGCGCATCGACGCCATCGCGGCGGGTTTCCAGGACAGCGTGGCCGACGTGCTGGCGACGAAGACCGTCGCGGCGGCGCGCGAATACGGCGCGCGCGGCGTGGCCTTATGCGGCGGCGTGGCGGCCAACGGGGCCGTACGCGAACGCCTGCGCCGCTTGCTGCCGGCCGAACTGCCGCTGCACGTCCCGCCGCCGGCCCTATGCACCGACAACGGCGCTATGATCGCCGCCGCCGGCTACTATCGCCGCGTCGAGGCGGTATCGCCCGCCGCTAGCGGCCTGATCCAGCCAAACCTCGCGCTGCCCGTGTAACAGTAACATGGAGACCTGCGACTAAAGTCGCATGGCAAACCACGGCGACTAAAGTCGCTTGGGGCGCCACACCTAGAGACACTTCAGTGTCCGTCTGTTTGCCATGCGACTTTAGTCGCAGGCTATCCGGTCGTCCTTATGGCGGGACTACAGCGCTCCCAGTAGGTTACGCATCTTTAATGCGATCGCCGCAGCGCGACCCACGCTGTCATACCCACGAGCAAGAAAGTGACGAGCATGATCGCGATAGATAACACATCGCGCGTCCGTGGCGCTGGCTCGCCGGGAGACTGAGGTTCTCCCCCCGTTGCCGTGCTGTCCGGCAACGGTTGAGCCGCATCGGGCGATGGGAAGGGCGCGGCTTGCGTCGGCTGGCTCACCGACGCCGTCACGCCAACCAGCGCTGGTTGGGCCGAACTCGTCGTGGCGTCGTCCGACGCGCCCGCGAATGGGCTGGCGGTCGTCGCGCTATCAGCTGGCTCCTCGTTTGTCGGCTCGATATGTGTGATGAGCCAAGTCACGGCGCCGCCGTGCCCCGCTTGGATGAGGTTGGCGTCGGCGATGAGACCGTGGTCCGACGGGGCTGATAGGCGCACCGTGCCAAAGGCGGACCGCAGCCGGTCGTCGCCGGCGGCGTCGTCCATAACCGGGTGGTCCGGGTCGTCAGGATCGTAGCGCAGGAGCTGCAGGTCGGCCAAGAAGTCGGACGCGGCGTGGCGCAGCCGGTAGTGATTATCCGTCCGCTCGACGTGAGTCCACCCCCGCGCATCGAGCCCGTCTTGCTACTGGTTTAACTGTGTGGCGCTGACGAGGCCGGGCGGCAACTCCAGCGTCGCCGCCATCGCCGCGACCAACTCGTCATCCGTCGCGTACTCTTTGCCATCAAACGTGTGCATAATAGCGCGCTCCCTTTGTGCGATTCATGGTCCGGGCCTACGGTCCCCAGGCGGGGCGGTATCCGGCGTCGACCGTTTCGGCCTGGGGGATGGCGATGGGCGGCCCGAAGCTCAATCCGGTCGCATTATACGTCACCGCACGGATGACGAGCGTGAACTCCTGGCCCGACGAGGTGAGGTAGCCGAGGTAGTCGCCTTTGGGCGACCAGAACGGCTGGGTAACGTAGGGGGCGCCGTGGGCGACGGTCTGCGCGTGATAGAAGTCGCCCGGATTACCGGGGCGATGGAACGCCATGACTTGGATGTCGGAGCGCTTTGTCCCTTGGTGGTCATCGACGAAGGCGATGTAGCGGCCGTCGGGGGACCATGCCGGCAGTTCAGCGGTGACACCGTGCGGCGTCAAACCGATCTCCGCCCCGGTGGCCGGCGCCGTGCTGGTGACGGCCAGCGCGGCCTCGATGATCGCCTCGTCGACCGTATTGTCATGGTAGTAGTTGGTGTAGATAAACGCGGCGGAATCGTGGGGGCGCCACTGCGGACTGTCGTCGCCGCCACTGCCGAGCGATGGGATGGCGAGTTGCACGGCATTGGTCATCGTATCGGTCACGCCTTGCTCAAAGACGGCCATGTCGGCGTGATCGATCGCGCCTTGATCGCCGCAATAGCCGGGGCGGCTCGTGAGGTAGACAAGGTTCTTGCCGTCTGGCAGGAACGATGGTTTAGTCGCCCACCATTCATAGCGCACGTCATAACCGGGCGGCGACTGGCAGCCCGGCAACTGGAGCGCTGGCGGCGGTGACTCGCCTTGCGTCACCCATGTCGCCGTCATTGGGATAACGGCGCCCGTCGAGGCGTGGTAACCGAGCGACGTCACGTAAATATCCGAGTAGTTGCGCATGAGCTTGACCCATGCCAACTGTGAACCGTCGGCGGAGAGCGCCGGCGCGACCGTCGTGCCGTCGCCCGTAAACGGTTTTCGGGGATGCCGCCCCGTGATAAAGTACAGGTTGTGGCCGGGGTCGGTGTAGAAGATGTGGCCGGGAAGCAGCGGGAATTGGGCGACCTCGGGACTGGGCCGGATCTCTTGCGGGGCGCCTGAGCCGCGTAGCTGCTGTCGACGTCCGGGTCCCTGGATGAACGGGACGTGATAGACTTTCCCGTTGCCGGACTGGCCTTGGGCGGTGAAGGCCGTAGCTACAGCCGCCGTGGGCAGCACCGTCGCCTGGGTCAGGCCGGCAATGGCGACCCCAACGCCAAGGACGAGCGCAAGGAGTGAACGCAGCGCGAGCCCGATGGTCATTGCGTCACGGCTCCGGGAACACGCGCGCAGTAGTTGTTCGGCATTTGTGACGGATGCTGCACCTGACCGCCGAAGAGCTGCGTGATCAGCGGGTCGATCAGATTCCAGTTCGGCGCCAGCGCATACTCTCGGTATGGATTCTGGTTAGTCTCACGCACCACATCGGGATCACTGTCGTAGGCGTATTGGTCGTATGAGTACGGCGGCGAAAGAACGACATTGGTTGGCTTCTGATTCTTGAGCGCCTGGAACAGGGCCAGATACTGCGTCGCCGTCGAGAGGTCAATAGTGGCGTCGGTCCTCAAGTCGCCCCCAAAGTCCTGCAGAAGCTGCGGCAGCAGGGACGCCAACGTCGTGCTATCCTGCCCCGCGAAGGTCCGGCGCAGTTGGTCGATCAGGATCTGCTGGCGGTCGGAGCGGCTGAAGTCGCCCTGTGCGTCGCCGTGTCGTGAGCGCACGAAGTGGAGGGCCGCGGAGCCGTTGAGGTGTTGCGGTCCCGGCGGGATATAAATGCGGCGGTAGGCGTAGGGGTTGGCCGATAGGTCGTCGGGATAGGTGTCGTCGACGACGGGATGCGTCACGTCGAGGGTGGTCCCGTGCAGGTCGTCGATAACGGTCTTGAAGCCGTTGAGGCCGACCCAGATCCAATGGTCGATGGGGATGCCGAAATCGTTCTCGACCGTGCAGGCCGAGGAGTTGAAGCCGTTCTTGGAGGCGACGTCGATCTTGGACCAGCCGACCGTGCCACCAGGGCCAATGTTGTATTTGTAGCCGGGGATACGCACCCACAGATCGCGCGAGATGGACAGTAATGTCATCTTATGGCTGGTGTTGTCGAGCGAGGCCACGATCATGACTTGCGTCAGCGGGTGCTGGTAGCTGGCGAACTTCTGGTCGTTGTCACTGCCCAGGATCAGGAAGTTGGTGCGCCCTTGCGGTACTTTCGCGGACTTGATGTGCTGCACCTCGGCCGCCAACTGGCGCGGTGTCAGCGTCGCCACGACCGTCCCTTTCGCGGGCACGGCGGCGCCGGCCTTCGTCGTCGGCGCCGCCACGCCAGAAGGTGTCACCGATTGGACGGGAGTCGCGACGGCGCCCGCGGTCGGCGCCCCAGTTGTCGCGCTGATGGGCGTCGCCGTCGGCGCTCCTGTGACCGTAGCGCTTACCACCGGCGACGCCGACGTCGCCGGACCAGGTGAACCGCCTATAGGCGTCGTGGGTGTCACGACGCGGTCGCGCGCGGTCACGCCGGTGACGAAGCTACTGACCGCGCCATAGTAGGGCGCCGCCGCCGCGCCGGCCGACCCGGCGTAGAACAGTATCACGCCGAGGATGAGCAGGTATAGAATGAGTCGTCTCATGACGCCTCGATGGTACCGGAGCCTGGTACAAGGGTCAAGCTATTCCACTACCTATATAACTACGAAGAACACGTCAACCACTACGTTGTGGATCGAGCACGTCGCGCAGCCCGTCGCCTAAAAATGAGAACAGCAGGATGATTAGGGCGAGGACCACGCACGGAAAGAACTCCTGCGTCCAGTTCGTCGTTAAGTACTCGCGCGCGTCGTTGATCATGAGCCCCAGGCTGGAGCCCGGCGGCTGGATGCCCAGACCGAGCAGGCTCAACGTGGCCTCGCCCGAGACGACCCCGACGACGTCGAGGGTCGCCGCGACGACGATGACGCCCGCCACATTGGGCAGGATATGCCGCCGGATGATGCCGCCGGGACCGACCCCCGTGGCTCGCGCCGCCAGCACAAACTCCTGCTCACGCAACGACAGCGTGACGCCGCGCACGTAGCGCGCCAGCAACGGCCAGCCCACCAACGCCAGCGCTCCGGCGGTCAACAGCAACCGCCCCAGTCCTCCATAGAAGCTGGACACCGCCGGACCGAACACGCCGGCCACAAAGATGACGAAAAGCAGGCCTGGAAAGGCGAACAGGAGGTCGGCGACACGCGAGAGCACGGCGTCGACCGGGCCGCGGAAGTACCCGGCCAGGACGCCGGCGCCGACGCCCAATACGACGTTGATGGCTTCGACGAACAGCGCGACCTCAAACGTCGTGCGCAACCCCAACAAGAGCCGGGCCAGCGTGTCGATCCCCGTCGAGTCAGTCCCCAGGGGGTGCGTGGCCGAGGGGAAGGCCTTGGGCGTGTAGTCGAGCAGGTCGACGTCCGTGCCGCTGCGCGTCCAGAATAGCGGGCCGAACGCCGCGACGGCCACCAGCAGCGCCAACAGCGCGAGGCTGACGGCGGCCTTGCGGTTGCGCCACAGGCGCGCCCGACCGCCGCGCGGCTTCGCGAGTTCATCGGCCGTCGCGCCTGCTCGCGCCATCGCGGGCGCCTCGGCGCGGGCGTCCAGGCGCGCCTCGTCGGCCTCGTCACGACCCACGCTCATCGGTCGTCCCTGATGCGCGGGTCGAGCACGGTGTAGAGCAGATCGGTGAGCAAATTCATCGCCACGACGGCCGCCGCCAGCAATAGCGTGGTACCCTCCACGACGGGGTAGTCGCGCTGGCCGAGCGACTGGATCGTCTGGTAGCCGATGCCGGGGATGTTGAAGATATATTCGATGACGAACGCGCCGGTCACGAGGAAGGCGATCGAGGGGCCGATATACGTCACAATCGGGATGAGCGCGTTGCGCAACACATGCCGGCTGTTCAGCGCCAGCGGCGCCAGGCCCTTGGCGCGTGCGGTACGGATGTAGTCGCGCCCGAGCATCTCCAGGACGCTGGCGCGCGTCAGCCGCGCGATATAGGCTACGCCGCCCGCCGCGTAGACGATCAGGGGCAGCACGAGGTGCGACGGCGTGCCCCATCCGTAGACGGGCAGGCAGGGCCAGCGGCCGCCCGCATTGCACGCGGCCACGTCGGCGGCCAGAATAGCCGGGGCCAGGATGAAACCGGGGATGGCGTAGAGCAGCAACATCAGGCCCATCGAGCCGGTGTCGAGCAATGTATCATGCCGCAACGCGGCCGCGAAGCCCACCGGGATGCCGATGAGCAGCGTACACAGCAGCGCCAGCCCGCCGAGCTCCAGCGACACCGGCACGCCGCGCCCGATGATCGTGGCGACGGAAACGCCGGGGTACTGGAACGATGTCCCCAGGTCGCCGTGCGCCGCGCGCCAGAGGTACGCGCCGTACTGCTGCCACCACGGCCGGTCGAGTCCGTAGAAATGGAGCAGCCGCGCGTGCAGGGCCGGGTCGTGGCGGTTACCCATCAGCGCCTGGACCGGGTCGCCGGGAGCCAGGTAGCCCACGACGAAGGTCAGGAAGGAAATGCCCACGAGCACGAAGACCATGCTTACCAGGCGTCGCCCGATCGTGCGCAGCATCGCAGTCTCAGGATTCCTAGTGCCCGCTCACCGAGACGGACGCCCAGTCGGGCACGAGCCCCGGCAGCGCGGTGACGATAAAATTGTGCGCCCACGGCTTGACCAGCACCGTGTTGCGTTCGTTGGCCAACGGGATCACCGCCGCCTGGTCGAGGGCGCGCCCCTCGGCTTGCGCGTATAGTCGGTAGCGGCGGGCGTTGTCGCCGACGATGCTGTCGGCCGTCCGTACCAAGCTGTCGAAGGTATGGTCGCTGTAGCCGCCGTTGTTGCCGGCGCCGCCGCTGACGAGCGAGAGGCTCAAGAAGTCCTGCGGGTCGGGGTAGTCGGCGCCGCTCTGGATCAGGCCGATCTGAAAATCGCGCGCGGTCAGGGTGTTGTTATACGCGCTCAACTCCTGGCTGTTCAACGCCACGTTCACGCCGAGGTACTGCTTCCACATGGCTTGCAGCAGCCGCGCGCGGCGATCCTCGTCGGCGCCGGTCGCGCTATAGGTGTAGGTGATCTTGGCAAGTCCGCGCCCACCCGCGTACCCAGCGCGCGCAAGGTCGGCGCGCGCCTGCGCGACGTTGAAGCCGGGGACGCGCAGCCTAGCGTCGTAACCCGGCAACCCAGGGGGCAGGATGCGATCGGTCGGCGAGACCGTACCCGGCGCCGCCCGCGCCAGCAAGTCACGGTCGACCGCCTGGGAGAAGGCCAGGCGCACCAACGCGTTGTTGAATGGGACCTTTTTCTCGTTGAGCGTGAGGTAATCGACCTCGAGCTTGGGGCCACCGTGAAAATCTTGATGCCCCATCGCCGAGCCGATGCGGTCCGAGGGAAAATGGTTGACGCCCATCACGTCGATCGCGCTCGTCTGGTAGGCGTTGTACGCCGTGTCCGGGCTGGCGATGAACGGGATGTCGATGCGGGTCAGCCGCGGCCGGCCGCCGTAATAATACGTGTTCGGCGCGACGCTGACGGATTGGTTGTGTGTCCAGGTGTGCAGCGCGAAAGGTCCGGCGCCGACGGCGTGTTCGGTCCACTTGGTGTTGTAGGCGTTGCCGTAGCGCAGCACGGCCTTCTTTTCGAGGATGCTGGCGAACATCATAGTCATGACGTCGGGGAAGTATCCGGCGCGGTAAGCCAGTATCACACGCACGCGCCGCGCGTCGAGCGCGCGGATGCCGGAGACATCGCGCGCCTTGCCGTTGTTGTAGGCCGCCGCACCCGCGATCATACCGAAGTAGCCGATCGCGCCGCCGTTGGACAGCTGCGGCGCCAGCATGCGCGTGAGCGACCACGCCGCGTCCGAAGCCGTGACGGGCGCGCCATCGGAGAAGCGCGCCCCCGAGCGCAGCGTGAACGTGTAGGTCAGGCCATCGCGCGAAACGGTATAGCCGCCGGCGAGATCGGGGACCGGCAGCAGGTGGGCGTTGAGCTTGAGCAGCCCGTTATACATGGTATTGTCGACCACCAGCGACTGCCCGTCGAAGAGCACAGGGTCCAGGCTACCCGGCTCGGAAATCCCTTCGTCGGCCAGGCGCAGCACGCCAACTCCCGTCCCCGCGGCCGGTCGCGTGCGCGCCGTAGCCGCACGCCCCGCCGCCGCTGGGACGAACACGGCCACGACAGCGGCGGCCGCCAGCATAGCCAAGGCGCGCTGTCTTATCTGTCTGTTATTCATACATTGCTCTCAATATGATTCAGTTGAAAATGCCTACCCACAATAACGAATTGTGCCGCGAACGCTCGCGTCCTAGCAACAGCCCATCAACATAGTGTACTCGGCACCTGGTGGCGCCGGGGCTTTGGAACTCGTGATGGTGAGCACATGCGCATACTATAGTGTGAGTTGTCATGCGCACATGTTATAGCAAAGATTGAGATGAGGGGGAAGTAGCCGCTATGGAGATGTTCGATGTCGTCGTGCTTGGCGCCGGGACCGCCGGCGAGAATATCGCCGAGAAGCTGATCGCGGGCGGCAAGACGGTCGCCTTGATCGAGGCCGCGCGCGTGGGCGGCGAGTGCTCGTACGTCGCCTGCATGCCCAGCAAGGCGCTGCTGCGGTCCGCGCATGCGCGCCAACTACTCCCGCGACTGGAAGAGTTGGGCGCGGCCGCGGCGCCCTATGCCCCCCACGACGACGCGGCGGCCTACGCGGTCGCCGTGCGGCGGCGCGACCGTCTCTCCGAAGACCGCGACGACTCGGAGCACGCCACATCGGCCGAGGAGAAGGGGATCACCCTGGTCCGCGGCCGCGGCCGCATCGCCGCCCCCGGCGTCGTGGCGGTCGACGACCGCGCGCTGTGCTATCGCGACCTCGTCGTCGCGACGGGCTCGCAGCCTATCCGTCCGCCCATCGAGGGCCTGGAGACCGTCCCGACGTGGACGAGCGACGAGGCGTTGAGCCTGTACGAGCGCCCGGTCTCGCTCTTGGTCATTGGCGGTGGAGCGGTCGGCTGCGAGTTGGCGCAAGCGTTCGCCGGATTTGGCTGCGCGGTGACGCTCGTGGAGGTAGCGTCTTCGCTCCTGCCCGACCAGGAGCCGGAGTTCGGCCGCATCCTCACCGACGCGCTGGGGGAGAGCGGCGTGGAGGTGCGGCTGGGCCGGCAGGTCACGCGGGCGGAGGCGGCGCCCGGCGGGGCAACGGTCACCCTGGATGACGGCGCGACGGTCACGGTGGCGCGGATACTCCTGGCGACTGGACGGCGGCCGGCCGTGCGGAATATCGGCTTGGATATCCTCGGCATCCAGCATGCCGATAAGAGCCTCGAAACGGACGAACACCTCCGCGTGCGGGGCCAATTGCATGTGTGGGCGGCCGGCGACGTGACGGGGGATAAGCCGTACACGCACACGGCGAACTATCAGGCCGGCGTCGTCGCGGTCAATCTGCTCGGCAGCGAGGACACGGTCGACTACCATGCCATCCCGGATGCGATCTATACCGCGCCAGAGTACGCCGCGGTCGGCCTGACCTTGTCGCAGGCGCGCGAAGCCGGCCACGACGCGGTGAGCGCCGCCGTCGACCTGCGCGAGACTGGGCGCGGGGAGACCGAGGGTGTCCACGCGGGCCGGCTCAACCTCGTGGCCGACCGCCGCCGCCGTGTTCTGCTGGGCGCCGCGATCATCGGGCCCTACGCGGCGGAGTGGATCGGCGAGGCTATCCTGGCGGTCCAGGTTGGCGTCCCGCTCGCTGCGCTCGCGCGCGTCGTCCACCCTTTCCCCACGTTCAGCGGCGCGTACGAGGTTGCCCTGCGGCAAATCCTGGGGCAGCTGGACGGGTAAAACTTGACAATCCCGGTACACTCACCTGTGTGAAGAGGAGCCCGCGATGCGACAACCACGCGCTGACGCCACGCTGACGACGCCCACGACCGGGCTGGAGATCCACTACCGCGATTGGGGCGGCCCGGTGGAGCGCGTATCGGAAGGCGACGCGCTCCCGCCGGTGTTGCTGCTGCACGGCCTGGCCTCGACCTGCCGCATCTACGACCTGTGCGCGCCGCTCCTGGCGCGCGGGCGGCGCGTCGTGGCCTACGACCAGCGCGGCCACGGCGCGTCGGACAAGCCCGAGGACGGCTACGACATGGATACGCTCGTCGAGGACGGCGTGGGCCTCGCCCAAGCTCTAGGCTTGCGCGCGCCCTACACGGTCGTCGGGCACTCCTGGGGCGCGTCCGTGGCCCTGCGCTGGGCCGTGCGCCACCCCGACGATGTCCATGCCGCCGTGCTCGTCGACGGCGGCGTCTCCTCCGTCCGCGACATGCCGGACGCGACGTGGCGTACCGTGGAGGAGCGCCTGGCCCCGCCCGCCTGGCAAAATGTCCACTTCGAGGACTTGCTGGCGCACACGCGCCACGGCGATCTGGCCTTCCTCGACGAGTCTTTCCGCCGCGACTTCTTCGCCGCCCTGACCGAGCCGCGGCCCGACGGCACGGTCCAGGCCCGGCTCGCGGCCGCGAACCACTGGCGTATCTTGCACGGCCTGTGGGACGACGACCTCGACGCCACGTATCGCGCGCTGCGTCGCCCGGCGCTGGCGTTGCTGGCGCTGCCCACGGAACCGTGGGACGACCGGCAGCGCGAGATGGTCGAGACTAAGCGGCGCGCGGCGGAGCGCCGCACGGCCCTGCAACCGCTGCTGCATGTACGCTGGCTGGACGACACGATCCACGACATACCGCTGCAGCGGCCGGCGGTCGTGGCCGAGGCCGTCGCCGGGGCATAACGATGGACGATAACGCCGTGGCCGTATCGATCCTCACCCCGACGCGCAACCGGGGCGGCAGTTTCCTGCCCCTGGCCATCGCGAGCGTGCGCGCGATGCGCCTCTCGCGCCCCTACGAGCATGTGATCGTCGACGACGGCTCGGATGACGGCTCGGCGGACTACCTGCGCGCGGAGGCCGCCGCCGATCCGCGCCTTCGCCCGGTGTACCACGACACACAACGCGGCGTGGCGGCGGCGCGCAACAGCGCGGCCCGCCACGCGCGCGGCGCCTATCTAGTAGACCTCGACGACGACGACCTGCTCACCGTGTCCGGCGTCGAGCAGCGCTACCGCTACCTCGACGGCCATCCCGAGTACTGGGCCGTCCACGCCAATGCGCTGCGCATCGACGAGGCCGGACGCTACCTCATCGGCGCGGACGTCACCAACTACGTCTGCCCCGACCGCGCCCGCTGCGCCGACCTCTTCTACCGCAGCGCCATGATCCCCAACGCTAGCACCGCGCTGTACCGGCGCGACGCGTTGCGCGCGCTCGGCGGCTGGGACGAGTCGCTCTCGTGCTGCGAGGACTACGACCTGTGGCTGCGCTCGGTCGACCGCTACGGCCCGCCCGGCTTCCTCGACACCATCGTCGCCCTCTACCGCGCGAAGCAGCATGGCCTGGGCATCGACAGCGTGCGCTCAGGCACCCACGCGCGCAACCAGCGCCTCGTGCAAGCGCGCTTCGCCCACTTGGCCGCGGCGGCCAACGCCCCGCAACCGGACGGCGCGTAGCGGTCAATCTCCCCCCAGTAGGGGCGCCACACGGCTGGCACGGAGGGCGAGCTACCCGTGTTCACGATACCGCGCCAAGATAACCTGTCACTTCGTGGACGGCCCCGGAGTCGCGGTCGCCGACGGCATGGCGATACGCTCTACGACGCTCGCGCGGAGGGCGTGCGCGCCCGTGGCGGCGCCGACGACAATGACGTGAAGCCCGACCGTTAGCTTGTCCGAGATGGGTCGTCCGGTCGACGATTCGTAGACCGCGTGCGCGATATCCACCGTGAAGGCGCCCCCGGCGATGATGTACATCGGGCACATCTGTCCCAGGGCGCACGAGGGGCGCTGGTCGGGGGTGCGCACGGAAATGGATGTTCCATGCGCCGCCGTCACCTGCCCTTGGATCACGACTGGGGGCGCCGGCGCCGGCGCCGCGGCCACGCGTACCCCCGACGCGTCGAGGGCTCCCGCCAACAGAAAACCACAGCTTGCGAGCCCGATGATCAGGCGACTGTAGGGGATGGTCGTCATGCTAATGCTCCCTTCTATGAAAATCACTCGAATAGGGTCTATGAAAAGTCGGCGGGTCCCACTGGGAGCGCGGGGGTGGGGGGCCCGCGCCCCGGCCCCGCGTACAAGGAGCGCACGACGGGGACGGGCGAGACGCCCGCGCTCCCAGGACAATTCACGAGCCCTCTCGAACAGGGGGTGATCTTGCCAGGACTGAAACGCGACTACGCTCACCGTTCCATGATACGTCGGGCCATGATACGCCGGGATGGTTGCGCTAGCCCATATCGCCGAAGATGTAGTACGTATTGAGGCAGGAGATGTCGTACACGTTGATGGCGCCGCCGGCATCGCTGAAGGCGCGCCCACGGCGGTCGTCGACGGCGACGGCGTCGGGCCACGTCGGCTCCGCGAAGACGGTATGGATGCGCGTGGCGGTGCGGCTATCCAGCACGGCGATCTGTGCTGGTCCCTGCTCGGGGCCGTCGTCGGCCATCACCTGCGGAACCCGCACCACCACCCAGCGCATCCGCTCGTCGATGCGGTCGACGAGCGGATATATCTCGTTCTCGGCTTGGTCGATCACCTGTCGCCGCCCCGGGATCGTGTGGTCCAGGCGCACGGGGGTGCTGCGCAGGACGGCGCCCGTGGCCGTGTCGAGCATGCTGATGTCGACGTTGTCGCTGTAGCTGGCGAAAGCGTGGTGGGCCGACGCGTCGACCAGCAGCGTGCGCGGCGTGCCGATCAGCGGCGCGGTGCGCAGGAGGCGGCCGTCACGCGCGTCGAGCACGGCGACGCTCCCGCCGCTCGCCACCAGGACGCGCCCGTTGCCGCGATCCAGCGCGATCGCCTGGGGGAACGCGCCGATCGTGAGCCGGCGCAGCACGCTCCCGCTACGCGCGTCGAGCACGATCAGGTTGTCCCGCGCCGTATCCGCCGCGAAGAACACACGGCCCGTCGCGTCGTCCACGACCGGCGCCGCGGTCGGGCCCAGCGGCCCGCGCGCGACCGATATAGTGCGCAGGAGCCGGCCGTCGCGCGCGTCGAGCACGCTGACCGCTCCACTGCGTTGGCTGGCGACGAAGACGCGCGCCGTGCGCTCGGCGACCACGGGCGGCCGCGCGACACCGCCCACCGGCACGGCGCGCACGAGGCCGAACGTATATTCGTCGAGCACGTCGACGCGCCCGGGCGTGGCGCGCCCCGCGATAGAGGGCGCGTGGAGCACGAAGATACGCCCGGTCCCCTCGTCCAGGGCGACCGCTACGTCGTCGTTGAAGATGCTGGACGGCGACACCGGCGCGACGGGCCGGGTCACGATGCGCCGCGCGCGGATGATTGCCCCTGTCACGTCATTGTACGCGGCGACGGAGAGCACGGTCGCGCGGGTGGTCGTGGTCGAGGAAACGACGACCACCCGGCCGCGGCGCTGGTCCAGCGCCAAGACCCCCGGCGGAGTCAGCGTAGCCACCAACGGCGGCGCGAACGGCTCACGCGGAGAGCACGTCCCTCGACGCTCAACGTTGTCAAGGAGATACGTGGCCGCCGTTGACGCGTAGGCGGCGCGCTGAGAGGCTGCTACCGCCGACGCCGGCGAGGCTGGGTCCTGCTTGACGGACGCTGTGGCGCCCAAGAGGAGGCAGCAGACGAGCAAGCTTGGTCGCCCCGCACAACGGCCGAGGCGCTTATACATGCGGACATTGTCGAAGCGCATATCCCTCACCCCCCTTCTCTGCTTATACCAAGCCTCCATCTATGGTAGCAGCCAGGCCGGCGCGGCTGCTAGAGGACCGCGAGAACTACCGCGTTTAACGCACCTTTAACCAGTCTTTAACAAACTCTTAACACGCTTCATGTTACGGTGTGTGTGGGCGTGTATGGACGACCATATCCGCGTCATGGTACGATTATACCGGCTCCAAGTAGTCGTTCCGGTCATGTTGGCATGGTTGGGAGGAGGACAAGCGGTGAATCAATCACTTCGGCGCTACCGGCGACCCGCGACACGATGTCTGGCCGCGACAGCACTGGCACTGGGCGCGGGCCTCGTCCCCGCGCTGCATCCGTTCACGGCGGCGGCGTCCACGTACGCCGCGACCCGGCCGGCCGCGCCGGCGGGCTGCCAGTTGGACCCCGCGCGGGGTAACATCAAGCACGTCATTTTCCTCGAGTTCGACAACGTCCACCATCAGCGCGACCCCGCGCGCGACGGCTCGACCAACGTGCCGTCGGACCTCGAGCAGATGCCGAACCTGATGAAATTCATCAAGGGCAACGGCACGCTGCTCACCAATTACCACATGCCGCTGATCTCGCACACCTCGGACGACATCGCCACGTCGGAGTCGGGCCTGTACCCGAGCCGTCACGGCGTCGCCACCTCGGCGAACAGCTACTATTACTACGACTCCGCGGGCATGCCGAATCGGACGTCGGGCTTTACCTACTGGACATCCAAGATCGGCGACGGGCAGTACAACTTCACCAGCGCGCCCAACACCAACGCCCCGGCGCCCTGGGTCCCGTACACCCGCGCGGGCTGCAACGTCGGCGCGGTGGCCATGAGCGGGATGGTGCTGGAGAGCCAAGGCGACATCGGGCAGGCCTTCGGCACGAGTTCGCAGCAGTACAACGACCCCAACTACTTCACCAACCAGATCGGCATCGCCGTCCACTGCGGCAAGGGCGCCGCGCTGTGCGCGAACGGCGGCGCGCCCGACGTGCTGCCGAACGAGCCGCCCGCGCCCGACGGCAGCGACCCTGGCTACACGGGCTACAGCGCCCTCTACGGCAGCAAGCCCCTGGCGAACGCCATCAACGGCGGCGCGCCGCTCAAGGACATCAACGGCAATACCATAGTCGATGACTACAACAACTCGCTCACCCCGGGCTTCCCCGGCTTCAGCATCCTCCCGCAGTACGCGCTCGGCTACGTCGCGGACATGCAGGAGCACGGCGTCCCCGTCACCTACGCCTACATCATCAACGCGCACAACCCATTTGACACGAACCCCTACGGCTACGGTCACCCCGAAGACAGCAACGCCTACAGCCCCGGCGAGGCGCACTACGTCGATCAGCTGCGGCAGTTCAACGACGCCTTCGGCGCGTTCTTCCAGCGCCTGGCCAACGACGGCATCAACAAGAGCAACACGCTGTTCGTGGTCACGACCGACGAAGAGGACCACCACATCAACGGCCTGCCCAGTCCGCGCAACTGCGACGGCGTGACCATCCCTTGCACGTATGCGCAGTCGGGCGAGCTCAACGTCAACTTCAAGGGCCTGCTGCAGGGCGAAACGGGGCTCACGACGCCGGTACAGGTGAACGCCGACGACGCGCCCGACTTCTACCTCAACGGCAACCCAGGTCCGGCCGACCCCGCCACGCGCGGCTTCGAGCGCGCGCTGGGCAAGCTCACGCTGACGAATCCGTTGTCCGTGACGCTCGGTGTCCCCGCCAACGAGAACCCCACGCAGTACCTGGCCGACCCGACGGAGTTCAGGATCCTGCACATGCTCACGAGCGACCCCTCGCGCACGCCGACCGTGGTGGACTTCGGGCAGCCCGACTACTACATCGCGCAGGGCGCCTACACGACGACGGCCCCGAGCAGTTGTGGCCCGAATCCGGCGTCTAGTTGCGTCACGCAGATCCCGGCCTATAACTGGAACCACGGCGACGTCCAGCCGCAGATCACCGACGGCTGGCTCGGACTCGTCGGGCCCGGAGTGAGCAACGCCGGCCAGGACAACACGACCTTCGCGGACCACGTCGACACCGTCCCGACGATCCTGTCGCTGACCGGGCTGCGTCCCGACACAGTGTACGACGGACGGCCGCTCTTGGAGGACTTCACGAGCGCCGCGCTGCCCGGCAGCCTGCGCGGCCCCGCGCTGCCCGACAGCCTGCGTGGCCCCGCGCGCGCGATCTTCACGCGGGCGGCGCGCGTCTACAAGCAGCTCAACGCGCCGGTCGGCCAGTTTGGGTTAGACACGTTGCGACTGTCTACACGCGCGCTTGAGAGCGGCAGCGCGTCCGACGACAGCGCCTATACCAGCGCGGAAGCCACGCTCAACAACCTCGCCAACCAGCGCGATGCCCTGACCGCGCGGATGGCGAGCACGTTGAGCCGGCTGGCGTTCAGCCCACAAGACACCTCGGGTGGACGGAGCCTCATCCCCGACCTGGCGCGCGCGCGCGCCTACACCATCCAGGGGCAGATCCTGCTGCGGGAAACGGCGGCGGCGACGGGCGCGAACGCGACGACAAGCGCGGCCGCCACGACGACGGGCGCCGCCCGCATCGATCCCGCCGTGGCCCTCGCGATCCCGCCGATCCCGCTCTTCATCGCCTTTTTCTATCGCCGGCGCAAGCAGCGCCGCGCCCATCGCCGGACGGCATAGCGCACCATAAGATAGAGGCAAGAGGGGGCGGGGCCAGCGCGTACGCGCTGGCCCCGCCCCCTCTTGCTATTGCTTGACGCGTCGGGAACCGATGACCCTCGACAGGTGTATAAGGGGTGGATGCGTCAATAGCATAGAGGAAGGAGTCAACCGATGAAAGCGCCGCGGACCTTAACGATAGCTCTGGCCGCCCTGGCAATAGCGCTCGCCAATCCGGCGACACTACGCGCCGCCGGCAACACGACCACGGGGACGAACGCCGCTTCCCACGATCTGGTGGTTGTGCGGACGGGGACCGTCTATGGCTCCCTCGCTATCCTACCTACCGGCTCAGGACAGGCCGCGCGCGGCCTGCCGTCCGGGCTCTTCGACCGCGGCGGCCGCATCCTCTACGCGGCCTTTCCACAGGGCTCCGGCGACTCGCTGATCCAGGCGATCGACGCACGCTCGGGGCGCGTGCTGCGCACGGCGACGGTCCAGGGCTACTACTCCACGATGGCCGGCAGCCTGACGCCGGGCGCCCTGTTGGACGACGGAGCCGGCGCGAGCGCGGCGCGGTCCGCCATGTACGGAGACGCGCGGATAACACGAGCGCTGCCCGGTGTCCCGCCCGTCGACAGCGCGGATATCCTGAGCGCGCTCTCGTATAACGGGCGCTGGCTGGCCCTGCGCGACGCGACGCCCAACACGCCCGATACGGCGGCGGTCGTGATCGACACCACGCGGATGCGCGTGGTGGCCACGCCGCGCCTGCACGGCGCCTTCGGCCTCGACGCCATCGACAACGCGGGCACGCGGCTCTACCTCGTCCAGAAGCGCGACAACGCCGGCCCGCAAGCGTATCAGGTACGCGCCTACGACCTGCGCGCGCGCCGCCTCGACCAAACGCCGCTCACCGAGCCCGATGATCCGACCGGCGTCATTCGCGGCGTCGCCTACGCGCGCGCGTGGTCACCGCGTGGAGATTGGCTCTACACGCTGTACGTCCGGCCCGGCAAGGGCGGCGCCTTTGTCCATGCGTTGGGCGTAGCCTACCACAAGGTACACTGCATCATGCTGCCCGCCGAGGTCACGACCGGCGTCGCCTCGACGCGCGACGCGTTGGCCGTCTCGCCCGACGGCGCGACGCTCTACGCGGTCAACCCTATGCTGGGCCGCATGGTCGTGGTGCACGACTTACCCTACGGCCGCGTCACGCAGGTCAACCTGGGCAGGCAGGCGGGCGCACGGCAGAGCATGGAGCGCGCGGTCGCATTGTCGCGCGACGGCCGCACGATGTTCGTGGCGACGGACGGCGGGGTCTGGGCCGTCGATACCGCGACGCGCCGCGTGCGGACGGTCTATGCCCGCGGCGCGCAGGTCGCCAGCATCGCGCTCGGCGGGGACGGACAGCGGCTCTACGCCCTGGAACCGGCGTCGGGGCGCATCGAGGCGCTCGACGCCGCCAGCGGCCGCGTGTTGGCCCGTATACAGGTCACGGCGGCGATGGGCGCGCCGTGGGCCATCGAGCAGGTCATGAGCGCGTAGCGCATAGTAGGGTGATAGCGGGCCGTTGATGGCTGACAGCTCCAGCGAGGAAACCGCACTCGTCGAACGGGCGCGCGCCGGTGATACCATCGCCTACGAAGGTCTCGTGCGCCGCTACCAGGATCTCGCCGTCCGCACCGCCTACCTGATCACCGGCGGCGCCGATGCGGCCGAGGACGCGGCGCAAGACGCCTTCGTCAAGGCGTACTACGCGCTCGCGCGCTTCCATGCCGGGGCCGCGTTCCGGCCGTGGCTCCTGCGCATCGTCGCCAACGAAGCGCGCAACCGCCACAAGGCGGACGGACGGCGCGCCGCCCTGGCCCTTCGCGCCACGACTGAAGGTCAAGGCGGCCCCCAACCGGTTCCATCCCCGGAGGAGGAGGCCCTCGACGCGGAGCGGCGTGACGCCCTGCTGCGCGCTCTGGACAGCCTGCGCGAGGAGGATCGCCTGGTTATCGCCTACCGCTACTTTTTCGCTCTCTCCGAAGCCGAGACGGCGGACGCGCTCGACTGCCCGCGCGGCACCGTCAAGTCGCGGCTCTCGCGCGCCCTCGCCCGCCTGCGCGCGGGACTGGACGAGGGCGTCGACGACGAGCCCCACGGCCTGGCCGGGAAGGGGGCCGAACGTGGCTAGACGTCAGTGGCGCCCATCAGACGACGAGTTGGCCCGGAACCTCACGCGCCTGGACGAGCACATCGACTACCCGGCCGTACCTGACCTCACCGTGACGGTACGCGCGCGCCTGTCCGCGCCCGACACCAGTTCGGCGCGCCAACCAGGCAAGCGCGGCCGGGCGCGTTGGCTGGCCAGCTGGCGGCGGCGCGGCGCCCTGACCATCGTGGCGGTGGTCCTGGTCGTCGGCGGCGCGCTCACCGTGTCGCCGGCCGCGCGCACGGCGGTCGCGCAGTGGCTGGGGCCGCGCGGGATTATCTTCTTTCCCCTGCCGCGGCTGCCCGCCCCTGCCGGCGCCGGGCTACAACTCGGCGACCGCGTCCCGCTCGCCACGGCGCAAACGCGCCTCGCGTTCCGCATCCTGACCCCGGCGACGCTTGGTGCCCCGGATGAGGTCTATGTGCGGCGCATCGCCGGCGATAATGTCATCGCGCTCGTCTACCGTGCCCGGCCCAACTTGCCGGCGGCGGCGCCCACCAATGTCGGCGCGCTCCTCACCGAGGCGCGCGGGACGGTCTTCGCTAAATTCTTCGATCCCAACACACAGGTAGAACCCGTCACCGTCGACGGCCAGGCGGGCTACTGGCTAACGGGGCGGCCACATCTCTTCGCCTATCTGGACGCCCAGCAAAGGGTGCGGTCGGGGACCTTGCGATTGGCCGGCGATACGCTGCTCTGGAACCGCGACGGTCTGGTCCTGCGCCTTGAGACCGCGCTGCCCAGGGACGCCGCGCTACGCCTCGCCGCGAGCGTACGCTGAATCAGGTCGCGCGGCGTCCGGTCCCGGCCCCGGCGCGCCTACGCCAGACCGCCCTCACCCTGAGCCCCGCGTACACGAGGAAAGCCACGAGCGCCGCCGACGGCACGAAGATAGCCAGCATGCCGGCTCTAGAGGGCTGCCGCGACGCGTTTGTATTGGTCTTACTCGTCCGCGGGGGACTCGATGCGAGCGGCGCTTGCCGCTGCCGTGAGGCCGCCTGAGCGGGTGGCTGGGGGGACGGGGCGAGCGGGGGCAATTGGGTTGTCCCCATCGTGCCGATCATTTTGGGGTAGCGCACCCGCAGGCTGCCCACGACGGCTTGCCACGACACGGCGCGCGGATACCGCACGCGCAACGCGGCGACTTCGCCGGACGAGAATGTCCGCGACGCGCGCAACGCGCCGTCCAGCGACAGGCTGCCTTTATGCAGCGTGAAGATACCCGACAGACGCAGTGAGGGGACGCTGGCCGGCAGCCCCTTGGGATACATATCGGTCACCACATGGACCGTGTTGTCGAAGAAAACCTCGGCCAGCACGCCGCCCTGGTAGCGCACGCGGCCGGCGCCGTCGACGAGCGCGGCCTTACCCTGCATGAACCCGGCGAGCGACGTCGCGGTCACATCCTGCCGCAAGAGGTCGGGCAGGATTGGGACGTTGGCCGACTGGAAGTTCTCCAGGTAGGTCGAGAGGACCAGGGTCGTCGCGGGGAGCGCGCGCCCAGCACGGCGCCAATCGCGCAGCCCCGCCGCGATGATGACGCGGTCGACGGGATCGCCATCGGGCTCATACCCATTGCGCGCGAACTTGACGACACGGCCCTGCACAGACGCCGTATCTCCCGACGACGCGCTCCCCCTCCACCCGTCCGCGCCAGCGCTCGTGACGGCTGGCGCGACACAAACGCAGGTTAGGAGACCGAGTAGGCCAACCCGCGCGCCGAACCGGACGCCGGGACGTAGACGATCCAAAGGTCCGCTCTCCTCGCGAAACGCGCTGGCAAAAACGCGCGCCGGCGCACGCCAACGTGGTAGGCCACGGATAACGCCCTTACCATAGCATGGCTTGTGTTAAAGGCGTGTTAAAAGCTAATTTAGAACCAGCGATTGCGATGGAACACGAAGAGGATAGCGCCGCCTACCCCCAGCATGAGGGCGAGCATGAGCGCGTAGGCGGCCGGCCGGTCGATCGGCAGGCCCTGGATACTCGTGCTGAAGAGCCCGATGATCACGGTCATGGAGAATAGCACGGCCGAGACCATGGTGAGCACCTTGATCACCGAGTTGGTGCGGTGGGACACATGCGACACGTAGATATCGAACGCGCCGTTCACGTTGTCGCGCGCGACGAGCAGCATGTCGCGCAGGTGCGCTAAACGGTTCTCCAGGTCGCGGAAATACGCTTCGACCTCGCTGCCCGAGACCCACCCGAAATCGGGACGCAGGAAGGCCGAAAAAACTTCGCGGTGCTGCTCGGCTAGCTGGCCGAGCGCGAAGGCGTAGCGCTTGAAGCGCAGCAGGTCGGCCAGGAAGGCGTCGGACGTGTCGGTGAGAGCACGCTCCTCGACCTTCTCTACATCGCCCTGCACCTGCTCGTTGAGCGATTCATAGTGGGCCAACAGCTCGTCGAGCACGATATAGAGCATGTACGCGGCGTCGAGGTGGACGAGCTCGGGGCTCTGCTGGGCGCGCAACAAGATGCGTCCGGCGAATGGCACGGGCGGCCGGTGGGCGCTCACCAGGAAGTTGGCGCCGACGAACAGGTCGAGCCGGCTCGCGTGCACCTTGTACGCGGCGGCGTCGAGGCGCGCCACCGTGGCCGTCACGTAGAAGTGCTTCTTGAACACATGCAGCTGTGGCCGCTGCCACGACGCGGCGGTGCGGTCCACGGCGTGCGCGTCGAGATCGAACAGCCGCGCCACCATATGCAACTCGTCTTCGGCGTAGCCGGAGAGGTCGACCCACACGAAGTTGCTGTCGACGGCGACAAGTCGGGGGGCCTCGTCCAACGCGACCTCACGCGGCTCCGCGTCGGGGCAAAAGAGCCACGCTTGCGCCGTCGACGCCGTCGACGCCGTCGACGTTGCGGCGCCCTCGACCTGCACCACGTCGGCCGCCGACTCGGCGATGTCCACGCCTCCACCGGCTAACGCTTGCGACGGCGTTCCGGGCGCGCCGGTCGGCGCATCTACGACGTCTACATCCGTGGAACGCCGTGGCGGCGCCGCCATTCGCTCGGGCATATTCAATCCCATCCTCATAGCTTGCTCTTGTTTATGGTCCTGACGCCACGCGCGGGCATCATTACGGTTCCACCCTACAGTATGCCGGTGGCTCACCCATACGTCCTAGGCACGCAAGGGTGTACCACAAAAAGCGAGATGGGCGCCGTGGGCCTGACCTTTCAAGGTCAGGCCGCCTCTCACAATCGTGGGGTACACCCGGCACGCAACATGCGCCATACAACTCTAGTTTCCGCTGCATCAGGCGGCTAGGTCAAGCGAAGCAGGGTCTTCTGGGGCCGTGCGCCGCCGCCGTTGGCCCCAGAAGCCCGTGGGCAGGTGGTCGGTGCGGGACCTTTTTATGCGAAT
>JAABUO010001464.1_pt1 | contig 30839 bp, 27 predicted proteins | sample 5559291 | NCBI WGS metagenome assembly JAABUO01 (sample SAMN10711878, study PRJNA513372) | rock metagenome | isolation source: Antarctica rocks | place: Antarctica: Victoria Land, Finger Mt sud | reverse complement strand
TCGTTCTGGTGCACGGTAGCAAATTACGAGTACGGCTTCTTCTGGTACTTCTATACCGACGGCAACATTGAGTTTGAGATCAAGCTGACCGGCATCATCAACACCGGCGCAAGGCCCGCCGGCGAGGAAGACCCGCACGGCGAGATGGTCGCGCCCGGCCTGTACGGCCCGATCCATCAGCACTTTTTCAACGTGCGCCTCGACATGAGCGTAGATGGGCCGAACAATACTGTCACCGAAGTTCACACCGAGCGCGACCCGGCGGGACCAGAAAACCCGTTCAAGAATGCGTTCCGCACCCATGCCGCGCCCATTACGACGGAGAAGAAGTCGCTGGAGCTGGGCGCGGTGGACCCCGGCCATGCCCGCTACTGGAAGATTACAAGCGCCGACGCCAAAAACGCCCTCGGCAAGCCGACCGGCTACAAGCTGATGCCGGGCGAGAATGTCGAGTTCATGCCCGACCCCGAGTCAAGCGTCGGCAGGCGGGCCGGCTTTTGCTACAACAACCTGTGGGTGACGAAGTACGACGCAAAAGAGCTGTACGCATCGGGGCCGTACCCGAACCAGCACCCCGGCGGCGCGGGTCTGCCCGCGTATGTTGCCGACGATGCGCCGACCGAGAATGCCGATGTCGTGGTCTGGTATACGTTTGGAGCGCACCATGTCGTGCGCCCGGAAGACTGGCCGGTCATGCCGGCGGCCTACATTGGCTTTATGCTGAAGCCCGTCGGCTTCTTCGACCGCAACCCCAGCATCACCCTGCCGCCGGATCAGCCCAAGCACTCCCAGCGGATGGAAGCGGACGGTACGCTGACCGGCGACTTGAACGGCTTCAGTCCGTCAAAGGGCGGCTCCTGCGGCTGCGGCTAACCCCGGCAGCAGACAGAAGAACAACACGACAGAAGAACAACACGGCGGCAGGAAGACCAACGCGCCCAGGGAGCAGGACCGCTGCTCCCTGATTTCCACTCACAAGGAGAAACGCATACTTTGCGGCCCATCACATTTCCTGCTTCCCTGCTCTCAATCACGTTCCCCGGCGCTTTGAAGACCGCCTGCGCTCTCGGAGCCGGGCTGGCTGCCCTCAGCGGCCTCCCTGCTGCTGCCCAAACCCCCGCGCCTGTCGCGCCTCCTGCCGCTGGCCCCGGCCCGGCCACCCAGCCGCCTCCCCCGCCCGGCACGACCCAGCCGGGACCCACTCAGCCGACCGCTGCCCCCACGCCACCCGGCAGCACGGTCGCTCCCGGAGCGCCCGCCGCGCCTCCCGCCGCCCCGCCGCCCAACTACAAGCTGCAGTATAACGGCGTCATTGATGGCTATTACTTGTTCAATCTGGCGAATCCTAAGAACATCACCGCAGGCGGTGGCCATGCGTACTACGATGAACGGCATAACTCTCCGACGATTGATCTCGCGGAGCTGAACGTCTTCCAGACCGCACCGTCCAAGAGCTTCGGCTACAAAGCGACGTTTCTGGTCGGGGACGCCGCCGACTTAAACCACAACGATTTTCTGGGAGCCAGCCGCGGCCTCGGCGAGGCCCGCTACAAGAACATCCAACAGCTTTACGGCACCTATGCCTTCGGCGCGGACGGTTCCGGCGTGGACTTCGGCAAGTTCTACACCCCGTTCGGCTACGAAGTGACCGAAGCGAACGGCGACTACAACGAATCGCGCTCGCTGGCCTATAACCTGCTCCCGGTGTACCATGCCGGCCTGCGGATTTACACGCCGGTTCCGGGTTTGGCCGCGCTGACCGCGACGTTCTACCTGGTCAACGGCGTTTACAACACGCCGACTCTGGGCGTCCAGAACGACAGCAAGCGCCCTGGCTTTATCGGCCAGCTTAACTACACCGACCCCAAAGGCAAGTTTACGCTGATCTCCGAGCTTGCTTTGGGCAAGCAGAAGTACGGCGGCACGGTGGACTTCGGTGGCCCGGCGACTAAAATCACACTCAACGACAACAACTTCACCTACAATATCAACGCCAACCAGTTGTTCGGATTAGACTATGAGTACCTGAAGTTTCAGCCCGACGGCAGCGCGAAGACAACCCAGAACGGCTACGCCGTGTACTACCGGCAGGCATTTACGCCCAAGACCGCCCTGGCACTTCGCTTCTCCGGGTACAACTCGAAGACGGAAGGCTCGGATTCCGTCAAGCCTTACGAGATTACGGCGACTTACGAGGTAAAGCCGACGACAAACTTCACGACGCGCTTTGAGTACCGCCACGACCACAGCAACGTCAACTCGTTCTACTCCGGCAATGATGATTTCGTCTCTGGGCCTTCCAAGAAGGACGAAAACACGCTGGAGATTGCGGGCATTTTCACGTTTTAAGATCTATTGAAGGAAAGTCGTAATGATTGCTGAAGCCTTGCTTGCCGATTTGAGGCACCCCGTCGCGCCGCTGCACCCGCTGGAGCCGCTGTCCGCCGCTGAGATCACGCAGGCCGTCGCCCTGGTCCGGGCCGACGCACGGTGCCGCCCAGAGGTCCGCTTCGTTTCGGTCGAACTCCACGAGCCGCCGAAGGCCCGCGTGCTGGCCTATGAAGCAGGGGACGCCCCTCCGCGCGAAGCGTTCCTGAACCTGCTGGACCGGGCCACCGGCGCGGCCTATGAAGCCGTTGCGTCGCTGTCCGAGGGTGTCATCAAAGAGTGGACGCACATTCCCGGCGTCCAGCCGATGCTGATGGCCGAGGAAGCGGGCGAGTGCGAGGACCTTTGCAAAGCCGACCCGCAGTTCCAGGCCGCGCTGGCACGGCGCGGCGTCACCGACTTAGATCTGGTCATGGTGGAAGGCTGGCCGGCAGGCACCTATTGGGGCGAGCATAACACGCGGCGGCTGGCGCACGGCTTGGTCTGGGTGCGCTCCGAGCCGGGCGACAACGGCTTCGCGCGGCCCGCCGAGAACCTGTCGGCATTGGTGGACCTAAACGCAGGCCGGGTGGTTCGGGTCATGGACGGGGACGTTGTCCCGTTCCCGCCGGAAGCGGGCAACTACAGCACCCAGTATGTGAAAGAGTTCCGGCCTGACTTGAAACCGATTGAGATTATTCAGCCGGAAGGCCCAAGCTTTCGCACGGACGGCCACCATGTCCGCTGGCAGAAGTGGGACATCCGGTTCGGCTGGACCGCCCGCGAGGGCCTGGTTCTGCACACGGTCGGCTACGAGGATGATGGGCGGCTCCGGCCCATCTTGTACCGGGCTTCTTTGTCTGAGATGATCGTTCCTTACGGTGACCCGACGGACGCCCACTACCGCAAGAATGCGTTTGATGCCGGCGAGTACGGCCTCGGGTTGATGGCGAATTCCCTGGAGCTTGGCTGTGACTGCCTGGGCCATATCCAGTACTTCGACGCCCATCTTGCGGACGGCATGGGGGAAGCGTTCACGCTCAAAAACGCGGTCTGTATGCATGAGGAAGATTTCGGCATCCTGTGGAAGCATACGGACTGGCGCACGGGAGAAGTGGAAGTGCGGCGCTCGCGCCGGCTGGTCCTGTCGTTCATCGCCACCGTCGGCAACTATGAGTACGGCTTCTTCTGGTACTTCTATCAGGACGGCGCGGTCGGCATGGAAATCAAGCTGACCGGCTGCCTGTCCACCGGGGCGCTTGCGCCGGGCGAGCCGACCCCGCCGTTCGGGGCGCTTGTCGCGCCCCGGCTGTATGCGCCCGGCCATCAGCACTTCTTTAACGTGCGCCTGGACATGTGCGTGGACGGCCAGAACAACTCCGTTCAAGAAATTAACACTGAGGCGGTTCCCGCCGGGCCGGACAACCCGGAGGGCAATGCGTTCTTCCACAAAGCTACGACGTTTACCCGTGAGGCGGAAGCTATCCGGCGGGTCTGTGCTGAGTCGGCGCGGTACTGGAAGATTATCAACCCAGACGTCAAGAACCGGCTGGGCGTACCGGTCGCCTACAAGATCGCGCCCGGCGAAAACTGCCTGCCGTTTGCCCACGCCCACTCGTCTTTGATGAAGCGTGCGCCGTTCCTGGCCCACCACCTGTACGTCACCGCTTACGATCCCGCCGAGCGGTACGCTTCTGGGGACTACCCGAATCAGCATCAGGGGGGTACGGGGCTGGCGGCTTACGCTGAAGCCGACCGGGCGATTGAGAACACGGACGTTGTCGTCTGGTACACGATGGGCCACCACCATATCCCGCGTCCCGAAGACTGGCCGGTCATGCCCTGCGCGTATATCGGCTTCCACCTGAAGCCTGTCGGCTTTTTTGACCGCAACCCCGGCTGGGATGTCCCGCCTACCGACCCGAAGCTGTGCCACAGTTCGGCGGCAAGCGCTTAAGCGAGAACTATCTTCTGTCACCGCCGACAGCCTGTTTCTTACGCACACTCCGCGCCGCCGGTGTCTGCCGGCGCTTCTGCTGACAGAAAGGCACCCCAGTTATTATGGCTACTGCCGTTACACCCGCACAGGCCGGGACGACCGATACTCCCGCGCTTAAAGCAGGAGCAATCGGTTTGACCGATTCGATTATCATGGCGGTCGCAGGGACCGCCCCGGCGTATTCGCTGACCGCGACGACGGCGGCTCTGGTTGCCGCCGTCGGGCTGGGCGGCCCGGCGGCGCTGCTGTACGCGGCGATCCCGATGTTCGGCATCACCTTCGCGTTCCTGTACTTGAACCGCTGGCGCTCGGATGCCGGAGCGTCCTATACCTGGATCGGACGGTCGCTTAATCCGTCGCTCGGCTTTATGGCCGGCTGGGCGCTGATGGTTTCCAACGCCCTCTTTATGGTTTCCGGCTCACTGCCGCTCGGCTCGACGACCCTGCACCTGATCGCGCCGCGATTTGAAAACAATGTCATCGCCGCGACCGTAACCGGGATGCTCTGGTTTGTCGCTGTCGCCGTGCCGCTGTTCTTCGGCATCACGTCTACGGCGAAAGCGCAGAAGATCATGACAGGCATTGAAATCGTCGGCCTGATCGTCCTTGCCGTTGGGGCGTTGCTCAAGTTTTCTTTGCACCCCGTGGTGCCTTTCTCGTGGAGCTGGTTCTCGCCGCACCAGTTTTCTAGCGTTTCCACATTCATGGCCGGGATGCTGGTCGCCGTATTTTATTATTGGGGCTGGGACGTGTCTTCCAACTTAGCGGAGGAAACGGAGAACCCGAGTTCCCATCCCGGCACGAGCGGCGTCTACGGCATGGTCGGTCTGGTCGTGCTGTTTCTCATTCTGCAGAGCGTCATTCAGATGGGTATGACTTCGGCGCAGATCAGCGCCAACCCGACCACGCTGCTGTCGGTACTGGGCGACATGGTGTTGCCGAAGCCGTTTGGCACGATTGCCGTCATCGCGGTCATCGTATCGTCGCTGGCGACGCTGGAAACCGGAATGCTTCAGTCCAGCCGCTCGCTGTATGCGATGGGCCGCGACCGCGTTCTGGGGGCAAGGTTCGCCGACCTGCACCCGCGCTTTCAGACGCCCTGGCTGGCAAGTTTGGTGACCGGGCTAATCGCGCTGGCTTTGTTTCTGCTGGCGAGCTTCAGCACCAATATCGGCAAGCTGATGGGCGACTTGATCAGCGCCATTGGCCTTCAAATTGTCTTTTATTACGCGCTGGCCGGGATCGCTTGCTTCTGGTATTACCGCAAGACCCACGTGCAGAGCGCGAAGAATGCGGTCATGCAGGGTGCGTGGCCGCTGGTATCGGCGCTGTTTTTGCTGGTCGTCGGCTACTACAACATCCTGTCCCTGGACCGGCGCGTCACGCTGCTCAGTCTCGGTACCATCGCGGTCGGTGTCCTGCCGCTGCTGTACTACCGGCTGCGGAACAAAAGCGCTTTTTATTCCGATCCCCGCGAACATGCCGTCGCCGGGGAAGCCTTAATGAGAAAGTGAGATGCTGAAATGAGCTTGTGGAGTCTAGGCGCACGCACTCGCACGCGCCCCACCTGTCTGGTTCGCTGCGCCCACTGCGGCCTGCCCGCGCCCGCTCCCTGTTTTCGCGAAGGAAGCGAAAATGGGCCAGCTTTCTGCTGCCGCGCCTGCCGCCAGGTCTATGATCTGGTGCGGGAACTATCGGCTGCCGAGTCGATGAATGAAGACCTGATGAATGATGAAAGGCCGTTTGCCCGTGCAGATTAACGCTCTCGCCGCCTACCAGCCCGGAGGCCCGCTTCGCCCGTTCACCTACGAGGCCGGTTCGCCGGAAGGCCATCAGGCGCTCATCAAAGTCCATGCCTGCGGGCTGTGTCATTCGGACCTGCATGTTCTGGACGGCGACTGGGGCGCGATGGAGTACCCGCTCGTGCCGGGGCATGAGGTCATCGGAGAAGTTGCCGCACTGGGGCCGCTGGCGGCCCATTTAAGCATCGGCGAGCGGGTGGGCGTGGGCTGGCAGAGCGGAGCCTGCCTGCACTGCCGGGACTGCCTGCGCGGCCACGACAACTTGTGCGACGACCAGACGGCGACAATTCTGGGCGGGCGGGGAGGCTTTGGAGACCACCTCCTGGTTGACGCGCGGTTCGCGTTCCCAATTCCCGAAAGCCTCGGCAGCGACGCTGCCGGGCCGCTGCTGTGCGGCGGCGTGACGGTCTACTCAGGGCTGCGCCATGCGGGTATGGGGTCCGGGCAGGAGATTGGGGTTGTCGGCCTCGGCGGGCTGGGGCATCTGGCCGTGCAGTTCGCTTCCAAACTGGGAAACCGGGTCACGGCCTTCACGACTTCGCCGGACAAAGCCGAGTTTGCGGCCTCTCTCGGCGCTGCCGAGGCCGTCGTCCTAGAGCCGGGCGGCAGGTTCCCCGCGCCGAAGCGCAAGCTGGACATCATTTTAGACACCGTTCCCCATACGCTGGACTGGGAAGGCTGCCTTAGCCACCTTGAGTCCGACGGCGTCCTGAACGTCGTCGGCGTTCCTGCCGAGCCGCTCTCCATTCCTGTGCTGGCGTTTCAGGACAAGCGGCGGCGCATCATGGGGTCGTCTATCGGGAGCCGGTCCGAGATGCGCGACATGCTGGCGCTGGCCGCCGGGTACGGCATTCTGCCGCTGGTCGAGACGTTCCCGTTTTCCCGCGCGAACGAGGCGCTGGACCGGCTTCGGGCCAACGCCGTCCGCTACCGTGCGGTGCTGGTGCAGGACTAACTTGTGTAGGACTAGTGGAGAAACGCCATGCTGACTGCTGAGGAAACTGTGCGAACCACCTGTCCGCGCGACTGCTACGACGCCTGCGGCATCCAGGTCGTGAAGCGCGGCGGCGTCATCCTGAAAGTCATGGGCGACCCCGCGCATCCCTATAACCGGGGCACTCTCTGCGGCAAACGCACTCTGGCCTATAACGGCGCTTGGCGCGACCCGGAAGCGCGTCTGCTTTACCCCTTGAAGCGAGTCGGGCCGAAAGGCTCAGGCGAATTCACACGGATTTCCTGGAACGAGGCTTTAGAAACCATCGCCGAACGGCTTTCCGGCATTATAGAAACAACTGGCGGCGGAAGCGTCGTGCAGACGCATTATACAGGGACCTTCTCGCAGATAGGCTATGGCTTCCCGCTGCGCTTCTTCCACAAGATCGGCGCGACTGAAGTGGACCCCGACACGGTCTGCAACAAGGCGGGCCATGTCGCGCTCGGTATGACCTTCGGGTCCTCTCTCGACGGCTTTGACCCGCGCTCGGCGCGTGACGCCGCCTGCGTTCTGGGCTGGGGCGCAAACCCTTCGGCGTCGGCTCCCCATGCTCATCGCTACTGGCTGCGGGAAGCGCCTGGCACCGTCATCGTCGTGGACCCGATCCGGCATCCGACGGCCGTGCAGGCCGACTTGCATTTACAGCCGTTTCCCGGGACCGATGCCGCGCTGGCCTTTGCGCTGCTCCATGTGATCGCGCGAGACGGCCTACTGGATGAGCCGTTCCTCGGCAAGCATACGACCGGCTGGGAGGAAGCCGCCGCCATGCTGCCGGCCTGTACGCCCGCCTGGGGCGAAGAGACCACCGGGGTTCCGGCGGCGCTGATTGCCCAGGCCGCGCAGATATATGGGCGCGGGCCGTCGCTGCTCTGGCTGGGCCAGGGTTTGCAGCGGCAGGCCACCGGCGGCAATATTCTGCGTGCCTGCAGCCTGCTGGCAACTGCCACTGGCAACCTCGGCAAGCCGGGCGCAGGCTTTCTGTACCTGAACGGCACGGCCAGCCGGGGAATCGATGATGACTATATCTGGGGATCGTCTTTGAACCCAAGCGCCCCGCTCTCGATCAGCCATATGGACCTCGCGGAGCGGCTGGAAAACGCCGAAGCCAGCCGGGCGCTGTTCTGCTGGAACAACAACATTGTTGCTTCCTGTCCAAACCAGACGCGCCTGCGCCGGGCGCTGGAGCGAGAAGACTTATTCACCGTCGCGATTGACCTGTTCCCCACGGATACGACAGATTACGCCGACATCATTCTGCCCGCCGCAAGCTTTTTGGAATTCAGCGATTTGGTCGCGTCCTATTTCAACTACACGCTGTCCGCCCAGGTGAAAGCCACGGAACCGCTGGGTGAGCCCTTGCCAAACGCCGAGATTTTTCGGCGGCTGGCCGGTGCTATGGGCTTTACCGAGCCGGCGCTGTTTGAGAGCGACGAGGCGCTCCTCGCCGAGCTTCTCCGGCAGAGCGGGTGCGGGCTGGACTTCGCGGCCTTGTCCCGCGTTGGCACGGTTTATGCCGCGCCGAACCCGGTCGTGCCGTTTGCGGACGGCCGATTTGCAACGCCGAGCGGAAAAATCGAGATCGCCTCGGACGCCTTCGAAGCTGAAGGGCTGCCCCGCGCCCCGCAGCCCTGGGCCGATGCCCGGCCTGCGCCTGGCAAGCTGCGGCTGCTGTCCCCTGCGTCGCCCTGGCGCATGAACAGCAGCTACGATAATGAGGCCGCTGTCCGCCGCCGTACCCCGTCTGCGGAGGTGACGCTGAACCCGTGGGAAGCTTCCGCACGAGGTCTCATCGCAGGGATGCCAGTCATTGTCTCCAGCGAGTCTGGGCGGCTGCCCTTGCAGGTGGCAATCTCGGAGGACGTGCCTCGTGGCGTTGCATTGGTACATAAGGGCCGGTGGCCGAAGCTCGACCCAAGCCATGCAAACGTCAATGTTCTTAACACAGGACGCAGGAGCGACATGGGGGACAGCTCCGCCGTGCATTCCGTGGAAGTAGAAATCAGGCATATCGACTCACTGCCGCTTTCCTGATCTGGTTTTGTGCAGAAAAAGCGAGCAAAAAAGCGAACAGCAGGCCTCAGAACGAAATAAACGATGATTAAACGGGTATAACAGATTGGGCAGGACGGAAGCTGCAAAAGTGTGTTTTGTAAACAGCGGGTCACGGGTTCGAATCCTGTCTTCGGCTGTTGCTTTTCTTTAGTTGTTACTTCCCCGTAACAAAACTCCCGCAGCGAAAAACTTAATATGGGTCGGTGTCCGAGTGGTTAAAGGAGGCGGTCTGTAAAATCGTCGGCGCAAGCCTACACAAGTTCGAAACTTGTCCGGCCCATTAAAAAACACCCAAGCTTTCTTCCGAAAGCTTGGGTGTTTTTTAATGACGGTTTCGCTATTTGCGGCGGGCCAGCAGCAGGCAAACGTCGTCGTGCAGGCGGTCATTGGCAAACGACTTCGCGCCCGCGAGAACCGCCTGGCCGATCTCCGCGAGAGACCCGAGCGGCAGAGCGTCCGCCGCGAGACGCGCCATGCCTTCGTTGCCGAGGAACTCACGTCCCCGACGTGCTTCCGTAATGCCGTCGGTCGCTACCAGAAGCATGTCATTGGCTTCTAAGCACAGGTCTTTGCCCTGGTATTTCGCTTTTGCGGCAACCCCGAGGGGCATCCCGTTCACCGCAACTTCCTCAAACGTGCCGTCGCTGTGCAGCAGGATGGGCGGCTCGGAGCCGGCTACGGCGATCTGCGTTCTGCCGGTTGCCGACTCCACCACAGCCAGCGTCAGGACGACAAAATACTCGGCGGAACCCTGCTCGTCGGAGCCGGCTTCCATCGCCTGTGACTCGCACAGAAAAGCGTTCAAGCGGCTGAGCGCTTTCAGCGCGGCTTCTTTTTCGCGCTGGACCTGCTGGAAGCGGACCGCAGAGCGGACGGAGCGGGCGACAAGCTCCGGCGACAGGACAGACTTCGGCACATAATCCACCGCGCCCGCCTGCATCAAGGCCATCATGGTCTGCTCGTCACGCTGGCCCGTCAAAACAATGGCCGGCGTGTGCAGGTCCTGGTCACGGATTTCGGTGAGAAGCTCCAGCCCGCTGCCGTCGGGAAGCAGGTAATCCAGAAAAATGCAGGAAAACTGCTCCCGGCTCAGAGCGGCGCGGGCTGAGGCGAGGTCAGGGCTTCCACCAGATCGGCGGCGATGGTGTCATATTTCAGCGCATCTCGCTTTAAGGCACACTGCAAGGCTTCGCGGTCCAGCGGGTCATCGTCAACAACAAGAATTCGGAGGCGGTCAGGCACGTCGGCATTTCTTTCTGCGGGGGCGTCGTTTTGTTGTTGTATTGTACCATAACCGAGTGGAGAACATTAAAGGGAAACAGTGTCTTCGGCAGGCAGCCGCTCTTCCACCAGAGTTTCCGTGCGAAGCGTCACCGTCTGCGGCGCATGATGCTCGGTCTGAACCTGCGTGATATAGACTTCTTCTTTGACGCGCAGCCGCTTTTCGACGACCAGCACTTCTTCCATGATAGGAATAATCACCGTGTCGCCTTCGTAGCGGACCGCAGGCGGGGTGTCCACAAATTGGTTGACTTCAACACGGCGGGTACTGACTTCGGTGCGGAGCAGCGGCTGGTCTATGGTCTCGGTTCGCTCGGTCACCTCGGTCCGAAATCGCACCCGCCCGGTTTCCACTTCGCGCTTGCCGACGGCTAAACTTTCTTCCACCAGTGGAATGACCTGCGCGTCTTGGCTGCCGGTTTGCCCGTCAAACCCAGTCTGCCTATCAAAGCTTGACGCAGAGACTGCAACCTGATAAAAGCCGCTGTCCTGCAATACGAGAACGTCCGCCGGCACGATAATGCTCTGGCCGCCCTCAAGCATAACCTCCGCCGTGCCGTCCGGGTCTTCCGGCACCGGCACGGACACAAGCACCCCGCGTGTGCCGTCGGCAAAAACTACTTTATCCGTATCCATTTTACTTGCATTTGTCATCATATCTGCCATAAAAGTTTTCCTTCACGCGCCAAAAAATGCGCCCAGGGAAATCAGCCCGGTTAAGGCCTTTCCTCTGGGCGCAAGAAATCAAGTCCAAGCTAACTAGCGCCGGGGCTTGCCGTCGGTGCCAAGCTCGTCCACTTCGACGTCCGTGCGGCGCACGGTGTCATGGACGGTCTCGGTGCGGTCAGTCGCAGTCTTGCCGACAACGACTTCCTCAACCACACGCGCCTGCTTGGAAACGACCGGGACTTCGTCCGTTTCGGTCATCTCAATGTTCTGCTCCTTGAACGCAGTGGCCGCATCGGTCACAGGTTGGTTCACCGCATGACGATCAACCGTGACATGCTCTTCGCGCAGATTGACCGACTGCTCCACTGGCGACTCGGTGACGCCGGTACGAATGTGTGCGCCGCCGGACTGCACCTGCCGCTTGCTGACTTCCAGCTCTTCTTCCACAATCGGGATTACGGTCTCGCCGCTTGTGCCTGTGTTCTGCGACAAGTTGCTGTTGTAGCTCGCGCCGGTCGCTCCCATGCCGGTTGCAGGCGTGGCGGCGTAGGAACCAGGCTTAGCGTTGGACGTGCCGGTGGTTGCCATGGTATCCGCGTAAGCACCGGTCGTGCCGGCATAAGCGCCGGTTGTATCAGCCGCCTCGGTGTTGCCGACAGTGCGGTCGTAGTCATGGTCGTGCTTGTCCACGACGTTGACGGCGGCGGCTGAGGCCGCACCGCCGGCGATTGCGCCGATGACGGCTCCAATCGGGCCGCCGGCCAGCGCTCCGACAATCGCGCCGCCGACTGCGCCCATGATGCCGCCTTCGGTCGTGTCATGGCCGGTCGCAGGCTCGGTGCCTGGGTGGGCGGTGACGCCCGTGACGCTATCATGGGCCGTGTCGGTCCGAGCTGCGTCGTCGTTCAAGGCGTCATTGTCCTTGACGTTCTTGTCTGCCATTGCCATTGTCCTGTCTCCTTGTGTGATGAGCGATTGGTTGCGTCAGCGATTTGTCTTGGAGTTCTTGTCCATGTCATCCACTTCGACGTCGGTGCGGCGGACCGTGTCATGGACGGTTTCGGTGCGGTCAGTCGCGGTCTTGCCGACAACGACTTCTTCGACCACGCGGGACGTTTTGCCGACAACGGCTTCCTCGTTAGTTTCGGTCATGGTGATGTCTTGGTCTTTGAAATCGGCATCGGTCGCTGCACGGTCTACGGCGTGGCGGCTGACCGTGACATGCTCTTCGCGCAGGCTGACATTCTCTTCCACAGGCCGCTCGGTGACGAACGTATGAATCCGCGCTCCGCCGCGCTGCACTTCGCGCTTGCCGACTGTGAGCTGCTCTTCCACAATGGGAATGGTAATCTGCTTGTTCAGGTCACGCTCTGTCGTCAGGTCCGGCTCGGTGTAGGCAGCCTGAGATTCATCATATCCCTTGTAGCCGGTCTCGCGGTAGCGGGAGCCGAGCTTGTCAATGTCAATCGTGTTGTTGCGGTCTAAGACGGCGACCGCGTCATCCGCCTTGTTGTCATCCACCGTGCCGACGACAAGGGCGCTGCCACGCCGGACGCCTTCGGCATAAGTCTGAGCGTCATCCTGGGGAACGCCCGCGCCGGTCAGCGAACTCATTACCTTGCCGCGTGCGTCACTTTCCATGACTTGAACCGAGCTGCGCTGGATACCCATGGCTTCCAAATCCTTCATTGCGGCCTGAGCATCCTGGGAATGGGGAAAAAGTCCCACAACTGTTTTTGACATCTTCGTTCTCCTCGTTTATTGTTTTTCGGTATCGTTTGCGAAGTGCTTGTTGTAAAGAAGCGCACCGCGCTTACTTGCTTTTTCTAAAGCTGTATCTGACAAGCCTGAGATACCCGATGTTCTTGACGGACAAACCACCGGGCAGTCGGGAATTCTGCTCGCACTCTCAGCGAGCAAAAAAGTTCACTTTCTTGCTGTTCTTGGCGCTGTTTCGTTTGATCGCACCCCCGGTTTTACCGCGTGTTCGGCAGGGTATCACGCAGTTATCATGCCTTCTAACCGGACAAGCCCTGCCTCGCAGACAAGCCCTGCCTCGCAGACAAGCCCTGCCTCGCAGACAAGCCCTGCCTCGCAGACAAGCCCTGCCTCGCAGACAAGCCCTGCCTCGCAGACAAGCCCTGCTCCGCGCCGGTCACTGCGTGCCAACTTGACGCTGGCGCTGATGCCAACCCTTACGGTTCTCATTGTCTTCGCTGTAGTCGAAGCGTGGAGCCGAAAGCAGTTGCTGTTTGCGTCTCTGGCTTCCAGTGCGTTCCTGGTTTATCTTGATCCCGAGCACGAAACCAACAGCATTCGCACCTTAACATTCGCTCAGGTGCCTGCGGCTTTGATCGGCTTCGCCGCGCACGCTCTGCTGGGGCCGACTTTCTGGGCGGCGGGCGGCGCAATGGTCGTGGTAATCTTCGGCATGATTTTCGCCCGCGCTATGCACCCTCCGGCGGTTTCGACGGCGCTGTCGTTTGCGCTGGGGGCCGGAGCAGGGCGGGGCTTGGCGTTGTTCGGCCTATGCCTGGGGCTGATTGTCCTCCTGATATTTTTGCAGCAGTTTGTTGTGCGCCTGCTGAGAGGAAAAGGCCATGTTTAATATATGCTTGATATAAGAGCCGAAGACGCAGTTCAAGTGTTCGTGCAGTGGCTGAGGCTTGGCGTCGAGACCCTGGGAGCGCTGATTGTCGCGCTCGGCGTCATTCTCGCCGCCGGGCTGTTCTTCCGCGCTCTGGCCTCGCGTCAGACCGCGGATTTCAATGCCATCCGCCTGACGCTTGCCCGTTACCTCGCCCTCGCGCTGGAGTTTCAGCTTGGAGCCGATATTTTGTCAACCGCCGTTGCGCCAAGCTGGACCGAAATCGGCAAGCTGGGAGCTATCGCGATTATCCGCACTGTGCTGAATTACTTCCTGGGCAAAGAAATGAAAGAAGAACAAGCGGGGGAGCGAGCCTCTGCGGACAAGACTGTGGAAAAAAGAGCAATCAACCAAAGTAGATAAAAGACGAGTAAAGAGGCACGAATTGGGTTGCAAAATTCCAAAAACTGTGTCATAATCTCCGCGAGCGGAACAGCATCATGCCCACGTAGCTCAGTGGTAGAGCACTTCTTTGGTAAAGAAGAGGTCAAGGGTCCGATTCCCTTCGTGGGCTAACTTTTCAGAGCGAACTTGCCGGTTTACTCTAAAACTCAGCCGCTTCTGTTTTTGCTTTTCGCGCCGCACTTGCCTCAATTACCCCATAATTGAGGATAAAATGACCGTTCGTCCACTTCTATTACAAAAAACCGATCTCTTACAAAAAACAGGGCTATCACAAAACACGCTGCCCCAAGAGGCGCTAGAATGCGGCCACTATGCGCCTGCCGCGACACGCCCGGACGTCAAAGTGCGGTCCGCCGACCTTCCAAATTACTTGACCGAGTGGATGGATGACGGCGAGTGGCGCGGGCATTCGCCGGCCACGCTTGCCATCCACCGGCAGATCGTCCAAAACTTTTTGTGGTATCTGGGTCACGCCTCCCTCGCGTCGTGCGGTCAGGCCGAGCTGCGAAAGTTCTTCCTGTACCTGCAAAACTCCCATGCCGAAGAAGGTGGGCTGTGGCACGGCGAAGCCTCGCCGGAAGGCCGGTGGGGAAACCCGCAGCAGGTGAAAAAAGTGTCTTCCGGCACGGTCGTCACTTACCATCAAAGGCTCAAGACATTCTTCGCCTGGATGGCGGCGCAGGGCTACCTGCCGGCGTCGCCTATGGAGCGGCTGAAAGCGCCCATCCACCGGCGCGACCAAACCCAGCCGCTTTCGCCCGCGCAGATGCAGCACCTGGCAAAGATTGCCCGTACCCGCGTGAATGAAACGGGAAAGCGCGATGAGACGATCCTTTGGCTTTTGTTCGACACCGGGCTACGCCGCTCCGAGCTGTGCGGGCTGAGGCGGCGCGATCTCGATATGCAGGAGAAAAAGCTAACGTTCGCCGGCAAAGGCGGGAAGCGGCGCACGGTGTATTTCGGCAAGTTTACGACAAAGGCGCTGTGGGCTTACCTGCGCGAAACGGCGGCGATGGAGAACGGGGACGCGCTGTTTCAATCCGAAAAAGGCAGCCACAAAGGACAGGCGATGTCGCCGTCCGCGCTGAATCACTTGTTCTGGCGCATCAACGAAGTCGCCCAGATCACCGGCGTCCGGGTCAGCCCGCACACGCTCCGGCACTCGTTCGCCATCAACTACCTGCGCGGCGGCGGGTCCATGCAGGCCCTCAAAGAAATCCTTGGCCACACGACGCTGCAAATGACGCTGAACTATGTCGCCATTGCCGAAGCGGATTTAGAAAGCCAGCGGTCGTTTTCCCCGGCGGACCGGCTGAACAACAAAACAAGCCGGTAACAAGGCAAATAGGTAACAACAAGGCCCGTGTCGCCACTTGGGGATGAAAACCATTGGCGGCACGGGTAATCTAAAGTGCCGGTCGAGCGGATCAGCCGAGCCAAAAAGCAACGTGCCGCAGCAGGGCGAGGCGTCACAGCGGTACAAACGCTCCCACCAGCCGGCTCCGAAAATACGCCGTGTCAGGATAATCCATGCTGGCGTAAAGGGTGCCGCCCTGCTTTAAGGCAATATGCCCGGCGGTCAAAGTGCCGCCGTTCTCCTCGCCGCAGCGGTCAAAAAACTGCAAGAGGACCGGGTGCGCTTCGGGCTGGGCCACCTTCGCCCACCCGTACTTTGCCGGGTCTTTGGCGAGTTCGCGGTAACACGCAAGGGCCGTGCTATGGCCCGTTTCCGAGATGAGCAGGTCAGGGGGAGGTAGCCTTAGACCAATGCCCGCCAGCGCCGCCCGGACATATCCGAGGCAAGCACCACGCACATTCGGGCGGCGAATGAGGGCTGTGATGGCCTCCGGGAGCAGGGCTTCTTTGTTTGTAAGTGTATACATGGGTTACTCCTGGGAAGCGGCGGTCAGGCTGGGCGTTGGCGCAGCTTCACCGGCGGGGCGGGGAATAGCGTCCGGCAGCACGTCGTCGGAAACTACTGCTGCTTGATTTTCGGCAACGGGCGGGACGCTCTTGTCGTCAGATTTTCCAAGAAGGTTACTCGCAAATTGCGCGACCACATTGGGCTGTTTTTCCTCTTTTGGTTCTTCCGCCGGCAGAGTGGTATCTGTCTTAATCGCATCGGCTTTTTCTGCGATGCCGGCCAAAAGCGCTGCGCTGTCCATTTGCTTTGCGCCCATAAGCGTCTGGGACGCCTCGCCGCTCTGCTCGGTCAAATGCGTCCCCGCAGTCGCCAGCAGCGTGAGCTGGCGCGGCTCGGACAGCGCCGACGCATTCGTCATCAGGAGGGTGAGAACGTCAGACAGCACCGGGCTTTTCTGCGATGCTGCCTCTCGCATGGCGGCGGCGATCAGCGGCTGCACGGCAAGGGCGAAGTCCTGCGGGGACGGTCCTGCTAGTGTCAACGGCGGCAGGCCCGTAAGCGGCCCGAGCGTCGTCGCTACCGGCTCCGACGCCTCAGCCTGCGGCGCTCCGACGATGCCGCCGCCGTTGCCGCTGTTGCTTCTGTCAAGCGACCGAGACAGGAGCATGAAGCCGCCGGCGGCGGCGGGGATGACAAGCGTTGAGACCCACCAAGGCAGGGGGATATGTGCCGCTTGCAACTTCTGCATCTCGCTGTTCGCGGCGGTCAAGAGAATGAGCGCATACGCGCCAAGTGAGCGGTTCTGGCTGGGGCTTAGTTTGATTGTCTTCAAATTTATTGTCTTCAAATTTGGCGTGTTCATCATGTGTCCTTTCAGGGCGCGTTCACAGTTTGATGGTCCAGTTGTCAAGCAGGTCATCCACAAACGGCAGGACGAGGGCGCTGATTGCGCTGTATTTGGGCTTGGCGGCAAGAGCGATAGCCTTTTGTTTTAAGGCGAACTTCACGCCCGGTAGAGCTGTGTTGACGGCCTGCTGGCCGAGCATTTTGAGGAGGTTCATGGTTTCTCTTTCTGTCGTGACAATGCCCTGCGCTTATAAGTGCAGGGCAGAAAATGGCGTCATTAATGATGCGCGAGGGTTGCTTTAATGATGCGCGAGGGTTGCTTTAATGATGCGCGAGGGTTGCTTTAACCACTTCGGCAATAATCGCGACAATCGCACCGGCTCCGCCGCCAATGGCGATAAAATGCTGTTTCAGCAAAGCAATTTCTGTGCTTTGCGCGGCAATCTGCTTTCGCAAGTCCTCAATGTCGGTTTCCGTTTCTTTGCGGTGTCCCTCCACTGCCGTTTGTAATTCCTTTCGCATCTCCTTAAACTCGCTGGTCATGGTTGCCTTGATTTCTTTCAAGTCTTTGGCGTTGTCTTCTAACAGCCGCATGACTAAGTTCTGGCTGGTTTCCCATGCGCCGTCGGCCATTAGCAGGCTCCTTCCGCAACGCCCAGCGCCGGCAAAGAAGGCTGAGGCGCTGGCCTATGCGCCGAAACGCCTGGCACGACAACGCCGGCCATTTCGCGCCCGTTGATGGTCGCGGAGTCAATCGGGCGCTCTGCCCGAAACGACAAGCTGGTGGTCATGCCAATCCATTCTAAAATCTCGCCGGTTTCCGAGAGGAGCGGCGTACCGCGCACGGAATATGTTTCGTACTCGCCGCTCGGCATTCGCATTTTGTGTTCAATGACATACGGCACTTCCATTTCAATCGCGGTTCGCCACGCCATCCGCACGGCTTCGGACTCGTCGGGGTGCAGCACCGTTTCCCACCGGCCTTCCGTCAGGTCTGCGAGGGGGCGGCCTGTCAGCTCTGTCCACCCTTCCGCTTCAATGATGTTTCCTGCCGCGTCGGAAACCCAGACCATCTGCGCCGTTGCCCGCAGCAGCACCCGCAGCCGCCTGTCCGCAAGGGTTAAAGCCTCATTTGCGTCTTTCAGGGCGCTGTTGGCTTGTTTCAAGGCGTCGTTTGCGGCTTTCAGTGCGGCGGTGCGAGCGACCACTTCGCCCTGTAATACGTCGGCACAGGCTTTAAGTTTGACTTCTTCTTCTTTGCGCCGCCGCTCTTCCTCGTTTTCCTGGGTGTACGCGACCCGGAGCTGGCTTAAAATACTGGCCGTTGTTTCTGAATCAAGCATCGCTACCATTTATCCAAGAGAGCGTAAGGCCCCTGCCTTTAGGGATGGGGATAAGTTACTGTCAATATCTCGCTCGCGCAAACCACTTGATCCCCGATCCGCACATACACGAAGTAAGAGACGCCGGCCAGCAAGTTGCCCGCCGCCGCGCTGACCCGCAGCCGCGCGTAGTCGCCGGCGATGTCCGGCGGGGCCGTGACGGTCAGCCAGTCTCCGTCCTGAAAGTCGCTCGCCTGCGGCCCGGCGAACGTGACCGCAAGCGCGACCGGGTACGGCGTCAAATCGAAATCGCTGCCGTCGGCATTCAGGACGGCGCTTATCTTCACATGGATATAGCCGGAAGAACCGGCAGAAAAGCGCTGGCCGCCGAAACCGGCCAGCGGCGCCCCGGCAGTGATCGACACGTCCGGGAGAACGTCGCCGCCCAGCGCTCCCGCGATATTAAGCTCTCCTGTAATCGGCGGTCCAACCGGCGAGAACACCCCGCCCGACCAGTCCCCCGGCTGGAGGCTGACTTCGCCGGGCAGGAGCGGGTCTGTCGCCGTTCCTGCCAAGTTGTAACTGCCGCCTGCAAGCGTTGCCATCGCCGGGTAGGAGCCGTAAGTAACACCGCCGGAAACGAACGTACCGTCTGCCGCCTTTGTCCCCGGCGTAACGGTAAAGGCGGCGTTTGGGTCCGGGGCATACGAAACGGGGAACGGGCCGATGAGGATGCCGGCGGACGCGGGGGCGGCGGTAATTTTCGCGTCCGTGAACTCCGGGGCGTCCGGGTTGTCCGGGTTGTCGAAGTTCATGCCGCCTGCACCCGAAACAGGGACAGGAGCCGCAACTTGCGCCTGCGTGTCTACCATTTCCGGCGCATCGGCCTGGTCCGGGTTGTCAAACGCAAATGGCACGGCGACTCTCCCTAGTTCGGCAAGTTGCTGAACGTGACGCTGGTACGGCCCGTCGGATTGCCGCTGGCGTCCAGCGCCGTGACGCTCGTAATGAGCGGCAGCCCGGCCTGATTGCTGAACACAAGCGTCTGCGTCGTCGCCGTCTTCGTGCGTGTGTAGGGCGCGGCGTTGTAAGCAAGGTTAATCGCAAGTGCTTGTTTCAGCGTGACCGTGCCGTCTACCATGCCGTGCAAAATCTGGGTCACAAGCGCCGGGCCGAATGTGTTTAGCGCCGCCGTCACGTCCGCTGTTACGCTGGCGTCGGTGACGCCCCCGCCGCCCGTGCTTGCCGGGGCATTAGACAGGGCCGGAACTGTGAACTTGCCGCTTGCGATAAGGGGCGAAACGAGGCCATAGGCGTCGCCCGTTTGTGCAGGCCTGCCGAGGAGCAGCGTCACGCCGGGAGTGTCCGAGCCGATGCCGTCAATTTTGGCCGCCCTCGCTCCTGTGTAGCCCTGCGCGGTCAAGGCGGTGGTCATGTCGGCCTGCCGCGCCGTGCTGCTGGTCTGGGTGCTAATGGTCGCCTGTCCTGATAGAAGAGCAGACTGATTCGCCGCTGTGGCTACCGCTGCCGTCGCAGGCGCTTCAATTCTGTCCGAGGCCGTGTACGTTGTGCCGCCGTTTGTTTCCGACCAGACAACAAAGTAGTTTGCCCCGTCCGGCACGGTGATGGCTGCGCCGTATGCGCCGCCCCCAAGCTCCACAACTGCCCCCGACACGCCTGCCGTAACAGCAGTATTTGTGTTGTCCTTCACCGCGTAAGTTACGGCTTGCCCAGTTTGAGACGGGCCAAACGAGACGGTCTTGTAGCTTGTGTAGCCGAACGACGGCATCGCCAGCAGCGACAGCGCAGCGAGCGACGCGAAAAGAGCAGATACTTTGAGTTGCATGGGTGTCCTTACTTCGCCAGCATTCCGGCGTTGATTTTGGCGATAATGGCGGCGGCGATAAAGCCGTGGCCGTAGCTATTGGGGTGCGTTCCGTCCACGGTCGTCAGCGCCGTTCCGCCGTTCCCGCCGGTGTACCACGCTCCGCCGTCCTGCGTCAGCGTCCCTTGCGCGGCAGGAGTCGCCTCCACAGTATTCGCAGCATCTACATAGTCCACGGCTCCCATCGCCGCGTAGTTTGCGCGAATGTAGTCATTGATGGCGACGCGGGTATTGTTGGACGCGCCGGGGACTTTCCCCGTGCCGTCTGTGGCGGGGGGGTACGTCCAAAGAATGAACTTGACCGTAGGGTTTCGGCGTTTTAGCGTCTTCATTGTGGTGACAATCGCATTGATGCACAGCGTGGTGTTGGCTGCGACATTGGCGTTGTTCGTACCGTCGGTGACAGCACGGATGTAGTTAATCCCCATCTCCATAATGACGTGAGTGCAGCCTGTCGCAAGCGGGTAGAAGATGCCGTCCGTGTTCCCGAACCCTGCCCCGTAGATGCCTGCCTGCATGATGGGGATGCCGGTCTGTTCGCAGGCCCGGACAATCGCCCCGCCGCCGCTGATGCTGGACGGGTAGTTGTTTGGCGGGCCGGTAGCGATGGCGCTCGACCAAGTATCCCCGGTTCCGTTTGAGATAGAGTCCCCGTACACGGCAAGGCTGTACGTTGTTTGACCCGGCGCGACTTGGCCTTGAATCGCTGACGGACAGTAGATAAGGCTGGTGTTTCCATTGCCGGGGTTGCTGTCCGGCCAGGTGTTGCCGGGTCCCCAGCCCCCTGTGACTGCGCCGCTGGTGTAGGCAGGCGTTAAAGCCGCTGTTTGCGCCGCCGTCATCATCGTCTCGTCAACTTCCGCCGTGCTGTGGCTGCTCCCGTTGTCTACACCGTAAGTCGGCAGCAGTCCGCCCGGCAGAGAACCCGCCGTGCCGGTGACAAACTCGCGGACATAGAAGGGCGTGTTCGCAGGCATGAAGCCAGTCCCATTCACTCCCGTATAGTTAAGAACGCTTGTCTTGGTCTGCGTGAGGTTCTGCGCCCCGCTGTCTGAACCGACCTTCGTGGAGTACGAGTATGCCTGGAAGGTCGCATTCGGGGCGAAGGCAATCCAGTCCGAACTGACAAAAGACGGCTGCGCTCCGTTTGCAGCCGGTATCGTGACCGACGTTTGACCGCCGTTCCAAGTGACTTGGAGTGGTGTTGTTGGGTGGATCGTGCCGCCCGGTGTCCAGATAGCCGCCGTCAGCGTAATCGGGTGCGTCTGGTTGTTTTCCCACGTCAGCTTAAACGCCGTCGTGTCGTAGCACAGAATGTGGACACTCTGGCAGTTCGCCATCGTGTCCCCTGCCGCGCCCATGTGACCGGCAAAGTTTGCCGTCGTGTTAGTGCCGACAAGCGGGGCAACCAGCACCCCGATTGGGTTGAAGGGGGCTTTTGCGTTCAGGGCCGTTTGCAGGCCGGGAATGCTGCCGAGTGTCGGCGCGGGCTGTGCAGGCGGTACATAGACGGCTTGCGCCCCCGCTTCCCCCGCCATCCCCAGCAGCAGCCCCAGCATCAAAACGGCTTGCACCGCCCGCAGCCCAGAAAGTTGTTTGCGCGTGTTCAAGTTCCGTGTTTTTGTCATCTTCCGCGTTTTTGTCATCATTGTTTTTCCTCACTTGTCTGCCAGAAGGCTTAAGCCTGCTTCGTCAATGTAATTCTGCCACTCTGGTAATCTGCGAAGCATTTTCAGGGTGTTGTCAATTCCGTCGGCTATCGTTTTGCCCTGCTTTATATTATGTATTCGGGCTATCTCTATATCGCTGAGACCGTCAAAGTACCGCGCTACCAGAAGGCTGCGCCGCCTGCCGTCCAAACGAGAAAGAAGGTGCTGAACAAAATCGTGATTGTCAACCGCTTCATACAGACTTTCTTGCGGCGGCAGCTTTGGATTATCTACTTCGCCATCACCATAGACAACTGACATTGCTTCTGTAAACAAAGCAGGCAGCTTAAACCCGCACTCTTTCGGCTTGTTTCCTGCCGCGTTGCGGTGGCCTATCAAGCGGTACAACTCCCTAATCGCGTCTCGCCTTGCCCTTAGCCAGAGCAGAGATAGGCTAATGCCTTCTTCTCTGGCTAAATGAGCGCCCACGAAAGCCGCATCAAACACTTCTTCTTTTAGGTAAGGCGAGTCATACATAAGGCAGACGCGCCCGACAACGTAGCCGCAAATGCGCTCCAAATCGTTATCTGTCAACGCTGTTTGCTTCTTCCGCGCTTTAGCCGGGGGTAGTTGACCAGCCTTGTTTTCCTTAATCATGCGCCACGCCGGTTATCAGTCATGCGCCACGCCGGTCCACGGAAGCCACTCATACACGCCAATCGCCTGCGCCTCGGCAGAAGTTTGGATAGCCTCACCGGGAAGCGAGACAAGCACCGCGCCGGTGTTCGGGTCTTTAATCACCGCAAGCACCGCGCCCGGAACGTAGGGGCCGAACCGCCAGTGATGGAAGCCCGGCGAGGCCGTCCTGGTCCACGTCGCCGGCCCGTCCGTCACCGTCAGCGTTTCCGTTTTTGCGTCGTCCGTGTCTACATAAATCGTATCTGGGGGCAGGGCCGCGCCGTCTTCCGTTGAGACCGGCCCCACCGCGCCGAGCGGGTCGGCAATTGTCAGGCCGTGCGGCTGGCGGCAGTAGTTCATCCACAGATTGTTATTCGTGACAAAGGGCCGAACGCCGGTTTTGTACCACTGGCTATAATACAGGAGTTCAGACTGCGTTCCAAGCGTAGACGGGTAGAAGCCAGGGGTCGTCGTGTTGCCGAAAAAGTTCCACGGGGAGCCGGGGCCGGACGGCGCGTTCGTCGTCGCCGTGCCTTCGTTCCGGTCGTTCCCGGTGACAATCTCCACGTCCTGGCACTGCTGGGACTCAATAATGCTCGTTTCTTGATGGTTCAATCCCTCAAAGCCGGAAGGGTCGTTAAAGTAGCGGTTCGGCGCGGAGTGGGCGAGGCCGGACGCGCCCGGCGACACGGTTCCCCAAAACGTAAGGCCCTGCGCCCGGAGCGCGGCGGAGTAGACTTCGGCGGCGGACAGGCCGCTCTGCGGACCGGCAGGCGGCGCAAACCCGGTGCCGAACAGCCACGCGCCCGACGCGAATGGTTTCAGGAACGCCGCTTCCCGCGCTGTTGCGACCGCCTGGGGTTCGCTTGGCACGGAGCCGTCCGGGGCGCGAATATTAAAAAACGGCTGGAACCAGCAGCGGGTGGGCGGGTTCTGGGCAAGAAGGATGGCCTGCACACCGCCGGGGGCGAACCCAAAACGCGCCTGCACCTGGGCGTAAGTTCCGCCCTCACCGGCGTAGGTAGAGAGGATAGGAAGGCCGTTGTGCCGGGCATAAGACGGGTGCTTAATGTCTTTCGTGAACTGCGCGGCAATTGTCGCCGGGTCTTGCGGATAGGTAGAAAAGTCGAACTGGTCAAACGGATGAAAGTCATTCACGCCCTTGCCGTTGGACCGGCCCATGTTCAGAATATTATCCTGGTCGGCAGCCGTCAGCAGGTTCTCAACGGCACTGGTAAACGTGTGGTCCGTTCCCTGAATGTCCATCGCATCGCCGTCCACGCCGTAGGATTTGGCTTCGTGGATTTGCTGAGTCCACTGAGCGACCGAAGGCGACGTAGACCCGTCGTAGGGGTCCATGTTTGTCGTTTTGCCCCACTCGCCCTGGGACATGACCTCGTGCAGCCAGACGAGGTGCGGGCCATCCGGGGAAGCGTCGGTGTGCAGGTTGCCAAAGTCGCCGCCCCAGCGCGTCGGCGTCAGGGCGAGGGCGCGGGCCGTCAGCCCGGCGTTTTGCGCGGAAAGCGCTGTGATCTGGGCGCTCAGGACGGCGTTCTGCGCCTGAAGCTGCGCTGCGCCAGGGCCGCTCGGCGGCGTCGGGTGGAAGGTCAAAACGCCTGCGGGAACCGTGACCGGCGCGTCCGGGACAAAGACGTAGCGGGGAACCGGCGGCGCGGGGGCGGGCGTTTGTGCGGGTGCCGGCGGCAGAGGCGCAAGGCACAGCAGGGGCAGCAAAAACGAGGCCGGAGGAAAGCGTTTTGTCATGGGAGCAGTCTTTCAATATCATGTTAATCGGCGGTCCATGTTAATCGGCGGTCCATGTCGCGCCGTCGTCGTTAGAATAGTGGGACATGCCGAGCCTCAATTGCCCGGTCTCGGGAATGACGCCGATGGCAGACGGCAGGGCAATCGCCGGCAGCTTGCCGGCGCTGACAGCCCATGCCCCGCCGAGGTCCCCGCTTTTCAGAAGCGTCGCCGCCGCCGGGTCAGCGCCGGCGGCAGAAGCCGTGAACGCAAGCAGGTACAGCGTCCCGCGAAAGCCGAGAAGCGAGAGGCCGGTGTACGGGCCGTCCGGGATGGAAGCGCCCGCCGCCGTCCACGTTTGCCCCCAGTCGGCGGACTTCGCGCAGGCAACGCCGCTGCCGGACGCATACACGGCAAAAGCCGTTTCGCCGAGAAAGCAAACCGCCGCCCGTCCGCTTTTACTAAAATCCACGCCGCTTGCGATGGTGCCGGCAGGCTGCCATGTCTTCCCGCCGTCGCCGCTGGTGGCCGCTTTCAGGGCGGCACCGGAGACGTATGCCATCAGGTACAAGCTGCGGTTTTGCGGGTGCTGGGCGCAGGCGGGATAGCTGCCGGTGATGCCGGCCACTGCCGCCGGAGATGCCTCGGGCGTGAGCGCGTCGGTGACGGGGCCGGACGCGCTGAAAATGGCGGAGCTGCCCGCCGGGCCTTTCGAGTAGACGGCGCAGAAGCGGTTGACCTGCGTGTCCACCAAGAGCGAAATGTCGGCGCAGGTGGCGGCGACGTCAATCGTGCTGCGGATAAACGTGTGGCCGGCGTCGATGGACGAAAAGCCAAAAGCGGCGGTCTGCGGGCCGGCGGTGGCTGCGAGAGGGCGGCGGGAGGCGTCTTGGGCAAGGCAGGCAGAGACGGCGGAGACGGCGGAGACAGCCGGCAAGAAGATTATATAATTGTAGAAAACGGAGAAGGCGGGTGAGTCAAGATAAAGACGGCGGGGATTCGATTCGCCGTCCGGGCCGTTATATTGAAACCAATTCACGAAGTTCGGCGGCATCGCTTCCTCGCATGGAAGCAGCGTATTGGTTACTTTGCAGGCAACAGCCACAAAAGTGGTTCCCGGCGGACTGCCGGTAGCAGGATATTCGCCGGAACAGGTAAAGCTGTTTTCGTCTCCTCCCAGCCCCGGATTCTGAACCGTTACGGCGTCTATTGCCGCTCGTGGATTTTGCCCTACCCCCCATAAAAACTTGTAGGGCGCGTATCCGGCGTAGGGGTTTAGACTTACCTTGATTGCGCCGGAATCAAGATGGGTGAGGACAAATTGTCCGGCAGGTGGGCCTGGACCAATGGAGTAAAGCGTCAGCACCGGCAGGAAGTAATAGATCAAGTCTCGCTGATTAGGATATGGGTGGTTATCATACGGCGGTAGGCTCACGCGAAGCGTTACAGTGCCGCCGTCTTTGGGCAGGATGAGCGGATAGATTTGCTGCATCCCGGTAGCCGTCACCGGCGGCGTGCTAAGATGAGACTCAAAAGCCCGTCCAGGCGTTGTAGACTCAGTCGGAGAGGCGGTAGAATAGTTGCCGGCGAACACAACAGGTCCAGGCTGACCAAAGGTAATCTGAGAGCTTGCGGCAGTGATGGTGCCCCGGTAAACGCCGTCCTGCCCAGAAGCCGTCACGTCCGAGTAAACTGTTATTGACTCGCGAACAGTAGTGTCCTCGGAGCAGGACGGCGCGGTGACATCAATAAAAAATTCAGCCCAGTAACCCGCCGGTATCGCATAGGTGAACGTCACCGGAGCATCGCTGGTAACGGTTTGAGCGCCCTCGTTGGGCTGAATAACGGGATTACAGTCTGACATATCAGTTTATTACTCGCTCAACTACGCTGCTGACGCTGAACGCACCGGCAGTGGCCGCGCCTGCCCCGGCAATTCCGGCGGCGCTGTAAATCCGGTCTCCCGCCACTGCCGGGACAAAGGGAACGGTCGTGCCTGCTGCCGCGTCGTCACAGTTTGCGGTCCAAGTTCTACCGCCGACCGCCTGCCCGGCGGCGTTCTGCCCGGTGGCCGTCAGCGTGAGCGTGAGCGTTCCGTTAATGGTCGCCGTGATATTCGCCACCACGCCCGGCGCGGCGGTGTATCCTTGCAGAGATTGATAGGCCGACGAATTGACGACGTTTGCCGCCGGGATTGCGCCGGTATGCTGAAAAGCCACTGCGCCCGCCGCCGGGCCGATTGCGGCGCTTCCAAAAGTCGTCAGCGGCGCGAAGACGTTGCCCGGCGAGAGCAGCAGGGTTCCCTGCCCGTTGTTTACCGCGTAGGAAATTAGGGCGAAGTTCGGATGCACCAGCCCCGAGAACGGTGCGGCGGCATTGATCGAGGACAAATACTTGTCTAAGGAACTGAAGCCCTGGTTGGACGCCTGCTTTGCGGCGGCGCTCATAAGCTGCTTATACTGCGCGGCGATGAGGATATTGGGAGCGAGGGCGGCGACAGTGCCGTCCGCCGCCGGCAGCCACAAAAGGATGGGGCTGTCCGAGCCGAACCCATACGTCAGGGAGGCCGCGCCGTCGCCGCCCCGAATAAGGTCCGGGAGCTGGGCGAGCGTGTTGACCGTCGCGTTCATTTCTTGGACATGATACGACGCCGCGATTTTGTCGAAGATTTTAAGGTTGGTACTGTTGACAGACATGGAGTGTCCTTGCAGGGCAAGCGCGAGGAAGCGAATCTCGGCGGCGAGAATGACGAACGGGTCGGTAGTGCTGGGCGGAAGAAAAACCGGCGGCGCGGCAGCAGCCGCGCCGGTAGCGATGTTGGAACCTAAGCTCTGGGGCATGGCGGCTTTCTTTCTGCCGCCTTAGTCGAGGTCAAACACCTGGTAATCGTAGGCAACGCCATTCGCAACGACGTCGGAGTACGTCGTTGCCGCCGCCGGCAGGGTGATAAAGAGCGCAAGGGTTCCGCCATGCAAACAACGGTAAATGGCGACGCCCAGCGTTCCGCCGCCGTTTGTGATGTTCAGGGTCACTCCCCCGTTGCCCGGCGTCACGGTCAGCGACGGGCGCGACGTGTCCGTCTTGATGTGTAGCTCGGCGCTTGTGACCGTGCCGCCTGCGCTGACGCTGTCGACAACGAGGTAGTAGTTGGTCGCGTAGGCAAGCGCCGGCGTGGTGTACCCGGTTGCCGTGGCCGCAAGCGGCGACGCATTCAGCGGGGCCGTGCTTTCCGCGCCGGGGGCCGTGCCGAGCCGGACATTGAAGCCCGTCGGCTGACCCGAGCCGGGAAGCGCCCACGCAAGCTGAAACGACGGTGCGGTTCCGTTGTCAAGAAGCGTGGCCGTGAGGCTTGTGACTGCGCCTGCCGGCGGAGCCTGCGCCGTGCCGGTGGCGACATTCGAGCCGCCGGACTGCTGGTTGTAGGCAAGGGCCGAAACTTCCGCCGAGTTTGCCGTACTGCCGCCATTGACCGCCTGCAAAATGTAGAAGTTCTGCCCGGCGGCGGCTTCCTGGCTGGTGTAGGGAAGCGTGATGCCGGACGCAACCGGCACCTGGCTCTCGCCGCCTGCCGCCGTTCCTTCCAGTAGGTTATAGGTCGTGCCGGAGGGCTGAGACGCGGCGTTAGTGCAGTTGATGACAACTTGCAGTCCGGCCTGGGGCGTGGCGGAAACGCCGCCGGGGGCGACAAGGGCAGCCACAACGTCAAATACGCCACTTGTGGTGGTGCTGCCTGAACTGGTAAGAATGGTTAGGCTCGCAGCAGTAGGAGCCGATGAAGTTGCCGCCGCTGTTAGAGTAGCGACAAAACCCGGCCCGGTCGTTGTAATCGCAGAAACTGTAATACCATTCTGCGTTGAGGGTAGAGCAGTAGTTAATCCCCCTGTCCACAAAAGAGATGAACCGTTGTAAATGTTCGCATTTGGAATTGATTGTGCGGCTGGGTAACTCTGTCCACTTCCTGCCGGCACTCCCGGCTGGACGTTTGTAATAGCGACCGCCGCGCCGCCTTTGATAAGCTGTTGATTAGCCATTGATTGGTTTCCTTTGAGATAAACATGAGCCGTGCCGAGGGGCCGAGAATGAGTAAGCCGAGAATGATTGACCTGCGCCGGGCGGGGCCTGCCCTTGACCACAATGCCGGCAAGGGCGAGAAGCGGCAGGCAGGAGAGCAGCAGAAGTTTTGAGCGGGTCTTCATACAGTTTACGACACCTGCCGTGCCCAAAAGTTGCGCGAGTCTAAAACTAGGCGCTGAGGCCGAGAATGCGGCCTGAGACCGTCGTTTCTTCGCGGAACGTCTGCCCGCGCAGGTCAATCACCCCGGACACGTCGCACAAATAATAACCAACGTCCTGGGTTGTGCCCTGGCTGGTGAAATCGTTCACAGCCACAACCATCAGTGGCCTTAGCCCTGGCTGAACGTGCAGGGTGCCGCCGGTATCAATCGCGGGGATCGCAAGCTGCACGGCGGCGTTCTGGGTGGCAAGGTCCGCCGCCGCCGTGCTTGAATAAACCTTGTTGATAATGAACAGCGGCTTGTCAATGGCAATGTAGCCGGCGGCGCTTGGGTCGGCGTACCGGCTGCCGCCAAGCCGCTCGTTGTAAGCCACGCTGAACACGTTGCCGGCAATGCGCGGGTCTTTCCCGACGACCACAACCGGGTTCCGAATGTCCCGCAGGCTGCTCCGGCTTTCCCACCCCTGCACGAACTCGTTAAGCTGGGCGGACCCGTCTTCGTTAAAGTACGGCACCGCCGAGAACGTCATGGCCGGCTGGACGTTCGGCACGTCGCCGAGGGAAAGCGCCGGGTTAGACAAAAGCGACACGATGCCGACCGGCAGCCCGTAATACAGAAGGTTCCCCACGCTGTCCGTGCCAAGCTGCATCGGCAGGGGCATGCCGCTGGCCGGGTCTTCCTCAGCAGACAACCCCCGGATGCGCTCCATCGCCTCGCCGAGCGTCATGGACGGCGCGAAGCGGTTGATCGGGTCTTTTGTCGTGCCGCCCGGCAGGTAGTAGTAGGGCGTCGCATCGTTTCTACGCACGACGGGGAAACTCCACAGGCTGTCCGGGATGCCAAGCCGGTACGCCTGCTGGCCCATCGCGTAGTAATGGCACTGGAAATCATAGGGAAGCTGGAACCCGCAGCAGGTGGCGGTGTCATCTTCGGTATGCACGAGCTTGTCCGACAGTGAGAGCTTAAAGTATTTCAGCGCCCCTTGCTGAATCCAGGCCATGCCGTCCGGTTCCATCGCCGTCCAGCCGGTTATCTCCGCCGCGTAGAGAGCGCCGTCCACCTCCTCCGTCATCGTGCCGGGCGGGAAGTTGCCGGTGCCGTTTGAAGTGAACAGCGTTGCCGCCCGGACGCCGAGCGCCGCGCCGCTGCCGGGTGCAAACTCATTATTCTGGTTGGAAAACCAGCATTCGGCGCGGCTTCTTAGCGTGCCGTTTGTCTGGCTCCAGGAGTGGTTCCACGTCGCGCAGATTGCCGGATAGTCAATAGAGGACGGGCTGGCGCTTGGGGCAATCTGCCCGGCAGGAAACTCCGCGTCTACCGACGCGAGGTAGCAGGACCGGAGCGCGTAGCCGGTCGCGTCCACTTGGGCCGAAAGCGACATGGACATGTGGGCGCTGCTCGGGCTGTCCACAATCACTTCGCCGGACAGCGCGGCGCCGGCGTTTGGCGCATAGCCGTTCAGAGATACGTCCGGGTCGGTCTGGAACTGGCCGGGTCGGTACTGCGGACCAAGCGTAACTTGCCCCTGTGCCGAAAAGCGCATCAGGGCAATTCGGCAGTCCCACTGGCGGTTTTGGCCGGTCACGGCAAGTGCGCCTTCCGCGAGTCCGTCGTCGGTATAGGTCAGCACGGCGTCGCCGTTGCCAACCGTGACGACAATGAGGTTCGGCGGGGCGCTGCTGCCGTCTAAGGAAGCCGGCAGGTTCACTTCCCAAGCCGCGTCCGTCATCGGCAGGACGTTGACGTAGAGGAAGCGGCCCTGCTGGGACAGGTAGCTTTCGCACTCACCCAAAGCGTCGGCGGTCGCCGCATCATTCCAGGTCGCGTCATCGTCAAGGCTAACTTGCAGGCGAATATTCTTGCCGGGTTCTAAAGCTAGCCGCAGCCCCGGCTCTCCGGCGGTGCGGCCACGCGAAAACTCAATGTAGAAAGAAGCATCCGGGACAGCATTGACATTCGGGACAACTCCTTCGCTGCTTGCCGCCGCGATGTAGAATGTTGCGAAAAAGCCTTCGTCTAAAACGCGCGGACTCCCTTGCTGAACATTAAACGGGCCGGCGGCGCTTGTGTGCCGCAGAAACTTCTTGCGCGTGGAGACGTCCGTGCCAGAGCTGAACGCAGGACTGCCCGCCCCTTGCCACCGGGACGGGTCCGCGTCTTGCGGCACCGGCACTTTCTGCTGCATGAGGTACGCGCCGGTGGGGTCTCGGTCAAAGCCGGCATAGGAAGAGGTGGGGTCTCCCATCAGTCCAGGCAGATCGAACGTCAGCGAGGCCGGCGGAGAAAAGACGTGCCCAAAAGCCTCCCGGTCATTGTCGTACACCCGGAGAAAGGCGCGGGGATTGATCTCGGTCACGCTCACCTGCCCCCGTTCGCGCCGTAAGCGTCAACGCCGTTTGTG
>JAABUO010001463.1_pt1 | contig 30851 bp, 31 predicted proteins | sample 5559291 | NCBI WGS metagenome assembly JAABUO01 (sample SAMN10711878, study PRJNA513372) | rock metagenome | isolation source: Antarctica rocks | place: Antarctica: Victoria Land, Finger Mt sud | reverse complement strand
CGAGAGGCGAAGCTGGTCCGCTGCAGCCGCGGCGCCATCTTCGATGTCGTCGTCGACGTCCGCGAAGGCTCGCCGAGTTATGGCTCCTGGCTCGCCTTTACTCTGGACGACGTCGAGCACGCCGTCCTTCACATCCCTCCCGGCTGCGCGCATGGCTTCCAAGTGCTCACGGAGGATGCCGACGTCTGCTACCGCATGGATGCCCCATACGCCTCCAGCCACGACGCAACGGTGAGCTACGCGGATCCCGCGCTCGGGATTCCGTGGCCCCTTGCGGTCACCGCACTCTCGCAGCGCGACTCTGCTGCACCACTGTTGGCTCAGGTGTCACCGGTGCGTATGGCGCGATAACAAGACATCGAGCAAGCTCGGCCGATAGGGGCCGCAGATGCATCGGCCGGTGCAGGAGGGGAGATGGACGTGCGAGTACTCGTCACCGGGCATCGGGGTTACATCGGTGCCGTAATGGTGCCCCACCTGCAGGCCCGCGGACACGACGTCATCGGGCTCGACACCGGATTGTTCGAGGACTGCGACTTCGGCAGTCCTCCGGCGGCGGTCCCGACTCTGCAGCTGGACATCCGGGATGTGACCGCAGCGTCCCTGCCCGCCGTGGACGCGGTCGTCCACCTTGCCGCCGTTTCGAACGACCCGCTGGGCCAGCTGGACCCGGACACCACGTACGCCATCAACCACCGTGCCACTGTCAGCCTGGCCGAAGCAGCCAAGGATGCGGGCATCGCACGGTTCGTCTTCGCCTCGTCCTGCAGCTTGTACGGAGCCGCAGGTAGCGAGCCGGTGACCGAGGAGGCAGCCTTCGCTCCGGTCACCGCATATGGGCACTCGAAAGTGCTGGCCGAGCAGGGCCTCTCAGCACTCGCGGACGACTCGTTCAGCCCGACGTACCTGCGAAACGCCACTGCTTATGGCGCCTCACCACGGCTGCGGTGCGACATCGTCGTGAACAACCTCGTGGGCTGGGCTGTGTCGACGGGGCAGGTGCGGCTGCAAAGCGACGGCTCCCCTTGGCGTCCGCTGGTACACGTCCAGGACATTTGTGCGGCCGTGAGCGCTTCCCTCGATGCGCCCCGGGAAGATGTTCACGACGCCGCCTTCAACGTGGGACGCGACGAGGACAACCTGCAGATCCGCGACATCGCCCTGCTCGTCGAGCAGGTTGTCGCGGGCAGCCGCGTGACGTTCGCAGAAGGAGCAACCTCGGACAAGCGGGACTACCGCGTTGACTTCGCCAAGATCGGAAAGGAGCTGCCGCAGTTCCAGCCGAGTTGGACGGTGGCGAGGGGCGTGTCCGAGCTCTACGAGGCCTACCAGCGGATCGGCTTGTCCTTCGAGGACCTCACCGGGCCTCGCTTCGTCCGCCTCGCCCGGGTCGAGCAGCTGCTGGCGAGTCAAGAGATCACTCCGAGCCTTCGACGGCAGGCCGCCCATGACTGAGCCTTCGACGCACCTCGAGGCTGGAGCGAGCTCGCGCCGGACGTGTCGGCTGTGTGGTGCTCCGCTGCAGCGCACGTTTGTGGATCTCGGCGTTCAGCCGCCGTGCGAAAGCTACGTCTCAGAGGCCCAGCTCGACGAGCGTGAGGCCTTCTATCCGCTGCATGTGCGTGTGTGCGAGAACTGCCTGCTGGTGCAGCTGCCGACGTACGTCTCGGCGGCGGACATCTTCTCCGACTATGCGTACTTCTCCTCCTACAGCGACAGCTGGGTCCGACATGCCGAGGCATACATCGATCAGATGTCGACGCGCCTGCGTCTCGGACCGACGAGCTTGGTCACGGAGGTGGCCAGTAACGACGGCTACCTGCTTCAGCATGCCGTCCGACGCGGCATCCCCGTTTTGGGCGTCGAGCCTGCAGCCAACGTCGCCGAGGTGGCACGGGCACGGGGCGTCCGAACGGCGGTGCACTTTCTGGGCGAGCAGACGGGGCGCGAGCTGGCCACCGAGTTCGGCCGTGCGGATCTCGTCGTGGCCAACAACGTCTTCGCTCATGTGCCCGACATCGTCGACTTCGCCAAAGGAATGCGCAACCTGGTAGCTGAGGACGGACTGGTCACGCTGGAGTTCCCGCATCTGCTGCGCCTGATCGAGGGCCGGCAGTACGACACCATTTACCACGAGCACTTCTCCTACCTCTCGCTCCTGACCTCGTCGCGTGCCCTCGCGGCAGGTGGGCTCAGGGTGGTCGACGTCGAGGAGCTGAAGAGTCACGGCGGCTCACTACGGGTGCATGCTCGTCCCGTCGAATACGAGACTCTGCCCAGCAGTGCGGTCACCCGCGTGCTGGCGGAGGAGAGCGCTTTCGGCCTGCACTCGGTCGACGGACACTCGGGATTTGCCAGCGAGGTGCTGAAGATCAAGAGGGATTTACTTGAATTCCTCATTGCCGCCTCGAGAATGGGGCAGTCGGTCGTTGGGTACGGCGCCCCAGGAAAGGGCAACACCCTGTTGAACCACTGCGGGATCCGGAATGACCTCATGGCATTCACGGTGGACCGAAGCCCCTACAAGCAGGGATTGTTTCTGCCCGGAACCCACATACCTATCTACTCACCGGATCGGATTGCTGAGACGCGGCCTGACTACATCCTCATCCTCCCTTGGAACTTGCGGGAGGAGATCATGGGGCAGCTCGAGTACGCGCGCGAGTGGGGAGCCCAGTTCGTCGTTCCGATCCCGCAGCTGCAGGTCAGCTGACCCGCCGCAGGAGTAGTCGCCAAAGAGCATCGCTACTCCGTCCGAGAGCTGCTCACTCTCAGTCCTGAGTGGCACCGGCACCTGCGATCTCGACCGGCACGTGACTCTCCGTATATGAGATGCCCGACCTGCTTGACGATGTGCGTTGCTGCCCCCACCGCATGACGGGTCGCTCCAGGAGGTGCCACGACAGGACAGCGAGCAGAAGTCTTGCGGCCGCCGCCACGACTACCGAGGCAACTCCATGCAGCACTTCACCGACGAGTAAGAGCATTGGCACATGCACCAGGTACAAGCCGTAGCTGATCTGCCCGACATACGCCACGGGGGAAGCGCGAGCAGGCGTACCGGCCGGGTCTGCAGAGCGCCGAGAACAAGAGCGACCACACTGGCGTAAAAGAGCATCTCAAATTCGAGGACGGCGGCCCAGTACCAGTCGGAGTCATGAGCGACATCGGCGGCGACGAATGCGAAAGCTAGCCCTGAGAACGTCGCGAGTGCCAAAAGTGGGCGCCGAAGGTAGAAGTTGCCGAAGTAGTTTGGTTGATGCATTGAGCCGAGCAGTATTCTTGTGATCAAGTAGCCGCTGAGCACAAAGAACAGGTCGACGCCGCTCCAGGTGAACGGCCCACCAAAAGCGGCTGACTAGTTCTTCGGAGCCAACCGCTGTGAGGTTGAGCGGCCTGCCCGTACGACCCTTGCTGACAGGAGCACTCCAGCAGCAGTCACAGGCAGGCCCGTCAACGTGACGCCCAGCCACTCGTCGTCGTGCGTCCGGGCTGTCCGGCCGTCGACTTCACACGTCCCCGCCCGCGGTACATCGCAAGCGAACGAGACGGCTCGGCCTAAGCGCGGCTGCTGCAAACGCAGCAGCGTTCACCCGATCGTGCCGGCAGTCACTCTGCGTGACAACCGATGTCTGAAGGGCTTTGACCCCTCCTAGACAAGGTCTTCACCGATGCCGAGAGCCCGCTCCCTACTCGCCTTCGCCGTAGTTATCGCTGCGTCTGCCGGTTGCACCCCGGTGGCGGCTCCAACGACCACCACAAGTGCCCTCAACAGCGTCATCAGGATCAGCACGCGGACCGCGCCGTACACCGACTCCAGCGGCCAGGTGTGGGAGGCCGAGCGTGGGTTCACGGGTGGCTATCAGGTGAACTCCGTGACGACGAACCCAATCGCGAGCACTCCGGATTCACCGCTGTACCAGTCCGAGCATTGGGGCATGAGTTCCTTTTCCGCGGTCATGCCCGCATCCAGCACTTACAACGTGACCTTGAAGATGGCGGAGGACTTCTACTCGTCCGCCAACCTGCGCCGCTTTAGTGTGACGGCGGAAGGCAGGACAGTTGTTTCGGACCTCGACCTCTACGCAGTCGCCGGCAAGTACGTCGCTCACGACGTCACGTTCAGCGTGCCGGTGACGGACGGACACCTTGATCTAGGTTTCAGCTCCACGGTCGATCACGCCAAGCTGGACGCCATCTCGATCACGATGGCGGGCAGTTCGACGACTCCGCCGCCGGCACCGACAACGACCGCACCTCCCGTGCCCGCGGCGTCTACTAACCCGTCCGGCTTGAGCTGGATGTCCGGCGCCTCGGGTAACGGCATATCCGACGGTTCGTATGCCGCCTGGCGGGGACGCAAGCTCGACATCGCGGGTTCCTGGGCGGACGTGGCAGGCGCGTCGACGAATCTGTGGCAGTTACAACCCGGCTTCGAGTACGCGGCCGACAAGTGGCAGGGGAACATGGACCTGGCAGTGGGAGCGCTGGTCTCGGGAGAAACCTGGGGCAACGCAGCGGGCGGCGCGTACGACGCCCGCTGGAAAGAGTCGCTCACGAACCTCAAGAACCTATGGGGTGCGCGGCGCGGAACCGTGTACATCCGGTTTGCCCACGAGATGAACGGCAATTGGTACCCGTGGTCGGTCAACAGCTCGAACTATCAAGACTTCATGACGTCCTGGAAGCGCTACCGGGCGCTACAGAAGTCGATCATGCCTCAGGCCAAGCTCGTCTTTTCCGTCAACCGCGAATCAGTTAGTACCGGCATGGACTGGCGCAAGTTCTTCCCAGGCTCCGCCTACGTCGACGTGATGTCAGTCGATTACTACAACCAGTATCCGTTCGTTGCGACGACGGCTGACTGGAACTCGTCGGTTCTCCAGTACGACGCGTACGGAGCACCCAAGGGGCTACAGCGCCATCTCGAGTTCGCCAACAGCTTGGGCCTTCCCCTCGCTGTGTCCGAGTGGTCGAACAACGCCGATGACGGTGACTCGCCGGCGTTCATCCAGAGCATGTTCGCCTTCTTCAAGGCAAACGCGGGGACAACTGCCGGCAAGCTGCTGTACGACGTGCAGTTCGACGTCAACCAGGACAACCTGCGATGGGCCCTGTACCCGTCGACCCGGGCACCACTAGCCGCTGCTGCATACCGGAACACCTGGTAGCAGCGAGAGCCGTCAAAGAGCTGCTCCACCCGCTCTGCGGGTGGAGCAGCCCTTTGGTTGTCATTGACCGTTAACCCAAGCGTCAACAGCGGTAGCTGCTGCTTCTTTGGCGATACTCGGCGGCCCTATGACGAGTCCGTACAGATAGGACCACTCATCCTTTGCGCGCGGGCGGCGCCGACAGAACACCAGTAGCCGAGCCGACGATCCCAACGCCAGGACGATCCGGATCAAGTCAGCACGCGCCCGAGAGTTGTGTCGGCGGAGATAGCTGGTCATCGACGCACCACGCAACTGCATCAAGGTGCTGCGGTCGCCGCCCGACCCGGCCCCGCCATGCGGAACGGTAAGGTCGGTTCGCAGCAGCTGCTTGTAGCCGAGCTGACGCAGCGTGCGGCCGTAGGAGACGTCCTCGCCGTAGACGAAGTACCGCTCGTCAAAGCCGCCCACGTCGACAAACAGAGCCCGAGGCACGGCGAGGCAAGCGCCCGTCAGCCAGTCGAGCCGCGCGTCCTCTCCCAGGGCCGGGCGAGCCCAAAGCCCTATCCGAGGCCAGAGTCGATGTAGGCCCATGCTGTGGGCGAGCGCCCGCGCCAGCGTAGGCTCCCAGCCGCCAACCCCGAACTCGATCCGCCCGGTCTCGTCCGTGGTCGCAGCCGCACAGGCACCGACCGTCCGATCCTCCTGGATGCACGCAACGAGTGCCCGGAAGGTGTCGCTCGTAGGGCGGGTATCGGGGTTGGCGAAGATGACGACGTCGTAGGCGGATGTCCGGACGCCTATGTTCGCCGCGGTCGCGAAACCTCGGGCTGGACCGCTGATGTAGCGGGCGAACGGACGATCTGCCAGCAGCTCATCCACGTGGTCGGCGCCTTGGCAGTTGTCGACGACAACGATGGGGATGTCGCGCTCGATACCGGCGAGGAAGCCAGCCAACTCGACACGGCTGAAGTAGGTGACGACCACGATCTCGTACGAAGCCGCTCGAGGCACGGGCGCCGACATGATCTCCAACTCTAGCTGAATCAAGTGACCGCGGCCTCGACGCTACCGGGTAGGCAGCACTGATTCCACCGCTTCTGATCTTCACTGGCTGGTGCGGACAGTAAGCAGACCACGCGCCGCTGCTCCTGCTCGAACGGGGACCCGCGTCTGGAGCAGACAGAGTGGAAACTCCCCGACTGCGAAGACCTACGCCGCGATCAACGCCGTCGAGCTCGCCCTGACCGAGGCGCAACGGCTGCTCGCCGGACCGAGCCTGCTGGAGTACTGACCGACCCCGACACCGGTGAGGTCGTCCCGATCACCCTGGTCACCGACAACGGCGGTCCCTTCCGGTCGTTACGGTTCGAGGCGTTCATCGCCGGCCATCCCGAGATCCGGCCGTGCGCAGGCGGCCTCGGGCCAGAACGGCGTTCGCGAGCGGGCCTTCCAGTCACTGAAGTACGAGCGGCTCTACAGCGAGCAGATCGACGACGCCACCGACCTGGTCCGCGGGCCGAGGCCTTCCGCCTCGAGTTCAACACCGTCCGGCCGCACTAGGCCCTGTCCTGGAACCGCCCCGCCGACGTCCGCGCCGGCCGAGCCGACCCGATGACCCCCACGTTTCCGAGACCAAAAACCTGCCGTCTTCTTGACGGGGGACACCCGTGGGGTCTAGTGCCCGGGTGGCCAGGTAGAGACACTTGAGCGCAGCCTGTTCGGTCGGGAAGTGGTCGCGGGCCCTGATTGCCCGCCAGTACCGGGCGTTGAGGCTCTCGATCGCGTTGGTCGAGCAGATCACCCGGCGGATCTCCCCGTCGCAGTCCAGGAACGCCGATGAACTCCTTCTCAGGCGTTGCGCCACAGCCGGATCACCGCTGGGTAACGGGACCCCCACGTGCCGGCGAGCTCATCGAACCGCTCCGCCGCGGCCGCTGCGGAGCGGCGCCGTGTAGACCGGCCGCAGCGCCTTGCCCAGGCCATCCCAGTCCTTGCGGGAGGAGTAGCGGAACGTGTTGCGGATCAGGTGCAGCAGACACGTCTGCACCCTGGTCAGCGCCCAGGTGGCGGTCACTGAGTCGGACAGGCCCCAGAGCCCGTCGCAGACCAGGGTGGGAGACGTCCTCAACTCCCGGTTCTTGATCTCGTGAGTACAGCCAGCCAGAACTTGGCGCCCTCATGGCCGTCGCCGGCCCACCGGCCCACAGTCCGAGGATGTCGCGCTCACCGTTGACCGTCACGCCGATTGCGACGTAGATCGGCCGGTTGGTGACCTGCCCGCCCGAGACCTTGACCACGAACGCGCCTGCGAAAACCACCTGGGTAGACCAGATCCAGCGGCCGGCCTGCCAGGCGGCCATCTGCTCGACGACAGCGTCGGTGAACCGGCTCTGAGCGTGTCCCGACTGACCGTCGCGCCGTAGACCTCGGCGACGTGCGCTGCGACCTCCTCAGTGGGCAACCCCCGTGCGGTCAGTGACAGCACGATCTGGTCGACGTCCTCCAGCCGCCTGGCCCGCATGCCGGCGATGACCGGGGCGTGGAAACTGGCGTCCCGTCCCGAGGGACTTCAATCTCGACCGGTCCGACCTCGGTCAGCACCGTCTTGGTCCGCGCCCCGTTCCGCGAGTTAGCCCGGTTGCGGCCAGACGGGTCGTGCTTGTCGTATCCCAGGTGCTCGCTCATCTCCGCCTCCAGGGCGGTCTCGAGCACAGCCTTGGTCAGCCCGGTCAGCAACCCGCCCGGGCCAACGAGTTCCCCCCCGTCGGTGGGAGCTGCCGCGACGAGCTCCTGCGCCAGCTGCTGCTGGTCGATCACGGTCGGCATGTCTTTGATCGTGTCGCTGATGCTGGTCCTCCCCGACGATCAGACCCGACATGTCAGGGACCAGTTACACCGTCTCTGATAGACTTCCCCGCTCGGAGATTCGCTGCGTCGAGCGCAGGCGACCCCCAGGTCATGCCGAAGGCCGGCCACCTGGGCCCCTTCCATCGCCCATTCAGGAGATCGTGGGACGAGGCGAGTAGGTGAGCCGCCTCTGCGGCTACTCTGGAGGCACCATGAGAACGAGCCGCAGGCGCGGAGCAGCGCACCTCGCGGCCGGCATCCAATCAGCCGCAGTGCGGCAGGGAGCCTGGCCTTGAGGCGGCTCCCAGTTGAAAAGTACTTCGGGCAGCTGGCTCGCCGCCTCAGCTGGAACATCCTCGACCAGGTCATCTCGTCCGTCACCAACGCGGGCCTCTCAGTTGCCGTCGCCAAGTCCGTTAACGCCGAGCAGTTTGGCGCTTTTGCTGTCGCGTTCACCGTCTACTCCGTGGTGGTGCTGGCGTCACGCGGCTTGACCGGGCAGCCGCTATCGATCCGCTTCAGCGCCGCTCCGGAATCGGAATACGGCGAAGCCGGACGTGCCAGCTTAGGCGCCACCGTCATGTTCGGCCTGGTGGCGGGGGCCACCAGTCTTCTTTCCGGCCTCGTCATATCAGGACCGGTCGGGGGGGCCCTCGTGGCGGTAGGGATCGGGTTACCAGCCCTCCTGTGGCAGGACAGTTGGCGGATGGTCTTCTTCGGCCAGCTCAACCCACGAGCTGCCACTATCAACGACGCCACTTGGGCCGGAACGCAGATCCTTGCCATCGGCGGCCTCCTGCTTCTCGGAATCCGTACCGCACCAGCGCTGCTCCTGGCGTGGAGTGGCAGTGCTGGCGTTGCCGCCCTGGTGGGTATCGCACAAACCGGCTGGCTGCCGTCTTTTCGGACGGGCTGGGGCTACACCCGGCGCCACTGGGACATCACGAAATACTTGGTAGGCGAACTGCTTATCTCACAAGGCGGCCTGCAGGGTGGTCTTCTGGCGGTGGGCGTGTTGGGCACCGTGTCGGACGTAGGCTCGCTTCGGGCTGCCATGGTCATCTTGGGACCGGTGGCAATCCTGTCCGGCAGCATGTCAGCCTTCGCGGTCCCCGAGCTCGCTCGGCGCTCAACAATGTCAGCGCCGAACCGAATTAGAGTTTGCTATCTGACTTCGCTGACCCTGATGCTGTTCTCCGTCCTTTGGGCAACCGGGCTTCACGCCTTGCCTGACGCGGTAGGGCAGTTCATCCTCGGCGACACCTGGGCGGGCACGCAGCGCGTCCTACTTCCACAGCTCGCGCAGCAGGTGGGGCTTCTGATTTCTGTTGGTCCAACCATCATGTGCTATGCCCTCGGACGAACGAAAGAGACGTTCCAGATTAACGTTGTGCTGTCGGTCCTGACTGTTAGCGGTGGCACTGTGGGAGTCATGCTGGGGGGGGCTCCCGGCGCAGGGATCGGCTTCGCCTGCGCGGCCTGGCTGTCGTCTCCGCTTTGGTGGCGCAAGGTCCTGATGCTGGTGCGCTTGCCCCCCCTGGACGAGGCGACTGAGGCGACCAGACAGGCTGCCTGAGCCGCATCGTCGGCTGCTACTGGACGATCGTCTTCCTGACGCTAAACGCCTCTGCGTAGTTCGCGCCGCACTCGACTCCGCGCAGTCGGCCCAGTCCGCGAAAGATCTCCTCGTCGTACCACGACTTCTCGCTCTGCGAGGAGTAGTGGCGGCGGAGCAGGTCGACCTTGCGGTGCATCGTCAGGTCCGTCAACGGGACGTACACGTTCTGAGGGCCGAGGTCGCCCTCCCACTTCGGAATCTCGTACTCCCAGATGGTGGCTCCGCGGAACAGCTGCCACGCCAGTTCACCGAGGAGCCGATGGTCCTGATGAGAGTCCGAGCGGCTGGGAGCCAGCACCCAGTCCGGGCGCACCCCGTCAAGCGCGTCCCTCAGCGCCAGCTTGACGCTCTGCCAACTACCGGGCGTTAGTCCATCCGTGAAGCCGAGGGCTGAAAGCTCCCGAGCCCGCGCCGCTCCGAGCACTTCCGCTGCAGCTGCCCGGGCCTCGTCAACACGCTCCCGGGAGCCTGTTACGACGACCGAATGCGCTTCGCAACCACCTGGCTGCTGAATCAAACTGGGAAGCATCTGCATCAGGGTGCCGGCACACCCGATCTCAAGGTCGTCAGGGTGGGCAGCAAGAGCAACGATCACAATGGGCTGCTCCCGTCGAACCGGGGCGAGCGCGAGCATGACAGCTCAGACGAGCTGTGTCGAGGACTGCCAGATGGCCCATGGGCGGTCGCCCGACTGCCACATGAGTTCGGCCAAGTACCGGTCCTTCGCCGTGTCGAGCGCCACCCAGAAGCCTAGGTGCCGTACCGCGGCAAGACGCTGCTGCGCGATCAGTCGGGCAAAGGGCTCGACGACGAGCTCTTCCCCTTCGTGCAGGAGGTCGAAAATTTCCGTACGCAGGACGAAAAAGCCTCCGTTGATCCAGATGCCCTGGTCCGATAGCGCAGATACCTCCTCGACAACCCCGTCTGCGGCCGTAGACACCATGTGCAGGCTGCTACTCAGCGGCACCGAGACGAACGTGGCGACCGCGCCGCTGGCTTCCGCATGCTGAATCAGGTCCGGCAACCGAATGTCGCAGAGGCCGTCGGCGTAGTTGGCCAGGAACATCGGCTCACCCTGCACGAGGCTATGAACAGCTCGCAGCCGCTGCCCGACAATGGCGTCCGCCCCGGTGTCAACGAGCGTGATGTCCCACCCTTTAACCTCCTCTCGGAGCAGACGCACTCGCCTAGTGGAGTCAGGCACATCCGCTGACCGCGGAATGAGTTCCTCGTGCGGCTGCGCTAGGCACCAGTCAAGAATCACCTCGCCGCGGTGCCCGAGACACAGAATGAACTCGTCGTGGCCCCAGTAGGCGTACCAGCGCATGAGATGCCAAAGGAGTGGTTGACCGCCGAGCATGGTCATCGGTTTCGGGGCGTCAGCAGCCCGCCGCTGGAGCACCTGATCGTCCTCGACGAGGGCGCGCATCCGCAGCCCGAGCCCACCGCAGAACAGCACTACCCGCACCCGATACCACGCCCTCACGCGCTATGACGCCCATGGTCACTAGTGCGGAGCCTATCGACCGCTACCGGGCACATCTCAGCGGTTACGGCTCCGCGAATGACCTACCAGAGCCTGCGGTAAGCGGCTGCCGCTTGCGGCGCACGAGTCGTCGGGAACAGCGCCCAGCGGGTGGCGTCCTGATCGACGTTGAACTGAACCTCGTACAGCAGCTTCCCAGGGCCCGTTCCGGAGTTCATCACGAAGAACGAGTGCAAGCCTTCCATGAAGGCGGCAGAGTCGCCCTGGTCAGCGTTGTTCGACCACTCCGAGACGGCGAGCGGAAGGCCGACGCTCTTTGCGAATGCCAGGTGGGCGCGAAGGCCCTTCGGCGCGCCGTAGCCGTCGGTTTGAGTGATCGACTGGGTCCACTCCTGCGCGGTCCTAACGAACGGGTACTGGTTGTAGTAGTCGACCGACATCAGGTCAACCTGGTCGCGCCCAGGGAAGGCTCTGCGCCAGTCCATGCCCATACCGGAGGACTCGCGGTTGACCGAGAACACGAGCTTTGCGTTCGGCATGATCTTCTTCTGCAACGCCCGGTAGCGGCTCCACGAGGCGAGGAAATCGCTGACGTTGGAGGGGTTGACCGACCATGGGTACCAGTTGCCGTTCATCTCGTGCGCGAATCGAAGGTAGACCGTGCCAGGCCTCGACCCCCAAGCCGCACGCAAGTTGGTGAGCGACGTCGCCCACCTGGCGTCGTACGCCCCGCTCGCTGCTCTAGCCCACGACTCGCCCGTACCGATAGCACCTACGGCGAGGTCGATGTCGCCACGCCACGCAGTGGCCGACAGACCTGCGCCGGGCTGCAGCATCCACATCGAGATCGAGGCCTGCGGGTTGTCCGCCCACGTGCCGACAATGTCGAGCCGGCGTCCTCGCCACGCGGCGTAAGAACCATCCTCGGCCTGCTTTCCGGAGGCACCGGACTCCCATGTCAGGCCAGAGGCTGTGGATGGGCGCGCCCCCTTCGCCGACTTCGAGGACCAGGTCAGCTGCAGGCCCAGGCCCAGGCACAACAGTGCGGCGAGCAATCCAGCGACTCGCCGTCTGCCAACCCTGGGCACGGTCCAGGTACGGCGAGGGGGGTGCTTGGGCGCCTCGACGGGTTCGCTCACAGACGGCGAATCACCGCGCGTCGGGGGTGGGCCTTCGGGCCGAGTGGCTGGGCCTGCGCGAACTGCGGGCACGTCGCCTCCTCAGTTCGTAGAGCCATCTCCGTGCCGACAAGTGCTGCTGTCCGGTCCAGCCACTCCCCGTCACGAACCGGCGCGCGCCATCAACGCCTCCCAACAGTAGCGGGGATCAGGCGCCTACCGATCTCACTCCTCGTGATGTGCGGCTTACCTCTTTGTCTCGCTCTGGGAACTACCGCCGAGTAAGCCTGTGAGATATGCGCCGTACCCACTCGGGGCCAACGGCGCGGCGAGCCGGGCTAGTTGCTCGTCGTTGATCCACCCCGCCCGCCACGCGACCTCCTCGGGGCAGCCGATCTTCAACCCCTGTCGCGCCTCGATGACCTGAACGAACTGTGCGGCTGCCATGAATGAGTCGAACGTTCCCGTGTCGAGCCAGGCCGTACCCCGGTCCAGCGGCTCCACCCGCAGGCGTCCCTGCTCGAGGTAGGTCCGGTTGACGTCGGTGATCTCCAGCTCGCCGCGAGCGCTTGGACTCACCGCCTTTGCCACCTCAACGACCGACGAGTCGTAGAAGTACAGCCCCGTCACCGCGTACGGCGAGCGCGGGTGAGCTGGTTTCTCCTCGATCGAGATGGCCCGCCCGGTTGGGTCGAACTCGACGACGCCGTAACTCTGAGGATCTGACACGTGGTAGGCGAAGACAGTGCCGCCCTCCGGATTCGTCCAGCGATGCAGCTGCTCGCCGAACCCCGCGCCGTAGAAGACGTTGTCACCGAGCACCAGGGCCGCGGCGTCGCCGGCGAGGAAGTCGGCGCCGATGAGGAACGCCTGCGCCAGCCCCTCCGGCGCGGGCTGCACCGCGTAGGAGAACTCGCATCCCCACGCCGTCCCGTCACCCAACGCCCGGCGGAACTGCTCCTGGTCCTGCGGGGTGGTGATGATCAAAACCTGACGGATGCCGGCCATCATCAGCGTGGTGAGCGGGTAGTAGATCATCGGCTTGTCGTAGAGCGGCAGCAGTTGCTTGGACACGGCCGTGGTGATCGGAAACAGCCGGCTGCCCGTACCGCCGGCAAGGACTATGCCCTTCACCAGCTGGCACCGAGCGGCTCGAGGTCGGCCAGCGGGGGGTTTGCCGCGTCCTTAGCTGACAACGTCGTCTGAGCAGGTCCGACGGGCCAGTCGATCGCGAGGCGCTCGTCGTAAGGGTGCACCGCCGGGTAGCGGACCCCGGGCGACCAGAAGCCGGTCACGAGGTAGGTGTAGACGGTGTGGTCGGCCAGCACCTGGTAAGAGTTGCCGCACCCCTTGGGGATGAGCAGCGCCCGCTCGGGCGTGACCTCGAACGTGAGGGCGTTGCCAAAGCCATCCCCCTGACGAAGGTCGACGACGGCGATGAACACAGCGCCGCTGACCACCGAGACGTACTTGTCCCAAGGCTCGGCGTGGATGCCGCGCAGCACCCCGGCTCGGGCGTTGTAGGCGACGTTGTGCTGGACGACGTCGAGCTCGGGCAGCCCGGCATCGGCCATCGCCTGGCGTTGCCAGTTCTCCTTGAACCAACCGCGCTCGTCGGCGTGCAGAACCAGCCTGACGTCGAACAGGCCGGGGATGCTCGTCTCGTGCACCTGCAGAGCGCGCCCCTCCCCCAAGGTCATCTGCCCAGTGTGGCGTACCGCGCCTCGGTAGCTGCCTTGGCAGGCCGCCACCACGCCTCGTTCCGCTGATACCACTCGACTGTCGCCGCCAGGCCGGCCTCGAAGTCGCGGTAGGCCGGCTCCCAGGCCAGCTCGCGCCGAAGCTTGCTGGCATCGATCGCGTAGCGCCTGTCGTGGCCGGGGCGCTCGGGGACGAGGTCGTAACCGGATGGGTCACGGCCGAGGCAGCGCAGGATGGCCTCGACGACGGTGCGGTTGTCGCGCTCCCCGTCGGCCCCGACCAGGTAGGTCTGGCCTGGCTCGCCGCGCTCGATGATGGCCAGTACGGCGCTGCAGTGGTCCTCGACGTGCAGCCAGTCGCGCACGTTGCGCCCCTGGCCGTAGAGCTTGGGCCGGCCGCCGTCGAGCAGGTTGGTGATCTGGCGGGGGATGAACTTCTCCACGTGTTGCCACGGGCCGTAGTTGTTGGAGCAATTCGAGATCGTCGCCGTGATACCGAATGAGCGGCCCCACGCCTGGACCAGCAGGTCGGCGCCGGCCTTGGTCGCGGAGTAGGGGCTCGACGGGTGATAAGCGGTCGCCTCGTCGAACCGGCGGTCCTCGTCCAGGGCCAGATCACCAAACACCTCATCGGTGGAGATGTGGTGCAGCCGGGTGCCGTGGCGGCGCACCGCCTCCAGGAGGGTGCACGTGCCGACGACATTGGTGGCGACGAACGGCCACGGCTCGGCGAGGGAGTTGTCGTTGTGCGTCTCTGCGGCGAAGTGCACCACCACGTCGGCGGCTGCCACGAGCGGGTCGACAGTGGCCACGTCGGCGACGTCACCTACGACCAGCCTGATGCTGTTGCGGACGTCGGCCAGCGTCGTCTCGTCGGCAGCGTAGGTCAGCTTGTCGAGCACCGTCACCGACCAAGCTGGCCGCTCCCGCAGTACGTAGCGGACGAAGTTGGCCCCGATGAAGCCAGCTCCACCCGTGACCAGAATGTTCACGGCCGATCCGAGCCTTCCTCATAAGGCGGACAGAAGGGTCCGCCGCCGCGCCTCAGGTGTCGATCTTAGCCAGGGCCCGGGCGGCGAGATCGGCGCCGATCGGCATCGACGCTGTGGCGGCTGGCGAGGGCGCGTTGAGCACGTGCAGCCCGCGCGGCGTCTCGTCGATGAGGAAATCGTCGACGAGCGAGCCGTCGGGCAGTACCGCCTGCGCGCGCACACCAGCCGGAGCGGGCACCAGGTCCTGCGCCTGCACCTCGGGCACCAGCTGCTGCAAGCCGGCCACGAACGCCGCGCGCAGCAGGGAGCGCCGGTACTCCCCCGCTCCCGTCCGCCAGTGCCGGCGCGCGAGGTGCCAGAAGCCGGAGTAACGCGCGATCTCAGCGACATCGCGCCGGCTGAATGAGCCGAGGGAGTAGCCCTCCCGGGCGAGCGCCAGCACGGCGTTCGGTCCCGCGTGCACCCCGCCGTGCACGTCCCGGGTGAAGTGCACTCCGAGGAACGGGAACGCCGGGTCGGGCACCGGGTAGATGAGCTGGCGAACCAAGTGGCGGCGCTCGGGTCGCAGCTCGTAGTACTCGCCCCGGAACGGCAGGATCCGCGCCCGCGGGGTCAACCCCGCGAGGCGCGCGACACGGTCGCTGTGCAGCCCGGCGCAGTTGACCAGCATCCCGGCGGTGCGTTCCTCGCCCCCGCTCGTCGTGACGGTGACGTTCGCGCCGTCGTCCTCGACGCCCAGTACCTCGGCGCCCGTCACCACCTCGGCCCCGCCCGCCTCGGCATCCGCTCGATATGCGGCGCAGACGCCGACGTAGTCGACGATGCCGGTCGAACGGACCAGCAGAGCGGCCACCCCTGCCGCGTGCGGCTCGCGTTCGGCGAGCGCCGCCCGGTCCAGTCGTTCGACCGGGATGCCGTTGTCGGCAGCGCGCCGCTCGAGTGCATCCAAACGGGTGACCTGACTCGGGTCGCTCGCGACAATCACCTTGCCGCACTGCTCGTACGCGATGCCGCGGTCGGGGCAGTACCGCTGGAGGAACTCGAGGCCTTCCTTGGCGTACCGCGCCTTCAGACTCCCCGGCGCGTAGTAGATCCCGCTGTCCACCACGCCTGAATTGCGGCCCGTCTGGTGCGTCGCAAGGTGCTGCTCCTTCTCCAGCAGGACGACGTGCAGCCCCGGCCGGCCCTGCACCAGCGCCCGGGCTGTCGCCAGTCCGACGATGCCGCCGCCCACCACGAGGACGTCACACTGTGGCTGCATGGATCTCCTCGGCCACTGAGGATCAGCCGGCGTGGAAGGTGTTCTGCGCCGCGGCCACGCCATCGCGCATGGCTGCCTCGACTGCGTCGGCTGCGCGGTCGAGGACGAACGGCAGCTCCTTGCGCTCGGCCGGGCTGAAGTCCTTGAGGACGTAGTCGGCCGGGTCCATCCGGCCGGGCGGGCGCCCGATGCCGACCCGGACCCGTGCGTACTCCTTCGACCCGACGGAGGAGTCGACCGAGCGCAGGCCGTTGTGCCCCCCGTGGCCGCCGCCGGCCTTGACCCGCAGCGCGCCGGCTGGGATGTCGAGCTCGTCGTGGACGACGACCAGCCGCTCGACCGGCACCTTGTAGAAGGCGAGGACGGCGCTGACCGGGCCGCCGGACTCGTTCATGTACGACCGCGGCTTGGCCAGCACCACCCGGATGTGGGTGAGCCGCCCCTCGAGGACGTCGGCGCGCCCGCGGACCCCGGACCGGAAGCGCCCACCGGCTCGCGCGGCCAGCTCATCGAGCACCATCTGCCCGACGTTGTGCCGGTTGCCGGCGTACCCCGGCCCCGGGTTGCCCAGGCCGACGACGGCCCAGAGCTCCTCAGGGCCGGACGGGCTCACTCCCCAGCGGAGTCGCTGGGAGCCCCGCCGGGACCGCCCGCGTCGCTGTCGGTGTCAGGCACGACGTCGCCCTCACCAGCGGGCGCCTCGTCACGGGCGGCCTCGGCGGCCTCAGCGGCGGCAGCCTCCTGGCCGGCCTGGCCAGAGCCGAGCTCGGCCTCGGCCTCGGACAGCTCGGCATCGACCTGCTCGGCCGTCGGGGCCGCGGTGCCGTTGACGACGAGTAGCTCACCGTCGCTGACGAGGCTGGCGCCGGCGGGCAGCGGCACGTCGGCCGCGTGGATCTGCTGCCCGACGGCAAGGCCGGCGATGTCGACCTCGACCCCGGAGGGCAGGTGCGTGGCCTCGGCCTCGACCGAGAGCGACGTGAGCAGCTGCTCGACGAGCGTGTCGGGGGCGGCCTCGCCAACGAGGGTGAGCGGCACCTCGACAGTGACCTTCTCGCCGCGGCGGACCGCGATGAGGTCGACGTGCTCGATCGTCGACTTGATCGGGTCGCGCTGGACGTCCTTCGGCAGAGCCAGCTCGCTGCCGCCATCGAAGTCGAGGGTCAGCAGGGCGTTGGCGTCGCGGCGCAGGATGAGAGCGAGCTCACGGCTCGGCAGGCTCAGGTGGCGGGGAGCCGCGCCGTGCCCGTAGAGGACGGCAGGCACCTTGCCGGCCCGGCGAGTACGGCGAGCGCCGCCCTTGCCGAACTCGGTGCGCGACTCGGCTGCGATGCGTACCTCGGTCACGGTGGGATGACTCCTTGCACAGGTTCAGATGGGTTCGTCACCACCAGCAGCGGGACGATCGCTCAGTCTACCCGCCGGCACACCGCCACCCGCATCCCCGCAGGTGGGTCAGGCGTCGCCGCCGAACAGGCTGGTCACCGACCCGTCGCTGAACACCTCGCGGATCGCGCGCGCCAGCAGGGGCGCGATCGACAGGGTGGTGAGGGTGTCGAACTGCTTCTCGGAGTCGATCGGCAGGGTGTCGGTGACCACGACCTCGCTGATGCGGCAGTTCTTCAGCCGGTCGACGGCCGGCCCTGACAGCACGCCGTGCGTGGCCGCGACGACGACCTCCTCCGCACCTGCCTCGTACAGCGCATCGCTCGCCTTCACGACGGTGCCGGCGGTGTCGATCATGTCGTCGACGATGATGCAGTGCCGCCCGGTCACGTCACCGACCACGCGGTTGGCCGCCACCTGGTTGGGCCGGGTCTTGTCGCGCGTCTTGTGGATGAAGGCGAGCGGGGTGCCGCCAAGGCGTTCGGTCCACCGCTCGGCCACGCGCACCCGGCCGGAGTCGGGCGCAACGACGGTGACCGGCTTGTCGACGAACTTGGCCTCGAGGTAGTCGGCCAGCACGGGCAGCGCGAACAGGTGGTCGACGGGACCGTCGAAGAAGCCCTGAATCTGGGCGGTGTGCAGGTCGACTGTCATCAGCCGGTCGGCGCCGGCGACCTTGAACATGTCGGCGATGAGCCGGGCGCTGATCGGCTCGCGGCCGCGGTGCTTCTTGTCCTGGCGGGCGTAGGGGTAGAAGGGCGCGACGACTGTGATGCGCTTGGCCGAGGCCCGCTTGAGCGCATCGACCATCAGCAGCTGCTCCATCAGCCAGGTGTTGATGGGGGCGGCGTGTGCCTGGACGACGAAGGCGTCGCAGCCGCGCACGGACTCCTCGAAGCGGACGAAGATCTCGCCGTTGGCAAAGTCGTAGGCCGCCGTGGGGACGATCGCCACCCCCAGCTCGGACCCGATGCACTCGGCGAGCTCGGGGTGCGCCCGCCCCGAGAACAGCATCAAGTTGCGGCGTGACTCGCCGCGCATGCCGGTCATAGGTCGGTCTCCTTGGTGTCGTCCGCGGGGGGTGCCGGCTGCTGCTGGGCGGGCGGGCCTGGGGGTGATGCGGCGGTTCTGTTCGCCGTGCGGGCGGCATCGGCGGATGCGGTACCGGCGCGGCGGCGCTCGACCCACCCCTCGACGTTGCGCTGGCGGGAGCGGGCGACGGCGATGGCGCCGGCTGGAACGTCGTCGGTGATGACGCTGCCGGCCGCCGTGTAAGCGCCGTCCCCGACCGTGACGGGGGCGACCAGCATCGTGTCGCTGCCGATCCGCACGTGGTCGCCGACGACGGTGCGCGACTTGGTCACGCCGTCGTAATTGACGAAGACTGTCGCGCAGCCGATGTTGCTGCCGCTGCCGATCTGGGCGTCGCCGACGTAGGTCAGGTGCGGCACCTTGCTGCCCTCACCGACTGTCGCGGCCTTCATCTCGACGAACGCCCCGGCCTTGGCGCCCGCGGCGAGGCGGGTGCCGGGCCGAAGGTTGGTGTAGGGGCCGACCTCGCAACGGGGCCCGATGTCGGCGCTGTCGGCTGTCGTGCACCGCACGCGGGCCTGCTCGCCGACCGCGGTGTCGGTGAGCGTGGTGTCAGGGCCGATGGTGGCGCCGGTGGCGATGCTGGTGCGCCCGATCAGGCGGGTGCCGGGGAGCAGGGTCACGTCGGGCTCGAGCGTGACGTCGAGGCCGAGCCAGGTGGTTGCGGGGTCGATGACCGTGACGCCGGCGCGCTGTGCCTGCTCGACCAGCCGAGCATTGAGCTGCCGGCCGGCTGTCGCCAGCTGGACGCGGTCGTTGACCCCCATCGTCTCGGCCGGCTCGCCGGTGATGTGCGCCTGGACGACGGCCCCGTCGGCCACGAGCAGCGCGACGACGTCGGTGAGGTACTCCTCGCCCTGGGCGTTGTCGGTGGTGAGGCGGGCGAGCGCGCTGCGCAGCGGCCCGGCGGCGAAGGCGTAGACGCTGACCGCCACCTCGGTGATGCCGAGGGTCGCGGCGTTCGCATCGCGCTGCTCGACCACGGCGCGGACGGACCCGCCGTCGCGGACCACCCGCCCGTAGCCGGTGGGGTCATCCATCTCGGTCGTCAGCAGGGTGACTGCGGCGTGCTGCTCGCCGTGGTGGGTGCAGAGGGCGTGGAGGGTGCCCGGGGTGAGGAGCGGGGCGTCGCCGGGGACGACGACGACGGTGGCGGCGGGGTCGGCTTCGGCGTCGAGGCCGAGGGCGTCGAGCGCGACGCGGACGGCGTGGCCGGTGCCGTTCTGCTGCTCCTGGACGACGGGGGTGATGCCGGGCGGGAGCGTTGCCGTCACCTCGTCTCGGCCGTGGCCGACGACGACTGCTGTTTGCTGCGCGTCTTGTGGCTCAAGGGCGGCGAGGACGTGCCCGAGCATGCTCCGACCGGCGATCTCGTGCAGGACCTTGGGCGTCTGCGAGCGCATCCGCGTGCCCTCACCCGCGGCCAGGACGATGGCGACCGCGGGGCGGGCGTCCGGCACGCTGGTGCTCCTCGCGGCAGGAGGGACGATTCGCGCCAACTGTACCGGGGCCACTGCTGGCGAAGGTGTCAACCCGCCGGACTGCTCCGGCGCCAGGATTCGAACCTGGACCTGACGGATTCAAAGCCCGCTGTGACTGCCTGTTACACCACGCCGGATGGTGACCCAGCCACGATGCCACGCCAGATGCCGGCCATGCGCTGGTAGTCCAGGCGCGATGCACGCACCCTGAGCACCAAGCAGCCGTAGTAGCCGTTGCTGACGTTCTGGCGAACCGTCTTGACGTTGTGTCGCTTGAGCTGCGGCCGGAGGAACGCCTCCGGGGTTAGGCCGGTGACGCGCCCCCAGTGCTCGTGAGCGGCTGCAACATCCGCCGTCTCGTGGATCGCCACGGTGGCGGTGATCCGGTCCATCGCAACGCTGAGCAGAGACAGCCAGCGGAGATACAGCCCAATAACGTCGGCGTCGCTGTTCGTGAAGATCAGCGACTCCGAGCGTCGCCACGGCTTGGACTTCGTCCCCTCTGCCCAGTACAGGACCACGCCGAGCAGGAGCAGCTCGCGATCGCTCACTGGGCCCACCTCGGCGTGGGCGGCTGCCATGACTGTCTGTCGTTCACGTTCTCGATGAGCCAGCAGGGCGTCCCATCGGACGTGCCGAGCTGCCTTCACGCGGGGAATGGCGTAAGCACCGGCTTCCGGCTTCGACAGGTCTCGCACCCAGAGGCTCACACTGCTGCGCGCGACGCCCAGGACCTGCGCGATCTCCTCCAGGCGATGGCCCTCGCGACGGAGCTGGCGAGCCTGCATCCGCTCGTGATCCTTCGCTCGCGCCCTGAGCCGGGGATGTCGCGGCTCGGCGCCCGCGAGCAGTTCAGTGACGCGCCACGTCGAGACAGCCAGACTCCGGGCGATAGCTGCTCGATCGAAACCCTGGTCGCGCAGGCCCAGGGCTTGGCTGCGGAGTTCGGCTAAAGCCGGCGTGCACGGTGCGGAGGTCGAGGACAGCGTCACTCAGAAACAGTCGCAGTTGGCGCTGACAGGAATCGGTGCCGGGCCGGCATCGCGGCCGTATGGGCGGCCGTGGGTTGAGGTTTCGGTCGGGGCGGGCGGAGAGTCGCGTGCCCGAAAGTCAACCTGGACGACGAGGGTGCCGCCGGGGGCTGAGGCGAGGGGGTCAGGCGGGGTCGATGATGCGGGCGCCGATCACGGGCCCGACCCCGCGGCGCACGGTGCGGCAGACACCCGCTCCCGCGAGGCTCGCCGCCAGCCGGATGGCGTCTTGAGACGAGCGGGCGAGAAAGGCGCAGGTCGGGCCCGAGCCGCTGACCACGGCGCCGAGTACGCCAAGCTCGCTACCGGCCTCCAGCGTCCGGGCGAGGGTGGGGCGCAGGCGCAGCGCCGGGGCCTGCAGGTCATTGGTCAGCACGCGGCCAAGCGCGGCGGCGTCGCCGGCACGTAGCGCGGCGATGACCTCGGCGGGAGGTAGTGCCTCGACCGCCGGAACTTCGGCCTGCATCCGGTCGCGCTCGGCGTACACGGCAGAGGTCGACAGGCCGCCGTCGGCAAGGGCGAAGACCCAGTGGTACTGCCCTTTCGCGAGCACCGGCGAGAGGCGCTCCCCCCGTCCGCTGCCGAGCGCTGTGCCACCGGTGAGTCCGAACGGGACGTCGCTGCCAAGCCCGGCCGCCAGCTCAGTGAGCTCGTCGCGGTGCAAGCCGGTCTGCCACAGCGCGTCGCAGGCGACCAGGGCGGCCGCCGCGTCTGCGCTGCCACCCGCCATACCGGCTGCGACCGGGATCGCCTTGGTGATGGACAGGTGCACACCTGCCCCGACTCCGGCCCGCTCGGCGAGGACCCGGGCGGCTCGGGCGGCGAGGTTGTCCTCCCCTAGCGGGACCTGCCCCGCGCCCTCGCCCTTGACCTGGACCGACAGCCGGGCAGCAGCTGTCGCTGTGATCTCGTCGTACAGCGAGACGGCCTGCAGGACCGTTGTCACCGGATGGAAGCCGTCAGGGCGAAGCCGGCCGACGCCCAGGTGCAGGTTGACCTTGGCGGGCACCCGGACGGTGACCGGGTCGGGCACGCCTGCCAGCCGCGGCCGCTGGTCGGGCACCGGCGTTTCGCCTCCGGGCGGCAGTCGGACGAGAAGACAGTCGCCTAGCGACGACGGACGCGGTCAGCAAGGCGCGAGGAACAATCAGTACGACCTCGCTCGGCGAGCCAGGTAAGGGTAACGCTGAGGCCAGGTTTACAACGTGTAGGGACCAAGTAGGAGGGGCATCGGGTCACCGTGCCCGTCACCGATGAGGGGTCACGCCTTAGAAAGGGGCAGTGCATGAGCAGCACCGGCACGGAGGCCGCAAGCGGCAGCGTGATCAGCACGGGCAGCACGAGCAGCACCGGGAGTTCGGGCGGGGCCGTCGAGCGCTCGTCGCAGGGCTCGAGCGACCTGGTGACCTCGCAGGGCAAGACCTCCGTCGCTGACGGGGTGGTTCGTAAGATCGCCGGCATCGCTGCCCGTGAGGTGTCCGGGGTCCACAACCTCGGTTCGGGCGGCGCCCGTGCCTTCGGCGCCATCCGCGAGCGCATACCGGGCACCTCCTCGACGCCCAACATCTCCCAGGGCGTGTCGGTCGAGGTGGGCGAGCGGCAGGCCGCCGTCGACCTGGACCTCGTCGTCGAGTACGGCGTCTCCATCGCCGACCTCGCGCAGAGCGTGCGCCGCAACGTCATCTCCAGCGTCGAGCGGATGACCGGTCTCGAGGTCACTGAGGTCAACGTGGCCGTCAACGACATCTACATCGCCGGAGACGACGACAGCGGCAGCAGCGACGACGCCCCGGCGCCCTCGCGAGTGCAGTGACGACCGTCCCTGAGCCGAGCGCGTCGGTCCGGTCTGCCTCCGTCCGGGCCCAGCCGCGCCCCCAGCCCGGCGAGCTCGACGCGACGGCGATCGCGACCGCGGTGGAGGCGTGCCCGTCGGTCAACCGGCTGTCGGGCGGGGTCGCCGGGGAGATCGCGACCTACCTGCCCGGGTCGAGGGTCAACGGCGTCCGGGTACGGCCCGACAACGTCACCGTCAGCGTGGTGGCGAACTGGGACGTGCCAGCCCGACGGGTCGGGGACGAGGTCCGGGCCGCGGTCCGACGGACCGCTGCCATCAACGGAGCGGGGGTGGGTCAGATCGACGTCATGATCGACGACGTCGAGATCCCGCCGGAGCTGGCCGAGGAGCTCGGGCTGCTCGAACCCGAGCCCGAGCCGGAGCCGGAGCCAGCGCCCCAACCAGTCGCTGCGATGCCCTCCGAACCAGCCGGGTTCACGGGGCCGCCGGTCCCCTCGAGTTCGGTCACCTCAAGTTCGGTCACCTCTGCGGGGGCCGTTCGGGCGGCACCGGGCGGGTCGCTTTCGCTGCCGCTGCCCGGCCCGTCCTCGGCACCGGTGACACCCAGGCCGTGAACACTGACGAGATAGCGGCAAGGCTGGGCGCTGAGCAACGCGCAGCCTTCCGCCGTTTCGTCCGCGAGCACCATCCCGATCGTGGCGGTGACCCGGCGGTGTTCGCCGCCGGGGTCCGGGCGTTCCGGTCCGGTCGGGCCGGCGCATCCGGGCGCATCGTCGTTGACATCCACCGCTCGCCTCACGGCGTCGGCCATCTCACGCACTGGGTCCGGCACCGCTGGGCCATCCACACCCGCCCGCCCCGCGTCCGTTGACGCCGTAGCACTGGAGCACCTCATGCCCGTCAGCACCATCGGTCTCATCGTCGGACTTCTGTTGGGCGTCGCCGCTGCAGCCGGAGGCTTCAGCGCCTTCGTCTACACGCTGATCCTCGGCATCATCGGATTCGTCGTCGGGCGCGTGCTCGACGGTCAGCTCGACCTGACGCCGTACCTGTCCGGTCGTAGCAGCAGCCGCGACCGATGAGCGCGGTAGCCACAGCGGAGCGCGCGGAGGAAGCGCGGGGCGCGCCTGAGGAGAACGAGGATCCGCGGGGCCGGCTCGGCAAGCTCGAGATCGCCGACCGAGTCGTCGAGAAGGTGGTGCGGCAGGCGATGCGTGAGGTGTCGCGGGCCGGTGGCGTGCCGCGGCGGGTACTCGGCCAGAGCCTCGGCAGCGTCAAGCCCGACGACGCCGGTCGCATCCACGCCGATGTCGACGGCAAGCTCGTCACCCTCGCCGCCTCCATGTCGGTGGAGTACCCGCAGCCGATCGTCGAGGTGGTGAACGAGGTGCGCCAGCACGTGATCGAGCGGGTGCAGCAGATGCTGGCGCTCGACGTGGTGCGCTTCGACATCGACATCCCGCATCTGTTCTCGGCCGACCAGGCCAAGCCTCCGGTCGAGCGGGTGCAGTGATGCGCGCCGTCAACCGTCTGGTGTCCACGGTGCTGGCGATCGCCATCCTGGCGGCCGCAGCCCTCATCGTGATCGAGATCGTCGCGGCCGCCCTCGGGCACAAGCCCTACCTGTTCCACTGGGCGTCCAGCCGCGACGCACTGGCCCGCAACACCTGGCGCGACCTCGGCGTGCAGGTGACGGCGGTCGTGCTGATCCTCGTCGGCCTGTTGCTCCTGCTGCTGGGCCTCAAGCGGGGCCGTCCCGATGCGCTCGAGCTCAGCGGCAGCGGCAGCGGCACGACGGTGACCACCACCCGCAAGAGCCTGCAGCGGGCGCTGAAGAACACGACGCAGTCCACTGACGGCGTCGAGAAGGCGAAGGTGTCCGTCAAGCGGCGCAAGGTCAAGCTGCAGGTGACCTCAGCCCTGGTCGAGGCGGCGCCAGTCAAGGAGGCGGTCGAAACTCGGGTGACCCGGCTGCTCGACGGGCTCAGCCTGGCCAAGCCGTTGCGCGTCAAGACCAAGGTCAAGCTGCGCACCATCGAGCGGGGAGTGTGAGGCAGTGACCAGTCGCGTCGACCGCGTCAACCGTTTCATGCTCATCCTGTTGGGGCTGCTCTGCCTGGCCGGCGGCGTCGTCATGCTGCTCCTGTCCTACCGCGTGTTCGGTACGAGCACGGCGCGGGAGACGTTGCTGCGGCCCAACGTCCGGTCCTACGTCAACCGCAACCACGGGTGGCTGTGGCTGGCCGTGGCAGCCGGTGCTGTCCTCTTCGCGTTGCTCGCGCTGCGCTGGTTGCTGGCGCAGCTCTCGCTCGCCCGGGTCACCGCGCTGAAGGTGCATGCCGACAGCTCGCTCGGCGACACCAGCGTCTCGACCGGTGGCCTGGCCGAGGCAGTGGAGGACGAGGTCGAGGGCTACCGCGGGGTCGACCGTGCGAGCGCGCGCTTCTTCGGGGCTTCCTCCCGCCCGCACCTGCGCCTCGATGTGGCGTTGTCGGACACCGCCGACCCCGGCGCGGTGCGCACCCGGGTGGAGTCCGAGGCCCTCGCCAACGTGGTGCAGGCGACCGGCCGAGACGACCTGCGCAGTGTCGTGCGCCTGGAGGTGGCGGCGAAGCAGCGCCGCAAGCCGGTCTGAGGCCTGCACCGGCTCATCGTCCAAGCAGGGACTGGCCGTCACCGCTACCCGGCGGTGGCGGCCAGTCGCGCGTAGTCCGCCACGTCGAGCTGCTCGCCGCGTGCCCGCGGGTCGATGCCGGCGGCGCGGAGCCGGTGCTCGGCGGCATCGGCTGACCCGGCCCACCCGGCGAGCGCGGCGCGAAGCGTCTTGCGTCGCTGGGCGAAGGCGGCATCGACGACGGCGAAGGTCGGGTGCCGCAGCTCGTCGGCCGCCGGAGCCGGCCGCCGCTCGAAGGCCACCAGCCCGGACTCGACGTGCGGCTGCGGCCAGAAGACTGTCGGGGCGATGCCGCCGGCCCAGCGCGAGGATGCCCACCAGGCGAGCTTGATGCTGGGCACGCCGTAGACCCGGCTGCCGGCCGGGGCGGTCAGCCGGGCGGCCACCTCGGCCTGCACCATGACCAGCCCGCGCTCCAGCGTCGGCATCCGCTCCAGCAGCCCGAGCAGGACCGGGACCGCGATGTTGTACGGCAGGTTGGCCGCCAGCAGCGTCGGGGTGCCGGGCAGCTCGGCCGGTGTCACGGTCAGCGCGTCGGCGAGGACGACGGACAGCCGGCCGGCCGCAGCCGATATCTGCCGCTCTGCCGTCGCCGGCAGCGCCGCGGCCAGGACGGGGTCGACCTCTACGGCGAGCACCCGACCCGATGCCGGCAGCAGGCCCAGGGTGAGCGCGCCGAGGCCGGGCCCGATCTCGAGGACGGTCTCGTCCGGCCGAGGGGCGGCCAGGCGGACAAGCCGGCGGACCGTGTTGGGGTCGACGAGGAAGTTCTGCCCGCGGGTCTTTGTGGGGCGGACGCCGAGCTGACCGGCCAGCTCGCGTACCTCGCGCGGGCCCAGCAAACCGTCCAGCTCAGCAGCCCGTCCACGCGAACACCCGCGCTGCGGTGGCCGTGACGGCATTGGCAACCTCGTCCGGGCTGGTACCGGTGACCGCGGCGAGGGCCCGGACCGTGAGCGGGACCAGGTAGGGCGCGTTCGGCCGGCCCCGGTAGGGCGCGGGCGTGAGGAACGGTGCGTCTGTCTCCACCAGCAGCTGACCGAGCGGGGTTACGGCAGCCGCCTCACGCAGCGGCTGGGCGTTGGCGAAGGTGACAGTCCCCGCGAACGAGAGCACGAAGCCGCGCTCGACGCAGGCCCGGGCGAAGTCCGCATCCCCCGAGAAGCAGTGGAGCACGAGGTGCTCGGGCGCCCCTTCGGCGTCGAGTACCCGCAGTACGTCGGCGTGCGCGTCGCGGTCGTGGATCATCAGCGCCTTGCCGCTGCGCTTCGCGATGTCGATGTGCCGCCGGAACGCATCCTCCTGCGCCGGCCGCCCGTCCGCACCGGTGCGGTAGTGGTCGAGCCCGGTCTCGCCGACTGCCACGACGGCCGGGTCGGTGGCCAGCCGCTCGATCACGTCGAGGTCGGCGGCAACCGCGGCCGGTGCCTCGTTCGGATGAATGGCGACTGCGGCGTAGACATCGGGATGCGCCCGGGCCGTCTCGACGCTCCACCGCGACGTCGCCGCATCCACGCCGACTGTCACCACCCGCGCGATTCCGACCGCGCGGGCGGCGTCCATCGCCTCGTCGACACCGACGTCGAGCAGGTCCAGATGGCAGTGGCTGTCGAGCGCGGGGACGGCCAGGGGCTCCGGGGCAGGCGGCGGCTCGCCCGTCCGCCCACCGCCGCGAGGGGTGCGGCTCACGCTTCGAGCCTCGGGAACAGCGGCTCGCTCTTGTTCACCGTCACCCCGGTGGGCAGGTGCTCGTCTGCCGCCTGCTGCACCCGCGCGTCCGCCAGCTCACCGGGCGCGCCCAGCGACGCCCACAGCGTGGCGCACGCCTTGGGGAGCACCGGGTTGAGCAGCACCGCCATCGCGCGCAGGGCGTCGGCCGTCGTGTAGAGGATGTCGTCGAGCTCCGCCGACTTCATCGGGTCCTTCGCTACCTTCCACGGCGCCGTGTCGGTGACGTAGCCGTTCACGATGCGGACAAAGGTCATCACTGCGGTGATGGCCGCTTGGAAGTCCAGGGCGTCGATGCCGGCCTCGGCGTCGACGACCGCCGTCCGCATCGCCTTCGCCACGCCCTCATCGAGCCGGCCACCGGGCAGCACGCCGTCGCGGTAACGCCCCACCATGCTCGTCAGCCGGCTGGCCAGGTTGCCGAACTGGTCAGCCAGCTCGGAGGAGTACCGCGCCGCCATCGACTCCCACGAGAACGAGCCGTCGGCGCCGAAGGCCAGCTCGCGCAGGAAGTAGTAGCGGTAGGCGTCGCTGCCGAAGTGGTCGGTGATCTGGTGCGGCGGGATGCCGGTGAGCTTGGTCTTGCTCATCTTCTCGCCGCCGACGAGCAGCCACCCGTTGGCGAACACCAGCCGGGGCAGCGGCAGCCCGGCCGCCAGCAGCATTGCCGGCCAGATCACGGCGTGGAAGCGCAGGATGTCCTTGCCGACGAGGTGGACGTCGGCGGGCCAGAACTGGTCGCTGCCCTCGACCGCCGTCCAGTAGTTGAGCAGCGCGTCGATCCACACGTAGATCACGTGGCTCGGGTCCCACGGGACGGTGATGCCCCAGTCGAAGGTGCTGCGGCTCATCGAGATGTCGGTCAGCCCGCCCTCAACGAAGCGCAGCACCTCGTTGCGGGCGCTCTCGGGCTCGATGCGGATCTCGCCGGATGCGTAGGCGTCGAGCAGGCGCTGCTGGTAGGCAGAGAGCCGGAAGAACCAGTTGCTCTCGGCGATCATCTCGACCTCGCGGTCGTGGATGGGGCACCGGTCGCCGGGCTGCAGCAGCTCGCCGGGGACCTTGAACTCCTCGCACGCCACGCAGTACGGCCCGGTGTAGGAGCCCTCGTAGACCTCGCCCTGCTCGTGCAGCCGCGCCCAGAACTCCTGCACCTTGGTGACGTGCCGCTCCTGCGTGGTGCGGATGAAGTCGTCGTTGGCGGCGTCGATCGCCGTGAGCATCGGCTTCCACGCCGTCTCGACCATGTGGTCGCACCACTGCTGCGGCGTCATCCCCTGCGCCTCGGCCGCCCGCAGGATCTTCTGGCCGTGCTCGTCGGTGCCGGTCAGGAAGTGCACCCGCTCGCCGCGCTGGCGGTGCCAGCGGGTCAGCACATCCCCTGCAACAGTGGTGTAGGCGTGGCCGATGTGGGGGGCGTCGTTGACGTAGTAGATCGGCGTCGTGACGTAGTACGCCTTGGGTTCAGTGACGTAGTACGCCTTGGGTTCAGTGACGTAGTACGCCTTGGGTTCAGTGACGTAGTACGCCTTGGGTTCAGTGACGTAGTACGCCTTGGGTTCCGTGACGTAGAACGCCTTGTCGGACATGCTGTCGAGAGTAGTGATCGGCAGCCCGCCGTCACCCGGATAAGGAGCCGTCTGTGGCTGAAGTCGTCGTCGTCGCGTTTGCCAAGGCCAAGGCCGGCTCGGAGGACGAGGTCCTTGCCATCCTCACGCCGGTGGTCGAGGCCACCCACGCCGAGCCGGGCAACGTGAAGTACACGCTCAACCGGGGGCTGCAGGACCCCTCGACCTTCGTGATCATCGAGCGGTGGGCCTCCCAGGAGGACCTCGACAAGCACGGCAAGCAGCCGCACATGGCGGCCCTCGGCGAGCTCGGGCAGCACCTCGAGGGCGGCGTGACGATCATCCCGCTCGAAGCGCTCGGCGTAGGCGAGCCTAGGAAGGCGACGCTGTAGAAGGGCGTCCGGCGCCCATCGTTCAGCACACCCCGCGGGTCTTGGCCTGATGCTCGTGGCCGCCCGGCGGGCGCGCTTCGAGGTCGGCAACAGCGCGGGTCAGGTCCTCGGCCAGCATGTCGGCCATGTCGCGGCTGAAGTTCTCGCGGACGACGACGCGCAGCACAGTCATGTCCTCGGCGTCGGGCGGCATCGTGTATGCGGGGACGATCCAGCCCGAGCCGCGCAGCGTGCGGGCGACGTCGTGCTCGTCGTACTCCCGCTCGCCCGACAGTCGGAAGCAGACAAGCGGCAGGCCGTTGCGCTGCCCGACGAGCTGGAAGTGGCCGGTGCCCTCTACCGCAGCTGCAAGGTAGTCGGCCGTCTGCATCAGCCCCTGCATGATTCGCGTGTAGCCGGTGCGACCGAGCCGGATCAGGTTGTAGTACTGCGCGATGATCTGGCTCGAGCCGCGGGAGAAGTTCAGGCTGAGCGTCGGCTGGTCAGCGCCGAGGTAGTTGATGTGGAAGACGAGGTCCTCGGGCAGGTCCTCCTTCTCTCGCCACAGCACCCACCCGACCCCGGGGAAGACCAGCCCGTACTTGTGCCCCGACACGTTGATCGACTTGACCAGCGGCAGCCGGAAGTCCCACAGCAGGTCCGGGTCGGTGAACGGGGCGACGAACCCGCCGCTTGCCGCGTCGACGTGCATCGGCACATGCTGCCCGGTGCGCTGCTCGCGACGGGCCAGGGCGTCGTGCAGCTCCTTGATGGGCTCGTACTCGCCGGTGAACGTGCTGCCGAGGATGCCGACGACGCAGATCGTGTTCTCGTCGATGCGGGCGAGCGCCTCGTCGACGTCGATCACGTAGCGCTCGTGCGTCACCGGCACGAAGCGGACCTCGATGTCGAAGTAGCGCGCGAGCTTCTCCCATGCCACCTGGTCGTTGTGACCGATGACGAAGTTCGGGGTGTCGGTCGGGCGGCCAGCCGCCTGCTGCCGGGCCTGCCAGCGGCGCTTGAAGGCGAGGCCGGCGAGGTGGATGGCCTCGGTCGAGCCAACTGTCGCCGCCCCGACCCCGCCCGCCTCGCTGCGCGGCGCGTGGAACAGGTCAGCGAGGATGTTGACGCAGCGCGCCTCCAGCTCACCGGTGCGGGGGTACTCGTCGACGTCGGCGAAGTTCTTGTCGGCGGTGTCGGCCATGAGCGCGACGGCCTCGGGCTCCATCCACGTGGTGACGAAACTGGCGAGGTTCAGCGCTGGGTTGCCGTCGAGCGCGAGCTCGTCGCGGACGAGGCGGGCGGCGACGGCGGCGGGCATCTCGTCATCGGGCAGGCGGTGCTTGGGGATGGGCTGCAGCTCGTAGCGCGAGGCGTAGAGCGGCTCGGCCATCTCGTCGGGATCGCGCGGGGCACGGGCATGACTGTGCTGAGCCACCATGGGGCCACTCTCGCACCTCCGGCCGCGGTACCGGCGCCCGAGGTTCCGGTCAGCGTCGGGACGCGAGCACCGCCTCGTACACCACCCGGCGCGGCACGCCCGCGTCGCG
>JAABUO010001462.1_pt1 | contig 30864 bp, 40 predicted proteins | sample 5559291 | NCBI WGS metagenome assembly JAABUO01 (sample SAMN10711878, study PRJNA513372) | rock metagenome | isolation source: Antarctica rocks | place: Antarctica: Victoria Land, Finger Mt sud | reverse complement strand
CACGGTGGCCGCGCCTCCAGCGTGGCGGCATAGCAGCAGCCGCAGGTCGCGCAGTGGAAGAAGTTGGCGCGGCCGCCGACGCGGCAGATGCCGCACGCGTCGCAGTGGAACTGCTGCTTGCGCAGGTCGTCGTCGAAGAAGCAGCAGCGCAGGCATGCGTACGCGCCGAAGCCGACGCCGCAGGCCGCGCACGACGCGCCGACCGGCTGCCGCAGCCCGCACAGCGCGCACTCCAGCTCGCGCACCGCGGCGCGGTCCAGCTCGTGCCGCTTGGCGGGGTCCTGTTGCGGCGCGCGGCGGCGTCCTCAGCCAGCAAGCACAGCGCTCAGAAGGCACAGGCTCGCCAGGCGCAGGCCCGTGCGCGCGCCAAAGCTGTGTCCCGTTCACGGCCGGGTGCCGGGTTGCAGCCATTCTGCAGATGGGTTGCAATGTTCTGGGCTCGCTCGGGACCTGGCCGCTGACGCAGTTGCTGCAAGTTTACTGGGGGAACATCAGTCTAAGTTGGGCGTCATGCGGACGCGCGCCGGGTAGGTTGCACCCTGCATTAGCAGTACGTGCTGGAGCAACAAGCCACTTGACTAATGTAACCACAACTTAGAGGACCGAGGCCCTGCGGCGGCTGCACGGCTGGCAGGCTTCTCAGGTAACAGGCAGTGCCTCGGCCAGCAGCGCCACGACCACGGACGAGCAGTGCGGAGGGTGGCCAGCGGCCCGCACCCACTCGCTTGCAGTCCGCTTCTCGTTGTGGCAGTGCCGGCACGTAAACACCTCGCCGCAGCACGGCGCCACCAGGCGGCAGCGCCGCCTGTAGTGCGCGCAGCCATACTCGCCGCGCCCACGCTCGCGCGCCTCGGCCAGCTCCGCCGCGCCCGGCGCCTGCGCAGCTGCCGCGCTCGGGGTGCTGCAGGCAGCCCCTCTGCTCCCCACACCGGCCTCTGCTCCCCACACCGGCACAACATACACTCCTTGAGCACTGCGCGGCGGAAGGCCTGAGCCAGGTGCCGCGACGCGTGAACAGCCGCACCTCTGCCCGTACACGCAGCGGCGCGGCCGCCAGCGCGGCGCGCTCGCCGGCCGACCCGGCCCAGCCGCTGGCAGCGCCCCGCGGCCCCGTGCCCGCGGCCCCCGCACCCCGCTCGTCCGCCGCGTCGCCCCACCCGCCTGCAGGCTGCGCAGCGCTGGGGCCTGCCGACGCGCCGCCCTCCGCCCCGTCCGGCATCCGTGCATCAGGCGCGGACGCCGCAGCCGCAGCCAGACCAGGGATGCTGGCGCCCGCGCCGAGGTTGCCTGCCACGCTGTGGCTGGCCTCAGGCGCCGAGCCTGCTGCTGCGGGCCCGGCGCTGCCGGGCTCGCCACCCTGCGTGACGCACATGGCTCGCTCAGCAGCAGCAGAGCATGGCCTGACGTTGCAAGGTGCATCCGGGATGGGGCGAGCAGCAGACCTCTGCGTGTTTGTCCGCGTCTGCATAACCCTCGTCCATCGCAGTTCCCCCCGCACGTGCAGCTTGCGGCCCAGCCTCTTTTGAGCGCTGTTGCCGGGTGCAGAACACTGTTCTGCAGCCTTACTCTGCTGCACTCTGCAAGCGCAAGACGCCAGCAAACCAGGTGAATACGATATTTTCTGTGACCAGCGCAGGCGACTACAGCCTTCCTCACTCACTGTATGCAACTTGAGACAGCTACAGACGCCGCAGATGGAGGTGGGTACTGGCACCTCCAGGCAGACGGGTAGGCACTGGGCACACCCCTCATGCCAAAGCCGGGTGCCCCTGGGTTGCTCTGTAACATCATGGCTCAGCTGATGGACTTGCATGCACTGACTGGTGTAGACGCGTCCATGGTGCTGCAGGTCCTGCGTGCGCACCTGCTACAAGGAAGCGGGACTCTTTATACTGTGAAGTCTTCCTAAAGGCGCAATGCAGGTCCCCATGCAGGAGCTGCTGCTGGGCCTGTATGCTGACTACCCGGCGGATGCGTGCGGCAGCGCTGCCTTGGCACGGAAGTCGACCTTGAAGGCCTTGCACGCATCCACGTGCGCCCCCCGCATCATGCGAGTTGGACTCTTCCTTGTCCAACTGTCGTCGCCTGAATGCCAGGCTCCTGCTAAAGACATCGGGCTTCCGAGGGTCAATATGAGTTCCTGCCGCCTCCATCTTGCGCAATAATATAATCCTGTGACACCCGCCTGCCCCGCTGTGCAGCCGCAGGCTTGCGTTTGCATACCGGCAGCGCCTGGCGCTCGTGTCACTGGGCGAGGAGTCCGCGCAGCGGCCGCCGCCGCCTGCCGCCGCCGCCGCGGCCGTAGAGTGCGTGCAGGCGTGCGGCGCGGCGGAGGAAGTGACCGCGCTGTGCTGGCTCTCGTGGGCCCCGCCGCCGGGCGCCGACGGCGCCAGGCACGCTCGTCAGCCGCTAATCGAGCCCGGCTGCCTGCCGCTCTCTCTGCAACAATTTGGTTCCCCGGGCTCGCACACGCCCTGCTTGCCTGACAGCAGCTGCCTGCACCGGTCCGGGGCGGCTGTCTGCCTCTGCGGGTGCACTTGCCGTTGATGGCAGCCTGCATTTGCCTCCTCTTTACGGGCACAGGAGCTGCGGCAGCGGGGTGACAAAGCCGTGGCGCTGATGGGCCGCGCGCCGCCCACGGCGCCCGCCTCCACCACGACGCAGCGTCCGATCGGCCGCGGCGCCCCGCGCGCGCAGCGCGGCGGCCGACGACGGCTGCCTGCTGGTGGGCACGTCAAGCGGGCACCTGCAGCTGCACGCGCCACGCGGCCTCGCGCTGCTGCACCGCCAGCGGCTGCACGGCGGGCCGTGCGTGGCGCTGCGGCCGCGGCCCGCGGGCGCCGGGCTCTGCCCGCAGGACGCGGCCGACGACGTCACAGCCGTCTTCTGCGACGCGGTCGCGCGCGTGTCCGCGCTGGAGGCGCGCCAAACCGGCCGCCCTATCGGGCCCGCGCTGTGTGTGTTTATGCGCCAAGCGGCTGCAGCACGATACGACGAGCATGATAAGTACTTTCGCGCTGTGGCTTTGCACCCGCCGCAATATCATCTCTGCATAAACAAAGAGCTCCACCCCAATCGGTGCATGCGCTGCACAGCCGCAATTGGACCCGTTAAACCACTTATTTGTGCAGCGGCGCCTCATGTTGTCCATCAAGGCTTGTCCACCCCTCCACTTGCGCGCCCAGTTGCACTCAATATGCACAGCTGCAGGGCTTGTCACTGGAGGTCAACGCGGCCAAGCTCTCAACAAAAGACCTGACTGTCTGCGCAGGTGCGCTCGCTCGTGCGCCTGTGCAAGCAGCTGGGCCCGACGCGCGACGCGGACTGGCCGCCGCCGCTGGCCTGCCCCAAGTGGAGCCTGGGCAGGGCCGTGGGTGCGCGCACCGCCCCCCGTCCCTCGGCAGAACACGCACGTTTTGCACTCTGCGAGGACATGGCGTGTAGTCTACACCCAACCCCCCAAGCAAAAGGCGCATGTTTGATTGCCCGCGGGCGCGCTGACCGGCGGCGCCTGTCACGCAGGGCCGCGCGCGGACGGGCTCCTGGTGGGCGCACGCGGCGCGGGCCTGTACGCGGCGATGGCGCAGCGCGGCGCGGCGCCGCGCCTGGTCATCCTCACCGTCGGTCAGTGAGCCCCGCCCTGCGCCTGTCCGGGTCGCCGCACGGAGACGTCAGTAGGTGGCATGCTGCGGGTCTGGATGGCTTGCTTGACCGCGGCAGTGCTCTAGTAAGGGACCGACCATCTGTACAAGCGGTCAGCTGCTGCCTTGACGCTGGGTAACAAGTCGGGGGCGCCGTGTGTGGGCCGATGAGTTGATGCGCTTCACAGGAATAAGATTCCAACAGAAGCACAGTGGAAACCGGCAATGCATGTGTGCCTGTGCCGGTCGCGTCTTCCTGTAGAGCAGCTCGCGCAGGTGCGCGCACAGGCCGGCTGCGGGAACACGGCGCACGCGCTGCGGCAGGGACCCGGCGGTGGCGGTGAGCGAGGCGGAGGAGGGCGGCGGCCGCGGCACGCTGGCGCTCGTGGGTGATCTGGCGACCAGCGCGGCCGCGAGCGTGGCCAGCATGACGCGCGAGGCGCTCATGGGGCGCCCCGGGGGCTACCGCGCGGGCGCGGCCCCCGCGCTCGCTCCCACCTGGCGCCTCACCTTCGTCGCGCCGAAGGACGCCGCCAGGGCTGGCCGATCACGCGCGCGTTATGTATGCGCAAGCCGCTGTGGCGCCGCCAGACTTGGCACCCTGGTGCATGCGAGCAAGGAGCAGGCATCCTGCGCACAAGCAGCGGCATGGCGTGTTGTGTGCCAATGCCCCACATTTTGCCTGACAAGTGCCTTCCGCTGCTCCTATCAGTGTGGTGACGCGTGCGAGCGCCTGCAGCAGAGCTGCCAGCTCTGAGCCCGTCCTCGCCCGCCTCGCGTCGCTCAATCTGCGCAGGCGCGCGGCCCTGGCTGCGCAGCCCGGCCGGGCGCCCGCTGACACACCACCCGCAGGCGTGCGCACCTGGCTGCAGAACTCGGCCGAGTTCCTGGCGGGATCGGCGGCGTCCTCGCCGCCGCCCGAGTCAGAGCCCGAGCCGCCGCCGCCGGCCGGCGAGCACGCGCCGCTCTGGCGCTCCGTGCAGGACCGCCCGCGCGCGGTCACCTCGCTCGTGCTGGCGCCCAGGCGCGCCCGCGCCGCCGGGGTCGCGTAGTCTGCGGCGTTCTTGGGGCTGCCGGGAATTGCTAAAATGGGCTGCTGTCCGTCTTCTTCCAAAAGCTCAGGTTATGGAACCCTCTTGGCGTTGGCCGGCCGGCGAACAGGCCACTGCGCTCTGGCGTTTCGCGCAGGCTGTCCCGCGTGAGACTCACATCTCTGGCGCTGCTGCCCTGGCGCGGTCCTTGGCTCGTCTCTGTACAGCCTCGCCTTCATGTGCTCAGCGGCTGGGAACAGGGCACATAACATGCAGCCCTATGGCCTGTCTCTTGCCGCACCACAGTCTGTTGCGTTGCCTCGATGTCAGAAGGGCTTTCCAGCATGTCTGGGGCTGACATGCTGATCTCAAGTCACTGACTACGCACTCAGGGGCCCCCTGGCCGCGGCGGCGGACGCCCTGGGGCGCGTTATGCTGCTGGACGCCGGCACTGGCGCGGTGCTCCGCGTGCTCAAGGGTGCGCGCTCCCGGGCGTCACATGGTCCCTACCCGTATATTATGGCCCTATGAAAAATAGGCGTCTTCTTGGAACCAAACAGTTAGATTGATGAAGTCCATGGCTGTGCATGTCTGCACATGCTGATGCCCTTCCTTCTCGGTGCACTTGTTGACACAGATCCGTGCTCCAAACCTGCCTGCTGGTGGGTGCTGATGTCGGTGGGTGTCTGTTGCTCATGCCACTGACAAGATTGCCTGCATGCGGCCTGACTAGACGCGGGCGCACGGGGTGAGCCAGGCTACCGCGATGCCCAGCTGGCCTGGCTGCAGCTGCCTGGCGCGGCAGCGCCGCCTGAGGCCGCCGCGGAAGCCCCGCCCGCTCCGCCGGCCTCCAGCGCGGGCGCGGGGCCTCCGACGGGGCCCTCCCCACTGCAGCAGCCGCCCGACACGCAGCCGCCGTCGCCGCCGCCGCCGGCTGCACGCGCGGCGGCGCCGGGGCATCCGCGCAGTGTAGGGTTAGGTTTAGGGTATTCAGACCCGCCGCGCATGCTGCTCGCGGTGCACGCGCCGCACCTGGCGCGCGTGGACGTGTACCCCGCGCGCCAGGGCCCGCGGCTGGCCGCGCTGCGCACGCGCGGCGGCGCCGGCTGCCTGCTCGCGCCGGGCGTACTGTTCGGGCGCGGGTCGCCGCTCGGCGGCGCCCGCGGCGGCGGCGGCGGCGGCGGCGCTGGCGCTGGCGGCTGCTGGATGCTGGACTGCGCGTCGGGCGAGCTCTGGAGCGTGGACGAGGCCGTCGCTGCTACGCTGCGTGCCGCGCCTGCGGGCCCCAGCCAGCCGGCGGCGCCCCTGCCTGCGTGGGCAGGCTCCGCAGGTTCGGGTGCAGCAGTGCCGGGCTAGGGTTTCCTGGCCTGGGCGCTGTTTCTGCGTGCTCCGGCGAGCCGCCGCGTTTACCAGCTCTACTGTGGCCGGGGTGGAGCATGCGGCGGCTTGCATTCAGGCAGCGGCGACGCGGCTCGCCGCACAGGCTGCTCTTCGAGATGCATCAGTGCTGTGTGCGCTCCTTCCCAGGGGCATTGCCATCAGGCTGCCAGCCACCAGTGCTGTCCAAAGCGTGTCCGCCGCGGACGGTTCCTGGGGCCGGAGGGGTGGTTGCACGCCCTATGTGTTGCATGCGGCACAACGCAATGCGTCTGCGTATCCGAGCACTGTATGACTACACTGGAGGGTCACATGAGATGTGTTGCACATACTATACACGGCCGCAAACATAAATGCAGGGTGGGCAAGAAGAAAGAATTGCAACCAGTCACCATACCATACCCAGGTACAGCAGTGTGCGCCTCACAGAAGGCGTGCGCGCACTCTCAAGGCTAGCAACTCAGCGTCTTGAAACAGGGGTGCCAGGCAATTGCATGCAAGCAATGCGGGCTCCGGCCGCTGGAAATTAAAAGGCAACCTGGCGGAGGCTCAAACCCGCTCTCCTGTGTAATACGCCAATGACACGGCGATGCAGCAAGGCGCCCAGAACAAATGAGGTGGCCGCAAGCTGATGCAGACCTCAGCCAAAGATGTCCAGCAGTGCCAGGAAGGCCGCGCACGCGCTCAACGGCGACGGCCTGCCCAGGCTTTCTTGAAAAAGCTAGGAAAGGCTAGAACCTAAAACCCAGCCCATCCCAGGCCCTCCTCCAACGTACATGCAAAGTCAGGGCAACAGGATGAGCCATGCGGCCTCACCTCGCGCTACGGGCATCAACGCGCCGCGATGCTGCGGGCCGGCCCGTGCCAGATTTTGGGCGACAGGACGAGCCTGCAGGCCATGTGGCCGCGCCTCGCGCCGCGGTCGTCACCGCGCCGCAGTGCCGGCGGGCCGGCCCGGCCGCGGGCTGGCCCGCACGTACGACGCGTCCAGGAACGACTGCGCCGTCCAGAACTTGCCGCCCAGCGAGGACTTGAGGCCTGCAGCGCACTGTGCCGGTCAGGAGAACAGTCAGGTTTGGGGGCGCCAAGAGGGCGTGGAACGCACGGGGTGGCTACGCCCCACGTGCATGTCAGGGCCAACAGTGACCCGCGTTTTGGTTGTCAGTTCATATGAACGCGACTCCGCATGTCCTTCTATGTATGATGGTGCATGCGGACGTGCATCGTAACATTTGCAATGAATGTACGACATCTGTGTTCCGGCCCAGGGCAAAGGGAGGCTCTGTAGGCGTGTAGCAGAGCGCGCGGGCGGCACCGATGTGCTGCACCAGCGCGTCCTGGACGACAAAGAAGTCCTCCTCGCGCATGGCCAGCATGTACTCCCTGGCCGCCACCATAGGGTGTGGGCCAACCCTATTATGCATGTACTCCCTGGCCGCCGCTGCAGCCCAGAGTGGGCCCGTGCTGCGCAGCGCTGCGCACACGTGCGTGGTGCATGTGAGTGCGCTCTGAGTGCGCGCGCCTTTCGGCGCACCCAGGCATGTTACGTTTAAAGCCTGTTTCAGCCAGCTAGGGCTGCTTAGGCAACATGTGGTGTGCTTTCAGCCATGCAGGTTCTGAGCGCACGACCGCGCTCAGGGATCGGGAAGACCCTGCTGGACTAGGGGGTCTGGCACGCTTTAGCGACAGCCTCTGGCGCAGCAGCAAGCTGGTGTGCAGGCAAGGGACAGCAGGGCGGCGGCGGCGGGGCGGCGGCGGCAGGAAGCGCGGCGCCGCGCACCGCAGGGTGTAGTCCATGGGCTTGTCGGTCTCGCCTGCGCGCCGGCGCAGCCAGCCCGACTGTCACGGGCATCCTCATGGATGTCTGCTGCTACAGCATTCGCATGGATGCCTGCATCACGAGCCTGCTGCTGGGACCGCGCTTGTGATGGCGGCGCACAGGGGCGGCGTGTCCTTTTGAGACAGGGCGGCGCCGACGCGCTGCATCCTCTGCCAAGGCGGCCGAGGGCAGTCGCAGAAACCTATACCGCAGGGGCGGGTGCGCCGCAGGGTGCAAGGGTGCGCCTGGGCGGCCCTTGGTCCCCACAGCATGGTGATGCGTAATGGTAGAAGCAGTCGGTGAGGTTACGGTCAGGGGTGGTGGTTAGGGTAGGGCGCGCCTGGGTGGCCCTTGGTCCCCACGGCGCGGTTTTTATGCGTAATGGTATAATCAGTCGGTGAGGTTGGGGTCAGGGGGGGTGACTAGGGTAGGGCGCGCCTGGGTGGCCCTTGGTCCCCACGGCGTGGTGGTAGAACCAGTCGGTGAGATTCGGGACGATGGCCGGGGAGTAGACCTGCGGCCGGGCGCCCCCGGCGTCAGGCGCGCGCACCGGCGCGCGCGCGCTCGCGCCGTGCGCTGCATGCGCGGCCGCGGTCTCGCGGCGGCCGCACTATGGGCAGATCGACTGCCAGCCACGGCCTGTTGCAGTCCACGCGAACATACAGGTGCAGCAGCAGCGGGACTGAGTAAAGTGAATGGCATCGCCTGGTCGAGCGTGAGTACTCCAGGCAGGTGCGGCGCCAGCATGCACTCCGCAGGCGGCGGGGAGGGCGCGCGCGGGCGCACGCCATGCCCGTATACGGAAGCTCTCTATGGCTGCGGGGCTTGAGGGAACGGGCCAGAGGGATAGGGTTTGGGCCCCGCACCATGCCCTGGTTGCCGTAGAAGCCCTCCATGGCGCCGGGGCTGAAGCGGAATAGCCCGGGCGCGGCCCGGGGGAAGAGGTCGCTCGGGGTCTCGTCGCTGAGGGTGAAGGGGTTCATGAGCGTGACGGCCCAGGTCGCGCCCGCGCCCCCCCGCCCCCGCCCGGCCAGCGGGCCCTGCGCGGCGGGCAGGCCCGGCGCGCCGTGCGGCGGCGCGTCCTGCACCCGACAGCAAGCGCGTCCCTGCTTAGGGTAGGGATAGGTTATTCCTAGGCACCTGGGGAAAGGGCGTCTGCGGCCTGGCGTCCCGCGCAGGCCTGCCACGAAAGCAGCGGCGCACGGGTCCTCTAAATGAGGCTCTTGCAGCATGCATGGGCTGTTCATGCAGGCATGCCGCGAGCGCGGCAGCCGCAGGACGGGCGGGGGCCGCCGCGGGCGCGCCGCGCACCGCCGCCCGCGCGACCTGGCCCACCAGGCGGCACAGCCGCAGCGAGAAGAAGCTCGCCAGCTGGACATCGTCCTCCAGCACCTGCGGCGCCACGGCAGCCAGCGAAGCTGAGCGAGGGGGGAGGGTTACAGTGGGCATGGGACTGCCACAGTGTGGTGATACGCGGTGTGTGGCGGCCGGCCGCGGAGCGCAGGCTCTGGGGTGGGCGGGCGGGATCTCGCACTGCGCCTTGGGCTCTGGTTAGCTGTGTGCTGCACAAGTGGCACAGCGCTGTCAGTTCAAACGGTGCTAGCCCCGCGTCGTGTCCGCGTCGTCGCGGGCCGCACAGGCAGGCCAACTGGCTGGGCAAGAAGGGGCGCTCCTGCACTTCCACCTGCAAGCATGTTTGCCGCCCGTGGCCACGCCTGGCACTTGTGCCGTGCTCCAGAGTCCTCCCTGACAGCGGCTGCCCGGCCTGCGGCAGGCGGCAGCGCAGGCAGCGCGGCGCCCCCGCCCCGGCAGCCAGGAGACGGGGTGGTCAGGGATGTCTGGTGGCGCGCCAGCACGGGCAGGCCCGGCGCCGCCGCCGCGGCCACGGCGAGCGCGGAGAAGTAGTTTGCGTTGTGCACGCGCCGCCAGGGCCCGCGCGTGCGCTCCCAGAGCTCGCGCTCCATCACGTGCTCGGCGATGGCCATGCCGGCGGCTCTGAACGCGGCGCATACCGCGCGGACGTCCTCCGGCAGCCCGCCGTCCTCGTGCTTGCCCCACATCAGGTGGATCCGCACCACCCCCGTGGCCAGCAGGCCCGACAGCGTGACCTGGAGCTGCGCCGCACCTGGGGTGCAGGCCCAGCGTCAGAGCTTGTGACCGCTGAGCACTCTGGCAAAGCCGGCCTCCGCGTGTGTGCACTTGTACTCCAAGCAGATGATGCCACAGGATGCCAAGCATCAGTATGTGGCGCACCGTCCTCCCGCGGCGCGCTCAACACCACGGTCGTGAAGAGGCAAGGCGGTTGTACTTTGGCCAGGTGCAGGCTGTCGGAGGAGAGCGGGCTGCTTGGACGCGCCGCGGCTGCCCCACAGGCCGCAAGCAACAGAGCCGTCGCCGCAGCCAGGGGAGGTAACGTGCACCTGCCCCAGCAGTTTTGCTATGTACTCTAGCTGCAAAGGACAGCCCATGACCTCAGGGGAAGCGCCTGCAGGCAGACAGGCCAGCGCCTGCATCCCATAAGAGCCCAGGGGCGTGCGCTGTCTACTATCACTATGCGCGATCGATGTAGGAGCAAACGGAGGAGCAAGCAGGTAGGGGAAGGGTTATAGGAGCTTTGATTTTAAATCAAATCAGGTTAATAACTATTTTATTAACCTGTAATGGCGCTGCATGTAGACCTCCTGGCAGGAGGCTCCTGCTGCTCAATCCCTCTCTGTTTCATGCGCGAAGATCTGGGTCCATGCTGCGTCACAAATCCTGCTGTCCACAGAGCGGACGAGTATAGCATGCGCGCTGCACGCCTCGCGCTGCATACCAGTCACCAATATTATCGTGGACCATGCATGCGTTGCACACATTGTGGTGACCACTCAGACTCTACACTACCGAGTTTAGGCGGCCCTCCGCGCAGCGCGGGTCACCCGGAGCGGAGCGCGCTCTGCTCCTCCTGCGCGCCGCCGTCCGCAGGACTCAGCTCTGCTGGCTGCAGCCCCCGCCCTGGCCATAGCCCGCATGCCCCCAAGCGACACCCCACCCCGCTCCATTCCAGGGCCAGTCCCCAGGCGCGGCGCCGGGCTCGCCGCGAGCGGCGCACCCGGCGTAAGACGCGGGGCTCCTGAGTGCTGCCCTACCTGACGCTCGCCAGGGCCAGCGCGCGCCCCCAAGCGCGGCGGCAGGCTCGCCGCGAGCACCGGGCGGAGGACGCGCGGCTCGTCCGGCGTCGCAACAAGCGTGCCACCCTACCCTGACACTTGCCAGGGCCAGCGCATGTCCGCAAGCACGGCGCCGGGCCCGCGCGGCGCGGCGTACCCGGCGGAGGATGCGGGGCCCATCTGGCGTCGCGACGACCGCGCTCGTCGCGACGCCCACAAACAGCCCGTGCGCGACCACGCCGGGCACCGCCTCGATCGCATCGGCAATCTCCGCGTAGCCCGCGCTTTCGCCCACCAGCCGCAGCCCCTCGTCTGCGCGCCGGCCCGCGCCGGGTCTGCTCAGGACGGCTGGCGCGCGGCCAGCACGCCCGCCAGCGCTGCATGGCGGCCCCTGGGCTGTCACCTGCCATGCGGCGCCCTGCGCTCCAACCGGCAGAGCACCGTGTGGCCTGACGCACCGCCGCACGCTCTCCCTGCGGCCGTGCTAAGGCCGTGCGCAGGCACAGACGCGTGTGGACGGCCGCCGTAGCACAGCCGGCCTGCTATGACCACGACCCCTTGCTCACAGCAGAGGACCTCGCATAACACCATGCGCTGCAGCACATGCTGCCTTTCCATATGCTCGTCATCCTGATATGTCAGACACAAAGACTCCCAGAGCAATACATCCATCCGCTGCCTTAGAGGGGCGCCCGGAGCCTCGGGCGCGCCAAAGTGCAGGTCCAGCAGCGCATGCTGCTCCGCGGACACGTACGGCTGCCGCCCGCCGCGCGGGTCCTCCGCCTCGCCGCGCGCCGCGCGCCGCCTGCACCCCGCCGGCCGCTGAGCGGGCGCGTCGCACAGGGTCGGGATCAAAGTCAACCCTAACCCCAACTCTACCACTTGCTCAGAGCCGTGTCGCCTGCTGCGTGCAGGGCGACCGCCGGTGCACGCCAGAGGCAGCCGCGGACGGGGCCGCGACCGCCGCGCTCGGCGGCGCATGCGGGGGCAGCCCTGCGCGGCCGGCCTCTCGGGCTTGCGCCTGGCGATGCGCCGCGGCGCGGGGCGGCAGGCGCCGGGGCCGGCGCACCAGACCTCGGCGTCGCCCAGGAACAGGTCGTCCAACTGCTCTGCGGTGTCCTCCCAGTCGGGGCCGGCGCCGATGGCAATCGGCAGCGCCCCGCCCAGCCGCGTCACCACCTGCGCCACAACAGCGCCAGGGTGATGGTGTTTTATTTCCAGGTGTTGATTAATAAGTTCCAGTTCTGGCCTGATCCCGTTCTGATCATTGTTCCTGCTGCCGAGCGCAAAAACGCTTCCTCCTTATCTAGTGCATAGCGCACGGTGGCAAGAGGCAGGCGTGGCGCAAATATGCTCACTTAAAAGTTCGCGCAGCGCTGGAGCTCCACTTCAGCGACCACAGGCTTGAACTCACGGCCACGATGGCGGCCCAGCTCAAAAGATGCGCATGAGCAGGTGCCCGGGCGGTCTGTGTGTTTGGCGTCGAGGGCCCCACGCCCTGGCAATGCTCACGCGGCGCGGATCGCTGGGGCGCTATGGTGCAGCATGGCTAGGATAGGGTAGGGTAGGTATATACAAGCAGCACAGAAACGAGCGCATGCAGGCAGCCGCTGCGGCAATGCATGCTGCTTGGCAGCTGACATGCGTGCAGATACAGGGTGCAGCATGCTCGTCCGGTTTCCGCGGTCGAGGAGCGCAATCGGGCGCCGCGCCGCCCGGGGCACCTTGACAGGGTCGTCGACGAGCGCCACCCAGGCGCGCGAGGCGGCCGCGAGCGCGCGCAGGCGGTGCAGCTGCGGCTGCGCGAGCTCGCCTCGCGGATTTTGGCCCGCCAGGAATGCCAGCCCGGCCGCGTCTACCTCGTCGGCCTGGCAGAGCGTCACGTCGACCTGCGCCAGTGCCCCGCTGAAAGGCTACTGCTGAGCATGCCTCAAGTATGCTGCGCGCTCAGTGTCAAGCATGCTGAGTGCTCTGGTGGCCAGGCTCAGCTCACCCAACCCACTGAGTACAGTAAAAGCACATTGTGGACGCTGCAAGGGAGGCGCCCTTGAGACAGCACAGACGCTCCTTCAGACAGCCACTGGAGTCGGCTGCCACTGCTGCGCAGCCAGTAACGCGCAGCCTTGCCCAAGCGGCTTGAGCTTTGCGGTTTCCCCCAAGGTGTGCACGGCACCTTTGTGCAAAGCCAACCCACGCTCGTGCATGTGAGGGGCCATCAGACAGAGCTTCATCAGCTGTGTGCACCCAGGCCTGCACAGGCAACCCCCTTCACCTGAGCGCGCTTCTCCAGGTCCAGCAGCGGTAAGCCAGCCACTGCGGCAGCTGCTGCAGCAACGTCCGATGCAGGCACGCAGCGTATCGCCTGCGCCCGGCACGCCCTGCCGCTCAGCACCAGCTGCGCGCTGCTGGCCAGCCCGCACGCTGGCAAAGCTCGGCATCCCTCACGACATGCAGAAAAAACTGAGCCAAGCCTGCAATGCGGTAGCTGTGCCAAGTCCTACGTGCAAAGCACTTCAGTGTTCGCTGTGTCAGGGCTGACCTGAAGGCGGCCCTTTGCTAGGGCATCCGCAAGCTCGTGAACAGCGCAGGTCGTGGCGAGAGCGCCCGCTCCTATGCCAACCGTCTGGCCCGACTGCACAAACAGCTCGACTGCCAGCCGCGCGATTCGCCTGTACAGTGCGCCGCTGCACAGCTGAGAAATAGTGTCGCAGACCTGCTTCTTCTGTACTAGCATTGAGCATTGCGTGCTACTACAGAGTTACCTGCCGCGCTCGCTTTCGTGTGGAGCGTCGTTCTTGTTGAGAGAGCAGCGGGTGTGCTGCGTGCGTCTCCTGACGGGTTGGCCTGCCGCAGCTGCTGGAATGACACGCACAGACATGTGCGCCTGCATGCAGCTGTTGTCCAAGCAAACACAATTTTACACTGACCCACATAATAACTCCTCGTCTGGACAAATTGCAGGTAAACGCGGATGCGGCTGCCTGAAGACCCTGCAAAGCATGGCAGCAGCATGAAAGCATGCTCTCAATGCACACTGCCTGCTTGCTTGCTTTCACGCTGACATGGCAGCAGCAAGGAGAGCAAAACCAACAGGATCCTTGAGCGGCAACCCATGATTGAAACGCAAGCCAGGCAGGCAGCGACGTGGTGCCCAAGCATCTGCAGGCCAGCGCGCCAGGTTCGGGCCACGCCCGGGCCTTCATAGCACGCATGACCCGCACTGGGCCCAGGAAAGGTGCCCCAACGCCGCCTGGATGTGCTACAAACAGTTAGGCTCCCAGAAAACACAACTCCCACCGGGGGCCGAGCAGCATGCCGCCGGGCGCAGCGCGTGTGCTCGCGGCCTCAGCCGCTGCTCTGGCCCATGTTCACCCATAACCCTTTCGCACTGGCGATGCCCGACCGTGGCATGCTGCACGGCCATGTGCCCTAGGCTGCCGCACCCAGAGGGCCAGCCCACTCGAGCACCGCACGCCGCCCCTGTACATTCAGCCCAGGCACTGTCTGGGCCAAAGGCGCAGGTGCAAGTCAGCGCGGGCGGCCCCACACTTTGCGAGTGCTAGATGATTGATCAGTAGCCGTCCGCGCCGCAAAGGCGGCATGCAGTGCCAGGCCTTGCCGAGCAACCGCCAGCGCGCAGGCAATAAACCCGCGCCAGAGCTCTCCGGCGCGCCGTGCTGTGTGGGCGAGTGCCGGGGCCTCTGCCCTCACCGCCACGGCGCGCCTCTCTGAAAAACAGTCGGCAGCAACTGTGTTGCGTTTTTGGCATCCCTCCATCTGCTGCTGCATGTCCTTTTGCGGGTGTCCCGCGTCCCCACTAAGCCCTGCGGATGGTGCAGGCGTGCGCCCATCGGGAGCGTCCTGGCCAGCCGCGCACCAGCGCAAGCCCCTCAAAGCATACCGCTGAGTGAGCTCATCTCGCTGCGGGCGCGCGCCCGAACGAGAAAGACTCGAAGAGGACGCGCACTCCCAGATACTCCCAGCCCCGTGCTACCAAGCAAGTGTTGGTCATGCAAGTCCCCTCCCCTACACTTTTTTGTAGAAACCCCTTCCGGCGCGCCCTGGGCAGCCTGGGCGCCCAGGGCCTGGGCACCCAGGGCGCTGATACCGCCTGCCAGTTGAAAGCCCCATGCACGGGGACACGGCCGCGTGTCAGATGAGCGCTGGCCGCGCAGATCCACCTTGCGGGCAAGCAAGCGGGGGCAGAGCCCCTGACCTCGAACACGGGATACCGCCGCGCACAAAAATTTCCGGAAAAGAACACCCTGTCCCTTCTGGGCGCGCGCGCCAGGGACCCTGGTGCCCCCCAACGAATTTCCAGGCAGTCTAGCAAAACACACTATCTTTTTCGCGCGCACTGCTCCGCAGCGGCACGGCGCACGCAGCGGGCTGGGTGATAAAGGGGGGCGTGCTTCAAGGGCCCGTCGCACAGGCGCCCCCCGCCACGGGGGGGCACTAGGGACTGGCACCTTGGCCCATGGGGGCAGAAAGGCCGTGGGCCGGCCGGGGACACCCATCACACGTCACGCAAGACCCGGACGCGCAGTGCTGTCACCCAGCATGCAGCAAACCTATTGAGAGTTTCCCCCACTCCTTACACCACCCCGCTCATTTCACCTGCGCATGATGCGGGCTGGCACATGAAGGCTGCAGCTGTTGCGCCTAAGTTTGGGCCGTGCCGAGAAGCGGACACAAGCTTAGCGCAAGCCTTGCCTACTATCGCCCCTTCTACAGCCAGCAGCGGCCTGGCTCAATGGCGGGCCCATGGCAGCGGCCCGGCCCGTCAGCAAGCCCAGGTCATTGGCAGGCCTAGGTCATGCAGGCCCAGTCATCGGCAGGCCCAGGTCATTGGCAGGCCTAGGTCATCGGCAGGCTCAGGTCGGCAGCCAGCACCGCTGACAGAGACAAGAAGTCGAACCTGCGTGCGGCCACTCGCGGTTGTCAGCCCGCTACGTCTTTTGCTCATACAGTCGTAATTTCACACCAGGCTCCTAGCAAACTTTGCAAGCACTCAGCGCGCACAGGAAGCAGGGTGCTTCACTTACTCGCCACACCGATAAGGCTGCCAGAGCATGTGGCAGCTTGGCAGTAATAGCGTGAAAACAGAGGCCTGGCTTTGGGATAAAAGACCAGCTCCCTTGCCACATGCGTCGGGCATGTGCGCATCCGCGGCGCACCAGCGCGGGTGCGAGCCGAGCATGAAGCGCGCGGCCTGGACCGGCGTGAGGATCTCAAAGCACTTTGTCATCCAGTTGAGCACCTCCCAGTGCTCCTGCCGCAGGTTGCACCTCAGCGCGTCCATGTCGTCATGCGCCTGCGCGTGAGCAGGCAGCGCTGTCAACGCCCTGCCGGTGTTCAGACTTAAGCTACTCTAAACCTAACCCCCCCTGCCAATGTATGCCAGTGAGCTGCGCCCTCCAACACACCGCCGACCCTCGGCGACTCCATGGTGCTGCCTTGACAGCGCAGCCCAGAGTATAAACTGCGCAGCTGAGGAACACGCATGAGCGCTCTGCGCTCTCACAGTGCCCTACGTGCCCGCCAACTCACTTGGCTACGACAAGGCCTGATGCACAGCGCGGTGCGCAGCATCGCGCAGCGACCTCCACAGATCTGCAGTCAACGCTGGTGGGTCCCGCAGGAGGTGGCTACAATCGAGAGATGCCCGCAGGCGGCGCCCTACGCGCGCGCGGCCGCGCCTGCAGGAAGTCGCGGACGTACTCCTCGGAGCACGCGCGCGGCGCGGCCTCCAGCAGCGGCGGCCGCAGATTCGCATACAGCTCCCGGCGCGCGAGCCGGAGCTCGTGCGCGCGTCGCTGGAAGCGCGCCGACACGCCCACCAGCTTCTGGCTCTGCGCGCCGCTCAGGCCCAGCAGCCGCTGCGCGCCGCGCGCGCGCGACGCTTGCGTCAGCCGCCCGCCGCGCACGGACACTGCCCGAGACAGCTGCCTCTGTGCAACTTGCAGCTCGTGTGCCCGCTCCGGAACGTCAATGTTCCACGTCACCCTGCCGGCCCAGCCCGCGACGCGCCCAGATGGCAGGGTGCTGCATAACAGGCACCTCTACGCTTCGGCCTGCGAGCCATACACGGACACACCGTGCATCTCTTGTGCTGTAACGCACACCCGGACGCGCTTGTGCCGTGACACACACCTGGACGCGCTTATGCCGTGACACACACCCGGGCGCCAAGCAGGCACTGGGCGCACCACCAGCTGGCGCGAGAGGTTGACATTCTCCTGCAGGCACGCCGGCGTGGACGGGTTGACGTGCATGTGCATGCGGCGCATGGGCACCGGGTGCAGCGCCGCCGCGCGGCACACCACAGTGCTCTGCGCAAACAGCATCCCAGTAAGGACCTTCGCTCATGACACTTTTTGTAGGTTGGCCACTCCTCAAATCCTCCCGCCTCCGTGCTGCACCAAGGTGTGCCACGACACACCATGGCACCATGACATGTGGTGTTTCAATCCCTTGCCAGGCAGTTCCCTAGAGACACCTTCATAATCACTCTTTGCACGACAGAAGTCGACGACTCCACTCTAGCGCTCATACACAGCGTCTGCACTTCTGCACCGCCTTACGGGCATTACGTCAAGTGCCAGAGCAGAAAATTTATGCTGGCAGGCGCGCGCGCACGATCTCGTGAACCAGCTTGGTGAGGCGCAGGTGCGCGGGCGACGCATCGTCCTCCACGCTCTCCTGCTCCAGACAGACGCCGATCGCCTCCACGTAGCTCTGCAACCGCTCACCGCCCAGCTTACCACCTGCCCAAACATTTGAATTTTGGCGATAAATGAGGATGAGAAAATATCTGCCCACACGCTCCTGCAGCACGGCCTGGGCCAAGCTCTCGCCTGGCGCAGAGCGCAGCATGACAGCAGCTTTGATCTGCCAGGCATGCACCTATCGCGAATGCCTCACAGGCACGCAACCATGGTCAAGCAGGCTCTTGCAGGCCGTCCCGTGTGTGCAGTCGTAGCGGCGCCACCATGCTGTCAAGTGTGCTGTCATGTGCGCAGTCAGAGCGGCAGCACCAGGCCGTTCTGAACCCGCGGCTGCTGCCCCGCCGCCGCACCTCATAGAGCTCGATGACGTCGCGCGGCGTCATGAGCTGGAATACCTCCGGCGTCAGCCGCTGCACGCCGCCCAGCGGCAGCGACAGCTCCAGGTCATCCGCGAACACGCTCGACACCGGCGCCACGGACTCGGCGAACGCATCGTCCTTGGCGCCGCGCGGCGCGCCGAGCGCCAGCGCGGCCACCGCCGCCGCCGTCGCCGCCGCCGAGCTGTCCGCGCTCGGCCCCTGCGCGCAGCCCCGACGTAGGTAACACATCAGAACAGAACGCACGTCCGCTATCAGGTAGGCAGCAGAAGCGCGGCTGCTTCACACTTCATCAGGCTGTCCTACGTGGACAGCTTGTTCCTTCCACACCCGACTCCCACTGTTAAGCATGGCGTGCACTGAGGACGGTGGTACCAACACGGAGTCGGCACTGTTGGGCCACTTGCAGTTGCCGTGGCCCGCTCCCTGAGGCCAATTCCACTGCAAAGAGACTAACTCGCGTGCTTCAACGCCTCCCCGCTTCACCCCTCTCCCCAAGTGCGCACAGGCGCCGCCACTGCCTCCGCTGCTATGCGAAGCTGCTGCCCTCGAGCGTGGCAGCGCCGCAGATCGCTTCTGCACCGGCTCTCAACGTGCCCCTCTCTCTGCAGTGTCTGCAGTGTCTGCGAGCGTCCTCGCAGGGTGGAGACCCATCACACGCTCGCGCTCCCGCTATCAGCACAGCGCACTCGGCAGGTGGTTGGTCGGCGGCGGCACCTTAGGCTGGCAGGGCGCAGCAGCGTCTGTGCACCTTGTCTGCGGACAAGGCCGCATCCCTGCACACTGCCGTCCTCGCGCCGCAAGACCTACGTCCGGGAGCAGCCACGCACCTCGCCGGGTGCAGCGCCGGCGGGCGTCGCAGCCGCAGGCGCGCCGCCGCCGCGCAGCTCCAGGCACCGCTCCAGGATCGCGGCGCGGTCGTCGGACTTGGCCTTGTCGGCCAGCGCGCCGGCCAGGCGCGCCTCCAGCGCCTCCACCTTGCTCGTCAGCTCCGCAAACTTGGTCTTCTGGCGCTCGCGGAAGCGCTTCTGCGCCTGCACGCGCCGCCGCCAGGTACAACGTGAACCCTCTGCACAGGCGTAACTCCCGTGTCAAGGGCGCGCGTCGCAGTGACGGCGCGCGGCACACGCCCCATGAGCAAGGCATGCCTTGTACCAGCGGGTGACTCAAACTCATGTCATCGTGCTGGTGTCCCCCAACTGCTCACGCCTGTCCTACGACACCAGGCTGCTTGGAAAGCCTGGCAGCGCTGTGTGCTGCGAGACGCGCGCGCGCACCCGCCGGTTCTTCTCCTGCATCTTGGAGCGTGTCTTCCCCTCGCCCTCGGCGCCGGGCTCATAGTCCTCGCCCTCCTCGCCTTTGCCCTCGCTGCGGTAGTCCGCGCCGGGGCCGGCCGCGAGCAGGTCCTGCGCCGTGAAGAGCTCCGGCTGCGCCGGCTGCAGGTAGCCGGGCGCCAGGCCGGGGACGCTGCGCGCGGTGTGCCACTCCGCCGCCGCATAGGACGAGAAGGGAGCCGCCGCGGCGGGCGGGTACGCGGGCAGGAACGCCGCGGGACCCGGGCCCGGCCCCAGGCGCAAGTTTTCCATCCATGCAGCTATGTCATGCGAAGGCGGCCCAGGCTGGGGGCCAGGCGGCCTGTCCATAGGCAGGGGCCAGAGGTCATCCGCTCACATACTTAAGATGCATCCGCGCAGCCACTTCGACAGCAACTGTCCCTTGCTAGAGTGTTGCCATTCTTGGACTTCCTTGCAAGCACGCCGGTGGTGTCCGGCGCTCAGGCCTGCGGGGCCGAAATGGAAAGCTGCTATAAGCTTATAAGTTTAGGACTGCGGAGGTCTACCCGATGCTGACCACGAGGCATTACGATGCAGTCCCCTAGCGGTCCCCTAAAGCGTTGATTCACAACCGCCAGAGCACATGCGCCCATTCCTGCCAGGCCTGCATGGATGAGCCTACTTACTGACATGTGACAGGCTGCCGGTCAGCCGCAACACATGACATAACTGCGCATCAGCAGGACACAAAGGAACCGCCAGCGAGACCCTGGTCACAAGCCTTCCCGAGGAGGCAAGGACAGCAAAAATGCACTTCGTCACTGGAAATACGCATGACACAACCCAGTATCTACAGTATGGTGACAGGTGTGCGCGCGGCGCGGCAGGCATGGCTGCCCCTGCCAGGCGTCTCTGCGGCGTGACGTGGTCAGGACGGCGAGGCCGTCGTGACGGGAATGTCGTCAGCGCAGCGGACTCCTCGGCCAGCCAGCGCCGCTGCCCACAGCTGCCAGGCGTCACGGCAACACAGGCCGGACAGCATGACCTACATGTCGGTGTATTTGTGAATGCAGCCCCTCGCGTCTGCCAGCCGCTGCCGCTGCCCATGCTAAATTTACGTCACAGCAGCACAGGCTGGACAGCGCAGCGACACGTACATATGGTCGGGCGCATGGTCTTCGTTTTGCTGGACACCGCCGCTGCCCTGGGTGGCCAGGCGGACGCGGCGTCACAGGCCAGACAGGAAGACGACCACGACGGTGATGTCGTCCGCGCAGCCGTTCTCCTCGGCCAGCCAGCGCTGCTGCGCCAGCGCGACCAGCCGCTGCGCCGCCTGCTCGGCGCTCGCGCACGCCGCGGCGACGTCCACGGCCGCCTGGCAGGACAGCACGCCCCAGAGGCCGTCGCTGGCGAGCAGCAGCAGGCGGTCGGCCGGCGTGAGGCCGACCGCGGTGCACTCGGGCTCCGCCGTCACGCCCACCCTGCCCGGCCGCGCGGCCCCCGGTCAGCGCCTGTGCGCGCAAGCACTTTCTGATCCTTGGGGCGGATCTCTTGTGGATGTGAGCAGTGACCCAGCCGACGCGCATAGGCAGGGACACAAGGGATTTTGGGAACGACATGCATGTCAGCGCCGTGGGTTTTATGCTGCGACGCATGGAGCAAAGGCGCCGCTCAGTGGGTGCCAGGCGGCTGGGCAGGGGAGCACGGTGGGGCACATACGACAGCCAGTAATGCAACGGCAGTGGGCAGGGGCCTCACAGGGACGCCAGGCTGTCGCCGACCGCGCGGCTCATGGCCAGGCCGGGGAAGCCGCGCTCCGGCAGCCACACGCGGAACGGCCCAACCGGCAGCCCGCGCTCGTCGCGCATGCTGCGCGCGCAGCTCGCGGTGGCTCGCATTGTGCGTTAACATGTGCAAATCCCTCACGAGTGCACCGCGGTCAGGCCTGCACATGCGGGTGCGTGGAAGGAAAGAAAATTGCAGGACATATCCCTGTCAATAGACGTGGGAGAGCGAGGGCCGGCCAGCTACCCATCCAGGCATGCGAGACTTGATGCGCGGCGCACCGCTCAACGCGACCCCCGGCCGCGACGATGCGGCGTCGCTCGTTGGCCAGCGAGGGGTCGTGGTCCTGCGTCAGCGGCACCGCGACCAGCCGCTCGCTGTCGGCCGGGTCCGCGCGCGCCAGCACCGCGCGCGAGTCGCCTGCCCGGCCGCCGCGGCCCATGGGGCTCAGCGCCAGCCCGCCCGCCGGCATGCCAGGCAGCCGCGTCGCAGCCCGTGCGGCGTGGTACACGCTGTGGTCGGCGCATGCTCGCGGCCGCACACTGTGCACGACCCCGGCGGCACCCATCCTGACAGCCGTGCAGCAGCAGAACCGGACCGCAGCCACCTTTCAGTCGCCAAGCCAGGCATGGCTGGCATCTAAAATATTCAGAAGAGGCTATTTAGAGCAGGCGTGGAGAGCAGGCGTGGCGAGCGCGGCACGCCTGCCCAGGCCGTGGTCAGGCGGCGGCCGCGGAGCAGGCAGGCGACGGCGGTGCTGCCGCTGAGCTCGGTGTCGACCTTGCTGCTGACCAGGCGGCGGTGCACCTCCAGGAACGCTGCGCGCGGGCGGCGCGGGGCCAGCCTTGCGCCGGGCGCGGGCAGAGGCGCGACGAGGTGGAGCAGGCATGCGGGTTCTGTACTAGGTGGACGCCGACATGCCAGGTTGCCGGAATGCCAGTTGCACGTGTTTGTGCGGAAGCGAGGCGGGGCGTCTCACGCACATTGCCGGCATGGTCGCTAGCTGTCACCGGAGGCTCTGACCATGAGAGTCAGGGCCCTACGCACACCCCAGCGAGGGCCGATGGTGGGCGGGCCGGGCGCGCACCCCGGCGCAGCGCCTCAGCCTCGTCGCCCGCCTCCAGCGCCAGCAGCTGGCCCAGCACGGTCGGCAGGTGCTGCCGCACATAGCCCGACACCTTCTCCCCTGCGGCCGCCATGCCGCTCCGCACTTGCCGGCGCCGAGCTCCGCAGTGCCACAAGCGCTTAGGCAAGATTTTCTTTTCAAAAGGGCTTCGTCAGAAAATGCACACACTGAGCGACCTGGCAGCTCTGGAAACGAGGGTTGTGGCAGACACCACAGCGCTACCTTTCGATGGCGGACAGGGAGCCTCCCCGGGTTGCAAATGCATGGAAACACGCCCAGGGCGTGATTCCACTCGTGATTCACTGACTCCAGGGTGAAGCTCACCTGCGGGCCCGTGGCCGTCAAAGACGCCGAACAGGGCCTGCTGCGCCTCGCCCTGGAACCCCGGCAGCGACAGGCACGCGTCCTGGTTGGCCTTGCGCTGCAGCACCCCGCCCTCGCGGCCCGTGCGCGTCGCGGTCGCGGCGGAGCAGGCAACCGCGCTGCTGCGCCTCTGCGCAGCCACAGCTACGCTCTAGAGTCGCGGAACAGGCTCAGGTTGTGCAGCGTGCGAAATGGGGACAGTCGTGCAGGTGCACAGATCAAGATGAGGGGTCGCCACAGTCTTGCAGCCCAAGTCACGCACACACACCGCTCCCGACGCTGCGTGTCGCGCCTGTGCTGGAGTGCTCCGCGTCGAGCTGAGCGTCTGCTGGCAAGGGGCGACCGCGCACAGGAGCGCGCGCTTGTCCTCAGCGCGGTCCTGCGTTCGCAGCTGCAGGCCAATGCAGCAAGCGTGCGCCTTGCTATTGGCGACAAGCAAGACTCCCTGACTGTACAGCTCTTGTGTTGCCACTCGTTGGGAGAACAGTGCAGTCAACAGAATTGGCCGCAAAGGCATGGCTGCAGGACTAGCAGCGCGCTGCGAGGAGCAGCACAGCATGGTGCAGAGCCCCTTGCCAGTGCTTTTCTTCCTACCTTGTTGTCGTGGGCGTTGTATGGTGCGCAAGCAGGCCAGCAGCTCTGTGCATCGCCATATGCTGCCTTAATATCGCCGGCGTCGTCAAATGCGTCGTATGCCCTGGCCTTGTGGCCTGCGCGCACTGTTGTTCAGGCAAGTGCTTCCAGACATGTGAAGGAGAGCGCGCCGGGTGCGCACTTTTTGTATCCTGTGGGTAGAGTGTGAAGAGAGCGAGCGGCACACTTCCGCTGCAGCCCATGGCAAGTCCCTGCAGCTACTCTGCGCAGGTTCCAGGGGTGCTTCAGCGCGGGAAGGCGCGCGCAGGATCTCGTGCGAGGAGAGGAGAGGACGCAGCCAAGGTGCAACGAGCGTCTCGACACGCGGCCTAGCAGCACTGTGTGCCCGGGCATTCAGCTCCTGCACACCAAAGGCGGGAAAGAACAAGGCACTCAATTTCAAATTCAGTGAATATCAGAGGGTTAAAAGAGGGTACAGAGCCTGGCTCTGAGGGCGCGCTCGGTCATGCGCACTGCTGCCTGTTTTAAGCTGAAAAGCTGATAAGAGCTGCTAGAAAAGCGCCCGGAACAGCATCTGTGTGTTAACAGGGCGCGGCTGTGCGTTTGGGACGCTGCAAGCATGCTTGGTCAGAGCGTGCCGTTGTGCTTCAGCTGCCACCGCCTGCCTTGCCATAACGCTGAGCGCTGGCGCCAGCTCGAGAGGTTGCCCTTGGTATGGCATGCGGATGCGCGACGGCTCCGGCCCAGGTATGTGAGCTTGTTCAGGCAGTGACAAGATGTTTGCACATCGAAGGAGCAGGGCCCGCCTGACAAGCTCCGCTGTCTTATGCAGGCGGCAGGCAGGAGCACCTCGCTGTTCAGGCAGAGACGGCCTGCCGGAGGAGAGGCGGGGCGGCGGCGCTGCAGCAGGGGACCAGCGTGCACCACTCACAGCGGACGTCCAGGGAGAAAGGGGGACCGGCGAACGCCCGCCTAGGTGACGCTGAACGTCAAGCGCCAACTGTGCCCGCATCAACCTTGGATGTCTGCAGGAGGGAAGCCTGGTGTGAGGCCAGCCTTGTTAGTGACGCTATGGGACACATGATGCCACATCACGCATTCCACGCCTGCTGCGTCTGGGCCGCGGCGTTGAGACGGTGCAGGCTTTGGGCGCGGGCCAGGGGTGGTAGCAGTGTGCAGTCGAGCCAGGCCAGCAAGGAGCGTGTGACTTTGCTTCCAGCACAAACGGCCTTACACAGGCCGAGGCGGCGGCACGGTGCTGGCAGGGAAGTCGCGGGCGAGGACACGCAGCGACTCCCAGCACGGCCTTACAGCCTTGCAGCGGCGGCTCTGTTGCTGCCCCAACAGCGCCGCCTTAGGCGCTGTGAACATAGGCTGCAGGCTGCGGCGCGGCGCCAGGCACAAGCGAGGACCCACAGTCGGTCCTCAGCGATATAGACCGGCAGACTGGCGCTGGGGCGCCTGCTGCCTGCTTGCGGCGCCGAACGGGTGCTTGCGGCGCGCAGACCAGAGGCGGCGGCGCCGCGGTGTGTCGCAGTTGCGTGGACGCATGGTGGGCATGTGGTCTGCTCGAGCGCGGACGCGCAGTTAATATGTGGTGTGCTCGCGGCGCCGACCGGGCGCTCGCGGGCGCGCAGGCCGGAGGCGGCGGCCTGGCGCTGGGACGCGAGCGCGGACGCGCAGTGGGCGTACGGCGCCTTCTTCGGCCTGCTGGCGCTCGGGCAGCTGCCGGCCGCGCAGGCGCAGCGCCTGGCGGACCTGCCCTACTTTGTCGGCCTGGCCACGCTGACGATCTACATCGGCGCGCACCGCGGCCTCTCCAGCCGGTCGCGCCAGCAGATCAGCCTGCGGCAGGCGCGCCGGGGGCGGGCGCTGGCCCACGGGCGGGGGCTGCGGCTGCTGCGTTGCGTGCTGCGGGCGTGCTGCTGCCGGCCGCTGTTCTGCGTGCGATCGTGCGCGTGCAAGCTGCCTGGCATGGGCTCTTTTGGAGAGCGCGTGTGCATGCGCTGTGCATGACCCACGCCGCTGCCTGGCACCGCCGCGCTGATGCACATACGGGCGCTCAGTGGGTGTCATGACTGTTACGTCACTAAGCACTTCTATCAGATGAGTCCATGCGCTGCGGGCAGGGCGCGCTGGCGCCGGTGGCAGCCTCGGCGGCGCTGTTCGGCACCTACCTGGTGCTGAAGTGGCTGCCCGAGCTCAACCTGCAGACGCTGTTCAACGCCTACTTCTGGCTGGTGGGCGCCGTCGCGGTCGCCAGCGGCGTCGCCACGCCCCTGCGCCGCACGGCGCGCCCCCCGAGCCCCCGGCTGTCCCCAGCGCGCGCCCGGGCCCGCGCCCGCGGCGCCTCACTGTTTCGGGTCGGCGACGCGCAGGCGGGCGGCCTGGGCGAAGCAAGCATCGACGTGCAGCTGCCGCCCTGGCTGCTGCTGGGCGACGACAGGGTGCCCATCACGCGCGCACGCCTGGCGCCGTCCGACGTCGCGGCCGGCCTGTTCGGGCTGGGCGCCGCCAGCGCGGACCTGGCGTCAGGGCACACCATCTTCGGGCTCAACAACATGATCGCCTGCCTCCTCGCGACCGACATCCTGCAGGCGCGCGCGCGCGCCGCGGAGGGTTTTCAGGGGTTCGAGTAAAGTTCGCACACACATTCCTTTTGCTTTGTGGGCGTCGTTTTGAAGCTGGTGTTACTGTTCTGGAATGCGTTGCGGCCCAGCCGGCCCCTGCTGCGCGCGCGCCCGCCCACTCAGGGCCTCACCCGCCGCCAGCCTTGCCAAATCCTCGCCCGCCATCGATCCGGACGAGCACGCCTAACCCGCACGCGCAAAGTCTCCTGTCGAGCACCCTGCGGCGGGGCTGCCAGCGCGTTTGTGCGGTGATAGAGCCTAGTGGCTAGTTGCAGGCTGAACACAAGGCCGTGCATGTGGGTAGTGCGCTGCAAGCAGCAGCATGCCCATCGTTCGCCCAGTCCGCTCGGGGCGTCCTGCACCCGTCGCGACCGCACAAGCGCGGCCCGGACTGCCGGCGCGCGCGTGCATGCCCCGGCGCGTGCAGACGCCGCGCGCGCGCGCGTCGCACGCAGGTGCTGGCCCACGCAGGCGATCATCTGCGCGCGCCGCGCACTGTCCGGGATAGGATAGGCTAGGTTTAGATACATAACCTAAAGACAGATGGAATGCTTGTGCCGCGCGCAGCTGCTGGGCCTGCGCTCGTTCCGCGCGGCGGCCGCGCTGCTGGCGGGCCTGCTCGCGTACGACGTGTTCTGGGTGTTCGGCTCGCCGCGCGTGCTGGGCGACAACGTGATGCTGGCGGTCGCGACCAGCGACGCGCTCGTCGGCCCGACGCGCTTGCTGTTCCCGCGCGCGCCCGGCGGCGTCGGCGAGGCCGCCGGCTTCCCGTTCTCGCTGCTCGGTGCCGCCCGCGCCAGCCCGCCCCCGCCCCCGCCCGCCCGCCTCGGGGGGTCAGCCGCGGCGGGGTCTGCGGCGCGGCGCTTGTTCCTTGCTGGCGGCGCCCGGGCGCCGGGCGCGCCCGCTGCCCAGTGCTCAGTGCGCAGCCGCCAGGCTCGGTCGAGAGTTCAACATGCCATGGCATGCATGCAGAGGGGCTGCAGCCGTCCTTTTGTATTGGTGCTCGTGACTGTGATGTGTGGGCTCATGCCGGCAGCTCCCGTGCCTGCCCGCCTCAGCTAGGACCAGGCCGGGGCGGCGGGGCGCCAAGCGCGCGCGCGCGCAGCGCAGGCCTGGGCGACGTGGTGGTGCCCGGCCTGCTGGCGTGCCTGGCGCTGCGCTTTGATGCGTCGCGCGCGACCGACATGCGCGCGCGGGCGGCCGCTGCGGCCGACGCGCTGCAGCGCGCCGTGGGCGCGCTCGGGCCGGGCCTGGCCGACGACGCGTACATGAGCGCCGGCGCGGACGCAGCGGCCGCCGCCTATGACGGAGTTGCCGACTCGGAGGCCGACGCGCGGCAGCGCATGCAGGCGCGGCGCCCCTCACGGCCGCGGCCGGTGCAGGTAGGGTTTGCAGCAGGGTTGGGCACTTGCTTGGCGCAGCCGTCAACGACGGCATCGCTGACTCGGTGGTCGGCGCGCGCCGGCTCATGCAGGCGCGGCGCCCTTGGGCTGACCCTACCTCCCATGTGGTGGAGGTAGGGCCGGCGGCAGGGATGGGCGCAAACCGCTCGCTTGTCGCAGCCGTTACAGGCTCCTGTGCTTTGGTCGGCGCCGCGTGGGCCTGGGTTCAGCCGAGCACGGACGCATGGCCGTCAGGGTTGGGGACGCTGAGGGGATGGGGCCTCTTCGGACACTCGGGGACGCACGCCAGCCGTACACGCCCTGCGCGGGCGCGCCGTCATAGCTCTCCTTTACTGGCTCCTGCGAAGCTGGGAAAAGCAGCCTCGGGCTTGACAACGTCTGCAGACTGACCCATGGTAAAGCGGACGACTCCACCGTCCAAGCCATTGGCAGCATTGCGCAGGGCGCGAGCTCACCTGCATGTGGGACTCAAGCCGGTCACAGCGCTGTCCGGTCGCAGCGCAGTCAGCTGGTATGCACAGGCTCGCGGCCGCCGCGCAGGAGGGGGCGGGCGCGGCGCGCGCGGGCGCGGCGTTTGCGGCGTCGGACGACGTGCTGACGCAGCGCACCTACTTCCTGCCCACGCTCGCGGCGTACGTGGGCGGCCTGGGGCTCGCATTCGCCGCCAACGCCGTCACGCACATGGGCCAGCCCGCGCTGCTGTACCTGGTGCGCCGCCGCCCGCGCGCCGCACGGCGTGCATGGAGCGCGCGAAGAACCTGCTCCCCCCCACTGAACCCTAACCCGTAACTGCTGGAGGGCCAGCCCGCGCTGCTGGACCTGGTGCGCGCCGGCCCTGCCGCGCGGCGCGCGCTAGAGCGTGGCGAGCCCGCTCCCTGCCTCTTATAATTAACCCTACCCTATGATAGCTGGGGGGATACCATGCAACCTGCAGGAGCATGCGGCAAGCCCGCCGCCTGCCGGGCGCCACCACGCGCTGTTGCAAGCTGCATCAGTGTGCAACAGCTGAGCCAGCGTGGGCGCGCAGAGGCAAGCCTTGGAGCCCAGCACGCGCTCTAGTTCTCATCAGGCAGCTGCACGCCCGGCGCTGAAGCGGCCGCCTCACGCAGGTGCCGTGCACGCTCGGCGCGGTGGGCGCAACGGCGGCCGCGCGCGGCGAGCTGCAGCGCCTGGGCACCTTCACCGACGCGCCGCCCGTGCCCGCGCCCGTGCGGGCCGACGACCCGGCGGGCCCCGGCCCACTTCCGTGACTCAAATCTTGCCTGCAGGCTCCCGCACCGCGTGCTGGCCGTCTGCGCCTGGCGGGTGGGGTTGTGCAGGGCTTGTGCTGCTTTCAGCAGGCAGCCCAGAGCTGTGTCCAGTTGATGCACACGCCGAGGCGGCTGCAAACTCCGTGAACCTGCTGCCTTGTTGCCCGCGCAGTTAGCGCGCGTCCGCATGAAAATTTATGCTGCAGCCTGTGGCAGGCCAGCGTGGAGCCCTAGACAGTGAGCACATCAGCACTGCACTCCCAGCAGCATGGTCAGGTGCACCGGCCCTGCTTGGTGGACGGGCGTCCTGCTTGTACACTTCTAACGGGGCGTCGTGTGGGCTGTGACTGTAAACCACTGTAAAAACAAAAGCGAGTGTGGAGTGGGAGGCCGCTGGCGCATCGGCACAGGGAGATGGCACTTGGGTAGCGTTGTTGTTACATGTGCAAACAACACCGACTCTGCACGCTGCATTATTACTAGACACGTGTCTGGGCGCTGTCCTCCTAGGTTTGCGAGCTGCCGCGCACCCGCTGCACATATGCTCCAGCAGCCGCCCAGTGCTGCGACCCACAAAGGTGACAACGACTCACGCCAACAAGCGCTGCACGCCAGACGGCCGCAGTCGCATCGACATGCTGCGGCGGGCTCAAAAACACCCCGGCCACGGGTATAAGCTGACTGTCGCCCCACGTCAAACTTTGACGGTCAAAGGCACCTCGGTGCCGCGCTGAGGGGACCCCCGGGTGCCCATTGGCACACTCCGCTGCAAACACTGTCGGGACGCCACTGCCACAGAATCCCTGCACAGGGCACAAGCAAGAGCAGCTCCCGGCGATGCGCGCGCTGGCGCGCCGCGCAAGAAATGACTGTCGCGGCTGCGGCTGGCCTGGGACTTGCGGTCGCATGCTCATGACCCACCCGCGCGCGCACGGAGGCTGGCAGCCACGGCGGTAGGCCTGCCGGCAGCGAATGGCTCGCCGGCACATACTGTGTAGCAGAGGGTTCTCCAGCCCATGCCTCCCAAGGCAAGCGCAGCTGTGCAGGCGAGCCGCAGGCAGGTGCGCCCACTGCGCGCTGCCATGCACGCCACGCGGCGGGCGGGGTGGCGCGTCCGTCAGAAGCACGAGGTCAGCTGGCAGACTTTGGCAGGCAGCACCGGGCCCCGTTCCGTGCGCCGTCGGTGCCAGGAGACCCTGACCCTACCCTAGCCCCAGCACTAGGCGCCGAGCAGGCGGATGCGCAGCAGCAGCGCGCCAGCGGCGACCAGCGCGCCGGTGCACGCGGCCATGACGACGACGTTGCGCAGCAGCTCGGCGCCCGCCTTGGCCGGGATGACCGCTATCCGGAGCGTGTTGGTCAGCTGGAACAGCCGGTACGAGACATACACGTACACTGCGCGCGCGCCGGGCAGGCCATCAGCGCTGGCCATTCGGTCAGCGCACTGCAGGCTGCAGGGCGTTTGCTGTCACAACCCACGTGCTGATACTGTCGCAGAGCGCGTGCTGGTAAAGCACATCCATGTGTAAAAAGCGAGCGGTGCAGACTAGCAGGCCGGGCTTGCGGCTGTGTGTGCGAGTGGTTGTTAGGCGCCAGCTCGAGATTCGCAGCGAACGCTTTGTCTGACACCTGAGCGGGCGAGCGCATGCACATGTAGCCAACGCGCAGGCCGACGGGGGCGCGGCGGGAGCGTGCGGCGGGGCGCGGCGCGGCGCGCCGGCGGTCGCGAGGCCGAAGTTGAGCAGCGGGTAGGCCGGCGGCAGGAAATTGAGCAGCAGCTTGGGCTGGCCGTCGGGCACGTCGGTCAGCAGCCACGTGTGGAACTGCCCGATGTACGTCTCCAGCGTGATGCAGCCCAGCCAGCCGAACAGGCCCAGGCTGTACCCGCGCAGGCCTGGCGCAACACACAACGGGTTATATACTAGGGTATAGGGGGAATCCTAGCCCTATACTGACACGGCACCTCGCCAGCAAGCTGTGGAGACCATAGATTGCTGCGCAGCACGGCCCGCGCACTGACCAGGGGACCTGCAGGCGCAGGGGGGACGGGGACCGGGCCTCAGGTGCACTGCGCGGGGCGCAGCCCGGGGAGGGAGAGGGGCGCGCCGGGCGTGAGGTTGCGCAGCACCGCCCACGCGGTGATGGGGATCCAGGACGTGTACGGGTGCAGCTGGTTGTACTCCAGCTTGGGCAGCACGTACACCGTCTGGTACCACACGCCCACCACCGCCAGCGTCACTGCGCGCGCCCAGCCCGCTCGGGCCCAAACGCTGACACACATCCTGAATGCATGCGATGGGGGACTGGATCCTCC
>JAABUO010001459.1_pt1 | contig 30887 bp, 40 predicted proteins | sample 5559291 | NCBI WGS metagenome assembly JAABUO01 (sample SAMN10711878, study PRJNA513372) | rock metagenome | isolation source: Antarctica rocks | place: Antarctica: Victoria Land, Finger Mt sud | reverse complement strand
TACATCACCTGCACCATGGCGACAGGGGTACAGTATCATGGCCACATACCTCATCAGGTATGACTGGCTTAGGCACTTCCCTCTCAGGAGAGATTGCTCTGGGCAGCGGCGCAAAGACCTGCACCCCAAAGTCTGCAAAGACCTGCTTCTTGGGCTTGACAAAGGAGTGGCGGGGGCGGGCGGGGGTCAGGTTCTCCTTGCGCTGCTTGACACTGCTGCCTGCAGGGGGTGCAGTCTTGCCAAGCCCTGTGGAGCCACTCACGTGGCTCAGGGGCGTCCTGGAAGTGCCCTTGCTGCCTGCTGATGACCTGCAGCAACGAAGCAAGCAAGCATTTGTGCTTGTCAGATGGTGATGTCAGATTGGTGAACATGGGTACAACATCTGACAGTGGTGCTGGGCACTGTTGCTGACTGTGATGTAGGCATCAGGTCTGTATAAATAAATATGTAGTTGGCTTAGGGCCGTCCAGTATTTCCCTTGTCACCTGCTGACGGTATGCAGCATCATGCTTCATATGAACTCAAGCATTCAGGCGTGGCACAGTAACAGCATTGGGTACTGCAGAAGCCTGTGGGTGTTGCTGGTCTCAGCACCTGTCAGAGCCTGACTGAGTCAGTTACATAGGTACCTTGTAACACCTTTGGAGTCCCTACTGACAAGTTGCAGCATCGCCGCTTGCATTGCAGCCTCTGCGGCGCAGGATGTATTGCCAAGTTGCTACTGCTACAAACAGAGTGACACTCAACACTACACATGCAGACGTGCCTGCCATGTCCAACACTGGACCATTAACAGCAGATGTGGTATCTTGAGTGCAAATGTTGCTGACAGCAGTTGTGTGCATGCGTGCACACATGAGATATACCTTGACATCAGTCACAAATGTATACTGAATTCATAGACATCAGTAGCAATCTCATCAGATCTCTCAGCTCACCTGTTCAGATTGGCTGAGGCATTGCCTGTCCAGCGCCTACGGGACCCCTGCTTAGCCTGCAAGCTGTCATGCAGGGGCTGTGCTTCACGGCCCTGCCTTGGGGCCCCCCTAGGGCTGTCTCCATCATCATGTTCAGGCTCCAAGGCTGACCCCATGTCTGACCTGGGGCTAGGGGCACTGACACGCTCCCCATCTTCCTCCAGGGCATCCCCACCATTCCTGAGGGCGCCCCTGCTGGACCCTCCTGAGTCAGTGCTTGCACCAGACCAAGGACAGCTATTTGACTTTGCCTTCTTGTTTGCTAAAAGGGATTCCAGGTCAGAATCTTCCCCTGACGGGGGTGCTGCAAGCCTAGAGCCGGGTTTGGGGCTTGGGATGCAGTCCATTTCAACAAGGGCTTTGCCAACAGCCTGCCTGACATGGGTGATTTTGTCGTACTTGGCATCTGTGAGGGCATTCAGGATTGCTGTTTTGTTTCTGACCAGGACTTCTATACAGGGGGTATGCTCCAGATGCCACTGACCACCCTCTGAAGGCTTGTGCACCTGCATGGCCCTGACTATTGTGTCAATCAAATGTGGGGTTTTGGCTGCGCCGAGGATTGTGCTTATCAGGGTGATTCAGTGATCACAAATTCATGGCGCAATGGTGTCAAGCTGCCAGTTGGGATGACTTGCACAATAGCCATGTGCATGACATGCAGGCAGGGACTGGCCCTGTCAGCTGCGTGCTGGCCATTGCATAACAGAGCATGTTTAGGGCAGCTGGCAAGTACTATGACAACCTGGAAACAAGACGTAATGACTAGCAGTAGCAAGGAGGCCTGAAGCCAAGGTCTAAGAAGGTGGTGCACACGTTGGCTAATGCTGTGGGCGTGTGCTTTGTGCAATCATCTGTCTGTCATTGCAATGCTGCAGCCTGGCAAGACTGGCGTGGGCTGACCTGTACAGCCGCAGCCAGGGTGATGAATGTCTCCACAGCTTGCCTGCGCATCTGCCAATCTTCCTGCATCCAGTCACAGTTGTCACACCCAAGGTCCCAGCACCTGCCTTTTGAGAATAAAGCTTCACCTGGTCATGTGACACATGCAGGATGTCGTCAAAGTGGTCAGATACGGGAAAGAACACATGCCTCAACATGACACAATATATCTTCACATTGGCTATGAACATGCATGCCACGTTCAGACTTATGGTAGCAAACATAACTTGCATGATTGCAAGCTTGCTTTTGGTCTTGCCAGCGCATGATAGTCTGCTTTGCTAGCAAGTGTGCACCACCCAGTGCATCAATACCTTCTGCGTTATGCCTTGTAGGCATTGATCCAGAATGGCTTGTGCACTCCTGGGTTGCAGGTTGGCACCAAGGATCTCTATGCATTGCTTGAGTGGCAGAAACACCTCTGGCACTCGAGGGACCAATAAGCCTGAAAACAGCAGGGAGACTGGATTTTTCAGCCATCAGATGTTTGCACTTGCATGTGACATCACAATGCGGCTGTCGTGCAATGCATTCTGCACGTACAAACGCATGTGTCTAGGCAAGTCATTGTCAGGCTGGACCCAAAATGCGCTTTTGGCTCTGAAATCACTTGAACACAATCTTGTGGTGATTGGCCACATGGTGATGTGTGTGCCAAACAAGCATATGATGGCGGTGCCGCACCTGTATTAAGGTAATGGAGGGTGACTTTCAGGCAGTCAACAGAAGCTGATATGACTGGTGGGTAGTTGGCCCACTCCAGGACAGCTGTCAGTACGGCATGTACCATGGTACAGCCGCTTGCTACTCGCTGCTTGGAGGGCCCACTGCAACAGAGACAGCCTGTCTTTGAGCTGCTTACTATCACTGGCACACACGACTTCATGTGCAACAACCTAGTGCATGCTACAAAGGTTGTTGTGAACTTTTTGCTGCAACCTTGCTGTCCACACGCATTGCTCATGCGGTTAGACGAGGTGCGCAAGGCGGGGCTGGACTTGACGTGACTTGACGTAAGACTTAGCTGCACATGCTGGCTTGAGATGTGGTGCAGGCAGGAGCTACTGGGTTTGTACAAGACGCAATACCTGGCAGCAGCTCTGAGCAAAGGCTCTGTGAGCAGCTTGCCAAACCAGTTGTCCTCCTTCTGCTGGCCCTCATGCCCAGCATTGTAAGCTACAGCTGCCACAGCAAGGGCCTTCACCAGCCCTGAACGCCAGCAATTGCAGTGAGCTTTACCCTGGACATAGGCTTTGAACCATAGGCATAGCCAAGCCTCCTGCCTGCCAGCTCTTCCTGATTGCTTTGATGCTCTTCCTGTCCAATCCTGTCAAGCACATGCTTGACAAGAGATGGCACAGACGGCCCCACCCACTCAGCAGCTCGTTGAGCGATTGCTGCAGCTGCAGCTCTGCAGGTCACACCACGTCTCTCTGTGGATTTGGGTCCAGATCGGTGAAATGGCTGGACCTTTTTGTCTTACTTGTAGCGAAGCTTTCTGGCTTGAGTGTTGGCACAGCTCAGTCCAGAGAGCGTTTCTTTCAACACCAAGCACAGATCCGCCGGTGTCGAGCACCGATCGCAGGTGCGTTGCAAGCCTATGGAGGATTGATTGCATAAGTCTTTGACTTCGAGATTGTCCAATGTGGTGCGTGTTCGCAGACGCAGCTCGCTTCTATGCTCACTGTTGTTCGCCATGTATATTGATCAGATATATCTTCCAAGCCAGCGCTTGGACATAAGTTGCAAATATGCTGCAACTGTTGGTGAGCGGCCCAAGCAGCCCAAGCGGCCTAAGTGGCCTAGACAACAGCCTGAGAGTGAAAGCGACTGTGTTTGACCAGAACAATTGCCGGAGCATGTTCGAACCTGCGTGCTGACAGCTGTGCTGATCTAATGTCGTGTCTATCATCACACGAAGATACGCAGCAGATGTTGCATGTAATTGGCATGCACACTTTAGTCCATATGCACCTTGAGCCCTTGGTCTGCAGCACCGCCAGGATTTAGCCGTGGCACTGCCAGAGTTGGTGATCTACCAGTCTGCCCAAACGCGGCACACAGCAGACAGGCTTATTTGCATCGCCGCTTTCTTCGAGTTTGCCCTAAACGACCTTTGGAGAGATGCAGGACGCAAAGAAGCGGCTCAAGCAGGAGCACTTGACGTGTGTGCACGCAGCCTTGTGCAGGTGCTCCATGTCTGTTGGACCGCATACACCCAGGTTGATATGTGTCCACAGGTACCTTGAGCAGCAGGCCTTCGTTGAACAGCTCCAAGGCCTTTTCAATGCAGTATTTGCTTGCATAGACAGCACTGACACTGACAAGGCTGCGGAGAAGGCACTCAGGAGGCAGGGCTTTCAATGCGCAAGTCAAGTGTATATTGCTGCCTATGACCACCTACAGGTAGCCAGGTCCTACAGTTGTTGGACCTAGTCTGCACCGCCGTGCCTTGATGTCCATATATGATTGTGCAGGTTGCAAAAAGCGCACAGCGACTTCAACTGCCAGTCTTGCAGTTGCCATCGCGCTCAAAGGCTACAAATCCTCTGGCATCAGGTTGTACCTCTCATCTGCTGGGCATCACAGGTGATGAGCTGCTTGCTACTCACATACCAGATCTCAGCTTGGCTCAGGTACTTCCTTCTCTTGCAATATCATCCACTCAACAGTACAGCTGCGCCTGACTGACTTGTGCAAGCCCATGTTGCAATTACGCCTGACAGCATACAATATGCATGAAATGGAAAGATTGTTGCTCTGCAGAAAGGCTGCAAAGCTCTGCTGCCAGAGATAGAGAGCCGCATCAAAGCACAGGCGCAGTGGCTAGCAGAAGTATGTGAGCACCAAGGTGATCTCACACTCAGCAGCAGTATGAAACTCAGAACGCATGTACCTCTTGCGCAGGGCCTCCACGTCCTCTGCACATGGCTATTGTTACTCACAATCTCACCTGTGACATAAATGCTAGCTGTTCAGCCTTTTTACACACATTTTGAGCCCATCATTGGCAGTGTACTTAGGGCAGTCTACAGGTGAATATTGCAAGATAGCATTGTTGCCGCACTTCCAACCAGGAGCATTCTGGAGGTGCAGGCCCTGTATCAAGCCTGCCGCAGCACATCGCAGCACAAGTGGCAGCCACCAAAAGCCATCAGCTTGAGCTCTTGCAGCAGTGGCAACAGCAGCAGCAGGCTAGCCAGGTGTATCTACAGGTGCTGCAAAAGGTGCTTGACAGCCACATGGAGCTGATTCAAGATCACTTGCTTGGCAAGCAGCAGGTATCACACTAGTGATGTTGCTCAAGTGACATGTAGCTTGCTTGCACATCGCTGCCTTGCATCCTGTTGTGCGGCCCATGATAGAACTTGTGGCTGTCAGGACCTGCAGTTGAACAGGCTCAAGCACCACCAGCTTATGCATTTCAGAGAGCGTGACGGAGCTTCTTCACCCTGCTGCATGCATGCAGATTGCTCAGCCGAGACAATGCAATCCTCATGTGCCCGAAAATTCTGCGCACTAGCATTGCAGTAAGCAGACCGTATTTAAGGCACACAGCTGTTCAATAGTCACACAGCGACACAAGGCAGGTAGCATTTACAACCGATTGGAATCTGGGCTGCAACATGTATGTTGGTCAAAGTAATGATCAGAAACAGGTCAGCCCGCCACAGCATTGCATCATGATGTTACGTTTGTGCTGCAAGCTGATACTGTTGTGGTTGCAGCCAATCAGCAGCAGGCAAATCTCTCAATGCCACAGCAAAGGCTGGGAGTAGTGAACACCCATGTATGTATGTACCCATGTATGTATGTACCCATGTATGTATGTACCCATGTATGTATCAACAAGACTTGAGCACATGCATACAGTTCCGCATCACCTCAGTCTGTGCATGCATGAGCAGGCCACCAACGAGGTGCAGCAGACCTGGCTGTCAGCACATACCCATACCCTCCTTTTAAAGCTCAAGGTGATAGAGGAACAGCTGCTGGTGCTCACCTATACCAGTGACACCATGCCGGCCCTGCGTAAAGTGGATGACCATCTCACCAAAGCTCAGAGGAAGCTTGATGCCAGAGACAAACAGGTTAGCTGTGTGCTGCACTGGCCATCTGAATTGTGTGCACACCACATCAGTTCTTCGATGCTGACAGCAAGACCATAGTGTGCTGCATTCTGCAATTGTGGGCCTTTGCATCACACTGAATCTATTAGAGCCGTCCTGTTGCTTAGAGCATGTCAAGCTAGCTGCATCAGTAGTGCTCTGCTGCGCTGGTTCATCTTAGCATGCTGCACAAGTTGTGTGCATGGCTTGCATTCACAAGTGTCTGCTTCCAGCTGTATTGTGTGAGCGCTGTTTGCACGCTTTGACACCAAGAACTGTGTGCATGAGCATTGCCTGTTTCTGGACTGTCACATTGGTGCCTATCTGTTGACAGAACATGTAAGGAAGCACATGTCTTAGGCATGCAAGTAGTAGTGCCTGTCATGCAGGCATCTGTCAAACTGTATCACTTTGATCAGCTGGGACCTGACTTTCTTGAACTGGCCAGTCAGTACAGAGATTTACAGGAGGACCTAGATCATGCCAATTTCACATTACGTGAGTTCCAGAAGGCTGCTGCCGATGAGCTGTGATGCTATCTATCACATCCATGAGCGGCCATATACACAATCTGCAAGACAGGTTGTCATGTCACATGTAGCTGCATTTAATTTATGAAAACAAACAGCTTGAGCAAAGCACACCCTTGATTATATAGACTCTATGCTTAGCACTTGATTCAAAACTGCAAAGCTTGTCATGATTATGTTCTGACTGAGCAAAAGATTGCTCTATTTCTAAAAATTTCAAAGTCAACCTTTTCAACCGCTACAGTCCTATATACTGAAAAGGTTGTCTCGAGTTCTGCCATTTCTCTCCAACAACTCAAAATGCCATATACGTGCACTATGCTCACCCAAGGGTCAACTGAGCTGATGTACAACAGAAAACGAGCTACTCCTTATGTCATTTATTGCATCAACACTGATCAGTTGTTGCAAGCTGTTCCAAAATAGCACAGTGCAACACAGAAAAGTGGTCATGTGTCTTGCTGATAGGCAGAAAGTGTGCTCATCAAGGAAAGCATGGCATTCTCCAGCTAGGAATCTTATTCTTTTTAGGCTTTGCAGTTGCTTTGCTGCCTGAAGTGCTGCTGCCTGCTGCCTGTCTTGAAGGAACAGGTACTGGGCAAGCTTTGCCACTGCTGCCCTCTGACAGAAGCCTTCTCCTTTCAGCTTGCTGCTGCTTGTAGGGGCTTGCTGGACCACACACATCACTAGGCACCTGAATGCTGGACTGAATGTCACCTAATGAACCAGCAGCATTGCTGTCCTTTGTGACCTGTTGATACAGACGCAGGGTGGTCTTGGCCTCAGCTGCTGCATAGTCCAAAGCATCTGATGACAAAGGGCGTTGCAGCCAATTGAAGCGCTCACCCTCGTCCAGCTTGTTATCAATATACTCATCAGCAACACTACCGTCTTCCTCTGCACACAACAGCAGGATGTGGAAAGCAGGCCAAGTATATGATAAGCTGGCAGCTGCAACCTTGTGTAACAGCTGAGAAGAAGCATGACAGGCTGTAAATCATGAAGACAGAATCAGTTGCAACATAAAGGCATGATGGCAGGCGCAACGGCTGAGTAGGATCCCAAATGGCCCTGACGGCAACTCAGGTATATGCCACGGTATGGAAAGAAATCCACTGCGACATTCCATACCTGGAAGAATTGGCACTTCCATGAGCTGCATGGAGTCCAAGAGGCTCATTGAGCCCATGCTGCTGCACCTGCCCCGTGCCTGCCTGGGTGGCCATGAGCTGTCAGATCTACGCATGCTGGGAGATTCTCTGGAGAACTGGTACACAATGTCATCAGGGCTGCTCAATGTGTCAGATTCGAGATCATCCAGGATCAGGTCCAAAACAGCCTGGGGTGACTCATGACCACGCCTGCCAGATTTCTGTGAGCTGGCATCTGCTCTGACATGACAGACATCTTTGCACGCAATGTGTTGGCTGCTGTCTGGGTAGGTTCGTGATTGTGTGGATAGTTGCATGGGTGACTTATTGATGGGGAGGGGAGCTGTTGCTGGTAGGGGTGTGGCCTGTGTATCGCATTCTGGCATTGCATCTGCAACGGATCTGTCAGAGCCAGGAGGCAAGGCAGGCCACTGGTGGGGCATTGCTGTCAGAACTTGCAAATCTATAGCGCCATCAACCTGGACCTTAAGCTGGCGCCACAGAGCAGCTGCTGTGCTGTTGCTGCTGTACATGATCTTCTTGACAGTGGGGCTTTGCAGCAACCATGCCAAACCATGCTCATGTATGGCTTGGGTGCCAAGCGCCAGACAGTCAAATATGTAGACCTCCCCTGCAGCTGTGGCAAACTGCAGAGTGGAGACTCTGACCTGCTTGTCTGACGCACTCTGAATCTGACAGCTGAAGACGACCCAAGGTTGCTGAAGAAGGCAGGTCATTGCTGTGTCGAACCCAACGGTCTTAGTCCTGTCTAGCAGGTGAAACATGCCGAAGTTCACCATCCTGCACCAGGCATAGACTGAGCGTGCGTTCGGGCGGTTCGCTGAAGCTACACACTCCACGAGCAACTCTGCTTGCTGCAACCAAAGATGGGCGACCCGCGTGTGTGCGTGTGTGTGCATGCAGAGGCTACCGATCAAGAGGGCAGCTGCCTTGCGGACGCTTTAACGTGACTATCGGACGAATTGATGCCCAGTGACTTTTGCTTAGCCTGAGCTTTCGGCGCAGCTCACCTGCGGGTCTAGAAGCAGGCCGAAACGGTGCCTAGAGGGTTTTGCGCCCAGGGGACGCAAGAGCTTGGCAATAAAGCCGTCCGTCACGGGTAGCTGCTGCAAGTGATCTACGACACAGCAACAGCAAGGAGCGCATAAGCTGTGCAAGAGTCGGGGCAAAGTGTAACGCCTTTACGAGCACTGTGCAGAGCTCACGAGCTTGGAAGTACAGTTGGTAGCAACGGGGTATGTGCGTTCGGAAGCGCCGGCGACCTTTGCGAACGCCCAATATGACCGAGGATGCGGAGCACTGGCGCCTACGACCACAGATGGGTGGATTCAGTTTGTGGCGTGGGAGGTAAACGAACAGCACATAAAATTTTCGGCCCGGGTTTTGAATTCAATCCTGCTGTCTGTTTGCCGCCAAAGCTCAATTCCTGATGTTACCTTCGTAAAAGCACTCATTACCTGTACTAATGGATGACTCAACCCTCTGACGATCTTTGTGACAGAATCAATAGTAGCTACTCAGCGAGTACACAACCTCTCTGTCTCCGCCAAGGTCAAGGCTAACGGTCAGCATCAGCTTCTCGATGACACGCCACAAAAAAGTGCATCTTTGATTGCTGCAGCTGCTTTGTGAGACAGCAGCTGCTAACCTCGCAATAGCTGTGACACTTTGCCTGTAACGGATTGCATGTTGTCGAGCCTTCAATGAGCACTTTGCACAGATGTGTGCTACAGAACAGTCTCAAAACAATTTACTGTCACAATCAATAAACCAGTACTGCAATGTGACATATGCATACATTACTTTTGCACTACTTGCTGTTACTGTCAGGGTAATCTACCATATCATCAGCAGCTCCTATTTGTATGCATTACTAGAACAACAGCACAATACGTCAAAAACACAATGTACACACCTTCCTTCAGAGTGAGCTTGCTGAGTGCCTAAGACTCGCAGTGGTCGCCCCGGCATCAGGCGGTATTCTCACATTTGGAAGTAATGATGGCTTCTCAGTATTCTGGCTATTGACCTCACAGCTAGAACTGTAATGATATCCCAAATCATTGAATATGCAAGCTTTGACTGCAATCATGCGTAGCAATGTTTCCTGAGCGCACAGAAATCTGGAGCAACAACGCCTGATTTGCTGGCTATGGTATCACAAAAGGGAAGTAGGACTCTTGGCTATACAGGCCTTCCTGGGACAGGTATGGACACGTCAGAAGGAGGAGCTTGAGCCCTAGCCCTCAGCTGCAAGCAGTGCAAGAACGTGTACAACATCAACACTGTTCATGGAGCTTAGCTGTTGTGCTTGCTCAATGCAGCATGCAGCACTTGAAATGCACGGCATACAGTATGGTCATGCTTTGCTGGCTGAACATTTCCAAAACCAAAGGCAGTGAGTAAGACAGGATCTGCAACACATTTGCAAGGCGCAGGACATGAAAGTAGTGTTCAGACAAAATGCAAGACTACCTTACTATGTCGGCCAGAATTCACTCTACACCGCCCAACAGATGAGGGCCTCAGGTTGCTCACTGAGCTGACACTCCCCTCAGAACCGCTCCCACTAGCATCAGCTTCATTCAGCACCCAATCTGCCTCATCATGTTCCATCCCAAACCTCTGAGCGAGAATGCGGTGGTCCTCAGGTGACATGGCCACGCAAGTGACCGTCTCTGTGGCTTGGTCACAGGTGTTCACCAACCTACACTGAGTCTCTTCACGGCCTGTGTGGGAGCTGGTCTGTCTGTGCAAGGCTGCTGAAGCTGGCCCATCTGCCTGGGCTTGCCTCTGGCTGCTGTTACTGCTGCTGCAGTGTCCGTACAAACTATGCCTGATGCCTGCTGCCTGGACAGCATTGTTTACATTGTCATGCTGTTTTTCATTGGCAACATTGCTTGGTGCAGATGTAGAATAGGAAAGAGCATGTGAATCAGCTATTACTGAGCTGGTATTTGTCGACATTGACACTACTGGCATCACAAATGGAGACTGCAAGTCTGGCAGCTCCAGCCCCATGGTCATGGCCGTCCTGCTGTGTGAAGGCGCTGCAGGCAATGCCTGGGTGCACAAACCAGGGTACAGCTGACCATCTGTCTGAGGAGGTGACTGAGGCCTTGTGCCATAATGGCTTTTTGCAACAACAGCCCTCAGCTGTGCCAGGGACTCAGTCCGTTGTGGCTGGCCTTGTGCTCCTGATGATGCGAGGCCACTGCTGGGCACTAGCAGCTGGTGTGCTGCAGCTAGAATAGCTGTCTGGGGCGCCGATGGTGCCTCTGCCGGAGCTGTGGAAGCTGTGGGGCAGGCTGTGGGTGTCTCTGCCACAGGTGTGATTGCAAGGCTGGGCCTTGGCTGTGAGCTAGTCAGCCTTGGGATAGCAGTCACAGACAGTCTGGCTTGCTGCAGCTGGTCAGAGATGGACTGAGGCAGCTGCCAATCTCTGTCAGAAGTGTGCCCTTCAGCTGAACAAGAACTGCCTCCCTTTGTAAGCCCTGGCTGCTGCTCCTGCTGTTTTGCTGGCTGCACACGCTGCTCACCAGCAGCAGCAATGACAAGCTGGGCAGGCGTGGGGCTGACAGCCTCTGCTTGACAGGCAGCAGAGCTGAGAGCAAGCTGCCGGCTGTCATCTGCAACTGCTGGGCTGCTCCTTCCTGTGACATCACTCCCCAGTTGCTGTTGCTGCTCTGCCTGCTGTTGCTGATGCAAGATCTTTGCATGATGCTGCTCAGAGATTAGACTAGTCTGCAAGCAGTGGCCAAAGGCTGTTTTCGAATCATTGGCACTAGCAGCATCTGGCACATTACTCAGAAGCTTCTGATTGCCACTGGCTAAATCACGAGCTGCAATGCTGTGGGTTTGCTGCTTGCCACTCAGCAAAGCATCATGCATCTGCCCATGAGAGCCTGACACACAATGGGAGGGCTTCCTGGAAGCTAGGTGATCTAGAAAGCTGCTAGGTACGACAGGCACAGTGCTCAACCCCAGCGCAGCAGCTGAAGAAGCATCTGACACAATCTGCCTGTGCTGCAGGCAGCCTTCTGATGCTGCAGCTGCTGCTGGGGGTCTGTGTGGTGAAAGCATGAAGGTGGAATGGTGCTCTGTGCTCTTTGAAGGATAACCACAATCCTTACAGCATCCCTGCCCAATTCTACGTGAAGAATCACCGCTCATGCCTTGCATGAGTTGCAGGTCACACAAGCGGCAGCCAACACCTTCTGTGGCAAAGCTGTGCAGAGCAGGCAATGCAACTAGGCTGCTTGCTCTGTGCTTGATGGTCCTGCTGGCTAGGGCGGTAGCAGGTCTAACAGGAGCAATGCTTCTGTGCGACTCATGAGCACCAGAGCTCAATAAAGCAGCAGACTGTGCAGCATAACCATAGTGCAGACTGCCAAGACTAGGTGATGCGCTTCTTGTCCGCCTGTGTCCAAGCAAAGCACCTAGCTGAGGGTCGTCACACCGCTGGTCGTCGTGACTGTCAGACAAGGCGAAGGGTATGCTGGATGACAGCAAAGCATGCCTGGACACTTGAAGGCTGGGCTGTGCAGTTGTAAGCAGTGATGAAGCATCTGTGTGACACAAGGCACACAGCCATCCTGCAACATGGCCACTGCGTGGGTCAGCCACAGCCACAGCAAGAGTCTCATATATGGCAGTGCGACGCTGGCGGCTGCTGATAGCTGAAAGCAAGCAAAGGAGACAAGCTACTGCTTGGCAATCCTCTGAGCAGCAAGTCATCCACACAGCGCACACATAGCTTCATTGCGCATGAACAGTCACCTCTGAAGCAGCAGCCAAGCAACCGCCTATCATGATGTCTCCATCCATCCTTGACATTGACCTGTTCAGCACACTCTCGAGTCTGGTTGAGACGACATGCGTCAGCTACTGCCATGCCAGAGCCATGTTGCAGCATTTGGTGATCTGCTGATGATACCAAAGCTGCCCATGCTTGCATCACACGCCGCAGCTCTGAGAAGCCGCTACGCCGCCAGTGCAACAGTTCAGCCACACACCTGCCCCACACCTGGTGCTTTCTGCCCATCTGGTCTCTGTCTGCTTGGACAGCTGCTATCTGGTTCCTCTGCTGCTGCTGATCGCTCTTGAAGGTGGCTATGGTCTCCTCAAGCTGGCTACAGTCAGCTTGACAGCTCTTGAATGCTGACTTTGACTTCAAAGCTGATGCAGCTTGACTGGACAGCTCAGTCTGCAGGCGCTGCAGCTGCTTTTTGAGGCTGTGTGTAGCAGCTTTGTGGTCACGCTCATGCCTTACTTTCACTTCCTCTACCTGTGAACCACATAAGCTTGCACCAGCACCAAATACTGAACTGTGCTGCATAGGACGCAAGGCTGACACAAGTGACGTCACATCAGATTGCACTGGGTGACAGGCGGATCAATGCTGCTGCTAGACTGACGCCAGGCCTGTCCTGTGTCTTCCTGTCAAGAAGACTCAAACAGGAAGACTGACAGCATGGTGCATAGGCAGTGTAGCCGTTCCTGTCAGCAGCACATGCACTTACACCGTGCTAAAAGCAGCTGATTTGGGGTTGTGCAGCAGCAGTATACCTCCATTTCATGCTGTCTTGCCTGCAGTTCCAGCTGATGTTTCCAATACTGCTCTGCCTGCTCATGCAATGCCTTCATTTCAGACAGCTGCTGAGATGAGGCAAGCTCAGCTGCTTTGCCAGCTAAATCTGTCTGTGACTGAAAGCTGTCCAGCTCTGCCTCCTTTGCTTGAAGGTGCTGCTCAAGCAACGCAACTTGACTGACATGCTGCTGCCTGCATCGCAGTCAAGGATGACTCCAGATCTTGACTCAGAGACACAGCTGACAGAGCGCAGGCTGAAGATGAATCATTGTTTGCATTGTTCACTAACATCCACCAATTGAACTATCTTTGGCTTTTTGCCAAAATGAAGCAATGTGCTCAAGTGCATGCAATGAGGCAACAGCTTGCCTGAGTTGCGCAAGCTGAGTTTCCAGACTGCAGCAGTGTGTGCGCAGCTTGACTGAACCGGCAGCATGATTGCGCCTGTTTGCATCCAGGTCCAAGTCATGCTGCTCCTTCAGGTCCAGCATGTGCTGCTGAGCACGCTGCAAACTTGTTTGGAGCTCAGCAGCCCTGTTCTGCTCTGCCCTGCATTGCAGTGGGTGACCTCCATGAATCAGCACCAGGCCAGACTGCCAGGGCACTATACTTTGCTTTGCAATGCAAGTTCCTTTTTTGTTTTTTTAGAGCCATGGCAACAGTCATATATATTCATGTGCAGAACAATCCATCCAAGCAAAGCACTGGACAGCGTCAAGTATGCTGGGCAAACATGCTAGGCTTGCTCTGTGAAAGACATTGCGTCTTTACCATGTATTGTTGCTCTGTCTCAACAGATGCACATCCAGGAAGCCATGACTTGACTCAACAGGATGACTGACCTGCAAAGGCGTTCCCAGGTGTGCACCTCTTCTTGCAGGCAAGCTTGCGCCTGGGTCACCTGCCTGTCTGTCTCCTGCTGATACCCCTCGGCCATCTGCTGAAGCTCTTTCTGCAGTTGACTGACCTACAGACAGGGTGGATACATGATGGATGGGACTCTTTGCATACTTGCACATTCTGATCATCACTAAAGCTGCACTGAGGCAAAGGGTTGGCCAACCCTTGCTCATGCAGTGTCACATACCCAAGGTACTTTTGAGCGAAAAAGACAGCCAATCATGCATGTCATCATGGCATTCCTGACTGCTTCAGCTACAGATAGCAGACCTGGCCAAGCAGTCTGAGACCGCTGGATGCTCAATGCTCAGCAAGTCGTAGAGCCAAAAGAGACAGCACCTGCTGAGCTACCATAAGAAGTATCACCTGCTGAGAGTATTGCAGCCTCTCCTGTTGCAATGCCTCCTCGCAATGCTGCTGCATCCATTGAAGCTGCAGTTTGCAATCCTGCTGCTGTTGCTCGCTGAGCTCACATATTGCCTGCTTCTCTTTGTCCAGCCGCTGCGCCACAGTCAAAGCAACATAACATATGTGTTGTGAACCGGCACACCATGTATCAATGGCAAAGCCTATTTGCACATCTCATAGTTGGTGCAGATTGACCTTGGCTCAGGCTTGCAAAGGGCAGACCAAGACCAGGATGCATAAGAATGCATGGCAGAAATTCATTCAGGTAGGTGTGATCTGCGCTCGCACCTGACACGCTGCCTGAACTGTCCTGGTGATGCCTTGGGCTTCCATAAGCCTCTGCTCATTTGTGTTGCGAGCCTGCTTTAGTCTCTTTAGTTCTTCATCCAATCTGCAGGCAAGAGTGCGCATTGCCATCATGAGCAAATTTGATCTAGACACCATGTTGTATCAAAGACGCCTTAGAGTTGGCCGTCGGTAATGCTGAACTCAAAGAAGGCAGTTTGGCAACTTATGCAGACTGCTGGGTAAGCTGGAGTCAGGAGCCATCTGAATAAATGTGCAAGAAGAGGAACAGGAGGCTACCTCAAGAGCAACATAGACACAGCAGCTGCTTGTCCTTGCACTCCTGTCTTCCCTGCTGCAGGACAGGTTGACAATCTTGCTAGGAAAGCAGCCATTGTCTCTTGCAATCAAACAAAATTTCTGGCCAGACGCAGAGCCCATGTCAAAACAATTCACAGGTGCCAAGGTGCTCACCTGCATGTGTAATGTTTGAGTACATAGCGATACGCAACCTTTCACTCACACCCAACTCCGCTCTCAAAGCTGCGACCTCACTTTGAAGATGCAACATTTCTTCCGTAAGCGGCATTATATTGTCATGCAGGCCCTGGGACAACTTAAGGTGGCTAAGCCAACTTAGAACACGCAACTTGGCCGCTGATTGAGCTTATGGCATCAAGTTCAGCGCCGGAGGTGAAAACGACGTTGCCAACTAGGTGCAGAGTACCACCGAGCCGTGTGATCATGGAGCATATCTTTTCTGACAAGACACAGCTCAACGTCAAGGAGTGTAAAAGGAAAAGCAACTCTGACCCGACCACGCAAAGGACGTAGAGCAGAACTTCCTCCTCACACAAACAACATCATACGCCGCTGACATAAGTGTATGCGCTATGGACCTGCTCAGCTAGCGTTTTGGAAATGACCTCTGTCTGCAACAGGTACTGCGTTTGGATACTAAATCAACTGCAGTGCTCAGCAGGTGCCGACAGTCCTGTCACAGATGCAGATCGCCTGCCTTGACCGAATCTTCCGCTGTAGCGCCATCGGTTACAGAGACGATCCTTGTCGGTTTCTGTAGTTGATGTCGCCGTTCGACACTGCTTTCATCTGGCATTCGACAGATCGCCCCCAACAACACTTGTAGTTTCGGATCACAGGGCGCTTTGTTGCTGTGCTGTCATTGTAAAATACCGTGGGGCGGACTCGTTGATCTGCATGTGCTCATCTCAACCGTCTGCGCACCCATCAATACAGAAGCTTGTAAACATGTTATAGCAGGTTCAGCATGTTTCAGCAGTTTCGCCAAGGCGGATGGGCGGTCCCTTTGAGCTGCGAGCATCCTGCGCTTCTCTCATGGCTGAGCTTTATCAACAAAGTTCAGCAGAGGTTCTGTGCTTTGTTGGGGCAAGACATTTGCTCCACCAAGCCTCTCCTTATTCTCCAGGATTGCAATAACAAATGGTCTCCGCTGACAATATTCGCTGTCATTGCTGGGGTCGTTGCTCTGTCAGCAGTTACAACTGTGGCTACATGCATTCGTGTGACCAGGTGACCGTTTAATGCTTTGTTTCAGTCAACATAGGGTAGCACTCAGTTGCACCAAGCTGATGCCCTGCATGTGCTTCAGTTGGTACAAGGCGAGACATGGCAGTCTGATGGTTGCAACTGCATCTGCTGGTGCGGCCGCAGTGCGCAAAGCAGACCCTGCACACTACCCTGCAGCTCCCCATGCATACTTTCGCCTAGGAGAGCATGAGCTTACTGCGCCCCTCCTGTGTGCTGTATGCTTTGAGCGTGTGGAGCCAAACAACTTACTCCAGGTCAGCAATACCTGCCAGACCGTGCTGACAGAGCTTGATGCAGTGCAGGCTGTGACAAATGTTGGACAGCTATTGGGCTCTTGCTGCATGCCGTGAACAGAACATAAAGCGGTCACAAAGCTGCTTGTATGTGTGTACGGTGATGGCATTCTGGAACTTGCTTGTGACTTGTCCCCCTGCAGCGGGGCTCGTGCTGTGAGGTGTGTGGCATCCTTGCGCATGAGAGCTGTGCTCGGCATGTGCCGGATGATTGCCGGCCAATTGCCCTGCCTGCTGAGAAAGTGCTCCATACCTGGAAGGCAGCAGGCACCTTGATGATTGAGAGTCAGGTAACACAGTCAAGCACCAGTCATGTTGCAAATGCTGCTTGAGAACATGCCACATGCACCTATGCAGGACTGCACAATTTAGCATGTCCTCTGTACCATGTATACAAGTCTAAGCAGACAGCAACATGGATTGCACCCAAGACTGTCAAGCATGTCAATCAGTACTTGATTTTCAGGTCTGTTGATGATTGCAGGAACATGAGGCAGCAAAGCCCCCAGTGCAGGTCTGCTTGTACTGCCGCCAGCCCTGTGGAACAGATATGTTCTCAGTAGAGCCGATGTGGTGCTGCTCATGGTGCCCCGCTGTCTGCCATATGCGATGCTACCAGGAGATGCACCCAAACGAAGGCAACATCACCAATGGTCAGCTGAGCAGGAAGCAGAGCATGGCAGGTGATCACAGTCACCAGGCAGCCAGCAGCACCACTGCAAGCAGCGGCTCAGCATCACAGCAAGCCTTCAAGCGTCACAGAAGCAAAAGCCTTGACAGCAGAGCTGCAAGTCAACCTGTCAAAGATGACCAGCAAAACGGTTTTGGCAGTCAGGAGGATCTGACAAGCCGCAAGTATGTCGCTACCTCTGTTCAGCTGCTGCTACTGCGTTTGATCATGTTAGCCTGCAGTACCAGCAATGCCACAGCCTCCATTTCCTGATAAGATCTGATGAAGGACTATCGCTGTACTCTGGTGTCGGTGTGACAGCAACCATGCGCAAAGACTGGTATGTTTGTCAATCTGTGCACGTTGTGCATCAGCATGCTTGAGCTTCCTCCTCTGACATGCAGGAAGCACAAGCGGCAGAGAAGTGTGGAGGCTGATACGTGTGGCATAGGGCCAAACAGGGAACAGGACTCACGTGCAGCCTCAGGCGTCTCTCGCAGCTCCTCATTCAGCAGCACCAAGCAGCTTGTTGCAGGTACATGCACAGTGTCTTGGGCCTGCAGTGCAACCCATCTGCACCTGCAACAACTGCTTGTGCAGCTGCGCCTCAACCCACCTGCCGCACGTCTGCATGTCTTATCGCTCTCCTCTGTGACAACATGCGTTTTGCAACAGCATATTGCCATTACAATTGTTGAGCTAAAGAAAGAACAGCCCGCAGCAGGTGCTTGTGGACACTATGTCACAGACTATGCATGGTCCTCGACGTGGCCATTTGCTTTGGCTGCAGGGAGGCTGAGGTCAGAGAAGCGCACTGGCAGCTTCACTGCTCTGATGTCAGCGCTGACATCTGTAGTGTCTGGTGGAGTTGATGCAGTGGCTGATGCTACTGTCTCCAATCTACCTGTCCACACCCTGGACACAGGAGTGGATGTTGAGCACCTTGACATCTGCCACCTGGGGCATCACAAGTAAGCCACTCTGCCCTTGCAGCGCTGTTGCATGTCCCTGCAACTCAGCATGACCTCACACCGGATATGTCTGCCTAAGTGTTGGTTGCACTTGGTAGGACAGTCAACAATGCGCTGTTCAGGCCAGTGGTGGTAGCATGTGCAGCACTCCTCTCAGCATCCCAGTATACAGCATCTGCATGTGTGTCTCATTCGTGTTCAGCAGAATTGCCTCAAGCGAAGAAATTCAGTTGCATGATGGTCCTCACCAACCTTGCTGCTGAGTGCTTCTGCAGACATGATCAGCTGGTGCACAACACAGTGATGACCACCAGTCACATGCTTGCTGTGCATGCTGCCATGGTGTATCAAGCCGTCAGGGCTGGATACTAAGGTAGCAAGGCCCAGTGACTGTGCACTTTCAAGGCTTTGTCATGGTATGCAGACGGCTGGTGCTGCCGCCAACATGCACAAGGCTGGTCCCCAGCGAAAGCTGGACCAGCAGAGCAAAGTCACTATTCACTCTGCCAACAAAGAAGAAGGGCAAAGGTGGCAAAGGCAAAGGTGCACGAAAAGCTGCAGGGACAAAGGGGCAGGAGTCTGACGGGGCAGCATCCACTGCTGATAGTAGCCAAGAACCTGATGATGGCCAAAAGGAAGATGCAGAGAGCCAAGTGTCTCAGCAGGTTTGTCACTGACACAGTCACATCTGGATTTGAGCATAAGGTTGACCAGAACCATGCCCACACTGTCCTTGCGGTTTTTAAGGGGGGCTATCTGGCAGACCAGCATTGCACACATGATGGATGACAATTGGCAGTAGATGATGAAAAATATATGGTCGAAGTCAATTTATGTGCAGGGATGAAATTTAGTTGTAGTCCATTCCTGCCTGCTGCACAACGCTGGACAAGCCACTGTCTCTTTGGCTCTTTGGCTAAAGAACATTGATGTTTAAGGGCAGATGCAGGCGCTCATTTGGCATGGCAGGCATGGAATGCAGAAGTACTTCAAGTTTGATGTAAATACCCTCATGGATCATGGTTTAAAAGCTCAGTCAGCTTCATGCAGGCTTGTGCGCCGCACTGCACACAGAAGCAAGCATCAGAGTTCTAGCAACAGCTTTCCAAAAGGCCTACCTAACAACTGGCACTGCTCATTGTTATCACATTGTACACTTGCACCTGCTTATAAGCATGCTCTGTAAAGCTTTCAGCTCATAGTCAAGTGACTTCTTGTAGACCTGTTGGGTACCAGTCCACCACTGCTCTCCTGCACATACTTGCCCACATAGCGCACATGACTCCAGCTGGGTTCCTGGACGTAGGCAGTAAGCGGCAGCCAGAGGCGCAGCACCTGGTGGGGCCCCTCAGAGCTGCAGTGGCAGAACTACCGCATTGCGGACATGCCCACCCGCACCAAGCCCCTGCTGGTGTTTGTCAACACCAAGAGTGGACCAATGCTGGGCCACACCCTCAGGCGCAAATTCCTGAGGCTGCTCAACCCTTTGCAGGTGAGATACTCTGCAGGTTGCGCCGCAGTGAAGATCCTAACAGAAGAACAGAATTCACTAACAGGCTACAGTCAACAGATTATACTAGTCACGTGTGTCCTTCACAATTTGTAATGCAGCTTCTGCATTGTCACGTTTGTATCAATGAATGCAGAGTCTGTGCAAAGACACTCATGTGGCGGATATTGTGTGCCTTGCATTCTGTCTGCAGCAATCAGATTTTTCTGTGCCGTTCCCTTGCTTTCCATGCTCCAAATGTTGAGCAAACAATCTTTTGCTGGCTGCTGTGACCATCCTACGTATCAGACTATGTCATTGCAGCAAGAAGCATGGCAGGTCTCATCACACATCAAATCAGCTTCTTGACAACAGTAATGTGTTTGGGTGCCAGCTTTAGCTAGCTAGGTGCACAACCAGTCTTGCCTGTTTAAGCAAGCTTGTCTTGAGCGTGCTCATGAATCTTGGCATCAACCTGAAACTCACATTCACGGTCAGACAAGATAAAGTCGTTGCAAGTATATCTTTGAAGTCGACACAATGTATGATTATGACACCTGTAAATTAGGGCGGCCAAATCAGGGTGGCCATGTCATTCTCGTCTTCTGCTGCAAACATTTGGCAACATGAGTGTAGGTGGTGGAGCTGCCTAGGGAGGGCCCTGAGCAGGCCCTGAAGCTGTTTGGGGGCCTGCCCAACTTGAGGCTGCTGGTCATTGGAGGAGACGGCACAGTAGCATGGATCCTGTCCTGTATAGACTCCATCCAGGTACAGGCCTTGACCCCATGTCATCGCTCAAGTGGGTTCTACCTCAAGCTGCTTTAAGCCTGCACAGCAACATGTCTGTATAGACACCAGGAATCCACATCTCCCCAAAACCTTTTGTTCTTGACGCTCTAGATCAAGTTATTGTTAAAACCACAAAATGCAGGCCGATGGCGCAGGTCTTGTCTGTGTGTGTATGTGTCCCTGTGCTTCAGGTAACCAAACATGCGTCTTGTGCATGCAGGCCAGCATTGGTAATGAGGACTGGGTGCCACCTGCTATTGCGCTCCTGCCTCTAGGCACTGGCAATGACCTGGCACGCTGCCTCAACTGGGGAGGCGGTCTGGGCGCTTTCCACAGTCGCGGTCTCTCGGCTGTTCTGCAGGACATTGAGCAGAGCACTGTAGCTCTTTTGGACAGGTCAGTCATGTCCTGACCGATCCTTTCTTCACATTGCTATATGGTCTACCAGCTCAACAGGTCTGGATCACATCTGCTCTAGCCGCCAACAGTTCTGCAAGGCCCCACTTAGTCATTGAGACAGAGTTTTGCCAGCCACTGACAGTATCAGCTGTGTCTGGTGTCTGCTGTTGGGCAAGCAAGCTTTGATGTGTTCACGTCTGTGCTTTTGGTTTGCATGTCAAATTGTAGGTGGTGTAAGTATGTGCAAAATCAGTATGTCATGCTTGGATGTCAGGTGGGACATCAAAATCCAGCCCCAGACACCGCCTGGCAAGAAGTCATCCAAGAGCCAGCTGAAGAGGACTGCCAGCAAAATACAAGGCCGTAAAGAGGAGCCTGAAAAGGTACCGCACAGCTCACATGCATGCTCTCTGATATTTTGAACAAATGCTGATGTCTGGTCATGTCAAGTTATTTGGTGAAGGCCTTTCTCATGCCAGTTGTGCCTAGTTTCTGTTGGTTTAATGCACTGTCTGGACGCAGGCTTGAGGCTTGGCGCCATCACAAAGTCATGTGTGCTGTATGTGCTGAAGAGTACAACAGAACTCATTGGTCAATGAGGCATTGCTCATGGTCAGTCACGGCATGCCAGGAGCTACATGCTATCGTACCGAATCCACCGGCCAGTGTTTGTTTGCGTCCTGACACTACCCTGCCGTTCAATCATGCATTGCTGCCTAGATCATCAGACTGGCATGACACAGCAGGCTAATTGTTTGTTGTGCTCAGTGACATCTGCCGAAGACAATGCCTAGTAACACCTTAGGAAGGCAGTACTTAGTGGCGGTGCGTCTTAATCTCCTATTTGGCAAACAGCATGAAGGCAGTACTCAGTAGAATTGCGTCCCAATTTCATTCCTGATTGGGATTTGGCATGCAGGCTGAGCACAAGGCCATGAACAACTACCTGGGGATTGGTGTGGATGCCAAGGCAGCCCTGGATTTCCATTCCCTGCGCACAGCCTACCCCAACTGGTTCCGGAGCCAAGTGGGCAACAAGCTATGGTACACAGGCTTGGGTGCCAGGGAGATTGTGCAGCACTCTGTCAAGCAGATCTCCAAGAGGCTACAGGTAGGCACACTTCACAATGGCACATTGATGCCCTGCTGACACCTGCTTTGCTGTCAATGTTGTCGCATATTGTGTGTGATGTGTAAGGGGCTTATCAGTCAAGGATGTATGCCTGCTCCCAAGCACTGCATTGCTGTTGAGGTGCAGCTGATGACCAGGTTTTTCACCAATCAAATCTAGGTCTGCTGCATCCTTGTATAGCAATGCGCATGTAGATAAAGCTGTGAGTTCGCATGCTGGTTTGATACAAAATCTGGATGCTGACACACGCTACAGCTGGCATGTGACAGTGTCTGCCAGTTCAAGCATCCAGATCTTGTATTTGGCCAGCATGCAAAGTCACAGCTTTGTCTACATGCGATTAACCTGTCATGCTCATGGCACTATCAGCTGTCAGCTATCACTCCACATCTGCCTGTTTCCAAGGTGAATGTTGCATATGACTGACTCATACTTTGCTTCATGTGGTTCCAATAATGTGGTTTCATGATTCACACCATCGCTGCTGTGACAGGTCATCTGTGATGGTGAGCCATTGAGCCTGCCTGACGACATAGAGGGGGTGCTGTTCCTGAACATCAACAGTTACATGGGCGGAGTGGACTTGTGGGCATCCGGCTACAGCAGTGCTGGCAGTGCAAGAACCGGCAAGCAAAGCTTCTGTGATGGCATGCTGGAGGTACATTCTTGCCGTGTGATACCTGTGACATTGGCTGTTGAAGCACATCATTTGTTCTCTGACTAGCTTCAAATGTGGAGGCCAGCATTTCTGCAACACTACATCTTTGTCAGGGCTCAGATTGGTTCCTGGCAGTGCTTGTCATAAGCACTTAACATCTCGACAGTGGTTTCAATTTCAAAAAGAGGTCACATCGCCATGCAAAGTGGTCATGCTTATCATGTTGTCAATGTGGATCTGCTTATTGAGTGAAAGCTTGTGTCTTGGTGTATGCAGTGCCTCTTGGCCACATCCCATCATACGGCAACATCTGCACCTGCAGGTTGTGGGGGTGTATGGCAGCTGGCATCTGGGGCAGCTGCAGGTGGGTCTTTCTAAGGCTAGGAGGCTGTGTCAATGCTCCTCAGCAACCATCACGACATTAGAGACGCTAGCCATGCAGATGGACGGCGAGCCATGGCTGCAGGCTCCGGCTAAACTCAACATAGAGCTGAAAGGACAAGCCCATATGCTCAGGAGACTGAACAGTGAACCTTTGGCTCGCATGGCTCACACAGTGGCAGGTATGCTTCATTGTCTGTCTGCGATAGTGTCTTTGTCTTTGGCATACTGCATCGGTGTTAGTTGTGGCAAAGTACCTGGCATGCAGATCTCACATGCTCAGTGCTCTCTGTTGCTGCCAGAGTAACATTGAGCTGCACAACATTCCCATGTTGACCAGTTGGCAGTGTCGTCTGAAGTTCATTTGTGGTATGTTCTGCAGAGGTTCTGGACCATTGTGAGCATACAGGAGTCATCACAGCTGCACAACGGCATGCGATCACCACAGAGCTGGCAGCCAAGCTGCATACAGATTAGTCCCAGTCGACAGTCAGCATTGCCACTTTCCAGCTTCAGCATGTTTGCGATGTCTGTCTGTTCAGTCAGCCTTGTCCATCTCAGTAGCCAAGGAAATGCTTACGTTTTAGATGGTGTTAGATTGCTAAGTTTTGGTAGAACTTTCTTAGCTAGATAGAGCTCTTTATTATCGCAAAACGAAATCTCTCATGTGTTTAAGCAGCAACTTGCACTGAATAGCATACTGTCACAAATCCAAATAGGGTATGAACACGAGATCCTAGCTACAGCTTTGCATGTGCTGTGAGTGGGATCAGCTTGGCTGCTGTTGCCATTCTTGAAACTGCTGAGTGGCATCGTCATACAGATACCACTTCTTGTCTGAATTGGAGTAATAGCCCCCGCTATTGCTGTCAAAGTACATCTGGGTGTCTGCACTGTAATGGTACCCTGCAGCATCACTACACCAAGTCTGTCACAATTCTCAGGCTCCTGAGATGTTGTTCAATCGGCAGCAACTATCAGGATGCTGCAGAGGTGATGTGCTTGGCATTCAGCACTCGGCCTCTCCATGCATATTGCATGTCTTGACACGATCTGCTGAAGGTGCAAGTCAAGGCAATCTGTGCAGCGCCGCCTTGACTTGTGCCTTAGCAGATCATGTCAAGACAAGGGAGAGCCCAATGTGCAGCGCATAGGTGACACACCTGAAAAGGCAATATGCGCATGTCAAGCTGAATGCTACATGTTTGTGCTTACCTGATGACGGATCAAAGGCGTAGCCAACAGGCACTGTGCTGGCTTGCCCTTCAGGACCTTGTGACGCGGCCGGCTTCACTTTTTCTGCCAGTTCACTCTTCTCAACTATGCCAGCATAGTCCTGCAGAACAAGGAAAATAGTGGGTGACATTGTGATCACACAAGCAGATGTTTCTCTTGAATTAACAGCAACTGACAATGTTGTGCACAGCATACTATATGGCCACATCACAAAACGCACAACATCAGAAGGGAGAAGCAGCATATGTGCCAGCGCTGGAGTCACAGCCAAAACTGCTGATGAAACCCAGCGTGACAGCCACTCACCAGTCCTCGCTCTGTAAGAAATCTCCTCAACTCCTTGATTGGCCATGAATGGTAATCAACTTCAGCCTCAGCTGCTGACAGGTGACCATTAGCTGGACGAGCAGCGTCCCCATTCTCAACTGCAGTGGAGTGCTCAGCTGCATCAGAGGTGTCAGCTGTCATCGAGGGCTCTGCTGCTGCTGATTCTGCTGGCTGGTGTGCCTGCCAAGGGCCGTCAGTCGGGCTAGCAGAATGCAACCGTGGGGTGCTGCCATTGCTGTCGCCCATGACTTCAGGGAAGGAGAAGGACACCCTGGGGGTTGTCAGTGCTGAGATTCGGCTAGGTGCTGTGCTGGTGGGCGCCTGCTGGGGCTCGTTCTCAGCATTCTCCGCGAACATGTCGTCATCATCGCCAAAGATGTCGGCTGCTGGAGCAAAGAGCGCTGCACATCTCTCCAGGTATTCCTGTATGTTGCAAGAACATGGCTTGCAAGGGTTGCAAGGCCGTTACCAGGAGCGACTTGACATGCCTTCAACTGGATACCTAAGCAAAACATGATGTACACTTTCATCTCTTATGTTCATAAAGCCGCAGAAATCATAGAAGACGTGTCCACTTCGATTTGGTGCAACCCAACTGATGAATTGTCTGAGCAGCTAAGAAAGTACTGCAAAAGTGCACAGATGGGTCGTAATCAATTGTGTGGATTTATGACAGACACTCTTCGCTTTTTGCAGTTGTTGCTGTAAGCAGGGCTTTTACTGTATGGCAGGGCAATTACCTTCTTCTGGCTGTATACATCCAACTCTCCGCTATCCATCAAAGAACTAGCTGCTTCAGTCAGCTTCTCAAATTGCTGCCTTGCAAGCTGCTTCTCTTCGGGGCTCAGCTCAATTTTGGGCTGCAAATCCTTGTTTCGTTTGCCTGCAGGGGTGCATCAGGCTGCAGACTGCTGGGTAGACACATACAGGAAGTCCTGGACTGACTTTTAAACCTGCACAGAAGCAGCTTAATGCAGAGGACTGGAATAATCCTGGACAATCAGAACAGATTTGTGCAAACTTTGTATATCATGCACAAGACAAACTTTAGCATGCGAAAAAATGTACATAAGCAACCTGTGTGCTTCTGATGTAAAGAAACTTTTGGTGAAGCGTCCAAGATGCTACACACCTGCTGGACGCTTATCTTGCTTGCCAAGTCTTTGTAGAGCCTTTGTGACTGATTCTCCTGGCAGCAGAATTGCAGCGATATCTCTTTGCAGAGCAGCTGTCTGTGGCTTTGACATCTCGGGAGCTTCTTCAGCTGCTGCCATGCGTTGCTGCCTGTCCAATATTTGCCTTTTCACAGTCTCACTCACAGGAGCAGCTGGAAGCAACACAAGCACAGTTATGTTTTGCACACATCCTGCAAAATGTTGCCTCCTGAGCCTGACAGAAAATCAACGCAAGCCATGTTTATGCCTGACAGTGTCAAAGATGTCGAACTTGGTTACCATCATCAGACCCCAGCCATGCATCGGTCTCCTCTGCATCATCTTTCTTGTTTTCTACATAATGACCAGATTCATCGAAATGGCCTTCAGCACGTTCCTGCGCCAGGTTGAATGGCTCAAGCTTGACGCCATCATCCTCTTCTCTGTCTAAAATCTCCTCTGCCTCCTCGACATGAGAAGGCATGTCTGTGTCTTCACCTGCAGGTAGCTCCAAGTTTTCATATAACTGCGTTCACACATATTCAGGTAAGGGCAGGGGGAGGGTACATGCAGATGTCGACCTGCGTTCTTTCCCTTGCGTTTTCGCTGTAAGGCTCGCTTATGCTGTGCAGCTGTCACCAGACCCTCTTTGACAGTTCCGCCTTCTGCGGCCTCCACCTCCGAAAGCGTCAAGCCTTTCTTTGCATTACCTGCATTGGTACTCTGCATCGATTGAGCCACAATACTGGGGCAGGAGTGCAGACGGTACAAAACGCTTATCGTTTTACCTTGCTGCCCGGGAGCTGTGCCCTTTTTCTGTTTTTTTCTTCCCTCCTCCTCTTTCATGGCTGTGGCAACGATCGCATCGGTGTCAAGCTTGCGTTTCCCATCCATAATGAACATACGCCAGCTGATGCAAGCACGCGTCCTTCACTCTGCCGGCCCGCTTCTGTTGTGCGCGAAGGTACCAGACATAAAGTTCAGGGAGATCAAACGGTGAAAGAAGTTGACTGAATTGGTTTCGGAGCACGCGCAAAAATTTCGTCGTGAGGCATATTGCAGATTCGGCCACAAGGCATCGAAGAGGCAACTGAAGCAGACTTTACGCATGGTCATGACGCAGACTTTGTGTGCCTTGTCGCAAGGCGCCCGCATTTGCTCCAGGTCGACGGGTCGGATCACCCAAGCCCCAACGTGCCTGTTCGGCTCTTCGCGCAACGCAAATAAAGCTGCAACGACACATGTTACAGGCGTGTCGCCTCATATGAGAAAGACACAAGCTAATGAAGCTACACGCAAAAGTATGTTATCATTTTTGTGACAAAGTGAACCTTTGCACTTGATGTTGCAGGGCTAAAGGGGGGGTTTTCCGGCACCAACATCCAGATTTACTCTCGTAAGGCTGAACCAAGTTGACCCACTACTGCTGATGTCGATCAATGGATGACTGGGCACTGAAGGAAAATCTGCACAGGGCGCTTTGTGAACACAGCCAGGAACGTGCTAAGGCAATCAGGAGGTGTTGGCGGTGGAGGTGGCATTGCTAGTAGTGGAGGGGGAGGCGGTGGTGGTGGTGCTGGAGGTGGGGGCCTCTGGCCCACATACCTGAGACTGCTGGAGAGATCACCGGTATTACAAAACAAATGGACTGCTGTTGCACTCATACATGCGTCAACATGCCATTGTTGGCTTGCATGATAGCAGATGTCGCAAGGTGGAGATACCGCTCATCTTGAAAATGCTGCTGCAGCTGTTAACCAAAGCCTGGACAGCAGGCCTGCTCAACGGACTTGGGGATGCTGTATCACAGAAGTTTGTGGAAAATAATTATGATCTTGACTTCAAACGCCTCGGCATCTTTACACTGCTGGTATGCTATACTAGTATGCTATACTTTGTGTCAATTTGGATGGCGCTGCAGCACATCTAGTGTCAAGAAGGCTCCTGTGGCCATCTGCTCAGTATCAGATGGCTTGCACTCTCAGATGCTGCTTCAGGCATTCCAGCCACACTGTTGTTTTGCATACAACAGCTTTTGGGGCATAGTCAGCGTGCTTATGCAGCATTTGATCTTCAGCGCCAGTTCCACAGACAACATAAGTCTGCAAAGCTGAGCTGTGGTGCATACTCCAGTGGTAGGGGTACTTTTGTGCTGCAGGGGTCTGTTCTGGTTGGACCTGGCCTCCACTTCTGGTATAGCTTCATAGGCAGAACAGTCACAGCAACTGGTACTGCAGGCAAGGTTCCAACCTGTAACAAGGCAATTATGACCCCTGACCTGCAGCAACTTGACAAACTGTATTGCTTATGTTTACTCTTTATATGCACAATGTACCAGCATGATGCACCAACATGATGTAGCTACCCATGATGTAGGATCTCATATATCCTTCAATCGCTGCGGGTCAGTCTCTGGTGATACATGATGCGTACCTTCCAAATGTTCTCAGCTTTTGCCTTCTGCAGGTGCTGTGATCCGCCTGGCTTTAGACCAACTGCTATGGGCACCTGTGTTCATATCCACCTTTCTTGCATCTTTGCTGACTCTTGAGGTATGACTCTGCGTCCTGCTGTCAACATGGCCTGTATAAGGGCATGCATTTGAGCCATGCAAAACATGCAGCTCTAACTCCGTGGAACATGGCTGTCTGCCGCACAGGGCAAGGGTCATGAAGTGAAGAGCAAGTTGAAAAGTGACCTCAAGCCTACTGTGATAGCCAACTGGAAGTTGTGGGTCCCTGCCCAGTTTATAAACTTCAGACTAGTACCACCCCATCTTCAGGCACGCTCAACACCCCAGCAATGCGCTCAGCTAACTCGCATCTTGTCATTGTGTGTTGTCCACTCACAGCATCAACATGCAAGACAAGTGTCAGTGGGGTTCTGCATTCACGCAGTGCAACTTCAGCAACATTCGTGAGCATTTTCATGCATGCAAGGGGCTTCATGTCCTGCATGACAGTGTACACATGCTGGTTCATGGGCTTCTTCTCTGACAATCTAAGGTACTGACACACGTTGCTATTGCATGCAGGTTGCCTTCTCAAATGTCATTGCAGTTGGTTGGAACACGTACTTGTCGTGGGCCAGCCATCATTCGCCGTCCACCAGCTCGCCTGTTGAGCCTTTGTGACCCCATTGTCATAGCACATGTACATAGGATGGGCTGTTGCGGCTCTTGTCACTGCAATCAAGCATTGGCGTTGTTCATTGTCTGCCACGGCTGATCAAGCCCACAGTTTTGCACTCATGTTGGATTACTCGATATGCACAACGTGTGCGGAAATACGCTGGCTACCAGTTATGTTTTAGCAGAACAATGTATGCGGACGTAACGCCTGCACACAGGATGGCACTGTTGAAATAAGCAAGTAAATGGATCGACCGTATTTACAAGGTGCTTGTTACAACTCGCTTAGATGTTAAGCAAAGAGTTCAGGTTGGCTTATAGAGCCTGCAGAGCCTAGCAAGGCAGCGGAGACGCGGATTACTAACACTATCAAACTTGGTCAATCATAAGTAAAGTGTCCTAAGCAGGCAACAGGTTCTAGAATGACTTGACCGTATAACATGTAATGGTCATTCTTTCAACACTCCCACGCGGGCAAATCATTTGCAGAACTGGTCAAACAGTAAAACCTAACATAAAGGTTCATCCACTGTTCAATGTATCTAAACTGTTCCAAGTCCTAGACTGTTCAAGGTTCCTAAACAATGCCCGTGCCCTTGCAGCAGAAAACAAACTTACTAGCTGCTAAGGCCTTGGTCATACAATCAGCAATCATCAAATCAGTGCTGATATACTCAAACTGGACTTCCTTGCGAGCAACTCTCTTTCTAGCAAAGTGCATCCAGCTTCTTCTTGAAGATCCATCTGACTGGAATGGACTTGACACCTTGAGGCTCGTCCACTAGAACCCAACTGCCGTTGGCTTGCAAGGATGCTATCTCCTCGTTCATAGCAAGGCTCCACTGCTCAGCATCAGAGGATTGCATTGCCTCTTCAAAGGTCTGAGGCTCCTCTGTAGGGCTGACTCTCTGAAGCGTACTGGTGCTTGCCTGTTTTCACGCTGGGGATACCGGTGCTCAGTAGCTGCTGCAGCTGATTCCTGACCTTCTTCTACAGCTGCTTCCTTAGCTACCACCTCAGGTGCAGCTGCAGCTTCTTCTTTGACTGCTGCAGGTAGCTCATCTGAGTCTGAGTCTGAAGGACTGGCTCTGAGGTGCCTGGGGTGTGCTGTTGCTTGACGTCCTCATCAAAGATGACGTCCCTGCTGATGCTCATCTTGCCGTTGTCCAGCAGCACTCTGTAGGCCTTGGAGGTAAGCTCATATCCAACAAAGATGCCCTTCTGACTGTGTGAGTCCAGCTTCTTCCTGAGTGGCTGAGGGACATGAACATATACTGTTGCTCCAAACACCCTCATGTTGGACACATCTGGCCTCTTGCCAGAGAATAGCTCCCACGGTGTCTTGGCATTCTGACTTGTGGGGGATCTGTTCCTGATGTAGTTGGCTGTTGTCACAGCTTCTGCCCACATGTTGTCACTCAACTTGGCATCCTTCAGCATTGCCCGGGTGCGCTCCATGAGTGTACGGTTGATGCGCTCTGCAGCTCCATTCTGCTGGGGTGTGTATGGAGCTGTAGTCTGGTGGGTGACTCCCTTGGCCTTGAAGAAAGCATCAGTGGCTTCATTCAGGTACTCACTGCCTCTGTCTGTGCGTACTGTCTGAAGCTTGTTGCCAGTGCGAGTCTCCAGCATCTGGAGGACTTCTTGCACTGCTTGCGCCACGCCTGACTTCTGAGGAATGGTTCTGACAATGGAGAGCTTGGAGTAGTCATCCAGGAAGGTGGCAATGTACTTGGCACCGCCTCTGCTTGGAACTTGCAAGGGACCACACACATC
>JAABUO010001456.1_pt1 | contig 30896 bp, 37 predicted proteins | sample 5559291 | NCBI WGS metagenome assembly JAABUO01 (sample SAMN10711878, study PRJNA513372) | rock metagenome | isolation source: Antarctica rocks | place: Antarctica: Victoria Land, Finger Mt sud | reverse complement strand
CGTTCAAGAAGTCATGCAGAGTGTCATTAATGAAGTTCTGAAATGATGATGATTCATTTGTGAGTTCGAAGAGCAAAACGTTGTACTCGTATAAGTCATAACGTGTTCGAAAAGCGATCTTTCACTCGTCTTCATAAGTCATTCGCAGTTTATTAAAGACTGCAATGATATCTAACTTGATGTAGTACTTGATCTTAGTCAGTCGATCTAGAGTTTCTCGAATGAGAGGTAATGAGTATCGATTCTTAACTGTCATGACGTTCAGATCTCGATAATTCACGCAAAATCTGAGTTCTTCGCTTGATTTTTTAACAAAGAGTATCGAAGAGATCGCGAAGAAAGAGCTGACTTGAATAAAGTCTTTGATCAAATTATTCTTCAGATATTTCTTTAGTACTCGAAACTCATCTTGAGACATGTAATATAAAGATTCGAAGATAGAAGTTTTGCTCTTCTGCAGCTGAATTTTATGATCATAGAGACGTCGTTCAGATAGAGTGTTCATCAATTCGCGAGAGAAAACATCTAGAAAGTCGTGATATTCAAGAAGCAATAGCGTGACAGAATCAACGAAAGACGTGATTTTCAGAACTTTGTCGATATTTCTCATGAATATGACAAACAGATCATGATTCTTTTTTCTAGCGAGTCGCAGAAACGAAGCACTATTTATAGCGTAGATCTTCAGATGTTTCAAGAACGAAGACGTCAAGAGAACTGATACTGACACAGTTGAGATCGAGATGCTCAAGAGAGTTTCAATCACGAGTTCTGAGTTGACTTGAGATTCAAAGATGAGCTGATTATGACGCAAATCTATAATTGCTTTATGACTTTTTAATCAGAGCAGATCTAGAACAACTGAAAATTACGAAAGTTGAGTGACATAGAAGAAGATTTCTTCAAGCTTCTCGCTTGAGACTTGAAGTTTGACAAGAGCGTAATGAGTGATTGAATTGAATACAATTGATTGATCGTCAAACTTCTGAAGAATACAGATTTCAGACAAAGAAAAACAGAGCAGAGAATGTCTTTGCGCGAAAGAATCATCAATAAATGCATTAATCGATGATGTTGATATCAATCAAAACAGAAAGATTGACATTGATTTTATTGCTTTCTAGATTATCTGAGAGCACGAGATGATCATTGTTCATCTTTTTTTCTAATCGATGAATCAAGCTAACTGAGAGTGCAGAGATTTTCAGACTGTTCAATTGTCTTTGCGAGCGACTGTATGCAGAGACTAGACTTTTTTCAAGGCGAGAGAAGTATCGAAAGCGAGATTGTCGATAGAAATTGCAAAAACGAATAATGAGATGATTTGTAACTGAATCTTGAGCTTTGAATTGCAAATCGCAGTCTGATGCTCAGACTTATCGCAGTATAGACACAGATGATTGATCATGCGATGCTGATGCTTCTTGAGAATCAGTGAGTCTCATTTCTTCATGTTGACGATCGATAAGTTCATGAAATCTCTCAAGCTTGAGATCGTAGCTTTCGAGCCTGTCGAGAATGTTGCATATTTGACGAAATACGCGAGAACTGTAGAGATCACAGAGACAGAGTGAATCACTGCTTTTGACTTGAGAAGATTCTGTACTATGACGCGATATCAACTATTCAATTGCTGACATTTGATAATCAACTGCTCATAGTTCAGACTGCTGACATTCATCTGAATCAATAGAGCTTTGAGCTCGCTGAATAGTTCATTCTTCAGATTGAATTTTCGAGTTACGACGTCATATTCGATTGCATCAATGTGCTGCTGAAAATTGAACAGATATTCAATGAAGATGCAATTTCGCATTCTTAGAACTGAAATGAATCGCTGAGCGATTTCTTGCTTGTCTGAATCATCGAAGACTTGTCTTAACAAGATAACTAATTGCTCAATCGTGACTAGCTTGTCATGCTGAGCAGTTATACGTGACAACGCTTGAGCGACAGCGTTTCTCGATAAGCGACTGTATTCATACAGAAGACGAAACTCGAGAGTTGAATAACAATTTATGTTCAACTTCAGCTTGCTGATCAGCTCGAAGATGAACTGATTTAGCTTGTCTTCTCGCTCTTTGATATAAAGTTCTGAATTTAAATATTTCTCTGATTTGATATTGATTCTGCTTATGCTCTTGAGTTCTTGAATCATTTCTGACAAGGTTTCATTATTGATCTGAAACTGCTTAAGTTTGATCTGAGTTTGCTCATGTTCTTGTTGACAGACTGAGACTCAGTTGATATACTGAGTGATGATGTCGTTGAATTAAGTTTGAAGTTTGATCAGAAAAGTGTATCACGCTTCGAAAGTATTGTTGACGTGAGTTCGAAACTGAGCGACAGTGATGAATTCGTTGATCGAGACTAAAGATGTCGACGACAGAATGTTGCTGATATTCTCGAATTGACTCATGATGTAGTATGATGCAACGTAATGTCACGAACTGAGAACTGAATGAAATCAGAATGAAATTCTAATAACTAGATTTTAAATACAAGACGTTGCATCAAGAAGAAAGAAAAGAAAGAGATCATTCAAATGTTCTTATACCTCATGAACGCTGAGTATCATTCATATCGAAGAACTTTCATAACATCACTGATAATCTCACATCTATCATCATTTATAATATTGTTCAACATCATCTAAGTGATCTAACATCTCTTTTTCCAACATCTTTCAAGTAACACATGTTAAAATCGTGACAGACAATATTTGAAAGAGAACATGCAAAAAAAATTCATTAAAAAATTGCAGTTGTCAGCAAAATACTCAATTCTGTTTATTTCAAAATTGAATAAAAATTTAAAACTATGTGTCAATTACAGAGCATTGAATAACATCATGATTAAAAACAGCTATTCGCTATTGCTCATATCTGAACTGCAAGACAGACTTCAGAAAGCACAGTGATTTACAAAATTCAATATATTTAAAGCATTCAATTGAATATGAATTAAAGAAGAAGATGAGTGAAAGACAGTCTTTTGCACTTAGACTGATCGCGTCAAGTTGAAATTTTTTTGAAAAAGTGTCGAGTCGAGTTGAGAAGTTGAATTCAAGCACTCGAGTCGGGTTGAGAAGCTTGATTCGACAACTCGACTCGAAAACTCGACTCGACCCGACAAGATATTAGATAGGTGTAAATAGCTTGGTCGAACAGTCTACATGATTTCCCTTCATGACTTTCTACCATGTTTTCCCGTCATGACTTTCTACCAAAGTCAAACGGTCTTCATGTTTTCTCGTCATGTTTCTCGTCATGTTTCCCTTCATGTTTTCATTCATGTTTCTCTTCATGTTCTTCTTCATGTTTCTCTTCATGTTTCCCTTCATGTTTCCCTTTATGTTTCTCTTCATGTTTCTCTTTAAGTTTCCCGTCATGACTCTCTATCAAACGGCCTTCATGTTTCCTCGTCATAGTCTCCTACCAAACGGCCTTTATGTTTCCCCGTCATGGCTCTCTATCAAACGATCTTCATGTTCCTCTTCATGACTCCCTATCAAAAGGTAATGCAAAAAGGTAATGCAAAAGTCAAAAACCGGAAAATTTTCTATATTTAGCCCTCTTGACGTCAAGCTCGAGTCCTTGGCGGATCGAGTCGAGTTGACTCAATTCCCAGTCGGATCGGATCGCATCGGGTTGGAAATATGCGCAACCCGACTCGAATCGAGTTGAAAATGTGAGCAACTCGACTCGATGATCAGTCTAAGTACGAAGTTCTGTAGAATGTTACCGTTCGTCTTTCATGAGATCTAGACTGACTGCATCGTCAAGTTTTGACCAGGTATTCATCTTGAAAGATCGCAAATGAGAAAAGTTAGAGAGTGACACAGAGTGAAAGAAAAAGCGAGTGTTCAACTTTCTTAGCTCGAGATGAGTTAAGCTGAATGTGTCTCAATTAGCATTCTCTTCTGAAACATTTCTCATTGATAGTGTTCAGAGATAGTCACATAGATGAAGACGCTTTAACGACGATAGTCTTTCAGAGATGTGTCGATAAGTATGAAATCTATATACACTCTTATCATTCAAACGAACTTCTCGTAGCTTGAATGATTTGACCAGAATTTTCTTTAGATTCTTCTTTTCATCATCGAAATTGAGATGTCTAGAAAGATCTTTGACTTCAAAAGAAACGAGATGCGTAGATAGCATCGCTTGAGAGATGCATTTCAAAAGTACTTTGGTTAGAAGCGTAGTCTGATGACGCATTTTGTTCGATGCGTCTTCTATCACAAGCTTGAAATTCGGTCAGCGATTGTGTACAGCATCGAATCAAGTCGGAATGATCATGCTCTCGATCGTAGAATATACTTCGCCTCAGTAGAATCAACTAGTCGAATGACTAGTAAGCATGAGATCTCGACTAAGATATATCAGCGTATATTACCTCAAAGCTGTAAAGTGTTTCATAAACAAAATTAAGTCAAGCATCTCTTTTCAGTTGAGACTTCTGCGAATTGATACTCGTTTAGTGTGAGTGCGAATGTTGATCAGAATGCGATCTCGACATGTAATATCAAGTTCATCGTGATTTGAATATGTGAATAGTAAAGAATTGATTATAACACTATGATAGAATTGTGAAGTGATCAGAGTATTGAATCGCTGAGAAACTAATCGTAGTTGAAATAAGAAGACTGAATTGAGATCGTCAAGCTTCTCAATGATCAGCAGAAGAATCTCATTGCTAAGACTGCTCAGCTGCGTGCAAGAAATTGAAGTCATATAATGATTCTGAAAAGATTGTAGAAGATGAATAAATGAACATGAAGCAATCAAGAAAGAGTTCTTAATACTTTCGTGAAGAAAAATGAGTTTGCTGCTTGTTAGTACATATACATCTGGTGAATTCAAAATGACCTGTCTTTGCTCGTCAAAGAATGAATAAAAGCACTTCAAAACGACGCTTCTGCCTCTTCGCTGTCGTCATAGTCACACGAACTTGATTGACTCTTGTAGAACATGTTAGTCAGTATTATTGCTTGAACACAGTGACATCAATGAACATAACAGTAGTGAGCTCGACCTGTATGTTGTATCTGTGATGAAAAGACTGAACCATGTGCGATGCTGCGTATAGATATCATTTTTGAGATTTCTCATCTTGCGAAGCACTTAAAGTAGAATACACATGACTAAGCATTGACAAGTCGACGTCACTGCTGACTACGATGAAAGTTGTAACGAAGTTTCTCATTCATCACTCTACGTGAATATACTTTATAAAGCTCTAATCGATTTATTCATCATGATGTTGTACTCAGCACTTTCTTTTTCTCTTGCTCGAGAGATCTTGAGGGCGCAACTTAACGACGCACATTACAAGTAACGTCACTTTCGCTAAAGGCGAGATCTATCTTCATTTAAATGTAGTTTGCTAACAAATACATGTAGATTTCTCATCATATATAACATTTTATTCTATTACAAATGTCGATTCAATAAGTCTCTTTTGTTGAGACTTTCTTTCATTCAATGTTGCTGTCGTCATCAAATTAAACTTAGATCTCTTTCTCACTGACTTCGAAGTCACTATCTTCAATGTAGAATCACGAAGACGACGTCTAGACTGAAACTTCTGCTCTCATACAGTTATCTTCTTCACTGCACGATCAGATTTAATTGTTCTAGTCATCACAGATGAGATGAAAGAGAATAAAGATTTGTTGAAAGTTGTAGTAGTAGTAGTAGTAGTAGTCAATGTGAGATTTTTATCATCTTTCAATCTATCTCGAAGCTTGAACTTCATAATGACGAAGAATGAAGCGAAGAATGAGAAAGAATTCGATGACAGTGAGACTGTAGTCTCACTGTTCTCAGTCTCACTGTTCTTCTTTTGTTTATTTCTTTGCTTGACAATCTCACTGTTCTTCTTTTGTTTATCTCTTTGCTTAGCATTTCATTGCTTAACATTTCGCTCAGTTGCTTTCGCTGCAGTCAAAGCTTGAGCATTGACTCTATCATGTTTTTTCTTTTGATGAAGCTCAGCTCAAACTTCTTTTCTTGTAGAAGTTGATTTTGAAAGCATCATGAAAAGTCTCTGACTCATCTTCTGCAGTCTCTTGTGTGTGACAGTCACGTTGACATGAAAGATAAACAACTGATTGACTAGAAGATTAATCTGCTGACGTGATAACTTCTGATGCAGCTTCTGCAAGCTGACTGCTGCATAAAGAAATCTATTCTTATCAACATCATGATATTTCATTGAATTTGCATCATTCAAATTGATGAAGTCATCGTAGTATTTAGTCTGTCAGTTACTCAATGCTATAAAAGATTCATTCAATTATCAGTGAGAATGAAGAAGTGATATCGAAATCGAAAATTCTTGTATGCAAGCGCGTAAAAGATAATGTCTGCAGAAAAGTTCATATTTAATTTAAATATCACAGTCACATGAATCTGCAGTGATTGACTGAGTAGCGAGCTTCTTGACTGTTATTCATTCAGAATTGATCTTTTTCAGAGTTCAGATAGTCACATGATTCACAAGCAATTGAAATGCTTCAAAATCAACGACTCGAGATCTATTTATATGAGATCTCTCATCAATCTCATGAATGAAGCGATATCATAGCTTTAGCTTGAACTTCATGAATTTAATGATGTTCTTTAAAGACATCTGAGAGTTCATGATAATCTTGAGAATAGAATGAAGACTTTTATTTCGCTATAAAGTCACTGTTTCAAGATTATGATATCATCATGTATAACATAAAATCATCTGTCTTTTCTTGAAGTATCAGTCGATTCAGAAGTAATCTCGATCAGATGAATGTAATAGCATCAGTAATGCTGCTTAATTAACTTGCAACTCAGTATTAGTACTGAATTTCACTCACTGTCATGTAGCATTCTTGATCTCTTCACGATGCTCAAAGAAGTAGTCGACTTTAAATTTAGCTACTTGTGCTAAAATGTTTTCACAAACATGTCAATTGCATAGCTGAAGCTGAATCTCAGACATAAATATAAATAGCGAAGTCGTTAATTTCTTGACCTGATTGACTATAATGATTCATGAAGACAAGCAATCATTAAATAGTTCTTCATGCATACATTGAATGAAAAAATTGAACGTCTCTTTGAATTCTGATATGACAAATGAGAAGCAGATTGAAAAGATCATTGTCATGTTAATGACATTTACAGTCACGAAAAGAAGCATCTTCAGTGCGTTGATATTGAAGATAGCATCTGTTTTCATCATAAAGTCGCTTATAAATCTCTTAAATAATTCTCGCTGATAGTTATTTAATAAAAATATCTGCTCAATATTCTTTTGAATCAAGACATCAGCATCATTTAACATGTAGAAATATCAAATTTGAATGATGAACATTGAATTATTGAAACATTAAAGTAGTTTCATAATGATTTTCTCTTTGAATCGAGTAATAGAAGATATCAAATTGTAGTACTGCTTTTTGAATAGATGAAATTTCTGATCATTATTCTTGAGAATATTTTCTAGCACACACTCAGAAGCTCAATAAATGAGCTTGCTTAAGCAATTTGTTTTGATCAATTCAATTGTTTTCATCTGCTTTGACTGATGCTTTTTATGAATATCATAGAAAAGAGAATTGACGACAACATCATGACTATGAATCTGATTTCGTACTCTCAGTACTCATGTTTTATTCTCAGCATTACGATCAAGAAATCAATAGTTGATAAAGCAACGTCATTTGCAATCTTTGACTTTGATCTTAGTGAGTTTCTGCTTGCGATTTGTACTTTCGTCTTTGCTAGCATGATCATCGAGCTTTCAATAATTTTTGATATCGATCTTGTGATGTATGCATGAATAATTTCTTCTGTCTACTTTGCAGAACTCGATGACTATCTGAAATCTCTGACTGAAAGCGTAGTTTTGTAGTCTTTCGTATGTCTCACTAGATATGTCGAAAAGCTCGCCGTCAGCAGAAGATTCTGGATGGGCCGGGGGTATTCTATCGATTGCCCGCTGAACGATGAATATGAGGCTAGGGTTCAGATTGGGATGGGGTTGCCATACGGTAGGCATGACGATGAGGTCGACGGCGACGTGAATGTAGGTAGATAGATAGGTAGGTAGATAGAGCGTAGGTTGTTTGGGGGGGAGGTTGTTTGGGGGGGGAGGTTGGCGAAGCTCGAAAGTCATACTGAATGAGCGGTGTGATAAAGAGTTTACCTATGGTGGGGAATCTACATGTATTTGTTAGCAAACTACACCTAAATGGAGGTAGATCCCGCCTTTAGCGAAAGTGACGCTACCCGTAATGTGCGCCGTTAAGTTGCGCCCCCAAGACCTCCCGCCTCTTGCTGCATGGTGGTAGATTCTAGCAGAAAGATGGCGCCACAAGCAAAGTCCGCCGTGAAGGTCGTCTTCGGGGCTATGCCCATTGGGACTGGCCAAGAACAATCTAGGGTCTTTGACCTCTCCGATGCTGGAAAAATAATCGACATCTTCCAGTCGTATGGCCACGATGAGGTTGACACATCTCGATTCTACGGCAGCGGCTCTTCCGAAGAATATCCAGCCAAGCTTCAATGGGAGGAACGGGGTCTCGTCATAGACACGAAGAATTTCCCCAGCGCGGGAAAAAGGCTGGAAAAGGACAATTGGACACTGAGGCCTGAACATCTTCGTGAAGTTCTGATGCAATCGCTCAAAGCGCTTAATGTTAAGAAGATCCACATGTGGTATCTACACGCCCCAGACCAAACGACTCCAATCACCGCTACCCTTCAGAAAGTAAACAACCTTCACAAAGAAGGCCTTTTCGAGAAATTCGCATTATCAAACTACATGGGATGAGAGGTCGCGCAGATATGTGAAATATGCAAAGCCAATGACTGGGTCATGCCATCCGTATACCAGGGCATCTACAACTCCATTCATCGGTCAGTCGAGCCCGAACTGTTCTCCTGTCTTCGAAACTATGATATGAGCTTCTATGCGTACAACTCGATGATGACTTCTTTGTTGGGCAAATGCAAAAAGAGCAGGTGGTGAAGAAGGGTTCGCGCTTCGACCCTGACAAATGGCAAGGGAAGATGTATAGAGCAAGGTATTGGAACGACGCATACTTCAGGGCTTTAGACATCGTGAAGCCGGTAGCCGAAAAGCACGGCATGACCATGGCTGAAGTCGCTTTGCGATGGATGACCCATCACTCGCTTTTGGGAAAAGAATATTCGGATGCTATACTCATCGACGCGAATAGTACAAAGCACATTGATCAAAATATGAAGGACTTGGAAAAGAGCCCTCTGCCAGAAGAAGTGGTGAAGGCACTTGATCAAGCGTGGCACAGGATCAAGCCTCTAACAGGGAGGTACTGGCAATAGTCGAGGGAAGTGTTTGCTACCATAGAAGTGCTATAAAGAATATCTCCAAATTCCGATGACATGTAGGCTGTGTTATCTTGCAGTCCATCATGTTCTATACGTTTTTTTGTCTACCAGTACTGTTTCCAATTTAAATTGTCACATCTGGGATCTGATCATTTATCATCTATCAAACTATCATCATGGATATTTTCTTAGCAGAAAGGCCTACAAAGATTTACGTTGAACGTCTCATTGAAGAGGCTTATTTTTCGGCCGATAAACCAGCAATTTCGCTAGCGTACCTAGGTCATCTCTACCTAAATCAGCTGAATGCATCGACTGATTATTTAAATAGTTGGACCTCCTGACTGTGTCGGCGCCTAGTTTTTTTGCCTGGCGCCTACTGAATAGCGCTTAAGGATTCTAGAAGTCTTGATGGTTAGCAACATCGAAAAATTGACAACTGACGAAGGGAATAGGCGATCCATGTGAAAAGGACCAAAGCGTAGGACACAGCAGATACGTGGGTATACACGTCTCAATTGCAGCGTTCTGGAACTACATGGAGCTTGGATATCTATCAGGAAACCTTTGCATCAATGAAGAACTTTTCCGGTAAACCGACTAATATCAATGCACCAGGCTCGCACAATCAGCTGTACACCTCGCAATCAAATACCAAAGGATTCCGAGGCTCAGTATGAGGAATTCTACCGCTACACAGGTGGGCGCTGGCTATTGGGAGAGGAGAAGGAGCTGCGCGATAGACACAAAATATTCGATGTGCCGGTATTGCAGCGCCTTGCGGCCGAAAGCGTTGGTTCTAGAAGCTGCTCAACAATGACTAAAATGCTTGAAGGATCTTTCAATAAAGTCTTCCGACTTGTCATGTTCAATGATGCCATAGCTATTGCGCGCATACCGTATCGAAATATCTGGCCAGAATTTCACACTACTGCTTCCGAGGTAGCGACTATGAAATTTGTATGCTCCTTACCATGATCTATGCTGGATAGTTCGAAGAGCCGAAGTCTAATAGATACGGCAGGTCCGCACAGTACTGAAGATTCCTGTGCCTAGAGTACTCGCATGGAGTGCTAACGCTAGTAATACCGTTGGTAGAGAATACATCATCATGGAAGAAGCTGCAGGAGCGCAGATTGCGAACTCTTGGGAATCATTTGATATTAGAAGTCGACTCGCAATCATGGAAGACCTAGTATCTATCGAGAAGAAGTTACTATCTGTTTCGTTCACGAGGTAGACCTTCTGTACGAGCTGGTGTACGAATTTTCATCTAACAAAAGACGTGAAGGTATGGTAGCTTATACTTTGCGAGCGACGCTATTTCGGAATCCTTGCCGGCTGAAATCCTTGGGGGAGTATCGCGGGAGGTTAAGGCAGAAGTATACTCAAGGTTTACGATTGGCCCAGTGACCGAGGCAGGATTTTGGAAGGGCGAACGTTCAAGAATGAAGATTAAACGCGGGCCATGTTAGTATTCAGTTATTGGCAAAAGTTAACCAGCTCACCTTTTTGATAGGAGAACGCCCAGAGGACTACATGGCGGCCATTGCCCAGCGAGAGATGGCTTGGATACGCCAATTCGCTGTTCCAAGAAAATCTGGCAGTCCTACTGAAGCCTTTGGCACACAAAACTCTCCAGAAAGTCATATATCCATGGTACAGAAATAGCTCAGCATTATACCGTATCTCCTGCCAGCAGACGACGAGATAACGTCTTCTTGTCTTTGCCATACTGATCTTCATCCTGGCAACTTATTCGTTAAATGAAATCGCATTATCAGCATCATTGATTGGCAAGGTATGTGGGCAGGGCCCTTGTTTCTGGAAGCTCGAGAGCCGCGACTTGTGAGGTACTGGAATGACCTTGGCATGGATGAAAAATGTCCACTCCATTTCACGGAGGATGATATAGCAAATCACCTGGAGGATTTCAAAGGACACAACGAATTCGAGGATTTTTGGGATCCAGTAGCCCACATCGTTGACAGAGACGGCTGGACACAGAATGAGAACTACCAAGCAGCTGTTGCTTTCTTTAAGGAGATCAAGAAAGAGGACTTTGATTTTGACTTTGAAGCTTATAAAAGAGAGAAAGCTGAATTATAAAGTCGAAAAACCACTTATTCAAACAGGCATCTTCGATCTTCAAGGCCCGGGGTTGATGTGTGTGCGTACGCCTGGGGTTAGGACACTTTAAGATCCGTCCTCACTGCATTCTTTCGACAGCAGGTGTGTTGTTGGGCAACACTTGGACCTTTGGAGCAACGGATTTGGCCCGCTCTTTGAGCTTCTCTGAAGGTCCGAGTTAATCTAATCTCCAGCTTGGTCTTGCTCCGGTCTTTCAGTATAGATCCACTGACTTCATACTAGACCGACTTTGCTACCAAGCGAGTTGCTGGTCAAGCTAAAAGGTGTTGTGTCATCTCCACGGGCTTCGGCAATGCATTCGTTTGCCTGGTCACTCAGTCCAACAGCGTTGTATGACGTCTTATCCATTAACGGTTTCACTTGCGCTTCGTATCTGTCCGAGTCACTCCTCTTCTACCATTGACCTATAGCTGGGTTGTTCGCAACATCAAAAATGAGTATGTGCTTGATATTACTGGCTTGCATGATGTGGCAGCCCTCTAAGACGTGAACACCGCTATCATGGATGTATAGGGATTGACGAGCCTGTCCTGTAGGAGGTGGCAGTCTTAAGAGTCGGAAGAAACTTGGGAAGTTGGATATATAACTGGCACAGGGAATCAACCCTCAAAATAAATGAAAGAGGGCTAGCTATAGAGATGTTAGATTATCTTACATTACTCCACGGATTTTCCTCCAGCCACTGCTGTGAAGGGTAGCCAACACGTCAAGACGCGTTAAAGCCAGCGCACAATGAATGTAAAAGCTTGCGAAGCTGCTTCGCGCAAGCTCCTGCCGAAGCCGCCGGCTTAGGCATATTCCAGTGCGACGCAAGACTAAATTATAGCCACAAAGCATAACCACAGACTCATCTGTGCTTGGATCCCTTCATTAGAGCGCTGCCGACCTGGATCTTATCAAGTCTCTTCTTTTCCTTCTCGGACAAGTTCTCGAAATCACCAGGGTCAGCATGAAAACCTCTTTTGTGCCACTCTTCATATTCATCTATCCCGACCTCATGATACGCCATGCCCAGATCACGTGCAACGCGGTCATCCCAAGCGGTTTCTTGCTGTTGACACTTCTCCTCTGAAAGTCCCATGATCTCTGATTTCCGCTTGAGCTCCTTCTTGTCCTTCTCTATCATTTTCATTGTATGTTCGAATGACGGTCTGGATCGTTTGTGAGAGACTTTGCAGAGATATTTGTAGTCAAGTTCGTAGCCCATCTCATCAAACGTTGGTGATCCCATCGGGCCTTTCCTTAGGCATATTGCCGTTGGGCTCTTGCTTAAAGGCGGGGTCTGCTTCCTTGGCCTCTTTGGCGATGGAGGCCGGAGTGCTTGGATATCGCCATCATCATCAATGGTGTGCTTTCTCGATACTGCGTCTTTCGCTAAGACGTACGCCACCTTCTCAACCTCAATAGCCTCCACCACTTGCCCACTCTCTTTCTCGACACGATTGCGCAGATCCTGCATCTTCTGCCAAAGATCTTTGTATTCCTTCATCGTGTAGCTGATCTTCCGATCCCATTGTTTCGATTTCGCGTCTGACCAATGGAGATAGCGGTAAAGCTCATCCGAGAAGAAAGGCACTTGTATCGGATCATAGCAGGAAAGAAGTAAAGAGGCGGTCGCTGGCCCTATACCCCTGAGCTTGGTCAGGGTGGTGATGGCCTTGGCGTAGTGGGAGTTGTCCGCCGCATACTCGGCGAAAGCTTTCTTCGTCTTTTCTCGAATTTCTTTAACGCTATTTTCGGCGACCAATTTTGCGAGGTTTGGTCGATAAGTACCATGCTTACTACAATTTCCATGGTGTTAGTAATAGCCCCAATGCGAAACCGATAGGAAAAGGCATACAGCTTCCATTCCACGAGACTAACTACCTCGGACTTCTCTAGAAAGACCTCTCCATCAATCTTTCGCTGATTCAGGACCTCTGGTAAGTCTCGAAGACGAAGCCCATCAAGCCCTGATATCTTGGAAGGGACGACTTCCTCGTAGCGCTTGGACGTCCAGTGGATACTATGGTAGGTGATTTTGTCGGCGTTGTGGGAAGGGTCCATGTTTTTACTGCTTATTGCTTGCTTGCCGTTTGGTGTTTAGTATTCCAATATGAGTCTGTAATCAAGGTCAGGTTTGTCGACAATACCTATGTGTGTGGTTTATACAATGACGTAATGAATTACAGGCCACGCTTGAAACGCAAAGTCATGTGACCGCTTGTCATCTCATGTCCACAGGCTACAGCGGATTATAGTAGACGATAATTACATTTTTACATTATTTCCAACTCTACTAGACCAACACTCACTCAGCTTGGGTTTCGAGATACATACGATCCAGGGAGCCATGCAATGACAATCTCTAGAACAAGGAGCCAAGGTGGCCATATCGCAGTTTTTATGACGGTTTAAGGGATACCAGTCCTTTGGGTCGTGTTAAGGAAAATATTGGAGTCTTTCTCCACTTACAGCTCTGACTTGCCAAATCGTGACCTTGCTCTCTAGATAGGAAAGAGCCAAGATGGGAATAATTTCATTGAAGTAGGCATCATCTGAATACTGGGAGGTAAGGACATTAACCGAACTTTCTAAGCTGACAAAATCAAGCCCTGTGATCTTGTATGTCATGGCTGGTGGAACGAGTACGTAGTCCGTTCTATTGAGCTACAGATCACTGGTAATACTCGGCCGAATGCATTTAAGCTTGGTGGTAAGCTCATCCCAAAATTTCTTCTGCACTTTCTTTCCTTCCTCAGTCTTGATCCACGTTGCCAGCGCATCACTACATCTCGGATCAGCCTGTCGCTTTACCCGCCCCATGAGATTACGAGAAAGCTTGTCGATTTTACAGTCGTCAAGAAGGACGCCATGTGATTCCGGCCCTGCTACCGTGGCATGGAACAGACTCCTGCTGCTCTCTTCCGCTGTCTAGGCTACTAGCTTTTGCATGATATTCATCACCACAGCCTCCGTGCCCGTGGTTGAGCGTGTCAAGTCTGGGGCACAGAGCCCCGGAGACACCAAGTCGACTATGACAAGGGGCTTCTTATCGGCAGTGCGGTCGGCAATCTCGCGAACGGCGAACAGCTGCAGAAACTTGGAAACTGGATCGTTGCGTGTAGACTCAGACATTAGCCGCTGCCGTGTAACAAGAACGATGGAATGGTGAGAGAACACGTTGACAGGAAGGGCACGAGGAGAAAACTTACCGCTCCTTCATTGTGGTGGTTTTAGGGTCACTGAGGGCTTGCAGTGAATTCGGAGCCTTTCGTTCCGGGTATTTCGCCCAGCTATGAATTTCCGAGCCGACAACAGTAAGCGTGGACACGGTATTCCATTTCGCTGCAAATGCGCGCAGAGTTGGTAGCAATAGCAGCGTGAGCAGCGTCGTACTGATCACATTGACGGTGATCGAGTTCTCCTCCCCCTCGTACATCTTAAACGTCTTGGTCGCCACGCCGGCATTTAGCACCATGGCATCCAGGCGGTCGAGTTGGGCGACGCGGGCGCAAAAGGCCTTGACGGAAGCATAGTTGGAATAATCAAGCTCCCAGATCTCCGCGACACCAGGACGCTTCGTCTCGGCTTCAATTTCCACCAGCGCGGCTTCGCCTTTATTGCTTGAGTGAACCGTTGTAATGACTTTGGCGGCTCCGCGACGAACATACTACTTAACGGCTTCTTTTCCGAGGCCTACGTTGGCGCCAGTGACCATGACACATTTACCAGAAAGATCGGCGGTGGGGACTGGAGGTTTGAATGAAATCTGACCGAAGAGTTTAAAGACACCTATTATGTTCCTGACTTATTGCAAGGACTGGTAGAAGCCTTATCTGATGCTGACATCTTCGGGGTTAAAAGGCGGAAGGATGCCACGAATGTCAACGGATGCCTAGGGTACGCGCCAACGCCATCTCCCAGTACAGCAATGGAACACGGTCACTATCAGGTCATATATCTTTTGGCCTGTTCTTTGCGTATGATGATTTCACCCGCGCTCTGGTTTCCAAAATTGTGAGACATTAGTCAAAGGTGTCCGGCTAGCCCTTTACTATGCGCAGTGCCGTGTTTTATTTCTTCTCAATATCGCAACCTTACATAAGGACGACGATTTGGGTCTTCCACCACCCAGTTGAAAATTCGAATAGAGGCTTCAGAGTCTATCGTCTACTTCGTGCGAGCTGTCACAGACTCACGTACTATTTCTTACTGACTCAGAATTTTTCACTGATCTATCAAAGCAACATCTACATCTCTTAACCCGACAGTACGGAGGTAGTGGTTCTTATATCAGCTTGAGCAGATTTCCATACACATCAACTCTCCAGTATGAGAATTTCTCCACTTTTCGCTGTTCGGGCCTTCTCCGATAACGTAATAGCTGTTCATTCGTCTTGACATTCGTGTGTGAAGGGCGTCCGGTGCAAAGGATTTGAACTCGACAGAGCAAAATCGACCATAAAATGTTTCGCCAATGCGCATCGGGCACGCTCAGCAAAACGTTCACTAAGGCAGAAGGATCTTGATGGACATCTCGCTTCATGCAGTTGACAAGCACTGGATCCCGCAGCAGGGTAGCGAATACCTTCGCCCCTAGTAAATCAACGATCAGAGTCTTTACAGATTGGCTTTTTCTTAAAGGTATTTTGTTTTCTCGATCTGAGAGTCTGAAGGAGGCAACTGGCTTCAGTTTGAGGCTACCGTCGAGAAAGTTGAGCATTTGCTTCGAACGCAATGACGGAAGATTAGCCCCAGCGTCGCGATGCTCTGCTCAACTCTCAATCTCTCCGAATCTTATGTTACTTGCGATTTACCTCTCATCCATGCAATACCGGAATCCTTGGGGATCGTTCGGGGGCTGAGAAGCTCAGATGTTGCTTTGTGCTTCTTTATTTCAGGCATCTCGATCCGGGCGGCTTCTCCTCCGTACCTTGAGCTGATCATCGAGTAGAAGGCATTGCCGGCGCAGCAGACAAAAACGGCTTGGAGGTACTGCCGCTGGGATTCATTTAGTTCATCTCGGGACACCAACCTCTCCAACTCATCACGCATGTGTTCTTCGGTCTGGAGCTGGTAGGTATATGTCATCACTTTGGCGTCATCATCATTGGGAAGTGACATCAGCTTCTGCACGACGTCCACCATATTGATAATTTCCTTGTCCCATCCCCCCTTGAACGCACGTTGCTCTTTATCGAAAGATGCGAGATCGTTGACGATGGACAAGTGGTCCTTGGCCAGATTCAAGAATGTCGCGAGCCGAGGGTTATATAAATCAACATCGGAGCAAATGGAGAATTTGACGGACGCAAGGACAAATCTGTGGCTTATTAGCAACGCTCGTAGAGAAGACTTATCCTGTGTGACCTACTGAGCTCCAACATTGTCAACTCGGAAATCCAGATATTCTCTTACAGTCGGAAATTCCCCATCAGGTCGCTGGCGCTGGAAGGCTTTTCTCATGGTGTTGATTACTTCTTCTCCTCCACTCCCCGTGGCCTGGTCAGCAGCTCGAAAGCCGCGAAGTATATGGCTAATATGTTGCTGTAGCTCGCTGTCTTCTGGCTGTGTCGATTCTTTATTCAAACGCTCGACGAAATCGTTGACGAAAGGTGGTAACTGCAGACTTTATCAGCCATATGCTTAACTTCCAGAGAAGGATGCTTACAGTTTGATTAGACGTCTTTTCACATTTATCTACCATAACAGATGAGCAAGCTTGTATACCTGATACTTTGCGGGCGGAATGGGAGGATAAGACCGCTCTTGGAACTTACCATCGAACAAAAACTGCATGACCATCATAGCGGCTAAAAGCTCAGTTCGCTCCTTGGTTCCAAAAGGATACATGTACGTCGTGGCTCTGTTGAAGCGATCTTCGGTCCCTGGCCGTAGTTCTTTTTGTGCAAGACGTGCCAAGGTAACGCCATTGTCAACCTCGATATCAGAAGAAGAACGATCGTTGGCAATTAGCTCGAGCACCTTTAGTGACGCGTCCAAGCTTGCTCTCCAATATCTATTTTCATATACTGCATCTATACATCGGAACGGAAGGTGTGCTTCGCGAGGAAAGAGTTTGACGGCGTTTTGCAGTAATGCAGTGTTTTGCTCGAAAATGGTTCTGGGAAAGCCGAATGGAAGATCTCTAATGTATTGTGGTAGCTTGGGGACAGGATCGTGAGCGTATCTGACCTGTGAGATGCTGGCCTGGTCTTTTGATGCAGCCAACCTCGTGAGATCAGGTGGCGCTTTTTTAGTTGATGTATGCCTTTTGTTCAAAGTCTTTACGACTTTCCAGTCCTCCATTCTTCTGCACAGCTGCGGTAAATATCAACAGCAGGGTAATGTTGTCATTCCCTCTTGCAACGAATAGTTAACGATAAGGGATGAATGTCTTCGGGATTAGTTTGGAGCGTCGAAAAAGACTAGGAACAGATCTTGATAGAGCATCTTAAGGAATCGACCGCATTGCTTGCATGTGCCGGTTTCTATCGAATGACCGTCGGCTGAAAACACTGGTTATCGGAAGTACGGACATATGGAAGCACCATCATGGCACAAGCCGTCACAATCTCTCACCGATCCATTAGGTGAGGCACGGCCACTACAAGTATAAAGGTAGTGTACCAAGGATGACATGATAAGTGCTAAACAAACGCTAGTTTAGCACAACGGGGTTTTCGACAAACGGATCAATTAACCACCAATAATGTATAAGCAGCGCATTGCTACCACCGGGAAAGGGAAAACCCCCGTTGCGGGGCTGCCGGGGGCCGCCCCGGGGCTTACGGGGATCGCCCGGCCAAGAAGCCAGACATCATAGCCCTGGCATGTCGACTCTCGACTCGGGCCTTGGGCTAGCTACAGTATGTACAGTAGTAGCTTTCCAGAAGCCCCTGACCGTTACACACATGGTCCCGAGTCATGGTGATTTGCTGCATTAGTCTCTGATTCCTTGGCTTACTGCAGTAATTGCCTTATTATGTCTTTATTCCCCGAGAGCCTTTGATACTATCAACCAGGGGCATCTGGTGACTGCACTTTTCTTTACGCCTGAAATTGAAATACATCACTTAGCCCTAGCAGAACCCCAGGCTCTATCTCCCTTTTGCTTTATCATTACTAAAGTTTGCTACCACCATATTGCGTCTAGGCTTATCTGCCAATGTGTATGCGGAGGACGGTTTGCGCATAGTCGGCCGGAAGAATATTGTTTCTACCCTCATTTTCCTACGATGGTCTTTCTAGAAGTAGTTTTCTTGGCTACCGCCCTCTTTCTATGCTGGAGTATTCATATAGCTATACATCGTCTCTATTTCAGCCCATTGGCAAAATTTCCAGGCCCAAAGTTGGCAGCTTTAACCTACTGGTATGAATTCTATTATGACTGTGTTTGCCATGGACGATTCTCGTGGGACATTCAGCGGATGCATGATAAACATGGTCTGCTATTCTCAGGAAAGATTAGTAGGGACCACCACACTAAAACAATCTTGCAGGTCCTATCGTTCGCATAAACCCTAAAGAACTACATGTCAGAGACGCTGACTGGCACGACGAGCTTTATACCAGTGCTCTCCGGCCCCGAAACAAGGAGTACTTCTTCGTGGGCCGGATTGGTCGGGGCACAATCTTCGGAACGGTACCCCATGAACACCATCGCTTGCGCCGCTCCGCCCTCAATCCATTCTTTTCAAAACGTTCCATCCTAGGAATTGAGCCTCAAATTCAGGAGAAAGTGGATAAGTTGTGCCGCAGGCTAGGCGCTTATGCTGGTCAGAACGAGCCGCTCAACCTCGAGGCGGCATATATGAGCCTGACTATGGATGTCATAACACATTACGCTTATGGCGAGCCATTAGGCCTCTTAGATCTTCCGGACTTCGGGGCGATGTGGAGAGAAATGATCAAGATGACATTAGAATGCATGCCGTTTGTCAGGCATTTTCCATGGCTGATGGACGTCCTCGACAAAATTCCGTACTCTGTTGCTCTCAAATTCAGTGAAAGCATTGCACTCATGCTTCATTTTCAACTTGTAAAGGCTCCCATACCACTTCAGCTCTCTAAAATGATATTGAAGACTGGTTGATCATGAGTGTAGCTCATCCGTGAGAGAATTGTCAAAACACTACAGAAGGGGAGTGATGCAGCCGCGGAGAACAAAACGCATAAGACAATCTTCGAGGAGTTGCGGGACAGCGACCTCCCGCAGGAGGAGAAAACCATTGACCGTTTGAAAGAAGAAGGTTTCGTTCTCACGGCAGCAGCAGCGGATGCAACTTCAATGACATTGACAGTGCTGTCGTACCATCTCATGGACAACCCAGAGGTCTTGAAGCGAGTAAAAGCTGAACTCTGTCAAGCACAGCCTGACCTTAATCTTTCGATTCCATCGCGAGTGCTCGAGCAACTACCTTTGTTTGTAAGCACGTCAATAAACATTTGTTTATCTTTCAACTCACAAAATCGCAGAGATCAATAATCACAGAAGGTCTCCGCATCTCTGCAATCAGCACCTCCCGTCTAACCCGTTCCGCACCCTACGAGACCCTCCATTACAAAGGCTGGGATATCCCTCCTAATGTGAGTGAAATCGCTGCACTTTGTTGTTTCAGTGCTAACCTACTATACAACAGACTCCCATAGGTATGACAAGCCACTTCATCCACATGTCTTCGCTCTACTACGAGAACCCCTTCAAATTCGATCCAGATCGCTGGATACGCGCCGACCTCGCCGGTACACGCTCCAAAATAGATAAGTATTTCGTACCTTTCACCAGAGGCTCGCGCGCCTGCATAGGTATCAAGTAAGTTTAGCTCAAATCCGTCCTGAATCATAGATCCGGAGCTTGGGATCAAATCCCCATATCGGTACTAATTATCATTCACTTACCTAGTCTCGCTTACGCCGAGCTCTACTTAACAATAGCGACGGTTTTCCGGCGCGTCGACATCCAACTTTTCGAAACGACGAGGGATGATGTAGCCATTGTCAGGGATGCGTTTATAGGGAATCCCAAAGAATCAAGCAATGGCGTCAGAGTTACCGTTGGAATAGGTGGGGACATGCGCGATTGATGGCGTAAACAAAAAAGTTTCAATGTTAAGGTTCTGTATCTTGGTAAGTTTAGGTGGTGGCTGGGTTACTGTGGGGAAAATGTGAAACAGGGTAGGAATTTGTCTGGATCGCCTTGATGGAGCCCCGGCGGAAGGTAGGAGATTTGAGGGTAAGAGAAGGATCTCAGATGTTTAATCATTTCTACGACGTGCAGGTTGTTGGTAAGTGGAGTTTAGCTGAGGGTGACGGCTGTGGAATCCGGCAAATGGCAATACTCATACGAACCAGGATGGCCGATCTTATAAAAGCTCATGATTCGATAGGGTTACACTAAAAAGCTTTTCTGAGAAGTTCAACGTTCTACGAAACTAAACGTACAGAAAACAGCCACCCATCTATCCTTCAATTTGTCGTGCATATAGGATTCCCTAATCCAAGTAAGTACTGTACGCGAAAGGTAGAAGACAAGACAGCTGTGCAGAAAAACCATAGGCGTCCTGTTATTCCCGTTCCTTCCAGACCTCCGGTCATTAAACCAAGAGGAAAACGCAAAGATTCTTCCGCCCGTCCCTTATACCTGCCCTGAGGCAGCATTGGTCTCAATTCGAAAGTCGCTCCTAACCCCAATCTTCCCCTCCGGTACCACCGCTCCCCCATGGTCCCTAAACTCCAAACCGCCCTCCTTATTAACCACACTATCCAATCCCAGCTTCGTAAACCCCTCTTTACTACTCCCGCTCCCACTATCGCTTAATCCTCTCGAAAACGCCTTTAACGCATACGGTATCCCTTGACTTCCTCTGGGTTTATTATTGGAGGAAGGAGTACCCTGCGCGTTGCGCGAGCGTGCGTAGGAGCTGGAGGCGATATGGCGTAGGAGCGGACGCAGAGAAGGGAGGCAGGCTGCGATTAGGTACATGCCGGGCTCGATGGTGGTCCATATTATGAGGGGGACGGAGGCCCATGTTGGGTCGCCGAAGGCATTTGTGCGGAAGAATATGGCGAAGCGGACTATGGAGGATATGAAGCCTCTGTTGAAATGGTTGTTAGTAGGTGAGCTGACGTTTTGGCTATGTTGGGGTTCGGATAAGGTTATATGGGGATAGGGAAATAGGGAAAATCGGGTGTTTCACGCTGTGGAACGGGAGGTATAGGTTTGATAACGTGAAAGCGCCGAGAGCGACGAGCGTAATACTGGTTACAATAGGAGCCGCGATCTCGAAGGAATTGAGATGCTTACATGCTACCTGTTAGGAAACCGATTGTAAGACCGAATTTCTTCCCAGTGGAGGTGTTCAGTTTCCACACCATCGGAATGGGAAGAGCAAGCATCAAGGCGTCTGTAATGATATTTGGCAGTGAGATCCATCGATAGAATGCTAGAACGTTGATGCAGCGTCCACCGGGGATAGCTTTGTCCCATACATATTGTAGAGGGATGCACTGGAACATGGCGGTCAGGCCGGTTGCTAGGAAAGTCGATATGACGATTCCGATAAGTACATAGACGGTCCTTCGGAATGATTTCTGAACGAAAATTCGGAGATAGAATCCGAGAATGGCAAGTTTAGGAAGCATGACTGCCAGGCCATAGACCCACTCCATTGCTACTAGACATTTCGCCCAGAGGACTAATTCTTCAGGGTTGGTGGTAACCACTTCAGCTACATGATAGCCGACACCTGCTATGCGTACCATCGCTGCAAAATTCATCAGTATGGCTTCGTGGTACGTATGAAAGGGAGCCGAGTTCACTGACTGATTGCTAGAGAACATTGTGCAAGATTTGCTACTAGACCTGGAATGATCAGGAAGTCGTCCCATCCTCTGGAAGATTTGTTGATTCTCCTTGCGATGAACCGTAGAATGACCAATGCGACCTCGAGGATTCCAAAGGTGACGGCTACCGCTATGACTTGGTAACCGGTGTAGGCGGATAGAAAGGCGGGAGATGGCAATGCTTCCTCCATATTGCCGTCTATTATTATAATAACAAAACTGGAAGACAAAAGCAGAATACACAATTGAGAGGATTATTAGCTTCGAAGCAGCATACACGTCCTTACGAGGAGAGTGGGGCACAAGGGTCTTGATTCTTCTTCGAGCGCTGCCCTTGACGAGAGGGTTTCACGGTAGTGGTTCTTCATGGTTGCATAGACTCGGGGTATTCTGGCCCACACTCTGCGTCCTGTATCCAATCATCAAATTGCATCCAATATCACATTTATGCGGGAGCTGCATCCGTACGAACCGTACCACCAACACGCCGCGATATTAAATCACAATCATGCAGGCTGCATGCCACCCACACGCCGTGACATGGTAAGGTAGTGGCAGAAGAGGTGAAGATCGACCTCCGCTGTCAGACAGACATAGTGGGTTACGGTTCGGCGCGATCCTTGCACCGCTCGGGGATTTATACACTTTACGGAAGTAAACAACGTACCAACTGTAGCTTAAAAACTTGCCGGGATCGATTTAGCACTTTAGTACCTCTGTAATCACAATTTGCTACTTGAATCATCCTTGAAAGTTGCGGAGGTTGGACTGGATAACTGCCGTAACTGCCGTATAATTCTTAGGAAAAACTTTATTCCATGTTCGTACTCTCGATATGTCGCAATCAGAAAGCCTGAAGAGGTGAGAAGCTTTCACAGTCCTCTCCGCGATAAACATCACCATGCCTCCCAACATTGCGACCTCTGGCAACGACCAAAGATTGCTTCCTATAGCCATCGACGAGATTGCCAGACTTGAGCCGGAAGCTCTGTACGCAGAGTATCCGACTTCTTCAACCAGCTATGGTGAAGGTTTCACTCCCGTCACTTTTGCCCAGTTTGCGAATGCCATCAACGGGGTAGCCTGGCTTCTCGTAAATGAGCTTGGGCAAGGACGCAATCATGAGACAGTTGCCTACATTGGCGCCAGCGACCTTCGTTATATGGTAATGGCCATGGGCGCTGTGAAGGCTGGATTCAAGGTCTGTTGATACGAAATACCGTGCTCGTATGAATCAAGACTGATAGCCATAGATATTGTGGACTTCTCCGCTCAATAGCTTGGCTGCACAGGCAAACTTGTTCAAGCTACTTGATTGCAAGATTATGGTCACAACGTCTCCTGAGCCAGCATCTGTCAAGAATATTCGAGCATCACATCCCTTACGAATAATACATGTCCCAGGACTAGCCGAGCTACTGGCTGGAAACTATCCGCATTACTCCTATGTAAAGATCTACGAGGAAGCCAAGCACGAGCCTCTCGTTGCTCTCCACACTTCAGGATCCACGGGTGAATTTATTCGCATACTCTTTTGAAGCATGCACTTCTGATTGCTGAACGTTTTAGGACTCCCCAAGCCTTTAATTTATACTCATGAGTTTGGCTGCACCTACGTAAACCTGATCAAATCTCCGCCGCCCAACGGCTTTCAAAGCGCGAATGGACTTTTTCAAGGGAATAGAGTACTTCAGGTTTTGCCACCATACCATGTATGTCTCCATTATGCCGTTTCATTATTTCGATTTCGGTTGCCGTAAAACCCTTTCCTAAGAAGCCTGTAACTAATTCCTTCACAGGCATCTGGTGTACTTGTAACCCTCCTCAATGCTGTGTACACTAGAGCGATCATGATAATGCCGTTGGCAGACGTTCCATTATCTGGAGAAGGGGTCATTGCAGCGGCGGAACATGCTAACGCAGACATTGCTTTCTTACTTCCTGGTCTTGTGAAGGCCATTGCGCAGAATCCTACTTTGCTCGACGCGTTAAGTAAATTCCGACACGTCTTCTATGCTGGAGGAGACATTGCCGATGATGTTGGTGACATTTTCAGTGCAAAGACAAAGTTCTTTACAATGTTCGGGGCTACTGAGATAGGTAATTTCCCACAAATCATCTTAGACGAGGATATAGAGGACTGGAAACGCGACGATTGGTCTTATATCACTCCACATCCGAATATAGGAGCTGATTTTCGTCCGTTTACCAAGGACATGTACGAACTCCTCATTGTGAAGGATTCAAAGCTTGAAGACTACCAGACCTGCTTCAAGGTCTTTCCAGACCTGCAAGAGTACTCACTACGAGATCTCTTCTCGAAACATCCCACCAAGCCCGGCAAATGGAGACATCGAGGTAGAACTGATGACACGGTTGTCTTCGACACTGGTGGAAACTTCAATCCCGTCGAGATGGAAGATTTGATTCAAGGTCACCTTCTTGTCAGATCTGTGTTGCTCATAGGAGATCGCCGCACAAAGGCAGTACTCTTGGTAGAACTCACGAACAACAATCTCATGACAAAGGCTGAAACGGTTGACATGGTTGAGAAGTTATGGCCAATCATCGAAGAAGCCAACAGTAAGTGCCCTATGTTTGCAAGGGTTGACAAATCGCACATCTTCTTTGCAAGTCCAGACAAACCCATGGAACGTGCAGGCAAGGGGACGGTGCAGCGTAGATTGACTCTTGACTTGTATAAGCAAGAGATTGAGGATTTCTATGCAGAACTCAACAATAATGGTTGAAGATTTCTTAGAGAGTGGGTCGGAAATGTTCGTTGAATGCGATCCCATAGTCTTCCCGACTAAGATTTAAAGTTAGTACCTTGTTCCATAACTGCACTTGGCACGATATCTTTAAGCAATGAAACTTCGGCTTCATTCATTTGTATTTTAAGCCTACTCATCACCTTCGCACGGTCCCCCTAGACGAACACATACCTCAGAGGCTGCTGAGAAGCGCCACGGACTTTCTCTAGCTACGGGACTGAGTATATAAAGTGGGTGAGGGGGAAAAGGAGTACCTGGCCGACTTTTGAGTGAAGAGGGTCGAAACGGGTGGGTTGCCCCTTCTATTCGGCTTAACGTTCCCCAACCACTACGTTTGTCGATAGTCCTAAGGTCAAGTGACTCGATCTTTCAGCAGATACATTAAACGAAAGTCATGACTGCAAACCGATGGAACGCCTATACCAAAGCAGACTAAATCAATTTGTGCACCTATCGATGGGGTTGTCCCATCCAAAAATAGACTCGATGATAACTTCGATATGTTCGATATTGACTTTATATCGCTATGGCTCTTGTCTATACAAAGCGAACCGCTTTTCGAATCTGATGGCTTAGCAACTTCTTCTCTATGCCAGCCTGTCAAGCCAAGAACGTGAGTAATTTCTTGTTGGAAACAAGAAACAGTACTGTTACCTCTGTGGTTAGTAATCCCCGCTTCGAGCCCTAAGGGGCTGGGGCTAGGGATTCGGAGTTCTCACCTCCTTCCTTCCTTCGAAGCTTCCTACTGTTTTCCAACCAATATACATATGCTCCATCTGACCCTCATATACCAGGACTTCAATGCTGTTCATAACCCCACTCGGAGCAAATATACCAGCTCTCGAAATGCGAGAGAGTACCCAGACGTATCTGCGAATGGGTTCAATTATACTGTGATTACAGTGGATAAAGCTGGTCCTGTTAGTGGAACTTCTTTGTCAACACCAAACTTTGGGTCTATTATGGTACTCATCAATGAAGAAAGACTGGCCGCTGCTAATAAACCCGTGGATTTCATCAAACGCAGATCTTTACACCTACTAAGATGTGCTTAAAGATATCGTGGATTGAAACCATCTAGGGTGTAGTCTCAACGGTTTGTTCTCCAGATCAAAACTTATCTGTTCCGGGGCGCTAAATGGCAAAACATACTGCATTAGATTCGCTGCTGTGGAAGGCTGGGACCCGGTAACTGGGCTAGGTACGCCAGATTTTGCAAGTATGTTAGATCTCTGGGCAAAGGTACTCTCCTGTCACTAACGCAGCTAAGGTTACTGTTCCATTTTCTGTTACACTCAGCACGTTATTGAGGCACACAAAAGTCGTGGTGTGTCAAACGACCTCGCCTACTCACAATGACCCAGCTTCCCAATTCTGCATCTGCTTGTTCCATCGTCACTATGGTTGCACCCCCTATTTCAATAGTATTTCGGATCGACTTCAAGCCGGACGGAGGGTTATGCCGCGCTCTTCTAGGGCATTTTAGATGATTTGTTGCTCATGGTTCCCATACTCAGCGCACGATAGAGTGTAAAAGTATGGAAGGACAAACCATCGATGGAGAAAGGCAACGACCAAGCGTTTGAATGTGGTGTTGCACCTGCGGGAAGCTTGCAGGCTCATTTTTCCTGTCCTTTGTGCATTGCTCTGTGGAGAATGGTTTGAACTTTTCGGATAGGCCTGGTAATTAAATATCTCTGTGTAGAAAGTTGGAGTACGAGGTCATATGGGGGCATTTAGAAGGTAGGTTGAAGCTGGATAGGAGTCTGTCGAGAAGGTGGAAAGAGAAGACTATACTAGCAGGCCCTAGCCCTATCGGGCGAAGATTACCAACCAAATCACAGCTGAAATACCAACATGGAAAATGACGAGGAAGGGATGGAAACCCCAAATCGACTCCGTGAGCATTTGAAGGACGAAGAAGGATATTTAATATGGTGGGTTCAGGGGTATACCAGGTGCAAACTCTAATGAGCTGTAAAGACAATTGTGTTATCTCTATGTCACACTTTGCGCCTCGACAACAGTAGCTTCCCCAAGGAATGCGGGCGGACGTCATCTCATCGACAAGTCGAAGTCAAGAGACCGTACATCTAGATCTTCAGCTCATGGCTTAGACATTTACTTGCAGCACGAGGGCCCTGCGTATTGTTCATGACAGGGAACATCGGGGCTATGGTGGAGATGACGGGCGGCTGGTGGCCTGTAGTCAGAAGGGAAATACCAGGCAAGCAGCTGAATATAACGGCCAATGCTTGCCAATGAAATTCATCCCGTCGAAAACCTATAAACCCAAGTCCACCAATAATCGAAATGGACCAAATCTAATTCTAACACGTATAGAGAACCTTGCCGCCGACATTGCCACTTTGGATGCAAGTGATGCATTTGAAACACCACACGCAGCTGTCGCAGTTGCTATTTCAGGGGGCTGGATGAATACTTACGCTATATTTTCTCCTTCCTTCTCTACTTGTGTTCTTTCCTGAATTTCAGCCGCAGCAAGACTAGATCCCTTATCTACCTTCAAGTCACCAGCGATTCTTCATTGCTTTCAAAACCTCTAATATAATTTTGCTATTCCTTGGTCTTAACGCGATGGAACACTTGTTACGCCGCTACCTTTCCAGAACGACAATCCAGCACAAAGCTCTATCGCGCAAAGCTTGACTGACGGCGTCGCTGTTGCTTCGGCAAGTCCACCTGCTTCAGCACCTAGCCCGGTCAGCAGGAGTTCGAGTCCGATGGAGCAACAGTACTCTACGAGCCAATCCTTGTTAACTTGCAAACCTGTAGGAAGTAGTAGAACATCTTCAAGAAGCCAACAACCGGCAGCCGCGAAAGTGCCTTCACGAGCCAAGGCCCGATTCCTGAAAAATTAGTAGACAGAAATCGATGCTTGCTTCCTCTTCCTCATAACGCTTATAGCTATCATTGCAACTCTATCTTCGCATCAGGGCAATCCCTTGCCGCAGTGACCTTATCAAGTCTCGGTCAACTCGCTAGTATCTATTTATGTTGTGATTTTGAAGATTACTGTTCTATTTGTGACTGCAGAAGGTCTAGGTATGTATATCTCAAACCTATACACATATCATAATCCGATCTCGCAAACCTACCCTCGGAACGTGTATAGAAAAGCTAATCGTTGCGTCAACCTTTGAATCTTCCTCATAGCAACTCTTCTAGATTTTAAAACAGATCTGAAGACTCTTGGGACGCATCTTGACGTTCTCGAGAGGTAATACTAACTTGGATCGTCATGTATATCAACCCAAATCGCGCTGGTTCAGAAACGATCGACCACTTGAAGATATAGCAAAGTATGATTCGGCAAGCCGAGAACCTTTCGAAGCCGTGAAGCTGCTTTGAATGCTGGGTCTTCGTCATCCCTTGTCTTCTTGGGGAGCCCTGACAACTATTCTTATGCTGACACTTATCCGAAAATATTTAAATTCAATTTGCCCGACTGGTAACTGTACATTTCAGCACCAATACAGTACACTCGGCTACTGTGGCGATTGTGATGGTGTTACAGACGAGCTTAAATTTAATGTCATCGAGAGGCGGAAGTACCTACCCTTCCCTCTTACATTCCTTCGGGTACCTCAGTTGTCTCAGATATGCCTTCAACGTTTGCATCGGGCATTTTCAACCTCTCAACCATGCATACTGTTGGGACGACGGAGATTGCCACCAGATTGGTTGACATTATTGTGGTCGATCCGAGGCAATGGCTGGAAAGTCAAGATTCTCCTCGTGACTGTCAGAATGACAACAACACTTGGTCTTGCAAAGAATATGATGCGGCAAGATGTAATCTTGGCCCTTGCGTGCGTACTTACTCAGCAGATATATCATCAGGAAGCTTTCAGAAGACATTCGTCTCAGCAACCCCTGTCGACTGCTGGGCCTTGTCACCAAGATACGAACTCCTGGCTGTCGTGAATACAGAATGTCTATCCGGCGTCGAAAAGACCGGTCTGCGTGATGCTGGCTATTACCATGAGCCCAATAAGCGATGGCTACGATATAATCTTACTTTCAACCCAGCGGTCGTAAATAGTTTCATATTTCCTTCGTCTATGCTGACGCACAATTGTCTTTACGCCATTCATGAAATGATTGTCCTACGGGTACCGCTTTGGACGATGTATCTAGATCATTTTTTTCCCGGAATGATCTCTGGGTTCCGGACTCGAGGCGAAATCCTTGTTTTTGATGGACCTCAAAATCTGCAATAACCTGAGCTTTAAGAGCGTCGACGTCACATTTCGAAACATTTCCGATTTTATGACGACTTTCATTCGACAAGGAGGACAAAATAACCATAGTGAATCAGCGAAAGGATTGGTCATGCATGCTCAGACGTGTCTTCAAGTGCGATGGGGTTGGTTATCTCTACCAGCAGCATTGATCATCTTGACCCTATCGTTTTTTGTCTTGATGATGGTCGAAACTAGATCAACCGGGGATCGCGCACAGATATGGAAATCTTCACCGCTTGCATTCATCATTCACGGCCTTGAAGCGCATAACGAATTACATGATAGTCTCTTCCTCGAAGATATAACCGACATGAAGTATGCGGCCAAGAGGATACAGGTGAGGCTTGCTACTACGACTCGGGGTATTAAACTCGTGAGCGTTAAGGATGAGCGCTAGAAGGAAAGGTCATCATAGCCTGACCCTGCGTTGATAGTTTGGATAAGTGAATATGTCTCTAGGAAAATCAAGGCTACATACGGGAAGATGCCACGGAAACGTCAGACAGACGTTGAAGGATTCCTCTGGTTTACTTCGAGGATGGTAAAGGGTTGACACCAAAGCAGCGAACAAGCTTTCTATTCAAGGAACAGATTGAAGAACAGATAGTGGTGTTGGATAGTATGAAGGTCACCGGGATAGGCGCGAGGCTAATCTTGAAACATAAACGTGTATCGTAGCTCTTCTACGATGTTTCAAACTTGATATGACCCAAGGCCATAATTTCCCATTTCATCCAACGAGATTGGTCATAACGTAGAAGCGGAATGCGCCGTAGAGACTAAGACATTACAAGGTATGGGTCTCTATAGCGTGCATAGATACTAATATGTACATTATACCAAATCAAAACCATTTGCGAATGCGTCAATGCGTCTTTCTAGGGTGTAGTCATCTAAGAGTTCCCCGACATCGTTTACCCCTGGGATATACGTTAGAAACTTCAATCTTAAATAGCGAATTCACAAAGATATCCTCATACCTTCAAGCCACATGTCATTAATCCACTGAAAGCAATCAACTAGGGTCTCGTTGTAATTCAAAAGTTTTGCGTACTCTTCGCGTTTCCAGTTGCCAGAAAGAGGGTGAAATCCCTTTGAGCAGATGTCGTACAGGCGACATAGCGTACCAAATACACTTTTCATAGCGTAGGATGTTGGTTCAAGAGACCGCATCCAGAGTGATGAGAAAGGGTACATATTTTTTGATATCAGCTTTATTAGAAACAGTGTACATAGCAACAGCGGCCAGTCTTCTGGTTTCCGGCGAAACATCAAACGTTGTGTGGTCTGGAGAATCTCTTCTAAGATAGATAAAAGGCTCTCTTTACCCTGTGATACATTTAATGATCTCGAGACTTCAATCGACGGGTGTCGTTCGTAGAATTTATCTACACGAAGGTGAACTTTGTTGTCCTCGAATGATCTAGAGGACAAAATGGCGGCCACCAGAAAGATTTCATGCGTAAGCACGAAACACCGTAATGACAATGCGATGAGGACAGAATCATTCGATGAAC
>JAABUO010001454.1_pt1 | contig 30934 bp, 48 predicted proteins | sample 5559291 | NCBI WGS metagenome assembly JAABUO01 (sample SAMN10711878, study PRJNA513372) | rock metagenome | isolation source: Antarctica rocks | place: Antarctica: Victoria Land, Finger Mt sud | reverse complement strand
GGACTACTACCATATGATCCCTAGGATGGCCAGGGATTGACATATGGCCTCAAAATGTATAGCACTGAGTTGAGAGAGAGTACAGGACTTTGAGTTACAAACAAGAGTGTGTGTGGTTGAATTTGTCAGAGGTTGGTGCCTCAGGGAATGATACACGTGCTTTACAACGCAGCAACTTGTTGAATGCTGTTGTGTTGAAATCCTCTTCCACATGTTGTGCACTCCTACACATGGCTGAACGGTCCATGGACGGTGCTGTAAGAGCGACATGCCCAAACTAAATTCAACTAATGACTAGCCGTGAGGCTTGTGCCGGATCAACAGTGAGCACTGAATGCGCAGCACTTCTAGTGCAACATCGTCACACCATAGAGAGGGTTGCCAAGGCTGCGATTTAAGTCTGTTCAACATCAGCGCCTGTGCATTTTAATCATGTGTTGTGCATGCTTGGAGTCAAGTTGCTTGCATAAAGATTTACACGAACAGTAGCACGCGGTGAGGCAGTATACAGCAGCTTTGCTCGGAAAAGCGCACATGCTGATATGTGATTGCACAGGATCAGGGAAGTCATAGACAGACCAAGCAGATATCTGTAACAACACAGGGGAAAAAACTGGACACGGAAATAAAGAGAGCACAGGGGCCCAAGCCTGCTGACTTTGATAGTCACCAGTGCTAGGTATTGGATGCTGAGTGTGCTGTTGTAGCATTCACCCCGGCAGACTTCATGACAAGCTGTCAAGTGTGCGCATCCTCTATCCATAGTTCAGCCGGAAGATCTCTGCAGACAGCATATGCATTCCAATTAGAATATAAAATTATGGCAATTGCGCATAAAGCATATGTTTCACAAATTTGCTCACCATTTGTGACCACCCAGCTGTTGTTTACAGGCGCAAGATGAAAGACTTGGCTGAAGGCCATTGGCCTGGACTCACCCTCGGTCTGCAAGAGAAACCACCCAAAACTTGACTAAAATATGCCGTGTCCTTCTGCCACAAGTCTAATAGCCTAAGCAGTCGTGCTCACCAGTAGCTGACCAGTCACAAAAACCAAGACCCCGGCACTTGGCACAGCGTGGGAGTCCAAAGATGTGATTTTATGCTGGCAGCGTTGGAAAGGCAGGGTTGTCAGCTTGCTAATGATTGCCTGGGAACCGTGGCACTTCTGTCCCTCAAAACAAAGCACTGATTGGTCTGAATATAGAGAAGACAATGCACCTCGGTTCTGGTCGAAGGCCTGATAGTAATGATCCGTAAAGGCCTGCGACAGCAGAAACAATGTCAGACTTGTGTTCAGATACACACTCGATACGAGTACAAAGTCCACCGATGAGACCTTACTTTGGCTATCTGTTCAGTCTGATCGCCCATGACCTTTTGTTGCTACTTAGAACCCCTACAAAAGAAGTCAATTTTGACGTTGAAGCCCTGATCAATCGAGCAATGCATGGGTGCCGCGAACAATCAAACGGCCAGAGACTGTGAAGTGAAGCGGATGCAAGTACGTACTTTATGATAGTAATTGGTGCAACCCAATCACCCAAGGAGCTTTACGATGAATGTCTTGTTGGCTGGACAGATGCATGCATCGTAGTTGCTCACGCGCTTCGTGGCCATGCACGCATGACGATGAGCATGCTGTGCTATTGAACAGATCAGTTGTACAACTCATCGTGTACCACATGACGCATGACTTAATCCTTGACATGAGCTTGGCTAGCTCTGAGGCCCTGCCAACGTAGCGCACGTTCAAGCTTACAAGCTTGTGACAGCAAGTTGATGCTCTGCTGAAAGCCATGGTGCAAAGCGCGACCCAATACGGCCTCAGAGCAAGGGCTTTGGATCTGAAATGGAGCAAACGCAAGGTTTACAGCTCGGAGGATCTTGCTCAACCCGCTGCTCAGGCTACAGTTGCAGCTGGTAAAGTGTCACTTGCACCACACTAACTTCAGTGCACGGGATACCCAGTGCACAATCAAGCAGCTGAATGCCCTTTGTCACTAACGTTTTGAGGACTGGAGATTGCAGCACGCCACAAGGCTTCTTTGCATTCCATGCAGGACTGCGCCCAGGCAGTTTGACTAAAGCCGAAAGGCTCCGCTTTGGAGGGCGTAGTGCAGACTATCTTGAAGTCAGGTATAACCATTGGCATGCAGGTGGAAGGCACAGCTATGCTGTGTTTGCATGAGTATAATGTTGCAATGGCATGACTGCAGGAATGCAATCTTACAGACATGGGAAGCAAAGGTGCATTCCTACCTGTCACCTCAGAACTGTGTAGGTGCGTCGCCCGTAGTCTACATGCATCCATTCTCCTGTCATGATCACACCAGAACAGAGGCATAATGCAGGGAACATGGTGGTAACACATGGCAACAATACACCAACAGCATGCCCTGCCGCCAGTCACTTTAAAACACAACTTGTCAAGGAAGCAAGCAACATACGTTTTGTGATCAATGGAATCATCTGAGTCACCTGGGCTACACCAGAATTGTGCAGTATTGTTGCGTTCAGCCATTTTGTTCAACAGTCCTGCTGATCCCCAAGCATGCAGAAATGCTACCATCTCGTGCAGTCTTGCCTTGGCCTCTCTTAAATGCCTCCTATGGAGTGTCTCTGCTCTGCTGCAGCTGCTATCGCTGATGCAAGCAAGCATGCATTGGTCAAGGACGCTTGGGAGTTTTTGCATGATGAAGGCCACATTAATCAGGGCGTTTTGGAGGGCGAGCCCCCAAGGAGGACAGCATGTGAGTCATATCTGCAGTGCCTACGCACATGCTACATCGTATGGCAAAGTCAAAAAATGCATGCAACACAACGTGCAAATTCACACCTGTGGCAATGACTAGTGTTGCATCATGGAGGTTGTGCAAGTTATACTTGCATATCGTCAGTGTTTTTGCATATTTCAAGGCTGTTTGTGCTACATATACTAGGCACTGCTTTTGTTGACTGGTTGGTCCATGCGATGTGTTCCACAGGCACCATGCCTGCATGTTCACTGCCTTGAGCATCTTGGTATGCAGCTGTCTGCACGGAATTGCTTGCCAATTTGCCTTGCTGCATGTATATCAGGCACAGGTCCAAGTTGCTGTCATTTAAACTCAACAGGACCCCGATACAGCGCCACCAAGCAAAGATGTACAGTCAGAGTAGATGCAGTGCAATACCATGCACAGACGCACTGACACATGCTTCTTGGTTCAGCACATTTGTGATGCAGGAGAGCGTGCACAAACCACTGTCTTGTACTGTTACAATGCATGTCATTACACACCAAGGCCCACAGGGTTAGTATACTCAGTGGTACTCAGTCAAAGCAAGTGTTGATAGGCTCTTGAGGCCTGGATACATCTGCTGTGCCTGGTCCCAAGCAGTTGCAGACGAAGTAAACAGGTATATGCTTGACACTCTGTGGTGCATATGCAGCTGCCGCACCTGAGGAACCTCACCCAACAACATCTGCACTGCTGGAGAAGCTGCAAGAAGTCTTGGAGAAGGCAGATGTGGAGGTACTGGCCACCTGTGTTGCATCAGCAACACCCTGCTGCTGCATTGCTGTCGTTTCTGCATTAGGCGCTGCAGAAAGCCAGTATAATGTTTGGTGCTTTCTGTGCTTTGCCTTGTCTGTGCTGACCTGCATGTGATTTCTGTCAACCTAAAGTCAGGTGTCTTGTTGTGCTTGCCACACCTTGTGGATTGCCATGCCGTATAAATGAGTGTCATTGCTGCATTAATTGTTTCCGATGGCAGACAGTTTGAGCACTCTGCAAGTCCCAGGTGTGGTTTGTGTGCTGACAGCTTTTTTGAGTGTCAGACGCTGCTTTGTTGCCATATCTCTGCCACAAACAACCAAACTGGGTTCAGCAGACACTGTTGTGTATAAATCAAGATGTGCTGAACCTGTGTTGTAGACCATGACAATGAAGAAGATTCGACATCAATTGAATGCCATCTTTGGAGTAGATGTGTCCGACAGGAAGGATTTCCTAAGCTTGCAGGTGAATGACCCCATTGCATGCACACGCATATGTCCATGTGAGTATACCAGAAAAACAGGATAGACATTACTTTCTTGGTACACGTACTGTTTGTTGATAGTTCTTATGCACAGACACCCAGCACATGTGATGCACCAAGCTGTGGCAGTGCTGTGTATGCAAGGGCACAGAAAACCCACCAAGTGATCCCTACGCAACATGTGCTTATGTTTGAGATGAAACTTGTCCTGCCGCTGCTTGCCTGTTTATGCCACATCCTGTGCCCTGGATTATAAACCTACATCAGTCTCACCTTTGCCGTTACAGGATTATCATTCCAGGGCTTCCTGTCCGGCTCTTTGGGTGTCTCACTGCAGTGTGTGCAATGATTGCAGGTGGACCACTGGCTGAACAAACGGCCCTTTGATGCCCCAGCAAAGGCAGCCCCCAAGCCTGTAGGGCGCGTGCTGGTCATAGGGGCGGGTCCTGCAGGCTTGGCTGCTGCTCATCACCTTCAGGTAACCATAATCACCGTCAGGTCACCATAACCATCTTCAGGTAACCACCATCACCTTCAGGTAATCATAATCACCTTTAGTTAACCATAGTCACCTTCAGGTAACCACCATCACCTTCAGGTAGCCAGAATCACCTTCAGGTAACTACAATCACCTTCACCTTTGGATGAGTTTGCTCAACAACCAACTTTGACCTTGAGGAATGGTTGCTGTACCTGTAGTCCCTTCAGGTAATCTTTCTTAGGGAGTATTGCAGGCCTCAAAGGATGGGTAGTATGTCTGCACACCTGTCAGGCATGCTGTTGCAGATTTTTTTTTCAAATGCTTACTATTTAAGCATTGGTCAAATATGGCAACAAGCTGCTGTCCTCTATGAATGCCTGTGTGGCTTTGCTTTAGTTCCACACATGTTCTTGTCTTTCCTCCAAAACAATCTGCCTTTTCAGTGGGCATAGGCTTGTTCCTGCTGCTGGTTGCTGCCCACTTACTTAGTAGTGATGATACTTCTACGCACGCAGAGATGTGGAGTTGAGGCTCTAGTACTGGAAGCAAGGGATAGGGTTGGCGGTCGAGTGCACACCATGAAGCCACAGGGCTTCAGTGCAGGGGTGGACATGGGGGCCTCCATCATCACTGGGGTAGCCACCAATGCTGAGAGGGGTCTCAGATGCGACCCCTCTGCCATCCTTGCCAAGTGAGTGTGTGCATCTGTCTTGCCTCTGGTGCTGCTGCTGCTGCCCAGCCGGTGAGCTTCTAGCCAATTGCAGTGGCGTGTCTAAACAGGCAAGCGCTTCACTGTGTGTCAATGTCATTGTGACTTGGGTTGCTCAAGCCCACATGCAGTACAAAAGGGTCAAATGCTCACAGTGGAGCTGACTTTCCTGCTAGTGCATGCACACGAAGCCAATGCTGCAGCTTGTTTGTCAGATAGCTCACAGAGCAGGCAATCCTTGGGAGGCTCAACAGCCAAACAGTCAAAGGTGACTCCAGTGGTTGCAGCGTCTGGGATGCGTACACCGGCTCGACAACTTCCATGACTACAACGTCCGTGTTCTTACTACTACAACTATCACTCATGAGCACATGTGTTATGCAGGCAGGTGGGCAGGGAGCTGCATGAGCTGAAGCCGGCTCTGCCCCTGTTTGATGGCGTGACAGGTCAGCCAGTCCCTCAGACTGTTGACAGCCGAGTGGAGCGCCTCAGGGATGCTCTCATGGATGATGCAAGGGAGAGAGTGGATGACCTGGGAGAGGATCTGGTTGTAGGTAAGAGCCCTGCCTATGGCACTGTTGTCTGTGTATGTGCACAATCCCTGTGATACAGGATGAGGTTGTATAGTCAAGATCAGCATATCAGTCATGCTGCCCGTCACAGGCAGCTTTGGTTGCCTTTGTGCCTCAACTGAAAGCACTTTATTCAATCAGGCCTGCATGCAATTGGGCAAGTTTCTGCTGCAGCGCATGTGCAAGCCTGCTGAAACATCTCATGTTCCAAGCATGTAGCTATCTTTCTCCAGGACGGTCAACGCTGTGCATATCAAGCCCTGTACATTATTTTCATTTTACCTGTCTGGAGGAAGCTGACTTGCGTCGCACGCACCTGATGCCTGTTGCCTATGCCTGTGTTTTTATTGTCATTCTTATTATTGATATTACAGACATGTTTTGATTGACCTGAGTTTGTGGCAGGGGAGTCTCTGGGACAGGCGCTGGACAGAGCCTTTGCAGAGCGCATCAAGCTACCAGAGGGGGACACCGCCCATGCTGGGGCACCCATCCAGGACACACGGGCTGCCCCCATTCCTGGCCCTCCCTCACCCCCTACAGACAAGGACAAAGGGCAGGACAAGACCCAGGAGAAGACAGAAGCCAATGGGGATGTCGACCAGCCCACCGAGACGACTGCAGCCGGCATTGCACAGGCTGGGCATGAGCAGACTGATGCAGTCGATCCTTCCATGTCATCTTCTGCACCGCACTCTGGAGGGCCTACAGGTGGATCATCTGATACACACGCACACACGCTCACGCACGCACGCACGCAGGCATGCAGACAACACAAGTATGAACAAGTGCTCTGCTGCACTGTCTGCAGAGCATGTCTAAGAATGGTTTGCTCATTGCGTGCAGCAACATACCTGTTGTCATTACACATTTGTCCTGGCAAAGGCAGGAATGTGACTCATCATGTGATGTTTGTCTGCCATGCAAAGCTGCAGCTAGGTCAGCGGCTGTGGGTGGTTTGGTGGATTTGATTCGCATTTGTTGAGCAAAAGTCACTGGTGGTTGTGATTTTGGCAGGCAGGCCTACAGTGCAGCCAGCAGGGGTGCCACCCAGTGAAGGCCAGCAGCACAGCCAAAATGCCCCAGGGCAGCCTGGAGCCCCAGCAGACACAAGGCCAGACAACCCACCTGCAGAGGACCATTCCAATCAAAATGCTGCGCCTCATTCCCAGAACATAGCCACGGTGACAGACGTTGCATCAGTCTCAAGTGTAGTTGGTGCAAACCAGCCCATGACAGAAGATGCAGCTGCTCAAGAAGCTGCTGACATGGCTCCAGCTGAGCAGGCTATCACTTCCAAGGCAGAACCTGGGGACCCGGTTGGGGTCCCAGGGACCATTGATGCACCTGCAGCAGAAGCTGCTCCTGTAGACGTGCCCACTCGCTTGACTGATGAAGAACGGCGGCTGCTGGACTGGCATTGGGCCAATTTGGAATATGGATGCAGCGCCAGGCTGAGTCAGGTTTCCCTGGCCCACTGGAACCAAGATGAGGCCTGGGGTGGCTTTGGGGGACCCCACTGCATGGTGAAGGGGGGTTACAGCGGCCTCATGGAGCCCCTTGCTGCATCATTGGACATCAGACAAGGGGTCCCCATCAGTCGGATTGCATATGACAAAGACACAGTCAAGGTCACCTCAACATCAGGTGCGCACCCTGATTATATGCAAGCAGCGTAGACCATCAAGCTGTGCCACGAGAATGCAATGGCTTTTATTGTTTTCATTGGTAAAAAGCAAAGCGGCCAGCCGTATTCCATATGCCTGTGGTGCAGTCAGAATGAGCATCAGAGACTCTCAAAGTCCTGTTGCATTGCTGTGTCGCATCAGCCCACCACTGTTTGGTGTCGTCTAGCACCCATTGCAAAGTGCTTGAGGGCGCAGCAGCAGTTCTGGCAGTTGCATGCCTACATGTGCGAGGGGAACAACTGCATTTGCACACTAGGTGTCTCCGTCTAAATGCAGTTGCCCCCCTCACTCATGTAAAGCAGCTGAGGGGCCAATAACTTTTGGTGCCAGATCCTCAAATTCATGAATGTAAATTATGTGTGCTGTTGATTTTACCTTCTATGATGATGTAGGTGAGGAGTTTGAGGGGGCAGCAGTGATAGTGACAGTGCCCCTTGGATGCCTCAAGTCAGCAGACATCACCTTCACGCCAGCTCTCCCTTCCTGGAAGACAGAGGCCATCCAGAAGCTGGGCTTTGGCAACCTCAACAAGGTTGGTGGGCGTCATATCTTCGTGCCTGCCGATGCTGCTGCTACAGCTGCAGGACACTGCTCTGTATTTCGCGCTGTCCTTTAGGCCAGTCAATTGACAGCATGAGCAAATGCATCCCAGCAGCTGTGTGGAATGCAGACCATTCTGGTGGCTAGAATCATGGCCGGCGGTTGTTGTTAGCAGCTGCTACCCTGCGCAAACAGAAACAAGGTTTCCACATCTTTGAGCTCGTTTGAAGAAGTGCTGTAGACTCTGACTGTGTTGCCGCTTATAAGTGGTTCAAGGATTGGAGTATATGCACTAACATTAGCTGCAATGGCTGGTTAAAGTGTATATATTCTGTCTCTTGAGCCTCTGTAAGCAGCAATACAGTTAGAGTGTACAGCACTTCTTCAAGCAAACCAGCGTCATCAGCCAACCAGTACCGACCTCTTCATTCCATTTGAATATGCATGCGTGCAAACCCTGGAGTTGCCAATTTTGCCTTCGGTCCCCATTTGTCATCATGATCGACTGTTTACAGTGGAAGGACTGAATTATTTGCGAATATTTCGAGTTAATACCTGTGCATAATAAGTAAAAGTGGACAGTCCTGATCAATCAACAAACACAGTTCAGCAAAATGTACAATTGACGGCACTTGATGCCCCCTAGGTAGTGCTGGAGTTTCCTGAGGTATTCTGGACTCCAGAGTATGACTATTTTGGCGCAGCAGTTGATGGCGGCCCTGAGCTGCGAGGCCGCTGCTTCATGTTCTGGAACGGTGCCCGCTTCAGTGGGGCTCCCATTCTCACATCCATCATTTCTGGTAAGCTGATCTGCTTCTGCTGCCTTCTGTCATGCATTTTTGATGGCATGGTCTTGGTCTCAAGTGTTCATGCTCGTCTGGCAGTGATCCTTTTTTTTTCTCAATTGGATTTTTACAGTGTGTGGGATGAAGTTTGCCCATCTGCCCAACAGCGTACATACTTGCGTGCGGTTTTGCTGGGTCTCTTTTTGTAACTCGACTCACCTCTCTCACTCACTCGCCTTCCCCAGTGCACTCACCTCTCTCACTCACTCCCTGCCTTGGTCCCTCCCATAGTCACTTATTGCTGCACTGTTCCCCTCTGAAGCTGCCTCAGAGTATGTTTTGACCCAGAGATCAGCACAACAGGAAATCAGCCAACAGCGCACCACCAAAGTACAGAGTTTCCAAGATTTTTCCCTTGTTTTTCCCCCTGTCAGCAGTTCACGCTGGCCTGCAGGTGGCGCTGCCAAAACCATGGAAGCCAGCAGTGATGAAGAAGTTCAGGAAGCAGCCATGCAGGTCCTGAGGAACATCTACGGCAGTGATGCGAAAGAGCCCATTGCGTGTGCAGTCAGCCGGTGGGGTGGCGACCCCTACAGCAGAGGTCAGATTCCCTGCGGCCCCTCATCTCACCTTCTGCAACAGGGATTTGATCAGTCATGCCTGACCCACAGATCTGCTTCTACACGCAGATTTGTCACTACCGACGCTTGCGTTTCTTACCTCTTTGCCTTTCACGTCAGCTCTCTGTGGTCCGGCTCGTACAGGTTGTGCTTGATTGTCACTTTGGTGTCAGTTTTCCAGGTTCCAGAATGTCACGCATACAGTGATCTCTGTTCAGCCCACTCTTCCTTTGAAGGAGTTTTTTTGTGCTGTGGACGAGCTTCCTGTCGTGCATGATGTTGTGTCTGTGTCTCCTGAGGGGTCCACAATAAAGCTTGTGCATGCTTCATATGCAACGCGGCTGCACGCTGTAGCTGTTATGCAACTAAGACATATTGCCCATTTTGCAACAACATCTCAGCTCAAAGATGGACTGCACATGGTTGTGAGTCAGTGACTGATGGGCAGAAACCTCTCGTGAGTCTTGCATCACAGATCCGATCGTCCGCCGATACAGCTTCATACTCATGACTCCATCAGTTTAGCTGAGAGCATGCCTTCAAATTTCACTTTGTGTGGACAGTTGAGTGAGGGCATTTCATGCTAAGTATGCAGCGTCTGTGCACAGTGCGTGATCGTATAGCTGACCGGGGCTTTTACATGCAGGCTCTTATTCCTTTGTGGGGCTACATGCCAACTCCAAGACATATGATGACTTGGCTCTGCCTGTGCAGCGGCGTGTCCTCTTTGCTGGAGAGCACACCTGCAAGGTACACAGTGTCAACACTGGCCTCATGTCAACAAGACAGCCTCATAGCACCATGTAACATTTACTTGTGCTTATGCATGCCAGAACAAACTGTCTACACAGCAGTTGCTGTACAACAAGATGATTTGTTTGGTGTGCATGATCATCCTGCTTGGCAGGCACATTCAGAATGTGATGTCATTGCAAGACACAGAGCAATCCTTATACTGCTGTCACTTGAGACTCTGTTTCACCTGATATCAGAAGCAAACGACAGTGGCAAGTCTCATCAGTTTGGCAATAAGGCGTCAACCTGTGCCTGTATAGATACATCACATGTTCAAGCATTTGGACCTGTCTGACACTTGACAGCTGCATTGCTCCATGCTGCCTTACATGACGTACTCAATGGATTCTATGCACCTGTTGTCACCACTACATTCACTGCTACATTTACAAGCACTTGGATTCACCACCATTCACTGTGACATTCTGGATTCACCGCTACAACCATGTATCGAATAGATTCTACACACAAGCAGTTGGGCTTGGTTGACATTGGACAGCAGCATTGTTGTATGCTGCCTGTTGTAAAATGCAGGAGCATCCAGACACTGTTGGGGGGGCCATGCTAACAGGGGTCAGGGAGGCCGTCAGGGCCCTGCGGATGCTAAAGGGAGCCTCTGAAGAAGAAGCAAACGCGGCAGCCGGCGGCGTCGATGGTGGCTTGCCATCTCGTAAACGCAAGCAGGTTTGATCCATTGTGTTTTGCTAATGTTCTGTCTTGCCCGGAATTTGTCTATGCTTTCTTAGTTGGCAATGCTGTCAGCTTTTGAGGTAATTGTATGGGCTGTGCCAGTGCTATCATGTAAGTATAGCTCCTAACTTCATCGGCAGGGCTCCTCAAATGGTGGAAATCTACGCCTTCCAGCATTGATAAAAGAAGAGCACCAGAGTGAAGTATGTTGGGCTTCCTTGTTGGTGCTACTTTCATCTCAGGCCTGGTCTCCTTTGCCTCCTAGTATCCCAGCCTTTCCCACCTTCTTGGATGGCCCATGTTTGATCATGGCTTTCTGGGTGTAAACTCGCCAGTCATAACCTATGGTATCCTCTGTGTCCCTGTACCTGCAGTCAGTGCACAAGTCGCTTATGTGCCATGCCCGACAATCAGCTGCACCACAAGTTTCACCAAAGTGTGAGCAAGAAGCAGAATGTGACCATACTAATGATTTTGAGGGTAACAAAGATGCAGGCTTGCCATGTGCATCATTACATATCTTCCAGCAGCTTCTGTGTCCATCATACAGATTGCTGCCAACAATGACAAGCGTCTGGTCTAGTGGATTCGATTTGAGCTCTGGGGACAAATCAGCTTCTGGCTTCTATACGTCAAAATCATGCTAGTTTTTGACCTGCAAAAAGCTGTCCATCTTTATACAAATCTAATATGTCTTGGCCACTCGTTGCCCATGTCATGCAGACCGACGAGGTGCTGCTGAGTGCATGAATGTTGCAATGATTGGCAGTGAGTATGGCCGGACAAGGAATGAGCTCGATGCCAACGGCATTGTCAAATCAAGCTGCCATTCTTTGTCCCTGCCATGCAGACCGACAATCTGTTGCCATGTGCATCAAAACTCATGACAAGTGGAAACGAGTCTGGCAGGAAAAGCAACCTGCTTTCATGATAGGCGCGGTTGAGCCTGGAGGCAAACAGAGTCTGTGCACTGTCAAACAGCATGTTAAAGTCATGCCGCCATTCTTTGCCCTTGTTGTGCAGACTGACGGCCTCTTACCAAGTGCATCAGATTTCATGACAAGTGGGGACAAGTCTGGCGGCGGAAAGAGTGGGACCCAGCGTAAGCGCTCCCTCAAGGACAAGCCCCGGAAATCTAGGATGAAGAAGGAGGAGGAGGATGCAGATGTGGACACTGCGGCGCCGGGTATGCTGCATGTGCCTTACTGGCACAAATTCACCCCGCAAAAGTAATTTGAAGCACAAATTCATCCCACAAAATTAAATCGAAGCAAAAAGTCATCCTGCAAAATTGATTTGACAGTGCCCTGCGGGATGCTTGTTAATTTCAATTCAGGCCGATATTTGACACTAATACACTGTAACATGTTATAAAATACCACGAACATGTAGTGCTTAGGCTGTAACACAATGTGTTATGTCATAATGTGGGATGGCAAAAGCAAAGTTGAAATTTTAGGCTGCGAGAATTTGTGCCACTACGGTAGTGGCTAAAATCCTTGCTCACCAGCTGACATTGCTGGGTTGGTTGAGGTGTTTTTTTGAATTGATAACAAGCAGTACAGGACAAGTCGGCAAGCACATGCTGTGTTTAATTTAGGAGATCTTTAGGCTGGTGAGACAGCATGGCTCATGTATGGTGTCATCATGTGTTGCTTCGATATGGCAATACCTATGTCAAATCATGCTGGAGCGTCTGTGTAGCAACTGAAAACTTATACACCAAGCCTGACGATGCTATCTGCAGGCCCAAATGGAATTGAAATTCTGGTCTGAAGACCATGTTCACATCAAAAATGAAATTACGCAACTGTCACAACAGATCCTCCTCAGGTTGTCACTTGTTGCAAAGGGTCTCCCTCACAGCAGATGACAGGAAAAGGCTAGATGCATGCACACCAGCCAACTATCACTGAAGTTTATCTGCACTTATGGCTCTCTCACAATGTCGTGTACGCCACCTGGTTTTTGTGGGGTGTCATTTGTGTTTTGTGGAGCGTCATCTGTGTTTTATGGGCGTCATCTGTGTTTTGTGGGGCGTCACCAATGTTTTGTGGTGCAGAGGTGCGACCTCAGAGAAGTGCAGCAGACGTGAGGAGAGAGCTAGACGCGCGAGAAGAGGCTCGCAACCATGTCAAGCTCATCTGGAGGGCGCTTGCAGCTATGGCCTCAGGTAAATCAGCTGCTGCTGCTTGTTTACAGCAAACAGTATCTTCTCAACTGCAGCAACTGTCAAACAGCATTTTCTTAGCTGCTGCAAGTGTCGAGTCGCACAGCTGCTGCAACTTGTCAAGCTGTAAATGCACAGTTGCTGCAACTACAATTCAGCATTCTCCTAGCTCCTCTCAGTGACTACTAGCAGTTCTGCAATAACCAAGACTGTCAAGCTGCATTTGTTCATGTCAAGCGCAAATCCCAATAAAGAAAGCATTGCATGTTACACGTCGTGCATTCTGCATGGCCAGTACCCAACACAGCCGGTCTAGTAGCAATGGTGCATGCAGTCCATCAGCAAACTTGTCAGCTGCAAACTTTCATATACATGTTTTCAGTATGCACATCAGGGACAGCTGTCTGTTGATGTTTGACTGTAGCTACCTGAACCCAGGGGTAGACACATGTTCAACAAGCGAATGAATGAATCACCTGTATTGTCAGCAAGTCAGGTGGTCTGGTGCCATCGTTGCAAAGCAGCCTGTCTGCAGTCAAAAGTGTTGAAAGTAATGCACCAGCTACCTGCAGCTTGATGTTGGAGGGACTGATCTGTGCAGGCGAGTCAGACAGTCTAGTGGCGCTGTTGCAGCATAGCACATCAGCAGCACAGCGCATGCAAGTGCTGGAGTGTCTTCAAAGGGAGACGCCAGATACCAGAGCCAAATTGGCAAGTGATGCCCCATGTCTCGGGGCATTGGAAGAGTGGGTGCTGGACCTCACTGAAGACCGTATGTCCTTTCACGTTTTGGAGACCCTCCTGAAGGTAAAATTGCCTGATGCAGTCTGGTTGCAGATTTGCTAGGTAAAGGTTGTGTGCTCAGAGACTCATCATCAGCTCATAGGCCCGGTGGCAAATGCCCATTCTCGCTGTTGTCTGTGTGATGCATGACTTTGTGCTGTGGCTGCATGCCTTCCTGCATCTGCAGGGCTACCATTTAGGTCAGTTGCTGCCATTGATATGTGGGATGGAGCCGTGCCAACAAGACAACAGACATGCTGCAAAAGGAGCTATTGCTCTTGGCACCATGCTGCATCTGCAGCCATCCACTTTGGCCAACAAGACACTGGTCCTGTGGTCAATGTTGATGCCCTGTGTAATGCAGACACTGTCAGTGCGGTGGGGACAGTCTGTCAACAGCACATACTGTGTAACAGCAGAGGTCTCAGCCATTCAGCTTGTAATCCAACAAAATACAAATGTTTGAGTAGTTACGCCATGCAATGTGCATTGGCACAGAGCTACATTTCACATGCAGTCTTCTGCAGGTGCTGCTGATGCTGCCTGTGCGGTGGGATGCATTGAAAGAGTCCAATCTGGCCCACACAGTGTACAAAGGGGGTCTGCTGGCCCACCCCAACAAGGGTGTCAAGAGCCTGGCAGAGACTCTGTGCAAGCAGTGGACTGATGCTGCTCCTGTTAAGAAGCCAAGGTATGTCAGCATTGCCTCTCGTTCAACATATGCAAAAATGAATGAGCAAGAAGACTGACAAAGCACCAAAGTACCCAACAAAACACACTGCGCTACATCACATGTGTGCGCAAGGCATGAAAGATAATGAGTGCATTTGACCCTCCCATAGACTTGGCTTGATCCAGGCTTGATGTGTGTCAGCCAATCAGGTAAAGTTTCAGGCTAAAGTTTCCTCAGCCATTGTGTGCAGATGTCTTTGTCAATCTGTGGAATGAGGCTATTTTTTGAAACACGTACTGGGTGAATGGACTGCCTTCCATCACAGCAGCACGTGCATCACAGGCTGAGCCTTGCCCAAAGCATGTGCCCTTGCAGCCTGATACATCACATATCATGTGCAGGGCAATTCCAAAGGTTTGAATGACACTATCACAGCATCACCTGCTTTGCACAACAACCCTCCCCCTGTCCAACCATTACACAGAGTATGGTGGACACAGAGTATGGTGGTAAATGATTGTACACTACACAATACATCCCACAAGCATGGCAGCTTGAATAATTTGGTTGATGCTATGACAGCATTACCTGCACTGCGTGTCAAAGCCCTGACCCTGTGCCCCCCCCCCTCCCTTGCCACCCAAAGCTTGTCACCTGGCAGCCAGACATCATGCACGGCATATGCAGAGGGAACCCAGAAGGGCTGAATGGTGTCATAACACCATCACCTGCGTCACAAGTCAAAGCTGAGCCCAAGGCTGAGCCAGCACATGATGACTCAGACGTGGTCATGGAGGATGTGAAGGCGGAGCCGAAGTCACCTCCACCACCCAAGCAGCAAGTAAGAGCTCTGTTCCGGCCAGACTTGCATCTTCTGTTCCTGTTTTTGTGCCTCCTTCTCTGTCACCTTGCCAATCCTGCTAACTCTCAATACCACAACCAGATCCAGCTCGCCACTGCCTCTCGAACCACATGCTGTTCATTGCAGAACGGTTTATCCGGAAAAGGCTGCAAAAGCTTAGGCTGCAAAAAGAATTGGCTGCAAAAGCTCAGCATGATGGTCCCTTCCTCTTCCAGTCATCCATACTTCTCTTGCTTTGTTATGCATTACATATGTGTTTTGGCGGCGCAGGAGCTGGCTCCAGAGATTGCTGCGCGCATTGCAGAGGCTGAGCGCATTGCAGCAGAAGCTGAGGCAGAAGCTGCTGCCTATGCAGAGCATGCTGCTGCCATCCAGGCAGAACATGACCTCCAGCAGCAGCAGGAGCATCAGGTGCAACCCCTAACATGCCTTGGCTTTAGATTGCTGATGCTCCCCTTATAACATGCCCAGCTTCAGGTTGCCAACGCTTCCCGATTAGATAAAATTAAGGTGTTGCTGGTCAACGGCTGCAGCCTACACAGAGGGCGCTGAGACAAACCCTCTCCAACACAAGCTGCTTGAGCACCAGGGAGAGTGTCAAGTACACATCTGTTGTCATGTAAATGTGTGAATATGCTCAATGCCTAATGTGAAAGTATGGCGCTGAGGTTGAGGGAGCATGCTTTCCTGTCTATTGCTTTCGTCCAGATTCCTGTCTCCAAAGTGTTCTCACAAAAACTGATGTCCGGAGACAAGATGAGTGTGTAGCATAAGCATATTGCCATTATCAATTTGAGGCATGGCAAGCTTAGGGACCAATCTCTGCATGAGGTTTGCAGCCGCTGCCAAGGCAAACAAAGGTGCCAATCATATTGCTTGCATGTTGCATGTGAAGGCAATGAACCACACCTGCAAATTCAATATTGGGAGAATGACCGTGCAGGACAGAAGCGACAAGATACAGAGCTTCAGCAAGTTCCAAGCTGAGCTGCGAGCGCAGCAGCGGCAGGGCAAATCTGGCCACAAGCATAAGCACGACAAGAGGGACAAACGCCACAGGGCAGACAAGCCCACCACTCCTAAGGCAACGCCTGTGGCTACACCGGGCCAGGCAGACAATGTACAGGCGAGCCTTGCACACTGTGCATTCTCATCACCCCGTGTCATATCTTGTGTCAAGTTTGCTGTTAACACAATGCTCTCTCTGACAGCACATATTGCCAGTGTCGAGCTTAGCTGACCTCTGCAGCTTGTGGGGCAGCTGATATGCCTTTGCAGAAGGTCTACTTCAAGCAGGATCTTGCGTGCAACGCTCCCTGCAAAACAAGTTTAGGCTGTGTCATTTGACAAAGGTGTTCAGGCTATCATCCTGGTGGTTCAGCATGACAGGTGCAGAGCTGTTGCTGCTGCATGTGGATAATGGCACCTGAGACACAGGACTGACAATGTGTAAGGTTGTAACAGAGTCCAGTAGTGCTATCATTGTCATTAGTATCGGCATTACTACTGGTATGATCAGTGTTGTCACCATGGTGACAGCTTGGCTGCTCTGGCAAGAAACGCCTTGACCTAGATCTAGAGCTCACAGCCAGGGCATGAGTCCAAAAGCCATAATGTGCAATGCAGATGAAGGAGCAGGTGGGTGTTTATGTGGGTGAGCTGCTGAAGCCTCGCTTCAAGTCCAATGCTGTCTCCAAGGAGGACTACAAATGGGTTGTCAGGAAGACAGTTGACAAGGTAAGATGGCCGTAACAAGCAAACACTGTGCCTCAACTGAAAGAGGCATAGTATGTTCAAACTGTCAGGAAGACACTTTCACAGGCATATAGAAACCAAGGAACATTGTGCAGATTTTTTCTAAACTGATGCCAGCATGTTCACAATGCTGATGAGTCTACAAAGGCTGATTGGATGTTATAGCCAAATGCAATGATGGCATGTAGTGCTCTAGCTGAGCTTTGTTTTGCACTGCTCCACGTGATAGCCCATTGACAAGGTCTCAATTTATCTGCTGTAGGTAGCAGCGTCTGCAACAGGTGCGTCAGGAGGAGAATTTCTGAACGAAAAGCGAAAAGCCAAGATCAATCAGCTTGTTGAGCACTATGTGAGTCAGCGACAGCATGATCAGTCCGCAACATCAAAGTAGGCTTATGGATGTCAATGCGTGCTCTTTCATGTAGAGTGTGTGTTGTTGATGACCATGACATGAATGCTGTTCATTGCTATGGACTGTATTGATTCTCCTGCTGGTGTATGAGATCATGCCAACCAGGTTGTTGTTGAACATTGACCATTGAACCAGCTTGTGCGTGTTTGTTCCCTTGTCTGTGTTTTCACTTCCAGCAAGCGTGGTGTCCTCTACCAGCAAGCGTTGTGCAATTGTGACAGCCTATGCGCATGCCATATGCATGTCGCATTTTGTTGCATTGAGATCTCGACCTCACACAGCGGCTGCAGCTGCATGCTACAAGCCTCTTTTTGTACAGACGTGCAACAGCAACAAAGGTTTCTTTTCCTATTCTGATTTTCACTAAGATTGTTTCCTGCTTAGACTTGATGATAGATGTGTTTGTTTATGTTATATCACGTAAACACTCAACAAATCCCACGTCACGAGTACATGTCGTCAAACAAAGGCAATGCGGCAGAGTAAGTAACACCGTCGGAAAGCTGCGGGTGACCGGAGATCCGAAGTGCATCGGAATAGGACAGATGGTGTATGGCAATCTTAGGCACGGCCGGCTCTTTGGCATCGTTGCTTGACCAGCTTGACGATCGAACACGTACTCGACTAGCTAGCGCCCAATACGTTCGTGGTTAGCAGAGCCTCCTTAAAGTCTTTCTGCGAATGTCGCACATATTACACACGCTGCTCGGCAGGCACATCTTACCCTGGTCGCTGTACGTTCACCAGTACACTGTGTGTGTATATACGCCTGAACGTTACTGCCTGCGCAGGTGGACCTTTGACGGACGTCTGACGAAAAGTACTCCTTGGAGGCGCATTTCAGTAGTCGTGCCCCCTGCTGAGTAGCCAATAGGCCCCCAGTGCAGAGTGCAACGCAGCATACGTTTGTATTCGTGGCAACAACCAGGGCTTGCAGAGCTCTCTGTTGATCGAAGGTATTGCTCAGTACCTGGTAGATCGTTGTACCTTTCTAAGTCTCTCACAAGCCCTTACGTGGCCTTGGCTTGCTCAAGACTGCAATGCTTTCCCTCACTCTGGCTTGTATTGCTGTTGTAGAGCAGAGGCATGGCTGTAGAATATGTCTACCCGGACAATGGATTCTATGGCGTTGATGCACGCATCTACTACTGGTTCCATCAGATTCCAAAGGAAGGCGCAGCCATATTTGCGCTCATTGCATTCATCCTTGTGGGGCTGATCAACTTGGCTATCACATGCAAGACAAAAGCATGGTTCATGCTGATCATTGCTTTCACTGCTGCTTTGGAAGTGGTTGGGTACGCGTGCAGGATTGTGATGCTGCACAACCCGTCATACAGGGCATATGTTGTCATGCAAGCACTGTTGATCATTTCACCTATCTTTCTGGCCCTGACGGATTACAGCGCAACAGGCAAGCTGATGAGAATGGCTCATGGGGGAGGTCGCCTGCATCCAGGCTGGGTAGCAAAAGGTTTCTTTGCAAGTGATCTTTTGTGCCTGGCAATTCAAGGCAGTGGTGCTGGTTTGTCCTCCAGCGTAAACTCCGGAGACATGGTTACTGCCAAGGCACTCTTGATTATTGGACTCGTACTGCAGCTGGTCTTCTTCACCTTTTTCACTTGTATCACTTTGTACATCAACCTAAAGAGGAGATATGGTCTCAGACAAGTGAAAGAATTTGGGCCAATCTTCTTCTGCCTGTATTCCACTATTGGTTTCATGTACATTCGGTCCATTTTCAGGCTAATTGAGTTCTCTAATGGCTGGTATGGCTATATTGCCACCCACGAGTCATTCTTTTACTGCTTTGATTTCCTCATGATCTTCTCTTGCTTTGTTATCTTCACAGTGTTTCACTTTGGGTTCTTCCTGAGAAAAGCCCAGGCGAGTTTACCAGTGACTGCACCGCCGCCATCTCAAGTTGGTGTGAACCCTCTCAAGGGCAAAGGGTGAGGCAAAGGGTCAACTATGCTTGCAAGCAACGCTGATGACTCATGGCAAATACAGGCAGTTTGAAGAGTCATAAGCAAACAATTGTCTTGATCTGCTTGAAAGCACAACCATGAAGCAAATTGAATGATAGAGGGCTTCTGCAACGCGGCCCAGCCTTCATTTGACTTATACTAAGATATGTTTATTCATGAATAATTGCATAAATGCTTCATACATACTCTGTGCATATGTTACATCTAATCTTGGCAATAGATGGTTACCTTGTTCAAATGTCTGCTTGGATACCAGACTGACATTAGCGCTATTGTTACTGGTCTAGCATTCACAGCTGCCTTTGAAGCTTTAGGCCAGACTTGTCCTGGACACCTAGCAGAAGTCTGTGGTGCCCCTGCCTTTGTGATAACGCCCAACATACTGATCAGGTCTGCTAAAGCTGTTATCATGACAGCATATGGCTCACTTGAGCACTTTGGAAAAACTGAGTGTGGACGGTTCAAACATGCAGTTGGAACTGTGACATTGCTTGCAAGCACATTCCCATTATGTTAAAACAGTCAAAGCACAGGCTGATGTGCTAGTGTGAGTTGGCCTTGTAGCAAGTGTGCAAAATGGATAGTGTCGGCATTCTGACTCATTCTGACAAGCTTGGTGCTGCATACCCACAGGCTTTACAGCGCGGTTGTGCCATGCACTGCTCATTTTATATTTGACAACAATTGCAGGCATTCTGAAGTTGATGCTGCTTCCATGCTATGTATACGAAAGTAGTGAGCATATCACCACACTGGAAGGCATCAAGCTGCCTGATCGTTACCAAGAAAAGTTTATACAGTCACATCAGCAGACTGTTCTCAAGTCATAAAACATGTGCTGCAAGCACATATCCACTCCTTTGTTTCTCATTCTCCACTATTCAGGCTGCTGCTGAATGGCCTACTAATGGGTGCTATGGCTGGTTCAATACGCTGAAGTTAACTAGCCATATCTGTGCATGCGTGCGTGCCACAGTCCAGCAGTGCGTGCACAGGTCATGCTTGTGCATCAAGCTAGACTCTGCAGGCGAGCCCTTCTGTCAGCCTTCGTGCTGTTCAATCTTGATTGGTCTCCTTTGTTGCTACCCTTGCTGGCTTACGGGCCGAGAAGTCGCCATTTCAAGGTGTCTGTGTTCGACAGATCTTGCTTGCAATAGTACAGCAAAGCGATGGCCGAGCTTTCAGAGGCAGAGGCTGCTGTTTATGACAGGCAACTTCGTGTTTGGGGGATCGAGGTGCAAAAACGGTGCGTAGGATCAGGTCGATACTTAGTCTTGCATACAGTGATCAGACAGTCAAAACCTTTGCTGACGGTAAATGTCGAGCCTTTTCCTTGCAGATTGAATGCAGCCAAAATCTTGATTGCTGGCTGCACTGGTCTGGCAGTTGAGGTATCGGCACAGTGACAGCTGCATCACCTTGACCTTCTTTGTTGTGCGCAAACTAGCAAGTATGTTCCTTTCCAGGTAGCAAAGAATATCACATTAGCTGGTGTGGGCTCACTATCATTGATGGATAGCACACTGTGCGCCTCAGCAGATCCTGATAACTTCCTTGTGCCACATAATGCCAATCACCAAGCCAGGTGAGTTATATTTCGCTACTGTGTCTTGTGCAAGGCTTGTACACTGCTCACAACTCTCGTCCGCAGTGTAGTCTTTGTCTCTTTTGCAGCAAAGGTCGGTTCTGAACATATCACTGAATGCATTAAGATGCAAATGTACAATGCATATTGCTATGCAGTGTGGCTGAAGTTAGTGCTGCAGCTCTCCAGGAAATGAATCCTCTGGTCAAAATCATGGTACAGGCAGGTTCTGCAGATGTTGAAGACCTCAGCTTTGTTGCGTCATATCAGGTGACAAAACTGCATCTGCAGTTCCACTTTGAGCCATGCAGGCCTAGGTGTTAATTGATTGGTCAGTACACCACTGAACCCTGGCTATTAGTCGCTGCCTGTGCATTCAGTCAATCAAATTGCGCACAAGCTGACATCCTGCTACAAACGTGACATTCAGGTTGTGTATGTATGCTGGGTCATATACTGCTCTTTCCATCATGTACAATCAGCCAACTATCTAATTGCTTATAATAGGTAGTTCTGCTGGTTGATGAGAGCCTGGAAAGGCAGCAAGCATGGGACCAAGCTTGTACAGCGCATGGAGCTGCCTTCTACAGTGCAGCCTCCCGAGGGACCTGCACCTACTTCTTTGCCAATCTGCATAATCACACCTTCACACCTTTGGTGAGAAAGGGTCACCTCTGTGTTGTACATGTAGTGTGCCTGCTTCATGACGCCATCACAGACTGCTGTTCAACTCTGGCATAGCAATCACACCAGCACACCATAGCTCGCATGCAGACGTAGCTTTGACTTGCAGTTCTTCTGTGATCTGCATGTTGTGTCACAGGCAGCTTTCTGTCACAGAAGGTGTATGCCTGAATGCCGCTATGCCTGATGCTTTGTCGCATATTACATGCACCTGTGTTTTCAAGCCAGGATGTCTGATGAGTCACAACTGCTTTCACACCCCAGACTGTAAAGTACTAAGTGAACAAATGAACATATATCAACATTGGCGGTCCTCCCCTAGCAGCATCGGCAAAATTTCTCTGCGCTGCCACTAATCACTCCAGCATCTCCTGTCATGATGGATGACCATTTTCCTTGCTTGGGTTTGCAGGAAAAGGCTGGTGCAGATCTAGCAGACACAGATGTGTCAGAGCAACAGCTGCAGTTTTCAAGTCTAGAGAGTGCGTTGAAGACAGATTGGTCCAGCTTGCACCCCAGAAGGTCTCACAAGCTGATTTGCCTCCTAGCAGGTGATGACCCCACTGGAACAACTGCAGCTTTACTACGCCATATTGGGTTGCTGTGAAGCAGACAAGATGGTGCATGAAGATGCAGCAGAGCATATGTTCAAGACTTCTCACACAGGGTTTGTGTGTCAGCAGGTCACACAGGCTAGACCTTCTGCACTTTAGAGGGAATTTCATCACATGAGTGCCTGCTTTGTGCGCATGCCATTTGTGCCTGCTTTAAAGTGCCTGCAAATTTGCATCCTCTGCATTGCAAGTACTAGACATGTGTGCAAAGTCCAAACAATACCCGCTGCAGTTCAAGCTTTCTCAGCTGATTAATATGATGCAGCGTGTGCGGACTTTGAGCAGAAGCACAAGAGGCCAGCCCAGTCAGGAGACCATTCAGGAATCAAGCAAATCATCCAGAAGCACATCACGCAGGCCAAATTGACTAAGCTGAATGTGCCAGATGACCTGATAGAGGAATTTCTCTGTGATGAGCATCTGCCAGCTGTCAATGCAATATGTGGAGGTGTCCTGGCAAATGAGATGCTGAAAGCTGTCTCTCATAAGGGAGAGCCAGTAAACAATTTTTTCTTCTTTGGTGTGAGTGATGGAGCAGGTGTGGTTCAGCGTGTTGGTTGAATTGTGCTCCCATTTTACATATGTGAACAGAGCACAAACGGCAAAGTATGCCTTTGTTCGGTTCGTGAGTCTCAGTCAGCAAATCATACAATGTCACAGTAGCAATAGTTGCAATACCTGCCAAGTCTAGGGTCCATGCCTGAGGATTCTGTCAGTTTGCATCTCTTACTACACACACACAAGGACAAGGCTAAAGTGTACCGACATGCCAACAATGACAAGTACCAGTATTGCCTATGACTAACATGTGTTGCTTGTCAGTAATTGTTGACAGCCATCACCGATTTGGAAGTGTGAAAGGGCTTGCATGTGAATGCTTGTGTCATTTCTGCACGCTCAGGGTTCTTATGATATGATGGCACAGAACGCCATCAATACATTATAAGTCAACGCTGTTCCAAGAAGCCTCATGCAAGGCTGTTTATAAGCCAGTTTGAATAGCAGACTGCAGGTTGCTGCCACTGATTCATTTGATGTCAGTTTAGGTTTGCGCTGGGCATCAGCTTGAAGTTTCTGCTGGTGACCACAAAGGTAGACAGACTGTATCTGGCAGCCTGCTTTTGCAGTGCTCGCACACTAACTGCCTTCCCAGCATTTGCTGACTTGCAGCAAGCCCCAGACATGCTGCCTCCTCTTGAAATGTGTAGAGGCGACTACTAACAGGCCTACACCTTGAACCCCTCTTTCCGCAAGCATGCCTTGTGAGCTTCAATCAGCTTCTTGCACTCATCAGCCTCGGGGCCTGAAAATTTGCTCACGATCAGTAAAGAAGGGCTTGTTAGGAGATGTAGCTTCAATTCCTGCAAGCTTGTATGCAGCGATGTTTGAGCGTGAGGAAGGGAAGGCCTCACCGTGAAGGACAACACACTCGTCTCGCTTGCTCTGCAAAGCGAAGGAGGTCTTGAACGGCTTTCAAAGATTTTCATCTGTCGATCCAAAGAGCATGCACTGGGTGCAGCTTACCTTTGTTTCCGGGCATGCACAGCATATCTTCAGCTTAGGTCGTATGCCTTCAGGCTTCTCGCTGCTCATATCTATTACTGAGCTCGAATGTACCCTGCAAGCGATTGGCTTTTAGTGTCAAATCGATTGCAAGTCGACAAGCAAATCGCGATGCATATGCTAATGCGCCATGTGCAATGCGTCACTACGAGAACCCTTTGTGTGTGCGTTACGATAGGTTTGGCCGTTGACTGCAATTGCATTTGGTAGCTGCAGTTTCAGGACCCAGACGTTGGAGCAATATACCGTGGAGCTTGAGAACTCCTCGAAGTGACATACAAGCGGCCGCCGGCGGTTATACCTGCCTTGAGCGTGACCCTCTACTCTGACTTGGAGCATCACTTGTGACGCCAAAATGGCTGCACCAGGTCCTGCAGACACCGAGAAAGCAATGAAGATGGCGCAGCAGGAAATGGACTACAGAGTGGACTTGTACAACAGGTGAGTGCTATTGAAGAGTCCTCGAATGGTGTCGGTGTGTCAGCAGCACACTTGCTTCAGATACCTGACTCAGTGTTTGCCCATACAGGATGGTTGCGTCATGTTACGACAAATGCATGGACAAAAGGTCAGTACTTGTGTTGATTGCAGCATTGCTATTGACTTGAGCCTGCCAGCACAGGCTTGGCAGAGGCATGCTGCAAAGTTGAACACTCTAGCCAGCTTTGGTCAGTTTGATCAGGTATAAAGAGGGGGAGCTCAATGTTGGAGAGAACAGCTGCGTTGATAGGTGCTCGTCAAAATATTGGCAGGTGAGCAAGCCAATGACTTACTTTGCTGCTGGTACTGACTGTTAACATGTCCTGAGCTGGAGGACTTGACGGCTTATGCATGCTGTACCTTTTGCGCAGGTCACAGGCATTGTGGGTCAGATGCTCGGAGGCCAGGGTGGCATGGGATGATTCATATGTGTGAGTCTCACAAACGAATCATAGCTGCAGCCAGCAGCTACAAAAAAGCAGTCGCTGTGATGCGCTGCAGCAACCATTCCAGCTTGCCAGAACACATGAAGTTAGACAGCACGCAGCAGTTCCCCCAACTTTGTACTGAGTGTTTTTGCACAGCTTACACCGGTTTGCCAGCAATGCATGTGCCAGTAGCAGCTTGGCTTGACTGTGTCACTGTTCGATCATGATAAACATGCATGGGATCATGGCAATGAGCTGTGTCCACATGTGATGTAGACAGCATGCCTGTTTTGCATTCAATTGACAAGTTTACAAAGCAGCGTACATCATTTGCTGTTGTAAATGCTATGAAGTATGGAAATGCCTGTGATACAATTTTCCTTTGCCAGAGTTTCTTTAGAGATGCTGCCCAGGGGTAGCACATTCTCATCTCTGATGGGTCCTGCCACAACTTTCTGCCTCAGAACCATGCTGTGTGTGTGTGGCCCATGACCTCATCGTACCGCTGTCTGCTTTGCATCATGGGCATTAGCTCACTTTGCACCTTATACAACACCTTCTGTATTTTCCCCACATCTTCCCAGTGCTTTGCAAGGGTTACGTTACGTGCTTCTGACACTGGATGACTTTCCTCAATGGACTTTGCCCATTCTTCAGCATACAGAAGCTTGCTCAGGTGATGCCTAACATCTGGTCGAAGCACCAGCTGCTTAGCTTGTTGAAGGGCTTCGTCCCCTGCAGTAGCCATGGTCCCTTGCCACACCAACAGATTGTTGTAAATGTACAATCTCATTGTGCTTATAGCACAGTCCATGGGCATGCAAGACTGTTGTCAGAGTAGCATATAGCATAGAGGCCCAGTGGTTGCAGTCAGACGTCAATTCAACCCGAATGTATCTCATTGACCGCATGGCATGGCTTGACACAGCTGTTTTGTCCTGTCCAAGTGGACATGTGAACAGCAAATCTTTGCGGGCAACATCCATCAGGAACCTGGATTTGTGAGATAACTGGCATTCAAAACAAGATTCTTGAGCAATGCCATGCATAACTTGCAGCAAGAAGGCTATGAATGAGGGTGCATCAAACCTGATTGAAGCAGCTGACTTAGAGATGGAGGTGCAGCTGCGCTCATCCTTCTGGTTTGAGACAGCCAGATGGTGAAACAGTACCGCTCCTTCTGAGATGGCAACACCCTGCACAAACTCAGGACCTGTGATTAACAGGTGGTCGTCCCAAACCCTTGGGCCATTTACTGGCCTTTGGCCCTTACATGCATGTGCAGAGCAACTGTGCTCTGCTGCGGCTGAGCACAGTTGACTGACCCATAGCAATAGGTAGGTCATGATGAACGCATGGCTAATGCCATGCAGTGCTGCCTCGTACTGCAGCACATGATGAGGCAGACGAGCGTCATTGGCCATTGCAGTCCAATGAAGTCCATCATCAGCAGTATGCAAAACAATATGCTGTTGTCAGTGGGGAAAGTGCAGTTGAGTTGAATTTAGTTACAACTGCAATCTACCTGTACAGCATCAGGAAAGTAGCACAAGGTTGTTTGCCTTGCATGAGGGCAGCGGCCATTGGAGCTCATCTGCTAGGTAATATGCTGCTAAATGACAATAAACAATAGTTTTGCTGCCAACATGAATGTTGGTGTCAGCGCACAGATACCTATGAAGCATTCTACAGGAGGAGAACAGCACAAGCCGGTCTGCAATGGGAGCTATCTCTACCGGGCTGTCCGGGAAGGGGAAGAGCTGCAGCTGGCCGCCGTGTGAAGGCTGCCAGTCCGTGTTCAGGTAGAAGATAGCTGTCACACGCCGCCCATCCACTTGCTCATCACTGTCATAGTGCAGGGGAAAGCAGCCCCCATTGCCTACCCAACAAATGGAGCGAGAGATTGGTACTTACAGCAGGAGAAGAACCTTGACGAGTGAACATGTTACATATTTGTGAAGGTCCTGCTGGTCAAGATGTGGTGTGTTGTCATCACGCTCAAAACCCAGACAACAGTGCATTTGGTACATGCAGAATGATACATACGACATTGCAGGGTGAAGCAGATGTGCAAGCTGCCTGTGAAGTGGGTTCTGTTGCTGCCGCAGCATTTACAACATAGGCAACACCATATTGTAGGGCAACACCATCAGCCCAAGTTTACTCATACCCGCATTGCATTGGAGCTTGATAGCCTGAGAATCCAGCCTGAGCTGAGGAATGAAAAGGCTGAGCATGGTGCGCATTGTTGCATCTTGGTTCAACAGCTGACAGAGCGGTGCCAGCTTCTGAACTGCCTGTACAGCCAAAGCACATGCAGCTTTGGTGCACATGGTGATGATGGCATACTGAATAATGGCTGATGATTGCTGTCCAATCAGCAACCAGGTTGTCCAGCTTACTGCCCAATCAGCAACCAGGTTGTCAGCACTTCCAAGCTATTGCGCATGCAGTCTGGGCCTGAAGCTGCTACATACTCAAAAGTGGCACAAACAATATAGCACAGGCAATGCCACAAACCAATGCAATCCTCAATGTCCTCTGGTGTCTCCATTCCAGAATGCTGCTTCCTCATGGGGTGCATGTCTGTCGGCATTCTAGACATGATGGCACATGCGTGAACAGTGATCATGGACCAACAGTCGTACTGTACTGCCTACCATATCACGCAGTTCTGCCTCATAGACATGCTGTTTCTCAAGTAACTCTGTGCCCTCATGCTTGATAAGGTGCGTGGAATTGAGATGCATTTTGCCCTGCTGCCTTAGCCATACCAGCTCCTCCTTTAGCTTGTGGCTCCAATCAGACCCAAAGACATTATCTATGACAGCATAGCCTTGTTGCTGTAGGCTTTGGCAGGCTGTTGGTGATATTGAGGTTTGAAAGCGGTCCAGGGGCAGCCTGGAGGCAGAACGGTGGGACTGAGCAATAGCAAATCTTTTCGCATGAGGACATCCTCTCATTCGACCTACTCTGTTTTCAGTGGCAGGTTTACCAGGCTTCTTTCCAGGGCTGGTCTTTGGAGCACTTCCAACGCTCTGCTGCTGATGCTCAAGCCATTTCGCAACATTTCTGCAAGCTGTGAGTGATCGGAGTCGTTGAGTCATAGCATTACCAGCTAGATATGACAAAGCGATGAGTGATGAGTCGCATGCAGATGCTCCTTCACTATTGTTAGCCGCGTCAGTGAGCTTCTGCACAACCCGCGCAACGCGGGCTGCGGCGATTTTTATATCAAAATGGTGACGGGCACTCCCAATAATCCGCTGTACAGGTCTTGCAACACAACTCAAAGGTGTCTCGATGTGGCTTATGACAATCACACACACACACTTACTGATTGCTGACTAATGTGTCCATGTTGTATGTTTTACACCGGGCAAACGTCGTATAATCATGTGAAGTGAAAGCAGCACCAAAGGATCTGTTACAAGACGCAGCGCTGAGTAGCAAGCAGAACCTCACTGTTTGACAGCAGTATATACATACATCAGCTTGATTCGAGCGCCACCTGCAAGATGTACCATAACATCCACGTGCATGTTGCATGCCATGATGCTAAGACAACCATTCAGTGCATAAAAATATTTGCCAGGGGGGTGCACACAGATCAATAAGTCTCTATAGCACACGTCAAAACCATGCAGACAACTGATGTCATACAGTAGACTCAAACCTACAAGAACCAAACAAACCGAATTTGTCAATTGGCTTTACCTTGCACAAAACCGTGCCCCTTCAGTTGGTTTCACCTTGCACGGAATGTGTGTCAGTCTTTCAAAACTTGTGACCACACCCAAGCTTGAGCTGCCACATCAAAGTCTGCATTAATGTCTCAAATATTTGTTGACAGACAACAAATCTGACCACTGTCAATTCCTTTCGATGACCTTGTACCTTGCCAAATTCAGAACACAGCTGTACACTATCATCAAGCCATCTCACCACGAATGATGCCTGAAGGATACTCCTTGGTATGAACATTGCAATAGATCATGCCATCATTGATTGCGGTCTCCAGGTCAGCAAATGTTTTGCCAGCAAGCGTGGCAGTAAAGTTTGCTGGGGTGTAGGTGCTTGAAATCACAGCTTCGCCACTGATGGTAATGGGAATATTTAGACTTAGCAAGGGAATGACAACAGGTCCATCAAGTGTGCTGGTGTTGCCGTAATGGAAGTGAGCCAGGGTCAAGTCAGGAATATCCACCACAGTCACATTGTAACCCCACGTTGTGGAGTTGATTGGGAACGTCGCGCATGATCCAAATCCAGGGAAGTCTAAGACAGGCGGCACTTGGTTCTCGCCGTCCAAGTCCGCCGTGAATACCTGCGCCTGAGCTAGCGACAAAACTGTCACAAGCAGTACGTACAGCAAGCCCACTACTTTGGCCATGGTCATGACTGCAGCAGGAAAAGTCATTTAGCGTCGCATTCTTACGTACTTTATGCTATGCATGCGACGGCAGGGAGATAACTGCCGAGGGGTTGCTCTGCAACGACTGTTCACACGACTGTTTGTGGCCACCATAGCCATACGGGTGTTGACAGGTTGGACGCGGCAATTTGCAAAGGCGCCAGCAGTGAAACCGGATGGCAATGAATGCCGAGCCATGGTTGTATAATGCTAAATATCATAAAGACAGGGGGAAACGTGCGGAAATAGGCGTGTGTTGTGAGAGCCTCTCAGCTTGAGGCTTGTTGACTGTGTAGATCTAGACGAAAGGCTCACCCAGAAAGTCGAGGCGAAAACGAGTCAGCGGGTCTAATGTCTTGCCAGCGTAGCTGTCGACAATTATGTGCGTCCGTGAGACAGTCAATAGGTTACAGCAAGAGTTGTACCGCGGTCGAGCCAAGGCTCGGCACATGTAGCTCCGATCATCGCACTTCACGTCATGTTTTGCGCAGATTATGTCACGTCAGTTACAATGCTTCAGCCTTACTCAAATCACTGCATGTAATGTTTACATCGCACAATCAGCTAAACAGACCTGGCCATGAATAATGGTGGGGTACCAAATCTGATGTAAACACACCAGCATTTGGCCCTGACAAATCTCATCCCGCTTCAAGCCCACCAGGTAAGCTCAACTTGGTCGATGCTGACGCTGCAACAAAACGTCTTGCTGCTACTCTGACAGCATGTTAGTATCAGTGCAAGCGTAGTTGCATCTGTTTCAGCATGTGTCTGTCTCAAAGGCACTAACACATTCACCCAATGACGTGATGTGCATGCACACTGACACAGGCAGGAATTTGAGTTTTAGAAACCCACCAAAATGTCCAAATGTCCAGTTGGAGCGTCTTGTGCTTTTGAAGTCAGCTGTCAAGAGTATATTGGCATCGTGTGAAAAGCTTGTGAGGGTTGAACACAATATCGGCAAGTTATGCCTCAGTCTGAGCGTCAACGAAGAGAAATTACCTTCGGTAGCCTGAGATGGAAGCAAACACAGCTTTCATCTCATCTTTTTTATTACACAGAGTACTGCCAATTGGCAACCATGGTGTCTGTCTTGCTTGATGAAGTGCAGCTTTGTCATGAATGCTGCTGTTCCAGCTTCTTCTGCACCGCAATCACATCCTGTGCATCAAAGCTGCCAGACAGGGCACCAAACGCTTGCCTCTGGGTATCGTTGGAAGCCAGCTCTGCCCCAGTGCGCGGGGCTCTTCCCATACCCTCTGGAATATGCTCTGCATCAATATTGCATGGATAGTACCATAAACTAGAGCAGCATGCAACACCAGGCAAGATTGATCAACTGTTGTGCAATCATGTAATATGTGCCAAAATTTGTAATCCTCTTCATTGGAGTGACAAGCAAGCAAGCTAGCTATTTACAGCATGAACATAGCTTCTGTTGACATTACAATGGAGCATGACGTGCTGCCTTTGCAGCAAAACATTATGTGTGACAGATGCAAGGACTTGCCTCCTTTGCTCAATAAGTCTGGTCTGTGAAGGCCTCCTTGCAGACCCTGCACACACAAGGCAGCTTTCAGTGCGCCCTCAACACTTTGTTTAGAATTTCAAGTTC
>JAABUO010000531.1_pt1 | contig 30946 bp, 20 predicted proteins | sample 5559291 | NCBI WGS metagenome assembly JAABUO01 (sample SAMN10711878, study PRJNA513372) | rock metagenome | isolation source: Antarctica rocks | place: Antarctica: Victoria Land, Finger Mt sud | reverse complement strand
GATATATCCTTGCCTTATAGCCACGGATAAAGATATAGTACAGAGTTTCATGTAAATGAAATGAGATAAATTTTGTCAGTTTATGCTTTTATTTTTTGTTTTTGTTTTTTTTTTACAAAAAAAAAAACAGTATATATATTATAAGATTTAAATCCAAATTATTTTCTACAAAAGCAAATGATCCAAAAACTAAAAATGTAAAATATACCCATAAATCTAAATTTGAATATAGATTAATTTTTAAACAACAAGAAGCTATTATTGGTATAATATTAGGTGACGCTTATTTAGAAACAATTAAATCTAACCGAAATACCTGATTACGTATATAACAGTGTTATCCCGATAAAGAGGAATATATAAAAAGTATATATCATCTTTTTAAGCCTCTAACCGCTATGGATCCTGTTATCTTAACAAGAAAGCCTGATATTAGGACAGGAAATATTTATCAATCTATTTATTTAAAAACATTATCTTTACCTTGTTTAAATTTGTACAAGGATTTATATTATAAGGAAAAATTACAAGTTATACCTTAAAATCTAGATAGATTGTTAACCACCAGTGGTTTAGCTTGTTGAATAATGGATCACGGTAAATCTAGTTATAATCAAACTATTATTTATACTAGATTCTTCTCTAAAAATGAGATATTTTATATACAAGTAGTATTTAATAAAAATTTTGATTTAACAATTAGAATTCAAGAAAAGACTAAAAATCAATTAATAATATATATACCTATTAAACAAAAAAATTAAACTTAAACATATTGTAGGTCCGTATATGCATAAAAGTATGTTATACAAAATACAATAACACACATAATCTGTGAGAAGGTGTGGGTGTTTGTTCATATCTATTGGTAAGTTTCTGATTTACTAGAATAGCTGCAAATCAAAGTTCTATGTCTGCCTTTTTAACAAACAGGGTCGGTGACTGCTTTTTAACAATAGGTATGTTTGCTATATTGTGATCTTTTGGTAATGATCAAAAAATGTTTAAAGATTTCAATACAAGGAGATTTAATTGTAATACTCATACTTCAGCTTACAGATAAATGATACATTATTCTTGTAATTCTTGTTGTCACCTTATGGGATCATATTTAGCAGGATTAATTGAGGGTGACCATCATATCGCTGTGCAGGATAAAAATTAGAAATCTAAAGTATATCGTGCCAAAATTATTATTGTTTTAAATATTCATGATAGACCTTAAACAGAAAAATTATCTGCTGAATTGAAAGTTGGTAAAGTAATAAACAGATCTAGTGCAGGTCATGTTTTACTACAAATATTAGCTAAACAATAAGTCTTAAAGATCATTAATCTAATTAATCGTCGTATTCGTATTCGTACACATAAGCGTAGTCCTAAAATAGAAGCTTTATATAAAGCTATATCTTGGATAAATGAAAAGGATAATAGTTCTATACCATATTTAGGTTTAGATACGTCATCTTTGGATAGTAATAGTTTATTGGCAAGTTTTACCGATGCTGATGGTAATTTACCTATTACTGCATATTACCGTAAAAAGGATAGTAAAGTTGTAACCACTAATATTCAAACCTTCTTGCGTATACATGTTAAACAAAATTATTTTATAGATGTTGCCACAAATCAAGGAGGGGCTAGTTATTTTAGTATTATCACTAAGATTAGATTGCTGAGTTCTTTACTGTATATCTGTAAACTAGAACTATAAGTGTTGATGACAAAGTGTATTACGCTTTTATGGCTGTATCTCATAGTTCAATAAGTCATGATATAGTTCGTAATTTCTTTGATCGTTTCCCTTTATATTCCTCTAAGTATTTAGCTTATAAGGATTGATGTTGAGTTCAAGATCTCTATAGAGAAATTTGTTTGAGTAAACTGAGTCTAAATGAGATCAAAGCAATAAAAGATCAATTCAATAGTAAGCGTAAAGTATATGATTTCTCACTTATGAATTCTTTAACATTTTAAACATGTTGCCGTGGGTGGTAGTAATATCGCCCTCATTATATAACTATATGCGGGAAACTCCTAAAGTCTTTTTATAGGATATTGTGAAAACTCATCATCAGAGATGATGAGTGTACACAGACCATAAACATTAAAAGAATAGATCTTATTTAAGTTAAATTAGATAAGTGACAATGGACAATCCGCAGGAAATGAAACTAAATTTAAATTATTGTTTAAGGTATTGTGATTTTAACTTTACCTCTCTATTTTTAATTAGGATAAAATCCTCAGAGACTACACGTTATACCCCAGTACGTTGTACTGGGTGAAGATATAGTCCAAGTATAGTTGAAAGACCGTATAAATATTGAACATAGATTATTCTATTGTATTTTCATTAGCTCCTTTTGTAAGTGAAAATATTGTTACTATAATAGGTATTTGTTTATTAATAGGTGCTATGGCTAAAAGTTCTCAAGTTGGTCTTCATGTATGATTGCCTCTTGCTATGGAAGGTCCTACACCTGTTTCTGCATTAATACATGCTGCCACTATGGTGACAGCTGGTGTTTATTTATTAATGCGTACATCTCCTTTAATTGAATATAGTTCAACTGTTTTAATACTTTGTTTATGAATAGGTGCTATTACCACTGTTTTTAGTTCTCTTATTGGTCTATTCCAACAAGATATTAAAAAAGTTATAGCTTATTCCACTATGAGTCAATTGGCTCGAGGATTTTTATCCGTAAATCAAACTATATGCGTAGAAGCTTTTAAATATATTTTAATAGCCAATTCGCAGATAACCAAAGCTCATGACTATTTATGTTATATTAGTAGTAATTTTTTTAATTCATCCGTCCTCTTTTTCTTTGTAACCCACGAAAAAAAAAGAGAGAGAGAGAGAAAAAGATGAGAAGTTATTATTATAAGCAAGCTAGTAGGAATCTCAGAGGCCATACGTTTGATATTAATTGATATTAAGTTAATACTTATTAATTTAATATATAAATCATTTATCTCATTTATCTATACAATATATATTATTATATGTGATGTATTAGATTATACATCTATTATTGCTATGTCAAACACTGCGAATATAATGAAATATGCACCTTTGGGTGTACCTTCCTTATCTGATTTTAATCAGAGTATACTAGAAGCCAATACCAAATATAAGGGTAATAATAAATCTGACCCAGATTTAATAAAGTTTAATCAATGATTAGCTGGTCTAATGGATGGTGATGGTTGTTTTATCTTAACTAAAAAAGGGTATGTTAGTTGTGAAATTACAATGGATATAACGGATAAAGGAGCATTATATGAAATTAAGCACAAATTTGGAGGAGCTATAACTACTATATCAGGTGCTAAAGCATTAAGATATAAAGTACGCCATAAACAAGGTGTTCTTAATTTTATTAATGCAGTAAATGGATCAATTAGAAATCCTAGTCGTATGTTACAATTAAATAAATTATGTGTAAAATATGGTATAAAATTTAAAGAACCATTATCTTTAACTTTTGACGATGGTTGGTACAGTGGTTTTATAGATAGTGATGGGTCACTGTATTTAAATGAAATATCTGGGCAGGTTTTCATAAGTATTACTCAAAAAAATAAATATATTTTAGAACCTCTACAAAAGCTATACGGGGGTAAAATTTATATTCTGAGCCCTAAAATAGAGGCTTTTAAGTATACAGTGTTTAGAAAAAAGGAATTATTCCATTTAATGGATAATTATTTTAGCAAATATCCCTTAAGAACAGCTAAAGCAGTTAGATTAGCTTTAATAAGAGATTTTTATCAATTAAGACCTTATAGAAAACCAAGTTCTGATACTTTAGAACAATTTAATAAATGAGTCACATTTTTGGATAAATGAGAAAAATATAGAAATTAATAAAGAAATGGTCCAAATTTTGTGTTACAAGTGTAGCACATAATTGCAATTAGGCATGATGGTAATAGCTGTAGGTTTATCTTCATACAATCTTGCTCTATTTCACTTAGTTAATCATGCCTTTTATAAAGGGCTTTTATTCTTAGGGGCAGGTGCAGTAATACACGCTTGAGCAGATAACCAAGATTTTAGAAGGTATGGTGGGTTAAGACCATTTTTACCTTTAACTTATTCAGTTATGTTAATAGCTTCTCTTAGCTTAGTGGCTTTTCCTTTTATGACCGGATTCTATTCCAAAGATTTTATTTTAGAGTCTACCTATGGACAGTTTTACTTTTCTAGTACCGTAGTATATTTTATAGCCACTATTGGTGCTATGTTTACTACTTTATATTCAGTTAAAATTTTATATCTAACTTTTTTAACAAATCCTAATGGGCCTTTAATTAACTATAAACAAGTTCATGAAGGTGATACTTTTATGAGTGTACCTTTAATTATATTAGCCATTTTTTCTATCTTTTTTGGTTATTTGACTAAGGATATCTTTATAGGATTAGGTTCTAATTTTTTTGCAGATAACAGCTTATTCATACATCCTACACATGAAATTATGTTAGATACCGAGTTTGCTGTTCATAGTCTATTTAAATTACTACCCTTAATATTCACTATATCACTAACTGCTATATTTCTAGTTTTATCTGAATTTTATTCTAGTATACTTATCTCTTTTAAATTTTCTAGAACAGGATATAATATTTTTAGTTTTTTCAACCAACGGTTTTTAATTGAATTTTTCTATAACAAATACATTACTGGTATTTTATTTAAGTTAGGTGGGCAAACTACTAAAGTTTTAGATAAAGGTTCTGTGGAACTAGTTGGACCTTTTGGTTTAGAAAAAGTATTAGTCAGTTTAAGTAGAAACATATCTAGTTTAGACACAGGTGTTATTACATCTTATGCTTTGTACATATTGATTGGTTTAATTTCTTATACTTTAATGCCATATGTCTGACTAACTAATAGTAGTTTATTGCTATTAATTATGTTTAGTTTATCTATAACCATTAATCTAAATAAAAATAAAATTAGTAATAACAATATTACTAGCCGCGAAACATTTGTTAGTTTACCTTTACAAAGCAGTTTTATAACATCTGCTTTAAGGCGTATTACTATAGCTGGGTTTATATCTGGGTTTATTTCTTTGGTGTTGGTACTAATATTTAAGTTTTACTATTTTGGTGGGTTTGGTGCTCAAAACCATTTAGACCTTATTCAAGGATTAAAATTAGGCACTTTGTTTCTTGTAGTAAAACAAATTGTAAAAGTATTTATAATTGAATATATTGAAGGATTAGAGTGTAATTGGACTTTAGAACAAATAACATTCTGATTAGATATAAACAATATCCAGGATATAATAGATTTATTAAAGTATTTAGGTTCATCCAATGGAAATGGAGGGGGAGAACCTATGCACATGCACATGTGTTCTAAATCTCCTGAGTTAAAAGTAGGACCTAAAACTGACCCTTTTACATCTTTAAGTATGGAATCTCATAATCCAGAGCGTGAATCTAGTAATCCAGAGCATAAATCTAGTAGTTCAGAGTATGAATCTTAAGAGTCTGATAGTCCTCTTCAAGCTAATGGGTTTCCTAAACCTGATAAAGTAACATTCACTGAACAAGCTCGTCAAGCAGGGGACTTAACTACTCCGGATTTCAAAGTTGAAAACCCACGTTTAGATGAATACATGCGTATTTTTAGTGAAGCCACTTTTATAAGAGATAAATATACTATGTCTTTAAGGAAATTTTGTGTTAAAGCATTTGACGAGCAAATTCCTTTTGCTTCATTGAAGGATGAAATTGGTTATCTTTTTGAGCTAGATGATGAATATAAAAAAGCTAGTAAAGAAGTAAAGTCTAAATATCATAAGTTACATCCTAATATTAAAGATCTGTATCCTTTATCAGCTTCAGATAAATATAATGTTAATACTGTGGTTGGTCTACCTCCTACTCATATAATTAGGAGTATTTTGAGAATGGAGGAGAAAATGAAAGGGATCACCCAATTGGCGGAGAGTAAATATGGAGCAACAGATCGCGCACAACTTTTAGATTTACAAAAGAGGGGGCTTATACAAACTGAGGACCGTACCGCTCTACAAAACTTTGACGCCAACGGTTATAGAAGACAGAAATTTGTAAAACTGTTAGAAAAGGTTAATGCGAACAGAGATAATGATCTAGGTCTGAAGGTAGCTAGTGATGCATTTAAAAAAAAATAAACAAATAATTAAATATAAGTTTTACTTATAGTTATATATAAATATGATTTATAAAACTAAAAGATAATAATACAATAATAACAAGTTGGTGTTAATAAATTAACACTAATATAGAAAAAATTACACAATATACCTGTTTTATCTTATTATTAATTTATTTTAGCTTTTTACTCATTGGATTGTTGTTTTAAAGGTTTAGTTTTTCTATGGGCTTTAACGTAGTTTATTCCCTATTTAGCTAATATATTGTAAGTATTAGCTGCTTTGTTATTTTTATAGTTTAGATACTATCCTTTTATAAATACTAATACAAAAACAACCGTAACTCAGTGTAGCCATTTTTATGTAAAAATGTAAACACTGAATCCCTTTACTATCGTATAAGGAATATAGAGTAGGATGAGCCAGAATTCATATAAAGCTATAAAACAAATACAAGGGGTTATAGTTATAAACGCTCTAATTCATATAAAAACTAAAACCAGCCAGATAGCATTCCTTCTATTAAAGGACTAGATTATGTTTCATTTTCAGTATGTACAATACTGATTACGTAAAATATTCTTAAATAAACCAATAATTTCCTATAGTTACTGTAAATATTCTGGGCAAAAAGGCTCATAACCATTATTCTGGTTACTTATAAATCTTTATAAATTAGTGTAATAATGAATATTACCATTTATATATTGTCATAGATCAAGCATTTGAGTAGTATTACAAGCTACATGCCATTTGGTTTATAGGTCAGGTAAAACTTCACTTGGTTGCTTGCATAACTGCTAAAAAAATCAGAATAAGTACCTAATAAACTCAGATAATTAGAGTCTAAATACAAAGCTAGCCAGTGAACCAAAAATATAAAACCGTTTAACAATCAACTCATTTGGTAATCCTAAAATTCTATTACTTGTGTAGCAGGTAGGATATGAACCAATTTGTCTAATACAGCAATATAATTTAGAATAAGTTGAGGTATAAACGGGTAGGTTATAAGCATTACGGCTAAAGTATGAACATAAATTTGGTCCGCTGGGTTAATGCAATTAAGTCTCAGTATAGCAAAAAATTCGTTGTGTAGTTGTAAAACCATAGCAGTCCTCATACCTAACTTATGATTATTAAGAGAAACTTGATCAGGTAGATCCCTATAAAATTGGACTCTTAAAACATGGCTTTTGTCATTGTGTTAAACAAGTCTAGCATTAAGTATGTTATTGTCCACCATTTTGCGGATTTCTATCCTTATTTCATATATTGCAATACTAGCATTAATCCTTGCATATAGATCAGTAAAGATTGGAAAAGCTCTTATCTTACTAGCATCATAAATAATAATAAAATTTTGCGAAATAGGATTAGCTATAGTGCTAGTACTATAAAAAAAATCAAGTATATTTTTTTAACAAAAACTTACCCCCTAAGGTTTTACTTTTACAATTAGTATAAGTATTAATATAAGGGATCACTTTTAATTTTATTATTAACAAATTGTAAACTTTTATTTAAAGGTTTGCTAGTTACAACTTGTAAGTTTTTATTTAAAAGTTTACTATTAACAATTCCAAACATTATACTACTATCTTATATAAAGTTATAAAAAAGGGTTTTTAATATATTAAATAAACCTTTATCTATAGGCATAGATATTGTACCGAAACTTACCTTTTTAATTAAATATATGGACTTTTTATTGTACTTTCTCATGTCTGTACATAAAATCTGTCCCAGTCAGGCTAGTTACTATATTTATTTTTAATCATATGATTAAATAAAGCAGCCTATCTCATTTTTATAACGAATTCTATAAATTTATAATAGTTACAGATTATTTGTAACTATAAATCACTAAACAGATCAAATTTATTTAATATTACAGGCTGTAACATTGCAGCTATGACTACAAATATTACACCTGGATAAGCATTAATAAATATGTTAAGTTAATTGAGATAATTAAAATAATAAAGATTTTGTATGTATATAAAATGGAAGGTGTTTAAGTAAGAAAATACATCGCAAACATCTTTAATACTGTTTTGCTCTAATTTTTGTGATTTGGACTCCTATATTAGTATTATAGATACTTAAAATGAAACTTTATTACCTGACCCTTTAATAGAAAGTATGCTCTCTGGTTTTACTCTAGGGCTAAAGACTTGTATAATGATTTTTGTTTTTATATGAGCTATAGCTTGTTTTCCTAGAATACGATTTGACCAATTAATGTCACTTTGTTGAACTATATTATTACCTATAGTTATAGCCTTTATAATTTTAGTCCCTTGTATTTTATATAGCTTTTAGATGATACCTAGTAATGTGTATTTATTATAATAAAATTATTTATTATTACAATGATAAGGTTATCTGTGTATTGTTTTAAAGTTATGTAAATAACTTACCATATAGATATATATGGTGTTACTAGCTATTGCTTATTTATCTAAACATAATGTAAGTGATACTGTGGGAAATTCTTATATTAACCTCTTTTTTTTTTTTATGTTACTTACACTTTTATTATTAATACCTATGGTAGGTATATTTATTATATCTGCCGGTGTGTCTTTTATACAAGACTTATCTGATATAAATATTAAACGAATTAAATTTACTGCATTAACTACTTCTATAATAAACTTATTTGTTAGTTTAATAATTTTTATATTATTTGATTCTAGTAGTAACCAATTTCAATTTGTGCAACAATATCATGAAGTAAATTATTTGGATTTTTATTTAGGTATGGATGGTTTATCCATATATTTTGTGTTATTAACAACTATTATAATACCTATTTCATTGTTATCTAATTGAGTATCCATACCTGAAAATATAAGATCATGTGTTATAATAATTCTATTACTAGAAACACTGTTATTAGCTGTTTTTTTAGTGTTAGATATATTATTATATTATATATTTTTTGAAAGTATATTACCTCCCTTATTTATATTAATAGGACTATTTGGTTCAAGCGACAGGGTGAGAGCTAGTTTTTATTTATTTTTATACACATTATTAGGGTCTTTATTTTTATTATTATCTATTGTTACAATATCTTCAACAATGGGAACTACAGATTTTGACGCTTTATATAAAACTAATTTTAAATACTTTAGTCAGTTCTTTTTATTTGTTGGTATATTTATAGCTTTTGCTGTTAAAACACCTACAATTTTATTAAATACCTGACTTTTAAAAGCTCATGTTGAATCACCATTAGGGGGTAGTATAATTTTAGCAGGAATAGTGTTAAAATTAAGTTTATACGGTATACTTAGATTAAATTTACCACTCTTAGCTAAAGTTTCTCTAAATTACATATATATAATTTATTTAATTGGTGTTACAACCATTATATATGCCAGTGTAAGTACCCTAAGAACTACAGATGTTAAAGAGCTTATAGCTTATTCATCTGTTTGTCATGCTGCAGTTTATTTAATGGGTGTATTTAGTAATACAATACTAGGAATAGAAGGTGCTATTACCTTAGGGTTAGCCCATGGGTTTGTTTCCTCTGGTTTATTTACATCAGCAGGTGGTGTTTTATATGATAGAACTTACACAAGACTAATAACATACTATAGAGGAATAGCTCAATTAATGCCTTTATTTTCTGTTATGTTTTTTATTTTATGCTTAGGTAACGCTGGTACACCACTTACATTAAATTTTGTAGGTGAGTTCCTTTCACTGTATGGTATATTCGAAAGATTACCTTTTATTGGTATTTTTGCTAGTTCTAGTATCGTTTTTAGTGCTGGTTATACCATATATATGTATAACAGAATAGCTTTTGCAGGGTCTTACTCTAAATTCTTTAATGTTAACATATTTGATTTAAATAAACGTGAATTTATCATATTATTAACTTTAGTTTTGCCAGCTGTAATATTAGGTATCTATCCTGCTCCTATATTAGATGGTTTGCATTATTCTGTTTCATCTTTGATATACCATGTATCTATTATATAAATCAAAGATGAAAGTCAAAGTCAGTTTTATCATCTAAAAGTATAGAAAATGGTAACTTCTATCATAATACTGGTATAAATAATAAAAAATATTATCCTATTACTTTAGCTTGTCAGAATATGCAAGTAAAAAAAAGAGAATTTCACACATTAAAAAAAAATACCACTAACAATTTAAATTATAAGCTATCTGGTGTCTTATTAGTTGGGGTATTAATGTTTAGCATGGCTATTATATCTTATATTTTTGTTAATTTGTGTAAAATTAATTTTATAGATTTATATTGTAGTGTTAACTTAGATTATATATATATATATTTTTTAAGTTTAGTGCTTACATTTATATTTATAGTTATATATGATTTTTTGTTAAAAAAAATATTATTAATAAAAATTTTTAAAAATAGATTACCTGCAGGGTTTATATCTGGATTATCTAAGAAAGTTAAAATAAGAGACAGATTTTTCTATATATTTAGTCTAAATTTTTTTAAGATTTTTTTATTAACAAGTTTTTTTCTACTACTGCCTTATATATTATATTATATATTATTTTATTCTTTTTTATATACAAATAATTTATTTATATTAGTTATTTACATATTATATATTAGTATATGTATTAATTTAAGCAATTGTTTTATTAATAGTAAAAACTTTTTTTCTATGAATAATATGTGTAACATTGGTTATAGTTTCATTTTATTATTATGGGTAAAATTTACTGTTATATCTATAATTCCTATATTACTACCCTATTTAGTAACTAATAGTAGCTTTATAGCTATTAATAAACACATAGCTTTTATTGAAAAAGCTACCTTAAATTTTTTAAAGAAACTACCTGTTGTGCACAAACTTGTATTTATAAAAATTAATAATAATAGTTTTTTAAATTCATCCCTGGTTAAGTTTAAACATCACAACCATAACACAAGTGTACAATTAAATAGTAGTAATGTTAAATATATTCCTTTTTCTAATCATAGAGTGTTTACTAATATTAACAGTAAACCTTGTTCTGTTATAATATCTGCAATACAATCCGCTAAAGTAACATCATCTTGTCTTATGTTTACTTATAATCATAAATCTAATTTTATAGTTATAAATAGAATATCTGTGGTTAATATACCTAGACTAAATACACAAATATTGCGTGTAGATCTATTAGGCTTTTTACCTAAATCAGGTTACTTTCACATTAATAAACCAGAAATTAATCTTGTTATCAAATCAAAACCATTAGAAATTCCAGTTTATTCTAGCAAGAATGTTTTATTAAAAAATACAAATTCTTATAAACCATTATCAGATTGAGAAAAAGGTATTTTTGAGTATACACTAGATAACAAGCCAAATATATCTTTACCATCTGATTTATCTTATCTATCAGCAAATCCTGATAAGTTTAACCTGGACATGAAAATAAATCAGTATATGGATATGAATAATATTTCTCCTGATTTATTAAACCCAATTGTTTATATGTTTAGTTTTTCTAATCAAGACCAAAACCCGGAAGGTAATGAATATAATAAGGGCAATAATAACAAAGGTAAGGGCAAAGCCACCGACCAGGAGATGGAAGAATGAGATAAACAAGATACTGGTCAAGAGTTGACTGAAATGGACATAGACACAGATGCAGAAACATCTCTAGAAGATAGAATACAAGAACAAGCAGCTAGAAATCTTGCTAGTCAAGCTGAGTTAAATGAACAGGTTAATCTATGAGATTCATACTCATACCGATTTAATACTCTAAACAGACAGGGTGAAACTGAGAGCGAGGTAGTTGAAGATACTGCCATAACTGCAGCTAGATCTAATTTTATTAATGATAGAGATGATGTGCGGAAAGCTATAAATTTCTTTATCATTAATAATGTATCAGCTGATGAAAATGTTACTAATATAACTTCCAGGCCTTCAGCTTTAGATCGTATTATGACACAATACGCAAGTTACTTAGACGAAGATAGTGGTAATCAGTCTAATATTGTTCAAGGTTTAAATCAAGTTAATGATTACTTACGTGAAGAAGAAAAAGCTGTAGTAATTGCAGAACAACAAAAGGTTGATCAAAAAAGACATGAAGCTAGTATTAAAAGTCAACAAGATTATGTGGCTGATAAAAGTAAAGATAAAAAAGCAATAGCTTTTCTTGAACCTATTACTGACAAAGCCGGGTTATCTAGTGGAAAGCCAGCGAGATCAAACTCTGTTTATGATAGATTGGGTTTCTCAACTAAGAATGAATATAATGCTGCAGTTGAAAATAAATATAATGAGTTGTATCAACAACATCTTAATAACAATTTATCTGACCTTACACAAAAAGAAATGCGCTCTATGAAACATAAAGCACGTCTTCATGTTAATCGTACTAGAGAAAGGGAATTAAATCCAACAGAATATAAACAAAAAATCGCTCTTAATACTCAAAATATTACAAATCTAGATCCTAGTTATATTTCAGATAAAAAAAAAATCATGAGAAATAATACATTATCCCCTGAACAAAGAGATATAGAATTACAAGCTCGTAAAAAACTACATCAAGATATATTAAAGGAGAATAAAAACAAAAAGAAAGAATAAAAACAAAAAGAAATAAAAAAAACAAATAAAAAACTTATATATTAAATATAAGTTTACTTATAATTATTTATAAATATGATTTATAAACCTAAAAGATAATAATACAACAATAACAAGTTGATGTTAATAAATTAATATTAATATAGTAAAAATTACACAATTCCCCTGTTATATCTTATTATTCATATATCTTAGCTTTTTATCTTTTTTTTATCCTAGTTTTAAAGCTTTAGCTTTTCTACAGCCTTTAACGTGATTTATTACCTATTTAGCTAATATATTGTTAGTATTAGTTGTCTGCCTGTCTGTCTGGCTTGCTTGCTTGCTTGCTTGCTTGCTTGCTTGCTTGCTTGCTTGCTTGCTTGCTTGCTTGCTTGCTTGCTTCCTTGCTTGCTTGCTTTCTATAGTTTACTAACAAATTAGCCCTCTCGTTATTAGTAACTTATCTCTTTTTTTATTAAAAATTTAAAAGAAATAAACAAGGGATAGGATAAAACTTGTAGTATTAGAGATAATTGTATTGCTAGTTGTATCTAAAGTCTCTTTTGTTTTATATGTGATAAACTAAACTTGTTAAACTAGCTCAATCTCATTTTGAATAATCCATAAACTACTTTAGATATATTTGTCTTGTTTTTTTTAATCTTTACATAACTTAATTTTTGTTTTTATTTATTTATCAATGATCCATATATATCTTTGTTACTTGGGTTAGGAAAAATAAGCCTTTGTTTTTAATCTAACTAACGCCTTATTATGAAGTGATAGCTCTAATTAGTGTTACTTAAAAATCTTACTTTTACACCTTACCTGCTCTACACTTTTTACTAAATATCTGCATAATTTTAATTTGTACAGCTAATTATTTTAATTTATTGATTAAACTTTATAGTTTTAGCTTATACTAGTATATCCTTTTTATTTTATGTGATTTAAAATAAAAATATAAAAATACAATATATAAGGCATCCTATCCTGTCCTCTGGGTATACATTTACAATTAAAATATTATGTCCAAACTTATGTGTATATATTATTATTAAAAATAAGAATATATATAAACACAATTGCCAAAATTAACTCTGTTAACCTCTACCTTTAATCAGATTTTGATGCAGATAGCCTAATCATAAATGATAGCACCAATTATTTTATTACAAAAAAACATGCCACAGTTAGTACCTTTTAACTTTATAAACCAAGTTACTTTTGCTTTCATATTACTTATAATAATGATATATGTGTTTTCAAAGTATACTTTACCTAGATTTGTACGTTTATTTTCAACACGTGTTTTTATAAGCAAATTATAATTGTTTTTATATGCAAATTATAATTATAATTCTCTATGTTATAAATATAGTTTACATATAAGCCTTTGCTAGTTATATTGTAATACTATGAAATATGATCTATATATAGTATAAAAATATACTATGTATTTTTCCAACAAGGTTTTTATTTAAAGAAAAACTGTTTTTATTAAAAAAAAACATAAAAATAAAATAACAAATGTATAGTTACCTTATGTTTTTAGCATATTTTAAATTTATCACTAACTAACATGTTTTAGTATTATACCCCTTAATACTATAGTGTCTTGCTAACCCTAATATCTTAATATCAATATTGATTAAACTAAGGTCCGGCTACTACAATACTAACAAAACCACATCCAAACACAAATCTATATATCAATGTTTACTCATAATTGTATATTATTAACATGCAAATATTATATACACAATTTCTCCTGAGCCTTAGTAAACACTCACCTGATACCAGTTCTTTATGTAACTGGTTTAGCGATTGTTTATTATTTATACAAAGTAATTGGTTAAATTGTACAGTTTTCATAGGTGTGGTGACAGTACCACTAATTTTAATTTTGTGGTCTAATATTAGTGATTTATTAAACCCAATGGAGGATCAAGCTAAACAGAAGCAGGAACTGGATCTTATTAAAAAAATACTTGCTAAGAATGAACCAGAGAGACACCATATTGACATAGCATTTACTTGTAATCTTCAGGATCGACTTAGACCTAAATGGTATTTGCTCGATAATAATGAATTTTCTTGTCAACGGTTAAAACAATTATATCCACAACAGACAGCTGTATTACAAGCACAAATTATACATGGTACTTTAAGACATTATCTTAAAGTGCCCAATAATTCACTACAGGTTGAAGCTAGCAATGCACCACTAACAGGTTTGTGAGTCAAGAAACCAACTATATTTAATGCAGAAACTGCAGGGTTTATTATCACTAGTGGTAATCTGCCCCTTACATATAGTAGAGATGGTACAAAAATTCTTGTGAAACCTTAATTAATTACCTTGCTGTTTTTAAACCTTAAAATATAAATAGTAAACTGGTACACTTTTTCTCTCTATCATTATAATTAGTATACATTTATGATAATCAGTTGTTGTTAAACAAAACAACAAACTATATATAAATGTTTACAATTTTAATTATGTCTAAATGCATAACTTTGTGTTACAAGAGATCTCCAGCCCTCTAGATCAATTTGAGATTCGGCCTTTACTGAGTTTAGATTTACCTATTATAGCTAATTTACATATTTCTTTAACAAATATAGGATTTTATTTAATTATTGCATCCTTAATATCTCTAATTGTAAACCTTTTAGCCACAAATTACGATCGAGTTCTACCTGATGGTTGGTCCACAAGTCTAGAATCTGTGTATTCTACGATACATAGTATAGTAATAAATCAAATAAACGCAAGTAAGGGGCAAATTTATTTTCCTTTTATCTATACATTATTTGTGTTTATACTGATAAATAATTTAATTGGTATGGTTCCATACAGTTTTGCATCTACTTCTCATTTTGTATTAACATTTTCAATTAGTTTTACAGTTGTGCTGGGTGCAACCATCTTGGGATTTAATAATCATGGCCTTAAATTCTTTTCTTTATTTGTGCCTGCAGGGTGTCCTTTACCTTTACTACCTCTACTAGTATTAATAGAATCTATCTCCTACTTAGCAAGAAATATTTCACTGGGGCTTAGGTTGGCAGCAAACATACTATCTGGTCACATGTTACTAAACATATTAGGTGGTTTCGCATATAACATAATGACTTCAGGTTTTTTTTTTTTTTTTCTTGGTTTAATACCATTAGCATTTATTATTGCGTTTTCAGGATTAGAGTTAGGTATAGCTTTTATACAGGCACAGGTATTTGTTGTTTTAACTTCTAGTTATATTAAAGATGCTTTAGGCTTACACTAATATAAGCTGTGTTCTTTTTTTATATAACATAAGATAATATAACACAACATAACATAACATAACATAACTGGTGACATAATTGCAATGATATATTTACCATTAATTATATTTTCTACTTTTTTATATAAAGATAAAGGTTATATATTGCATATACTTGTTATTAATACACAATTTTACAATTATATTTTACAAATTTTATTAAACAAGAGTAAAACAAACTGCTTAAAATAGTGTTTTTCTAGTCCACCTAACTTCAAATTTTAGCTTTTAAATCGTATGTTTCTTTTTGTTTGTTGTTATAACAAGGGTTGTTTTTCTTATTTATAGCTTACAATACTAAGCTTTATGCTTTAATACATAAAATAGCCAAATTTTATTTTGTCATAATTTAAATTATTTATAAAATACATTAATAGTAGTAGTACTACTACTATTACTATTACTATTACTATTACTGTTACTATTATATTATTAATAAATATTACTTCTGTAACTAAGAGATTTTTTTGGTATTATACTTATGATTTATGTGGTACATATTGTGTGATCCCGTTTTAAAATAAACGGAGTAGGAAAGTCCAGAGCTTATTAGGTTTATGCATAGTTTTATAGCTAAATGTTTATAATATTTTATTATGCAAAGGTGAAAACCTTGGTTTCTTAACAGAAAATATAAATTATACTTGTTATATAAGTAGAAAGAGACAATGGTGCTTTTTTCTTAGTATAGTATAACGGCGAACTAACAACCCTATTCTTAGCCTTTTTTTGGTTTCATACTCAATAACAGGAACTGGCTTACTTGTACCCTTAAACAGTTATATTTAATAACTTTTGTATTTAATAACTTTTGTATTTTTATATTATACATCTTTTTTTAAGCTAATATATAGTATTATTTTATACTAATATAATAATTAAGAATATTTATCTTTTTTTATTTATAAAATACATTAATAGTAGTATACTACTTACTATATTTTTCATAGAGACGTACTTATCAAAATGAAAAAGTGGTTTAGGCATAATCGTTTTTAGGTTACAAAGTGGTTTAAACTTACAATAATATAAAAATTATATATAACATATCAATTATACAATTAATAGGTATTTACATTTACAATACAATTAAAAATATAATAATGGGTTGATTACAAACAAAAAAAAAATTATAATTTGAGTTTGATGATGGCTCTGAATGAACGCTGTCCAAATGCTTGACACATGCTAATCGAACGGCTAGTTTTATGATATTTAACTAGTAGTGGTGTACAGGTGAGTAAAGGATACTATAACCACCTTAGAGTAAGGGAGAAAGATCCCTTATACTAATAAAGAAACTTGCACCTTAAGAGGTGGTTTCGCTTTAAGAAGTTTGTATCTCGGGTAGTAGTAGTAAAGGTGAATGCTTAACTAGCTTAATACGCGTAGTCGAAACTGAAAGGTTGATCGATCACAATGGGCCTGAACAAAGCCCATGATGATAATTACAGCAGTGGGGGATATTGGTCAATGGCCTAACGGCTGAACCAGCAACTTGGATGAATGTATGGCAATAGCTGGTTGCATTAACAAAAAGTTAGTGTAAGATCGACTCTGTCGAATAAAATTCTAGATAGAATTATGATAATGACATTATCTATCTATGTGTCTTGACCAAATTACGTGCCAGCAGTCGCGGTAATACGTAAAAGACTAGTGTTATTCATCTTTAATAGGTTTAAAGGGTACTTAGACGGTAAATAAAGCCCGAATAGGGAACTAATATACTAGAGTTTGATGTAAGGAAGCATGAAAGTACTGTTGGTGTAGAGATAAAATTCTATCATACCAAATATGGCACAGGTTTAGGCGAAAGCATCTTCTTATGTAATAACTGACGTTGAAGGACGAAGGCTTTGTGTCTCGAACAGGATTAGATACCCCAGTAGTCTAAGCAGACAATGATGAATGTCATAGATTAGATTTAATTAAATTTATTCTATAAATGAAAGTGTAAGCATTCCACCTCAAGAGTAATTTGGCAACATTGGAACTGAAATCATTAGACCGTTTCTGAAACCAGTAGTGAAGTATGTTGTTTAATTAGAAGATACGCAAAAAACCTTACCACAATTTGAATTAGTAATATGTTTTCACAAGCGTTGCACGGCTGTCTACAGTTAATGTCGTGAGATTTTGGTTAGTTCCATTAAATTAACGCAAACCCTTACTTTATTTTTAATATAAAGTAGTTCACCGCCATATTGGATATGATAATAGGGAACAAGACAAGTCATCATGGCCTTAATATTGTGGGCTATAGACGTGCCACATATGCCTTACAAAGGGATGCGAAATTGCGAAATTGAGCTAATCCTCCAAAAATGGAAATATATATCATGGATTGTAGTCTGTAATTCGACTGCATGAAAAAGGAATTACTAGTAATCGTGAATAAGTACGTCACGGTGGATTTTATCTCAGTTAGGTACTAACAACTCGTCAAGCACTGAAAGGAGTATGTGCAATAAGTTTGGTTGGTGTTTTCTTATAATCTAGGTAAATGGATCTAGAAATGTAAACAAGTAATCTTCGTATGCGCGACTTTGATTATTGTTAAGTCGAAATATGGTTCGTGTAGTGGAAATTGCACGGGATTCATTACAATGAACAATACCCCCCCCCCCCCTTCAGATACTGATGTAAAAACAAACAGTAAATTTTTATTAAAATTAAAAAAATTTAATATTAATATAAAAATATTAAAAAGTATTAAAAAGGTAGGTGTATTATCGTACCAAAAATAATACATTTCTCCTCGTAGGTGTATGTTTATACCTATACATAATTCTACAATACGCTTTCCAAGAAGGTTCCGTTTGTTGGTATGACGGGTTGAAAATTTAACTCAATAGCAAATACTGTAGAACTAAATACTCAATGTTAAAAATAAAAATATCTTTATGCCAAGAGTTCGATTCTCTTCCTTCTTCCCTTACTTAAAAGTTAAATAATCATATGAGTAGGTACCTGTCACACACAGTTAGTAGTAAGGTTAACTATACAAAATAACTCAGGTCACCTTAAGCTTAACACTCTACTTTTGGATAGAGCTGTAAGTACTTTATTATCTCTTATACATATATAAGGTGGTATGGTTTTATTACCAAAATAAAAAAAAATTATTACTTTATTTTAGCCAAAAAGTTTATAATATGATTAATATCTGTTATACACACAAACCTTTTACAACTACTTTTTATTTCAAAACTGTGTATTTATAGTTAATGTTTGGGATTTGCCTATATTAGTAACAACAGTAAGACCAATACTAACACTTAACACTAATAAGATTGTATTTATATAAATATATAAACTTATATATAATATATATATTTACAAAATATTATTTTTATTTTTATGTTTGTTAGGGTAATTATGGCATATGTTCAAAAACAAATCTTAAAAATGGTAATACACATAACATATAGGGTATTATATATATTTATCCAAGAGATTTGTTAAATATTTTAATGATAATACATTTATTAAAAAAAATAAACTATAGCTAATATAAGTATGTCTATTAAAATACCTAAACTAGTAATTGACATTTAAGGTAAGCAAACTGTAATATATAAATATAAAAAACAAGCTGTATAGGTAAAAACATAGTTCTTAGGTATTATACAGTTGAAGGTTTTTATAAACCTAAAAAACTATTGTTAAATAAATACTTTACAATTGAAATTGTTCATTAAAGGTATATACTTTATAACAGTTAGGTAAAATTTATAGCTATTAGTAATACATTTAGTTTAAGTCTACTTTAAAGGAGACTCCCATTATAGGTAAGATGGGTTGAGCTGTAAACTCAATAGTTATAAACTTTTAAGAGTTCGAATCTCTTGTCTCCTAGTCTCCTGCAGATTGTACTGGCTTTGGATAGGATAGCTAGCCTGGCTGACAGGCTGGCTGAGTGTTATATGCACCTGTCGATTTTTAATCTTATAGTTACTGAATGATTAGCATAGCATCCCTGTTATTTATTTCGCCAAGTACTACCCTTACACTAGTATAGTCATAACTACTTAAAATATGTTTTATTGTAAAAACTAATTAGTTTTTACAATTATATACTACTTTTTATTAATCTGCTATATTCCCTGTTAAATTTTATAATTAAAATTATTCATATCATATATTTTTTTTTTTATAGATAACACATAAAATTAAAAAATATAATTTACCTAATATTACTACTTATATATAAGTTAAGCTTTAAACTACTACAATATAATTATGTAATTAAAATAATATATATATACATACACATACATATACATATACACATAAATATACTAACATTTAATTTTACTAACTTTTTTATAATGGTTTATAACCATGTATATTGTTAATATATGTTTACCTTTAAATTTACTGGTTTATTTTTATAACTTAATTATTAATATCAAATTATGGTTTATCTGACTGTGTTTTAATAGGCTGCTGATATTTATTAGTATTAGTATTAGTATAGTAGGTAATATATACAAGTCTTAGTTTTTGCATCTGTACCTGTTTTATTTTTATACATTTTAGCCTTTATAGCTCAATGGTAGAGCGTAATACTGTTAATATTTGTATAAGTGTTCGATTCACTTTAAGGGCTATCCTCTGTCTTAAATATTTATAATATAGGGATAAGTATGGTGTAATAATATATTTAAATATAGTTGTTTATTTTGTTTAATTTAAAGTAAACAGAAAATATTTAGGTATTAATATATATTAGGGAATATATATATTAAACGTGTTGGCTAAATGGTAAAGCATTGTGCTACGAACACAAGGATCGCGAGTTCGAGTCTTGCACATGTTTATATTTATCTCTATGTTTACATTATGTTTGTTAAATTGTTTTATATTAGTTATATAGGACTAGCCAGAGAAAAAAAAAATTTTTTTTTTACAATAACTACTGTAACCACTATAGCACATAACATAACATAAATGAATATTTTTTATGCTATACATATTTTTGATTATATCTAAAAGGCTTATTTTTAGTTTTAGCTCGGTATAAAACTAAAGCTTTTTACATTTACTATTATATTATATTATACAAATAATAGTTAATATTAATATTTATTATCTATAATAAAACATTAAAATCAGTAAGATAGTAATTTTTTATTTAATTGAATGAATACTTTATATGTAGTATGTGAAACTTTTACTAATGGATACAGAGGTGAGATTTTAGATTTTATTTCTTTGGTTTCCATAATATCTGGAATATCTGTAATAATAAGCAAAAACCCTATAGTATCTGTTTTATTTTTAATTGGTTTATTTTTTGCTATAGCAACATATCTTCTAACCATTGGTATAAGTTTTATTGGTCTATCCTATCTATTAGTTTATGTTGGGGCTGTTTCAATATTATTTCTTTTTATTTTAATGTTAATTAATGTTAGAGTATCTGAACTATTAAGTGATAGTAGCAACAGTATACCCTTAGCAATAATAACAGGTTTATCTTTTAATTACCCTGTCTATCAAATATTACCATACAGTTTAACAGCTTTAAATAGCTATACTATTAATTTAGCTAATTGATCATGGTTTGATATTGTTAGTAATTATGTAAAAAAATTTTTTAATTTTTCTAATGATAGTGATGAAATAGCATTTGTAACTGGTAATGTTTGAGATGGAAGTCTGGCAGAAACCACACACATAACTAGTATAGGTAATATTATGTATACTAGTTACTCAATATGACTTATTATAACATCTATTATATTACTATTGGCTATGGTTGGGGCTATAGTTATAACAATAAAACAAAAAGATTAAAATATAGCTTAATTGCTAAAAATTTTTAATGTAACAATCTCTTTTTTCCCCTTATATATATCCTTACCTCTCAATATTTAGTTTTTTAATTATTCCTCTGTTATCTTTATTTCCTTTATCTATAAAAATATTAATTTACAATCAATATATTGTTTCGATATATCTTATTTAGATTTTGTCTTAACAAGCAGATAGTTATAAATATTGTTATAACTATAAAAAACCAGAGACTTTAGTTTAATTGGTAAAATATGTGACTTTTAATCAACATTATGTGGGTTCAAATCCCGTAGGTCTTAAATATTGTTATAACTCTAAAAAGCCAGAGACTTTAGTTTAATTGGTAAAATATGTGACTTTTGATCAACATTATGTGGGTTCAAATCCCGTAGGTCTTAATAATATTCTCTTCTTTTTTTTTATACATAAGTTTATATACCTACTATTGTCTTATAAATCTTGTTTCTAACTGTTTAACAAATATCCAACTAGAAGTCATCACTATAAAAATATTCCTCATATCAAGTGTTAAATTAGTACCTTACACAATAAAGGTTTAACATATACCCTATTACAACATATTTATTTAATTTATTTAATATATATCTCATCTACAACGAGTTTGTTTAACTTTAACATCCCCTTCTAAAAATAATTTGCTTAACATAGTGGGTAAAATATTTAAAAGCTTTTTTATTAATAGCCCTAAGGGATTAGCTCAAGGGTAGAGCAACCGTCTTACACGCGGGGTGTTAGGTGTTCAAATCACCTATTCCTTAATTTTGATATTAAATATATTACTTATAAAGTAATATTATTTTACATAAAAAATGTTTTAATAGTATATACGAAAAAAAAAATAACAATAAATCATAATTAATGACAAACTTAACAAGAAGTAGTTTTCAACCTCATCCTTTTCACTTGGTATCTCCATCACCTTGACCAATACTTACTTGTGTTTCTCTTTTAGCACTTACAACTGCTGGAGTTTTAGCAATGCATGGTTTTACTAATGCACGGGACTTTTTACCACTGGCATTTATATCCTTAATTTGCTCAATGTCCTTTTGATTTAGAGATGTAATTTCAGAAGCTACATATTTGGGTAATCATACTTTAGCTGTGCAAAGAGGTTTAAACATGGGAGTTGCTTTATTTATAGTAAGTGAAGCTTTATTTTTTTTAGCCATATTTTGAACTTTTTTCCATAGTGCGCTGTCTCCTACAATTGATTTAGGAGCTCAGTGACCTCCTACGGGTATAGAAGCAGTTAACCCTTTTGAGTTACCTATACTTAACACAGTATTATTGTTATCATCTGGTGTTACAGTTACTTATGCTCATCACTCTTTAATACAAGGTAATAGAAGTGGAGGTTTGCTTGGTTTAGTTTTGACAGTTGGATTAGCAACTGTCTTTACTGCATTACAAGGTGTAGAGTATTCAGTGTCTACCTTCACTATTTCAGATGGGACATACGGATCTTGTTTTTATTTTGGAACTGGTTTTCATGGCTTACATGTGATTATAGGTACAGCATTTATTGCTGTGGGTTTGTGACGTTTACTTGCTTACCATCTGACTGAAAACCATCATCTGGGTTTGGAGTCAGGTATACTATATTGACATTTTGTTGATCTTGTATGACTATTTCTTTTTGTATCTATATATTACTGAGGATCTTAATTTTAAGCAAGTATCATTATATAGAATTTGTTAGATCCCAATCTCAAAATGATATAGGACTTGTTAGAATCAGCCCCGAAGAAGGGGCTGATTTACATGAAAGGATTCAACGGGACATAGATACATTGAAACAAGATTTATGATGGGCTGAAAGAGATGGTTCGCAAGATTGGATAGATGGGATAGAAAGTGTAAAGGATAGGCTTATTCAAGACTTATTTGATTTAGAAAGAGAACTAGAAGAACAAGAACATGAACAAGAGCAACAACAAGAACAAGAGCAACAACAAGAACATGAACAAGAGCAACAACAAGAACAAGAGCAACAACAAGAACAAGAGCAACAACATGAACAAGAGCAACAACAAGAACAAGAGCAACAACAAGAGCAACAAGAACAAGAGCAACAAGAAGCTGGAGTACGGCTACAGGTACGATCAGCACAATTAGGCGAGTCAAATATAAACCAATCTCCTTGAAATCGCTTACCTAAATTTCCTTGACTTATCTTAATCTTTCTAATTATAACAATTGGTTTAATATTACCAGATAATATATTTCTTATATTACCAGTATTATCTCCAAGTAATATATCCCTTGCCTTTACAACATTATCTCTAGATAATCTACCCCTTGCCTTTCAAACGTTATCTTGATATAATTTATCTTTGCTTTCCCTATTTATGTAATATATTAAGTATTTAAGAGACTGTTGTTTAATAACAAAATAGGTGATTTTTAATAATAACTATGTTGGTCAAAGTCAAAGTCAAAGTGTTAGTGTTAGTGAAAGTAAAAGTCCACCTGGTCTAAAAAAAAACGGCTATAGGTTAATGGTAGACCAGTCGTCTTCCATACGGAAAGTGCCGGTTCGAGTTCGGCTGGCCGTATTATATTACATCCAGGGTTAGTCGCTTAATTGGTAAAGTGTTTTCTTGTCGAGAAAAATGTTATCGGTTCGAGCCCGATCTAGCTCGCTTTTTTATTATATATAAGTATTTTGCAGATATTAATATGTAAATAAGGAAAAATTGCTATTGGTAAAGCGAGATATTTGCTAAATATTGTGTAATTAACACCTGGATGTTCGAATCATCTTTTTTCCGATAATAATTTATATAAAATAACCCTATCTTGCACAAGCTTAGCTAATTAACAGAAAAAATAAATAAAAGTCTAATTTAACAGGAAAGTTTAAACTATAAACTGGGTCTTTTTAGTTATAATATGGGCACTCTTTTTACAATACATATGCTAGATAATATTTACTACATATGGTTAAGAGCATAATTTAATTGGCAAAATAGGAGGCTTCAAACTTCAAATACTCAGTTCAAATCTGAGTGCTCTTGGCAATATTGAGATGTTATTAGTTTTTTTTATTAAAGTTTGTCTTATGAGGGTGTTATTATAGTTATAGGTGTTATTATAGTTATAGGTGTTATAGATGGTGACAGGTTAAGTTATCTAGACTTCGGCTACAACAATAGCTATAAATATATAAAATAATTAAGTTTATGGTTTATACCTTAAAATGTCCCCTATAGCTGTAAGCTTAGGTAAACTAAAAAATGTTCACAATGTAATTGTATATTTTATCTGTTATTTATATATATATAAAAATAATAGCTAAGTTTGTATATTGTATGATTTTTTTTCTACAAAAAAAAAGGTTCCTTAACTTAATTGGTAAAGTATACTTTTGATAAGAGTAGGTTTAGTGTTCAAGTCACTAAGGAATCAACTAGTATAAAAAACAAATTACATTTTTATATAAAGAAGAGAATTGACTGAGTGGATTATGGTGATAAGCTTGAAACTTATTTGGTCCGACGACCACATCCGTTCGAATCGGATATTCTCTGTAAATGATAACTTACTAGATTATACATCTAAAATTTGTCCAAATACACGGGTTAGAGCCAGGTTGGTTAGGCGTCTCATTTGGGTTGAGGATCTGTTATGTTCGAATCATAATGACCCGATTAATAAAATTTACTTTATTTTATGTATAAAATACATTAATAAAATTTACTTTATTTTATGTATAAAATACATTAATAAAATTTACTTTTTTTTTATGTATAAAATACATTAATAATAGTGTAAATGATATGGATAGTATTATTTTGTCATAAAAGAAATTTTATGACAGCAAGTATAAAAAGAAACTATTATGGACTCATAGCTATATATCAAAGAGAGTGCCACCCTTATAAAGGTGGCTGTTAATATCATTGGGCCGTTTATATGTTAGCTCATATGCTCTAATTAGAAATAAATTAATTTTTTCAGTTTTAACTGAAAAAGCAATAAACGAAGTGAATTGAAATATCTTATTAACTTTAGGAAAAGAAATCAAACGAGATTCTACTAGTAGTGAGAATGAAATAAGAAAAGCCTATTAAGTAAAATGGAGTACATACCTGTTTGAATCTAAAGGGGAACCTTCCTCTAAGGCTAAATATGATATATAAGCGATAGTGTACAGTACCGTGAGGGAAAGGAAGAAGTAGTAGTTTTATAAGCAGCTCGACCAAAGTTTAAATAAACAATAAGAGCGTACCTTTTGCATAATGGGTCAGCAAGTTAATATTAGATGCGAGCAGTAATGCTAAGATAAACCAATTATGACATAATGATATAGTATCTAAAATTAGACCCGAAGCCTGGTGATCTTACCACTATCAGGGTTATAAAAGCCCGTACGGGTTATCGTTGTAAAGATATCCGATGAATTGTGGTAAGTTAGTGAAAGACAAAACTGACCAGGATAGCTGGTTTTCCGCGAAACCTATATTTGTAGGTAATTTAAATAACATCATAGCAGGTACAGAATTGTGATCTCATACAACTTGCATATTTTTATATGTTATTTGTAGACATTGGGAAGTCGTGAAGGCTTTATCAGTGAGTATTTGTTCTCGGAAGGGTTATGATGAATATTGAATAATCAGACATAGTACGCTAAGGTTGTATGTCTAAAGGGAAACAGCCCAGAACAAGAGTTAATAAGGTTCCTAAATTTTTGTTAAGTGAAATGAAGGTAGTTTTTTTCCAATATGCCCAGGAAATAGGCTTAGAAGCAGCCATTTTTTGAAGACCTCGTAGCAGAGCACTGGTTTAATTATAAAAAAAATAAACTATATCATTAGTTTATTTGGACAAAAGCACTGAAGGTTTAACGGATCTAAACAAGATACCGAGACCTTGTCCATATTTATTTATATATCTAAGTTATATATTGTATTTATGGGGTAGCGGAACATTGGGCATACCTAAGATTTTTTCTTTTTAAGATACAAATATATTATATTAAATATTACAAGTATATATTACTTATTTCAGATTCATGGTAAAACAAAACAAAACAAACAGAAAGATACCAAGAATAATGAAATTATAGGTAACCCAAGTGAGAATGCTGACATGAGTAACGATAAAGGGTGTAATGCCCTCGCCTAAAGCTTATGGTATTTAATAAAGTAACGGCCTCTAAGTTTATGATATGGTCTGGTTTACTATAGTTGTTAGATACTAATTCTGTTTATTGATATATAGTGTACTACCTACAGCCTAAAGGACTAAACGATGAGCAAACCTTGAGTTTATTGACAAATAACATTTGTGCACAGTTAGTAATAGCAAGTGCTATAGTGATAAGTGTTCTGGAAAACTCTAAACTTGTATGAATATTTAATAAACATTCATACTAACACAACCGTACCTAAATACTAACACAAGTAAGCAAGTAGAGAATACGAAGGCGTTCGAGTGAACAATCATTAAGGAACTCGGCAAATTAACTCTCGTAACTTCGGGATAAGGTGGGCCATTCCTCCTGATTAATATCAGGCTAGGAACAGGAGGCACAGAATGGTGTTGTACGACTGTTTAATTAAAACAAAGCACGTTGCAAAGACTAAAATCGAAGTACTGCGTGTGATCTCTGCCCAATGGCGGCTGGTTATCCGATTTGCTTAGCTGACTAATATAAGCTAGGCTTTGAATGAACCCCCGTTCAATGGCGGCCTTAACGTGAGGGTCCTAAGGTAGCGGAACACCCTGGCCGTTAAATGCGGTCTTGCATGAATGATGTAACGATACAACAGCTGTCTCTATGATTGGCTCGGTGAAATTGGAATAACTGTGAAGATACAGTTTACCTCTAGTTAGACGAGAAGACCCTATGCAGCTTTACTGTTGCTAGTTATTGGGTATGATATTATGAGTCGTAGTGCATAAGGTAGTTGGTGAGATATAATTGAAACACCTTTACTTCATTTATCATATTGTATTACCTTTAAAAGTGGAACAATTGCTAGGTGGCAGTTTATGCGGGGCACAGATCCCACAAAAAGTATCTGGGAGTATCCAAAATTCGTAAAATTGCATTTTGCAATTAAATATGTATAGGCTTTGCCTTGTACATGTTTTTTATTTTTAGTTTGTTATTAGTTGTATCACATATATGTAATATTAAATATACAATTACTAATGTAAAAATTTTACAACTAATTCAGTTATTAATCTATTTAAGTTAGAAATATTTTTTTATATAAGTAAGATTTTAACTATCACCAATTATAGATGTAATTAAAGCATTATTTAGGTATTATATCAGTTTTTATAAAATGATCCAGACACTATTACAATACAAAGCTAGCCAAACACGCAATATATTTTTAAGACCCAGACACTATTACAATACAAAGCTAGCCAAACACGCAATATATTTTTAAGACCCAGACCCAATTACAACACAAAGCCAACCAAACACGGTACGGAATATATATTGAAGACCCTGACAATATTGTTAATAATAACAAGAAAACAGAACAGAATTGTAAAAAACAAAATATAATATATTAGTAATGCTTTTTGTTGTTCACTAACTTATTTAATTTACCTCCGGAATTAACCTGGTCATTTTTATTAGATAGTTAGTATAATGATAATTATTTACTTATAAAGTTTAATGGCTTAATCTTGCTTTACTGTTTGACTCACATGTCTTTCAGTCGCGTAAGCGGGGCATATGATCACAAGATGCAGAAAGGAAAGGTCTTGGATTATTGAAAAAGCTACGCTAGGGATTAAAAGTTAGTCCTCCAATGTTTATAAAAACTATTGGCAAATATCTGGGTTAATTTCAAGAAATACTTATTATATACTAAAATAAGTGTATTTGAAGCGAAACTTGCTTAAGCATTCTTGTAGTACCCTGTTTTAAAAATTAAAAGCTAGTATTACAAGTTAAGTAAGAACGTTCAACGACTAGAAGGTGAGTATTGCTAACAATAACCTTCTACTAAACCCAGCATCTTTTATATAAAACTATTTAAACAATTTTGGCCTTATCTTAATTTAACAGGTTTTTATTTTCGGTTTTTATAAATAAAACGAAAATATAGATAAACAACATGGGCTTAAGATATGTCTGTATAATGGTTAATATTGTTAATTACAATATTAGTGAAACAGACTCAACTAATATATTAAAAGTTGAGCTCAGGACATGCAATATAATCTAATAAAATTTAGAGAATCCTTTGTATTAATAAGCAATATGTTAAACATTTTTAATCTAAAACTAAAAAACTCTAACTATGATAAAGCAAATAACAAAGGTTATGAGGCAGGTCAAACTAGACACTATCCACCTGCAAACCAAGAGTGATTTAACAGTATATATGCTTATAATAAAAGTACAACTAAATTACTACCTATAGCTGATAAGGTTATACTTAAACTAATCAAAAGTTATTTTAACTTATACAGCCGTAAACTAGAAAAAAACATAAAGTTTCGCCATTTACGACGTATGAGAGTTAGAAGGTTATCAACTAATAGAATATTGGTGAGTAGGGCCGAACTGAAACACACAAACGATAAAGTAGTTATCACATTATATGTATACAATAGACAAAAAAAATATTATCTAAACAAGATAAACAGAATAGCTAAATTTAATTTATTAGAAAATATAGAATTAAAATATTTAATTACTGTTGTAAAAAATAAAACTCAGAATTTACTTAATAGAAAAAAAGTCAACTTGTCACAAATTAGAAAAGAAAAAAAATTTACACAAGCTGTGGTTGATTTAAGAAAAAAAAAAAATAATATAACGGAGCAAAGTTTAACAATCGTTTCAAAAGTTATAAAACATAAAAATATATTATTTAAAACTCTTAATTGAGATAATTACCAATTTAAAAGTTATGAAAACCAGTACTTAAAGAATTTTTTTCTTAAAACTCTAGAAAAGGAAATGCGAACTATTTATCTTAAACAGATAATATCTATTAACAAATTTAAGTTTGAAAATTTTTATATTTTACCTTTAACTAGCCTAATTAATAAGGTTTACAACAAAAAAGTAGAATTTAATCTGGTAAGCTTAAAATATTTTCATCTTAATAGTGATATTTTTACAGAAACTATAGTTACAAAGCTAAAAAATAGAAATAATAGATTATTAAGAGTATTAAAAGCTTCTTTATTAAAGTTTAAGTTACCAAATATAAATAAATTAGAAATATTTAATGACATTTACAATCGAAAAAGAAAGATGCAAAATTTAAAAGTTAATGATTTAGTACCTGATCCTTTAATATTTAAATCCAAAATACATGATAAAGATACTATTGAGCAAATGTTGCTAAAATTATATCCAGAAGATTTTAGATTAAAACAACAAAAAAGTCTTGAACATGTTACAAACACCATTTTAACTTCTATTAAGCACAAGTTTATAAATGGTATAAGATTAGAAGCGGCTGGTAGATTATCTAGACGTAATACAGCCGCAAGATCCGTTTTTAAACTTAGGTATAATGGTAATATCCAAAACATGGATTCCTCTTTTAAAGGACTTTCTACTGTTTTATTAAAAGGTCATGCTAAATCTAACTTACAATATACATTTTTAAAATCTAAAATTCGTATTGGATCTTTTGGTTTAAAGGGTTGAGTAAGTAGTTATTAGAAATTTTCTTTAATTGTTATATATATATTAATAACATTAACAATAATAAAAAATTAGTAATTATATTATTTATCTTTTAGGGTAAAACCAGTAAATATATGTATTATATAGATCTTATATTTATTATATAGGTAAAAATAAAATAAAAAACATATAACAAGTATCGTGTTGCACAATATATACAAATAAATAGTATAGTAAATAAAGATGAAGAAATAGTCTGAACCATCTTGTGAAAGATGGAAATAAAGGATAAAAAGCCTTTATGATAACAAATTTTGAACAGGCCAATTGCGCCAGAGAGTTCAAATTGAGTGCGCAGTCTGGCACCTCGATGTCGACTTAGCTTATCCCCATGAATGTAGGAATCATGTAGGGTCC
>JAABUO010001453.1_pt1 | contig 30957 bp, 24 predicted proteins | sample 5559291 | NCBI WGS metagenome assembly JAABUO01 (sample SAMN10711878, study PRJNA513372) | rock metagenome | isolation source: Antarctica rocks | place: Antarctica: Victoria Land, Finger Mt sud | reverse complement strand
AAATAGAAGCTTTTGTACCAACCTTCTTCTGTATTCTTAATATTCAGTTATAGCTACCTCTAAAGATCAAGCACTATCAACCCTGACCTCCATTGGTTGTATCATCTAGGCACGGTCCTGACAATGTCTTGATTTAAGATTTTAAGATTTAGATCATCATAATTTCAACACTAATTAAGTCATGTAATCATCAACTTTTTTCTTCTTTTATCTTCAAACAACAACAACATACTGCAATCATGATCGCAACAGCGCAGTAAGTTATGTATCAGTCTCACGAGTTTATAGAAGATTGCAAAACTGATTGCAATACAAAAACAATGAGCTTAATTCTAACAACAAAATGTTACTCAACATCTTTGATTCTGCAACTGACGAGATTTTGAAATTGATTTTGAATTCAAATGAATTCTTCAACTTGCACGAATTTATGTATATATTTCATTTCTTATTACTTTTGAATTGATTGTAAAACTGATTGCAAAGTAGAAATAATATTGCAGCGAATTCTAAATTTAAGCTTACAAGATCAAATTTCAATCACGAGTCAAACAATAGATTGTGATTGTCAAGCAGCTCAGAATCATCATTGTCAAGCTCATTATCATCATTCTCATCATCATTATTCTCATCATCATTCAGTAAAAAATCTCATAACAAGCAATTTGTCAAAAAGATGTCTTGAAAACAGTCAATAATGAAGTTGAGAACTGATGACAGAAAGATGAAGCTCATCAGAGTAAGTTTTGAGTCTTACTAGATTGCAAAAATGATTGCAAAAGTGATTTCAAACACGCTGATCATATGTTAGAATGTTCGATTCATTGAGTCAGCTTGTGTTATCAATGTCATCATAAAAAGTGATCTTATCAAGCTCAAGAAAATGCGAAAATATTGCAAAGAAACTGTGATACTTCATGAAATTCGTCGATATCAAAGAACAATCAACTTACTTATTTCAAAGCTGTTGTTTCAGCATGTGATTCACGAAGTGTGTCATGAATTGATTGAAGTTAATCTTCGCTTTCAATCAAAAGCTATAGAGACATTGCAAAAGATGACAGAAGTGTGACTTGTTGCGATGTATGAAGATTAGTTTCACGATCAATTTTGCAATCAATTTTGCAATCAATTTTGCAATTCAAATACTGATTACTTAACAGACATCAATCTTTGCACAATTCATGCAAAGCGTGTAATCATTCAAGCGAAGAATATGAGATTGATTTTTCATCTCACAAGCGAAAAGTTTACATTTGAAGCTTGTTCAAATTACATGACGAAGTAGATAGTCATGTTACTATGCAATCAGAATGCAACGCTGTCGCAAAACAAATAAATAGTAAATACAGTTTTTGCACTGTCACACTGTTAGTGATACTATTGCTTTCGCGCATAATTCAAGTTAATTCTTATCGCTTTTGTCAAGAACTTTAGTTTTTTTTCTCTTGAATGTAAAGTCAATTGATTAACTACTTGTATGCATAAGATTTCAGCGCAAACGAGATTTTTGCACACGCTAACTAAAACTATCTATATTGATGTCATTTTAGCACGTCAAAGTTGATACTATTTGTTGCTAATCTTTCTAGATTAAAGTGCGCGAAAATTCAGTTTGCGCAAAAATCTCGTGCATACAAGTAATTATTCTATTTTTAGAAATCGAGTTCAAATTCAGTTTGCATGAAAATTCTGTGCATATGAGTAAGTATACTATTTTTAGAAATCGAGTTCAAGCAACTCAACTTGATTTCGAGTTGAGCTTGAGTTGAAGAAAGTCAACTCAATCTCAACTCGAACTCAAAATTGAGTTAAGTTGACTTCTCTCAACTCAACTCAACTCTAACTTGATGACAGATTTAACTGTACAGAGTTTAAGAAATTTATAAAGATCAACAAAGAAGTTATATGCAATGATGAAAAGACAGCGAAAGAGAGACGAGATTGAACGAAATGAATAGATAAAGAAGATGAAAAAGATAAAGATTGTAATAAAGATGATGAAAGAGAACGCATCGATAGTGCAGAAATGATGTGAGTTTGTTTTGATTGATGCATGAGATTGAGAACAACATTAGAATCAATATTCTGTAATGATCATCATCATCATTTCTTTGTCTGTGTATCATTAGTCAATAACAGTTCAAGTCTGCACAGAATGTACACAACAAGATAAACGAAGAGTTAATACACATACAGAATTAAATTCAACAAATTGATCAAGCGAATAATTATGAGCACAACGTGTACAAATGCGTTGAGACATGAAAAAGAATCGTAAAAAGAGATAAAGATTGATATATACGCGTACAATGAAGATAATGACAGATGCAGATATGTATGAATAAACAGATAAACAAATAAGAAAATTTCAATCGTCGATCAGATGATTTTCAATCATCTGATGTACATACAACGACTTTAATGAATCATAAAAATTAGAATAATAGTTGAGGCGAAAGAAAAAGAAATGATGACAGTTTAAACGGGAAAAAACGACTTGCACGAGTCAACGCAGCGAAAAAACATAGTGCAAGATCGAAAAGGTTTTGATGTTGAATCACGTGATGAAACTCTTGACAATCAACGATCAGAATACACTCTTGCTTCAGTACTATATAGATGTTTACCTTCACGATAACGAACCTTAGTCTCATTGAGTAGCAACAAAAGCGATATCGCGAATCTCGACTTTCATCAAAATTAAATCAAATTTAATACATATCTCAGGCAGGTTTGTTGTGATATCAGATAATCAGATAGTCTATCAGTATACTCTTATCTTTCACAAACATTCTTTCTGCAATTCTGATGTATATATGATTTGCTTTGTAGATTCAGAAGTTCAATTGGCGAGCGGTTTTGCCGTATCGATTTTCGATTATTAGCGTATGCAGATTCTTGGCATTAGCGCCCCTCATCAAATTTACTACTGAACCTCGACATTCTGATTACCTCGAGGTTAAATTCAGTTGAAAACCACAGGTCAAAAACGAAGCTATTCAGAGTTCTTCGATTATAGATTTATTAGTTATGCCTGGTGCACTCGCTTTGACCCTGCGCTCGAAGATACTACGCCTTCTGCTACTTCACTGAAGTTCCCTCGCTATCGTCGAAGAGATTCATTACAGTCTTGTTACTGTTTACAGAATTCAAGAGAATCTCTTCATATATAGCTCGCCGTTCAGACCTCAGTTTCGATCTAAGAGCGCGTTGCGTAAGATCTTTCCAGTCAGAAATAATTTTTCAAAGTAGTTTTTTAAATCGAGAACTCTCTCATAGCATATTTGAAGCAACAGCTCTGGATCATGCAGAAAGAAATGATGTGATCTCTATAAAAGAACTGAGATTTACACATGCATCAGTTCACACTGTAGGCAAGCGTCGTAAGGTAAGGTACCTAGATTACCTTAGAATCAACAACTCTTACAAAAGGTACCTTCAGTTGAGAGGGTTCACCACATGTGGGTAACTACTAGTGGATTTATGAATAGGACTCACTCTATCCCCACCACTGATCAGCCTTTTGTAGCTCAGCGGTAAGCCCTCCGTCCAATTCTCCTCCGCACTGCGGAAGCACCTCAGCTAGATTCCTTCAAAGCCGGAAATACATCTATGTGTCTTCACTTGCCCATCATTCGCCAGATCGAAGGGTCATGAATTCTAGTTTTGAATCTGATATCGGTTCCCACTCTAGACGGGCCGGTTAGGAAGTCAACGTTGAGCAGAGCCCAATTTTGGTGCGAATAATTTTGTTCCACAAAAGAAAATCGGTAGCGATACGAAGTTCTCCGAAGACTCGCAGATGTTGCTTAAGCTTGTAGACTACATGCCTGTGAATGAATAGTGCATCAGCACAAAATAGAAGGGGTCTTAAGAAGTACGTGTTAGTTATGGAAACTCACCACTACCAACCTGCATAGGGATATGTGCTCTGACGACCGTTCGATTGAGCTACCATCAATTTCGCATTGTTTCGAATGCGTGTCGAATGCTTCCGGGCAAGAAATCAACCTTGGTTTAGGAGTCCAAAGTAAGACCATGGATAGGTATATTTGGATAGCGCCACTGAGGGTCAAAAGGCGTATCACATGGACCAAAATCCTTCCACGCCGTAATGTTGAATTGCCTCCCTCCGCTCACCCAGCTAGATTCCAAATAGTTCATCATAAACTCAGTAAAGCATTATCGGCATTGTCTTAGCCCACCGCATTCGGCACAGCAGTGGCCTTGTCCGTGAGACAGCCGGCAGTCCATGTTGCGCGATAAAGGGTCGTCGTCCAGCAAGCTTTTCCAATGCGGGCAGATCGCAGGACAGTAACTCATGACTTCTTTAAACCCATGATTAGGACACAGCGCAATTCGCCAATCAAATTTTAGGATGGGCTTGTTTTCGGTGATCCGCGCAGAACTGCAAAACCGGGGGACCGGATGCTCGAAATTAGAGGTATGGGCGTAGAACAAAGATTTCAGATAATTTCTGTCCTGTTGGCCTAAAGAGTAGAGCTTCATAATTATCTAAAGATATTGGAATCTCAAGCCAAATCGAGGTATGAACGAAACATAGTCGTCGGCTCGGGTGCAGGGATGCTCCAGGTTATATTTCCATGAAGAACGCATTTTTTGCAGGTTGGCCCGATGGATTCTCTCGCTTTGGTAACAGAACACGAAGCTAGCAAGATCTCTCTGCAAAGAGAGTAAGAAGCTTTTCTTGTGTCCAGGCTCGCTCGACCCGCAAACTCTCCCAGGATCCATTACCCACAACCAGTAATAGAGATTTTTTACAGAGTGTTAAAGATATTGCCGAGTCTGAAGTGAGGAAGCTCGCTATATGTTGTACGATCCGTAGGTAGACTCTCAAGCCTCGAGTCGCTAGTGGGTGATGGTTTGCTCTTTGTCTCAGGTGTAGCAGCTTTCGTGAGAGGATTAGAGAGTTTGAAGCCACTTCTGTCAAGAAGATGTGACAGCTGGGAAAAGACGCAAAGTATTTTGGTCTTAAGTTGAAGCTTCGAAGCCCTCGAGATAAGGCCAGGCTTCACTCTGAGGACTAAAGTGCGAAAATAAATGGTCGTGGTGGGATAGGTATGACCAGTTACCACAGTACGTAAAGTCTCGTCTAAGACTTTGATACCACACTAGTATTAATATAACGAAAGTGACCAACTCAGACTTACTCAGTAGTGCTAGACAACAGCAAGAAACAGAGAGCGACTTATAACACATTGCGCCCGGGAACATTGGTCAATCATACCTGAAAGAATCCTTCTTCTGATTATCGACTCTCCGCAGGCAAGTGGTACCATCGCATAATTGACTTGCGTTTGCATGTACATTATGTACATGCAAGGGGTAGGGAGGACCAGGCTTGTCTAGAACGCCACGTAAGCAGACAGCCTAAATAGCGGGCTTGGGAACCTGACTTTAGGCTGGTTTCTTTACGTTCTGCTGATGACACAGCCAAGATAGCTGCATAGAATACTCAAGCTCTTAGGGCTCAATGTCACTCGTCACCGAATAGCTTTCAGGTTGCTAGATCTTAGGGAGAGACCCCAGGTGAGATGCTCTACAGGCGATGAGATAGGTGTCTGCAACGCGTTCCAAGTTCGATGAAAATCCGCCAGGTCGAGACCTAAAGCCGCTACTTCTTATGGGGAAACCGTAAACGATGAAATCCAGGCCCGGAATTTGAAGACTGGGGACACTGTGGAACTTAAAGATGGAGATTTTCTGCGGATAACTGGCATACTGGAGGGAGAGAACAGCATCAAAGGGTGGAGATTCTGCTCTACGACGAAAATAAGGGGTTTGTCCTGGGAATCGCCCAACGACGTTTGCTGGATCATGCACACTAGGGACGGAGAACTTCAAGACCTGAGCAAGCAATGTGTAGAAGAGATACCACGATCAGAGCTCGTTCGAAGTCGACGACTAATGTTAACAAATCAGAATGATCCTTCTCAGAGTGTTAGAACAAAGCATTTCCGGTCTGAATTAGGTCCTGTACAGGATCAACCTTCGTTGATCTGTAGATGGAAATATATTTGCCGTATTAAAAAAGATAGAAGTGCAAGACTGTCGGCTAATGTCCAGTTCTACTCTCCTGACAATGAGTGGGCAGCAATTATTCGAATCAGAAAGGAAGAGTGCGATGAAGAAGCAAAGTACCAGATTGACGACAACACTCTCAGCGAACATTGGCGTAGGCAAAGTAGGAAACGAGCAGGTTTGCCGAGGTCGAGCAACGAAAACATTGACAGCCATGATGAGGACTTACCCAGGCTTAGCCTTGATAAGTTGAGGTTAAGCAACATGAAGCAAAGACCCAGCTCGCCCCCCCCAAGCCACCAAAAAATGCTTCAGCAGTACTTATACGTTTGGAGATGCCTTCTGTGGCGGGGGTGGTGCATCCCGCGGTGCGGCAATGGCAAACCTTGCAGTTCAATGGGGCTTTGATTCGAGCTTCCACGCATTCGAGGCTTACAGAGCCAATTTTCCGCATGCGGCTGTTCTGCTAAGTGCGACGGACTTCATCAAAAAGCACGATGGTCGCTTCGAAGTGGATATTTTGCATCTATCTCCTCCTTGCCAGGTGTTCTCCTCAGCCAACACTACGCCTAACACGGATAAAAACAAAACCAACATCGCTACTTCCATGACGTTAGGTAGTATCTTATCAGTGGCTAGGCCTAGAATTGTCACGCTTGAGCAAACACCCGGAATCCTCGTAATCAAAAAAAACCAAGAACTTTACCATGAAGTCATACGGCAGTTCACCCGTCTTGGATTTAGTATCCGCTGGAAAGTGCTGAAATTTGAGGAGTATGAGCTCCCTCAAGAGCGGACGCGTCTTATCATTCTCGCTTCAAGGTGTGTAGACATTGCTACGTGATTCGTCTTGCCTAACAGCGATGTAAAGTCCTGGAGAAGCTCTGCCGTCTTTTCCTTCACCTACTCACGGGACCAAGTCTGGTCTCAGGCCATTAACAACAGTCAAGGACACAATTGATAATATCCCGGATGGATGTGCGAACCATATGATGCCCCAGAACCCCAGGGTCACAAGAAATCGAGAAGCGTACGATGGAAACAAGCCGCTGGCGTCTACAATACTCACCGACTCAAGAGTCTGGCACTACAGTGGGAAGAGACCCCGTACTCTCCGAGAATTGGCCTGTCTTCAAGGATTTCCGCTAACTCATGTATTTGGTCAGTTTGAAATTAAAAGACATATTGGGAACGCCGTGCCGCCACTCGTCATGAAAGTACTGCTTGAACACGTAGTCGAGGAACTTCGTGAAAGAGATGGCATATCCGAATAGTACGCGTTCGTATTCATAAACGAAGTGCGTCTTTCATGGGTGAAACATACTGCAAGATGACTCAGTCTGTCCAACAACGACGTATGCGACGCTTCATTGATGTGTACTCCGGATGTACAAAAGCAGCATTGAGAGCTCTTGAAATTATATCGTGACAGTGGTAAATATCGGTGAAATTTCTGGCTGGAAGCAAGATACAGGACAAACCGTTATCTAAACCAGTGATTCGTACTAACGACGTTTCCGCACCCTTCAGCTTACTTCAAAGCTCGTAAATCGAATAATTCGATGCCTAGCTGTCGTCATTAAAGCTGAGTGGTCAATCAATCGAGGGGGGAAGTATTAGCTCCTAGGCACCGAGTCACTTCCTCTAGGAGGTCTTAAAGCCATGACCTTTCTTATGTGATGTCGACTAACGCCATCAAAATTCTTTCCCTTTATCCGCGCCATCAAGTCCGCCGATATTAAGTGCAACAGAGACCGTTACGACAAACCCTTGTTTGGAGACTGCTATAGCCTCCTCTCGGCCCTTCCATCGGCAGGAAATGTAACCTGCGCCACTTCGTCGAGCAACAATTATGACAAGACGCCAATCATGGGTGGCCGGGCGTTCAGAAAGTTTCCGTGATCCTGTGATACAGATACCCCAGTAATGAAGTACAGTCAGCCAACACGACGCTTTACACTGTTTGGTAACGCAGGACGCTCCCAGCTGACTCTGGCATTGGGCTTCAGAAATCTGCAACTTCGCTCTCATGAGCCTCCATTCAAGGGCGGTTGATGCAACAAGTGTTGGTACGACCAGCTGGAAGACGGTCAAAGAAGGAGCTGCTGACATACTAAAAGCATGCATTCCAGATCCGTGTGTAGGGACCATCGGTGGTGCTGCAGTCCTTTTCTCTGGTGGTCCATCAAAATGACGCAGGAGGACAACGCTAACGATTCAACACCATGTAATCGCTGTACCTACCAGACCTCCACTTACTGTGTACGTGTGGGACCCTAGGCGTACCTGGACAATCCTCTACGGCCGGTGCCTACGTCTCAAAAGCTGGAGAGCTGCGGTGTCAAAACTCCTCCGGGGTGTTGGTATATAACTAGTGTGGTGTCATGGCCTTCGGCCAATCAGAAGTACTGGGTGGTCATACTAATTCTATTGACTTATATCTCCCCGTTCAACACATCCGATCTGACACCTGTCCCTGCACATCTATTCGTGCTGACCTTCTTCTTTTGTCGGCTCGCCCCGGATATATATCTAAGTCTTTCCTCATTAAATCTGTTCCATTGGATACTTCGTCCTTATATCCTCGACATTTCTTTCTAAGACAAGCACAGCTGGATCTGTTTTCTTCTGAGATAGAAAAGTTCTAAGTACAAACTTCCCGGCTAGGTATATACTTATCACCGGCTTGGGTTTTACAACGCAAGATCCTTGGCTTACTGTCAAAACCCGTTGGACTTCTACCACTGGAATATTTGGCCCTGATACACCCAGATCCTTCACTCTATAGCAATTCAATTTGTGCCTTATTTTTGGGATTTTGGCTTTGGATATAGACGTTGTTCTTGTAGTGGCGTTCTGAAGGAATCTTGCCAACAGGCTCCAGCTTCTAGCTCCCCACGTGGGATGCGTTCTCTAGGCCTCTTCTGGGGGACTATGTATGATCGTGGTAACCGCTATGGCCAGAACCAGGGTGGTGCTTCTTACCGCTCTACCACACGAGCAACTGGTAGAAAGTCATCCCTAGGAACACTACATGGTTCTGCCCTACACCGCGAACAAGCTCGATAGGCGAAGCTATCTTCCAATGACCAGGCTAGCGGGTCTGGGGTGTCAACGTGGCCAACTTGATGGCCTCAGCGGCCATGGCCAACCCCCATGCTAACCACGCAACTAGAAGTAACTTCGGGGCGTGCAGCATACAACACTCCTTTCAGACGTTAGATGTATGAGAATCTGCATTGGATAAACCTGGTATCAATGTGGTGGAGACATACTACGTAGTGCAAGTCTTATGAAAACGACCAATAAGAATAATACACCAATAGCTGCGCAGGTGCCCAAGGCTCACCTGCATAATTGCATACATAAAGATTGTGGGGCACTACGGGGTAGACATTTCATTCAAAGAGGGACGTTCCATATCCTAACTGCAGTAGTGCCTCTAGAATCGGGTGTACTTGGAGGAATACAAGAGGAACGACCTCATTGCTCTTGAGTTATATATTCCTCCACTTCGGATGACATTAGCCTTAGCTCACTGAGAGTGTATCAGAAGTACTACTGAACTGTCGGCTTCTGTAGCAGTAGTGCTGTGCCAGACTGTAGACCAGCGTATTCGAAGCCGACTTCTGAGAGGGTGATATCTAGAAGCAATGACCAGTGCGGAGTTGATAGATGAAAGGGAATTACGGTGATCGCGTAAAGTCGAAAGCGCAAAATTAGCGCCATAGATCCAACATACGACAACTCATGCACCCACTGTAAATCCCCTTGCAAAGCCTTTCAATTCTATGAATATATATTATTTGTTCTCTCCTTGAGTCCTTACGTTTCCCACGTGTCGGAAGGCCTTCACAGAATTAAAGTTTAATAGCTTATCGGCTGGCACGCTTCGTTCACTTCCGACTCTGAGCCAGACAGCTCTGCGACAGCAGTGAGCTTAACCTTGAGGATGACTATGCTCTTGTACAGAAGTGTACCCTCAATAGCACCACTTTAGAGCTGCTCAATTTCTTGCTTTTGTTACCCTAATATCGATCCTTCGCAGGTGAGAGAGCTCTAACCACCCCACCTCACCTTACCCGCCCGTCCAACCAACTCAGCGCTTCCAATATGCCTTCGAAAGTCCGCGAGAAGGAGAGAGATCGTGATGGGGACACCCCAAGATCAAAGGACAAACCACGCCACAGATCCTCAAGATCATCTCGAAAGTCGTCGTCAAAGGACCAGGTTAAAACGATGGCGACTCCAGAGCGCAGCTGCAGCCACAGTCCGCCCCCCCTAGCTATACGCAAGTCTTCACTTCCTATACCTGAATTGGAACGACGAGTTTCCTCTAGTTCACCGAACGGAAGTAAGACAAGTCTACCATATCCATCTTTCTCAAAAGCACATAGCAAGGAAGCTATCGGGAGCCGAGAAAATGTCGCCAACCCTAGACCAGTGAGCTACTACACCCCAGATCCGACAGATCTCGACAGGAGTAAGGTTATACATAGCGATGGAAGTGCACCTGTGACTACTGTGGAGGCCCCTCCCAGTCCACCTGAGACTACAATGGAGCAAAGGCCCAAGATCCATGCGACGAAGCTTGACAGACCCAAGAGCGATCGCAAGAAAACCGATCTACAAAAGGCTGCCGAAGAGTTGAAGAGGAGGCTAGGGAGAGGAGGTTCTGAGATAGTAAGCGATAGAAAATCGGATCGCCACTCACAAAGTTCGAAGTCGAAGACCAGCCAGCGGGATTCTGTAAAGGACGAAGACAGGTCCACACCCTCTTCGAAACGCTCCAAGCCCAGCACGTCTTCCAAGTTGAAGCCAAAGCCAGTAACTGTCGAGGACAGTTTTTCAACGACAGACCTCCAAAAATCAGCCTCATCTGAACAGTCCTCTATGATCGAGACGGAAACTCCCACTACATCTACCATCGATTCCGACGCTACCTCCATTGCGCCAAATCAACCAAACTTGCAGCAACCAGCTCTTTCTCATGCCGATGGCGATTCCACTACAGACCCGGACTCTTCACCTAGAACACCAACGCTTGTAGAGCCACAATTCCCACCTAGCAGGAAAGAAACACCGGCCTTTGTAAGTGATGGAATGACGGGCTACACCGGGCCTTATCAGGAATCTCCAATGCCGCCACCTCCTCCACCACCTCCGATGCTACCCTATGCAGCACCAAAGGTCGACTACTTGATGCTCAACGGAGGTCTGTCACAGAACATTCCGAGAACGTTGTTAGGCGCAGGACAACCAATCCAGCCGTCGCAGAATATTCCTCCACCAATAGCATTACAAGTCGACAGGTTCTTCGCCCCTTTCAACCATCTACTAGACGACTACACCAATGTCATCTCACGAAATGGATCGCTTGCAGTAGCTACTGGTTATCGCTCTATTGCCCGTCGCTTACTTGACCGACTGGAGGCAGTATTTGCCCGGGACATATCATCAGAAACATGCACATGCATCGTGTGCGAATCGAAACCTGTTACAAGCGAGGCCGAGGATGAGAGGGGTGTCAGTTGGGGTGAGATCCTGGAGTATGTATGTGGGCGGCAAGAACTACCACCATGGCCAGCCTTTACCCTCGACTCTTCCCAACTCGGACTCGGCATTTCGGTTGAGGAGCATAAGCCGCCAATGCAGAAGTTGGACATTGACGTACCAGAGGAGTATCGTGACCACTACGTTCGACAATCAAAGAAAACCAAGCAGTCGGTTGACCGTTGGCTTGCATGTCAACCAGATAATCCGGCCAGTCCTCCGCAAGACATTGACGATGAGACACTCATCTTCGCGATGCTCACTCGGCTTCTGCCAGAGCAACGGCCATTTTTCTCACACTTACTCGGTGTCGCACCCAGTAGACCTGCTTCTCGTGCATCCACCCCGCTTATCGCACCAAAATCCGAATTGCTCGAGAAAACCGGTCTTGCCATTCAACGCCTGTATCGATTAGCAAATGTTCCCCGAGATCCTGAATCGGCAATGTATCTCCTAACCAACACGTCCCTCCACAACATCCTTGCTACCCTCGCCGCCATCAGCAATGGTGAATGGGAAATCCTTACGTCCGGCCGCTTTGATGGTTTCCTTCGTAGCGGCGCCGATGATACTGCCCCCACCCATCCAATCTCTCGCCAAGCCTCCCGAGAGCCTACCCCAACAACCGTCCCCTCGCGAGGAACCACTCCCTTCTCCCGAGGTACCACTCCTTTTTCTCGCGGGCCTACCCCTGCCGCTATAGGCGCACCAGTAGCCATGGACGAAGAAACCGAAATCGCCGTCCTTGCCGAAGTGGAACGTGAAATCTACCTTGGCATGGAAGCCCTCGAAGACGCCTTCGAGGCTCTACACTGCAAAGCCGAAACCGTCCGCCGCCAGCTTCGGGAACGCGGCGCTGGGCTATCAATAGCGGGTCAAGCCCGTAGAGGGAGTTGTAATCTTGATGCTAGACTGGGTACGCCGGCAAGTGGGTTCGGAGGGGGAGCCGGGTGGGATAGCGAGACGGACGATGGGATTGATGATGGCATGAGCGAGATTGTCCCGGATGATAGTGCGAGTAATGTCTCGCGGAGTCGGATGAGGAGACCGAAGAGGAGGAATGAGAGGAGAACACCGGCCTTGGTAGAGGAGGACGAGGAAGAGGAGGCTAGTGAGATGGCCGGCAGCAGGAAGTGAGGGCGTATGGCGTTTTTCTAAGCGAGGAGATGAAGGTGGAGTATTCAAGGGGGAGGGTAATAGTCCCAGGAGACGACCCACGAGGGATTCTGAAGAAGGCCTTGTACGGATACCCAGTTTCCAACACTTTCACAACTAGTTCTACCACAGCAACAGCGAAGTAATCTAATTCGCAGACTTCCGGAGGGCATATTTCAGCCAGACGAAACAAAGCTTCTTCACAAGGAAACCTCTTGGCTTATGTGTAACCATCTTGGAGTCCGCAGTCTGTATGAATACCTCTTACTATTCCAACAACCGAGGGATGTCAGGTACCTCTATGCGCGAGATGTCACATTCATCTAGTTTTACTATCACGATCGCGTTTTTTGTACTTTAGTTTAGCAGCATACTTAGTGCCTACTTCAGGCGACGAGGGATGAGGTAGCGCATCCTATAGCTCGCATTACCAATTCTCAGGCTCTTTTCTAAGAGCATCATATCTCATCCCTCTCCCTCTACACACAGATGCACTTAAATCCCCCACATACTCCTCCGCCATCCAAATCATCCACGCAGCCGCACACAGCCTCGCCGCCCTCGCCCTCGCCCTCGCTCCCGTCTTACTTGATCTCGGGTGGCCAGCGCAACAGTATGTGCACTACTTTTCGGTTGCAACCTCCAGACCAACAAGAAAAGTTGGTCTGACCTTTGTATCTCACACCCGGAAAGCCTCTGGTTCTCGGCGCCATAGGGCTGATTTACGCTAGTGAAGTCTTAGCCTACACTCTCAATTCTCATCCTTCGAGATCGCTTCCTACCTTACCTACCTTACTTTATACTGCAGCCACAAGGGATTTTGCTAACGGATACAGTATGACGCCGCATCTCACCAGTCTGTGTTGTTCCTGCCTGTATTCAAGTTGGGTGAAGAGTGTTTTGGAGAGCTACGTCGCGTTTGGTTCATTGTCGCAGTGGTTTGTTATTGTGAGGTGGCTTCCTTGTTTGGGGCTCCTGAGTATGAGGTGCGAATGTGTTGGGGTCATTTGCTGCTAGGTAAGTGGTACTGGATGCAATGAATACGGAGAAGTGCCAACAGGTCGACATTTTTCCTAATTAATGAGGGAATATTGCTTTATAAGATACGAGTACTTCACCATGCGATTCAGTCTATCGATAACGCTATCAGCTTCTCAAAGAAGCTACAAGAACAACCGAGAGCGGTAGCTATGAAGAAGTAATTGATATTTCCTCGATTTTCTTTCTGCTGTCGCGCCGCCCCTTCACGATCGCTTTCTGTTGGGTTTTCTCCACTTCTTCGACAAGCTTTTGGCTTCTCGAGTACTTCACTATTCCCAATATTGACTTGATGCAAAGAGTCAAATGTAGCCAATAAGAAGCGATCGTGAGGGGGCGGAGTGATAGTGAAGAACTACGGAAACCTCAGTAGAGAGCCACTGTGATGGCGAAAGCGAATATCTCCTCTTCTACAGCGCAATGAAGTCAATTCCCAACAAGACTTGCTGCATCAATGCCTTTAAGGTTACTTCTCATTGGGTGTCTTTATTAATTTCTGCTTCATCCTACTCTTCATTACGATAATTTGTTAATCAATGTCAATATTGTAATGCTGGGAACATCATGGCGATGGGTATATAATGGGTACCTTCGCTCGCTATTCCTTTCTCTCACCACAACAGAACGTACAATCGGCTTTCTCCATTATAAAAATACATCAAAGTTTCATTACGCGTCACAAACCACCAGATCCCCGAGCGGCCGTTGTCTATTCCAATCTCAAACAAAGCTTCTCGCGAATACGGAAGCTCCTCGATCCTCCTCATAGCCTCGGGCAGCGAGCCGCTAGCCACGGGGCCTAGATGCTCGAGGACCAGTCCTCGCTGGCGGAACAGACAGGTCGGAAGTCTCTACCTCCATTCTGTAACGCTTGCTGACGGGAGGTACAGCTGGCAAGCCTTAGCATCTCCCTCATATTCATTTGCGGAGTGGATAACCCAAGCGCCTTAACACCCCCTCTCAATCAGTAACTCCCGAATTCGACCATCGTCCTACAATGACGGACACGCCGGGGGATTGGTTATGTCCTTTGTGCTATAGCATGAATGATGCAAGAACAATGCACTGCGCCTGCGTGGGACAAGTAACGGAAGGAATGAGAAGTCTAGAAATGACAGCTACTTCTGGCGGACCCAGGCATGACACTCGGCCCAGTGCATCGTCCGCATATTCAACTGGCACTTCTCGGAGATCAAAACCGGCCGGGATCAGTATGCCAACTGGTTCTGGAGAGTCCAAGTATTTAAGTGGATCTGCTTCATCGTCCGCTTCTTCAACAGCCAGTCCACCTAGGCAGCCACCTCGTGGGATAGCTATGCCATTTACTACACCAACTCCGCACCCGATTGAAAGTACAAACGTTCCGACGCCGCCAAATAGACAGCAACGCACGCACCACCATGCTCAAGCATCTAACCAGGCTACCCTTTACCCATCTTCCGCTTATCGAGCTCCACCACCGGTTTATGGGGAACCCATGCTACCCAATACTTTACCACGTGCACCGCGTTATGGAGAATTAGGGTGGGCTCCATCGGAAGTCAGGCCTCAACATCCCAACCTAAGCCCGCAACCATAGCCGGAGACATCTTCAACACTAGCTTCGCAACGAACAGGATACCCGCAGCGTGAAGAAGACAGGATGCTAGAAAATAAGCGTAGGCGTGATAATAAGACCGTGGAGCAGAAAGAGCAGGACCGTCTTTATCAGCAAGGATATAGAGCGGCAATGAAAGACGAGGGAAAAGACGATTATCTGGAGAAAGATCGTGTGCGTAAGCGGAATAAGACGAAGGCAGATATACGAAAGCGGGAGGCAGACGAACGTGAGCGCGACGAGGCCAACGCTACAGGAGATATTGGACAGAAGCGAGCTAAAAAGGACGGTAAGAAAAAGTAACCGCTACTCCTTCTTCGCGCAGCTCCTACAGCTTCCGAACAAACCCCCCAGAAATTGCGACAAAAAGTGCAATCACAGCAACCCACGCCCGTACACTTGCGTTCCTTGTTCCGGGACTCAGAAATGCCTTTATCTTCCCGTGATTCGAAATAATGTCTGCAGGAATTTCGGTGATGATGAGGGTGCAAAAGTGCTTTAATTTCCTTGGTTCGAGACGGTATCTGTTGGAGTTTTGGTGATGCCGGGGCTGGCAGGGCAGAAAAGTGCTTTTATTTCCTTGGTTCGAGACGGTATTTCTTAAGGTCTAGATAACAAGGGGGCCCAAAAGTGCTTTTATTCATCTTTGTCTCATGGCGGTAATGGCGTAGGAGTATGTGAATGACATGGGGGGCATGATACTTTTCGGTTCTAGTCAAATTTCGGTTTTTTCTTCAGCTCCTATAGTGACCATTATAGAAATGCAAGCTTTGCCCCTTACCAACCCATTTCCAGTTCTTATCCTGTAATCCCCTATTATAAGTAGAAGGAAACATCGGCCCTGAACCTTCTGACCTCGCTCACGCCCTTCTCGTCATGATCCTTCACGCCACCGCCATTCCTTTAGTCGCGCGCCCTGTCGAAGAAGAAGCAAGTGAGTTGGAGCAAGAAGACACCTTTCACGTTTGAACACCTGCTAGCGGAGGTGGAGCAAGAGCAAGAGCAGGGGTAGGGAATACCGAAGCTAAGAATGATTCCTGCATGCAAGGAGAGAAAGAGGATGAATTGGTATTCCAAACTCGCAATCCACCTCCTTTCAAAGCCACGAGAACACACCAAATCCCCATCTATATCTCATAAAAGTCCTCCACCTACAGTACTTCGAACCTATCTACTAACAGACACGGTGAACGGGTTAGGAAGATGAGGTATATGAAAAACCAATAACCGACCATGACGATGTTTGTTAATTAATCAATCCAAATCTCAATTCATAAAGAAGAAATAAGAAATAAGAAGTCTAAGAAAAACTTGATCAAAAGCACCAATCCCCTCCCTCAAGAACACAGCTAGGATGACAGTCCAAACGATTATGCAACGTAGCACCAATTGAGAACAGTTACCAAGGAGTGGCCGACTTGTAGATGAAGCGCCGAGAAGTTTCAAAGTTGATGATAGCATGGTCTTTGTAAGATGTGATACTACCTAGGTCATATAACGCGTCAGCCACCTCATCCACAGACACTCGATATCTTTTTCCGCTACCCCTATCCCCATTCCCTCATATCCTCTCCCCTTCCCCTCTCCTCTCTTCTCCCCCTCTCCCCTTCCCCTCTCCCCTCTCTCCCCTCTCCTCACACCCAACCCAACCCAAACGAAACCACCCTCCACCACCACCATCATACCGCGCACACACCGAACGCAACCCCCCCCACCCCCCTCGAGCGGATCGCGGAGCTCCGAGAAGAGCGAGATGCGAGATGCGAGATGCGAGATGCGAGATGCGGACTTAGGTGTGGATCAGGTATATTAAAGCTGGGTGGTCTAAGTGGCGGGCGGGGAATCAAGGGGTTGGTTTGAGGAATCGGGAGGGTTGAGATGGAGATGGGGGTAAGCAGTGGGGCGGTGGGGCGGATTGGATTGATAGGAGGGGGGTGGGGAGGGATAGAGGAGCAAAGGGTGGAAGGGGGAAAGAGATTTTAGGGGGGTGGGGTGTGAGGAGAAGGGTTTTGGGCAGGGGGGTTTAAGGAAGTAGGAGGGTATGGGGGATGTTTTGAGATGAGTGATGTAGTGGTTGTTGGGGTGGAGTGGATCGAATAGAGTATTTGTGGATAGGGTGAGAGAGGAAGGGGTTTTGACGGATTGAATTGTTGAAATTGCTATGTACACTCTGAAACAAAATGCGTGAAGAAAAGGTCAGACTCCCTTCACAGCGCACACCCTACTACGCACATTGACTTCCACCAACCGTTTATCCACGACTAAGAAAACGCCATCGCCTTCTTAATCTCCTGAATCGCCCTACCAGGATTCAGCCCCTTCGGACACGTCCTGGAGCAGTTCAAGATCGTATGGCACCGGTACAAGCTCATCGAGTTATCCAACGCCGCCTTCCTCGCCTCCGTGCGCTCATCTCTCGAATCAACCAGCCACCGGTACGATTGCAGCAGTACTGCCGGCCCCAAGTATTCCTCGGAATTCCACCAGTACGAGGGGCAGGACGTGGAGCAGCAGGCGCAAAGGATGCATTCGTAGAGGCCGTCGAGTTTTTTGCGCTCTTCGGGAGTTTGACGGTTTTCGAGGCCGTCGGCGGATTTGGTATCTCGTTGGAGGTAGGGCTTGATGGATTTGTATTGTTTGTAGAAATGGGTAAGATCGGGGACGAGGTCTTTGACGACGTAGGTGTGGGGAAGGGGGTAGATGCGGGCTTCGTGGGAAGTTTCAGTGGGGATGCGGCCTGTTTTTAGTTCATTAGACTAGATAATAAGAAAATGTTGATGGTGACCTACATAGACAGGCCAGCGTATTAACCCCATCAATGTTCATTGCACAGCTGCCACATATTCCCTCTCTACAACTTCGGCGGAATGTCAATGTAGGGTCGACCTCGTTCTTGATCCGAATCAACGCATCCAGCATCATCGGGCCCGTCTTGTTCAAGTCCAAGGTGTAAGACTGCATCTTTGGCTTTTCTTTGGGCGTATCTGGTGACCATCGATAGATGTGGAACGTCTTGATTCTAGCCTCTGGGTCTTTCAGAGGCTCTTCAATGGTAGAGGTGTGCTTGGGTGAGACTGGAGTTTGAGAGGCGGATGTGGCTTCAGCGAACTTGGAGATTGGCTCAACAGTGGCATAGGATCGTTGAACGATGGAGGAGCGGAAGAGGGGACGTGATGACGCCAGAAGGCGGGATGTGGAGGTTCGCAGGGCGGCCATTGTGGAGAGCGATCAGAGGGTGTTGGTTAGAATAGACACAGCCAGGAACACTGGATATGATATCCCAATTTCAATTTTAATCAGTAAGGATTGTTCGAAGAAGCTGAATGGTTCTTGGATGTGGACAAAGAGTTGCGGGATGTTGTTGGAGGCAAATGCACTAAACTATCGATCGAGGCGTTAGTGGCGCCGAGGCTCAAGGCACGTGACTGATGCCGTAATTCAAGATTGCAACGGTTTTGATTGGCTCAATAAACGTTGAAGCCCCTCCAGTGCTCACAGAAGAGCCCTGGCGGTAAGCCTGCGACAATATCTAGGTAGAGCTGACCGGGTTCCAAACACGGTGCTACTGTCCCTCGTTTCCTCGAAATGACAAGTCACAGTACGAGCAACTCCTCCGCAAGAGGATAACGCAACCCGGTCATGGCTGCTTCTAGAGATGAGCATCCGGTCATGCCACCACGAAGCCAGCAGCCAGACTGGGAGGTTCCACGCAACTATCACACTCAAGCCTCTATACCACCAATGGAGGAAATCTACACGGACAAGCAGCATTCGAGGGGTTTCAAAACAACCGCCGTCGAGCTCCTAGACAAGACCATACCTCCCCACCGAACCTACCTCGGTCTTCGCAGGCGATACTTCCTGAGCGCCCTCGCAGCTGCTATCATCCTCGTCATCCTAGCCATAGGACTCGGCGTAGGCCTAGATAGCCACTCTGGGTACGTCCCTCATTCCTCTAACCAACCACTTTCGCTCACCCAACCCCCAGTAGCGAAGATCTCCCCCTCCCAACCAACGCCAAAACCTTCACCGGCGACCTCACATACTACTCCCCTGCCCTCGGCGCCTGCGGCATCACCTCCTCCGACAGCGACGACATCTGCGCCGTCAGCCATATCCTCTTCGACGCAGCGTCCAAGGGCTCGAATCCGAACGCCAATCCGCTTTGCGGTCTTCAGATCCGAGCTACGCGGTTCAATCCGCAGGTGAATGGGAATCGGAGCGTGGATCTCAAGGTCGTGGATCGATGTAATATCCTCCATGATTCGTACAACTCCTCGTATAGACGCTGACGATTGGTGCAGGCGTCGGATGCAAAGCCACAGACATCGACCTCAGCCCCAGCGCTTTCGACAAGCTGGCTGATCCAGCTGCTGGTAGAGTCCGTGTGACTTGGGCTTGGCTCTCGCCGACACCTTCGCCCTGAATCTGAGCGGACGAGATCGTGGGGGGAAACGGAAGGGGTCGGTGGGTGGGTGGTGGCCGAGGAACGGGGTTGAGAAGTGCAGGGATGAAGCATTAACTACTAGATATTGCTGCTTTTGGATAAATAGCTTGACACCAACACCATCCCAACGACCTATTGAACAAACCACCCCCATCTGCCATGGCGTCCACATCAAACCGAAAAACCATCACCAGAAACCCTCTCAGCACCAACCTAGTAAACAGCAACTCAGCCACGCCAAGCCAACTCCTCGCTCGACCATACACTATACCTAGCTTCCCCTGTATCCCTCCACGCTACCTCCCTAACCATCCATCCATGCCACACGCCTAATCCCCAACTATCACGGCATTCCTCCGGAAGGGGTACTCCGGAGCGAGGGCTACAGTAGCTGTTGGATTGGTTTATTTGACGGGATGGCGGGTTTTGGAAATGTTTTTTGTTTTTTGGGGAATAAGGGGTTTTTTATCTGAGTAGGGAGGGACGTGGGTACTGTTTGAGGAAAGAAAGGGTAGGAGGGGGGTGTGTATGTGGTGACTTCAAGCTTGGGTTGTGTGGCTTGATGAAGATTAGATGGGTTCGGGATTGATAGGCAAGTTTCGGGGGGAGTTTGGCAACTGGAGAGAGACTTCTAGCAAGTCATGTGGGTTTTAGCTTTGGAACAGGTAGGAGGGCATAGTTTGAGTTAAGTTTGTGCCTGAGCGCCAGCCCGCCTGCCCCTTTACCTTCGTTCCTCCCTTCTCCCTTATCATCCCTCATCTCCTATCCTCCGTCCCTCCTGCCTACATACTCTCCATCTCCATCCCCATCTCAGATTCATACGCAACCTCATTAACACCCACTTCCATTTCCGACCCCGCCTCATGCCCATCAACCTCCATCTCATCCCCATGCAGTTCAACTGCTTGATCTCCGTCTTTCATGATGTTTGCTCCGACGTCTTGGTGTTGGCGGCGATTATTGGCGTCGCCGCTTACGGGGTTGCCTTTGCTTGAGGTGTCGTTGAGAAGATCGAGTCTGCTGTGAGTGATGTGGGATATGTGAGTGGGTTTGATGGTGCTGCCCGTCTTTAGTTTCTGCTGGCTTTGTTGCTGTTGGGAGGTTGAGAAGTCTGAATTGCCAGGTCTTGGGCCAGAGGATTCTTCAGGTGAATTGTTATTCAATTCACTGCCGCGCGTTGTCGACTGCCCCTCCAACAAATGCTCTTTCCACCCCGCCAAATCATCCGCAGGCCTCAGAATGACCTCGCCAGCCTTGATGCACGATTCGCCTTCCCTCGGAAAGCCAGTTGCCACACACGTGATTCCTTCTGCCTCCTTTACAATGACATTTGCTTTCTCGCCTATGGAAGCGTCCGCTACTCGTATCATATTGAAAAGAGGATGGATACTGCCAACCCAGACATTCTCGCATGCGTCCTTGCTGTCACTGCCATCGCTTTCGTTATTGGTGCTTATGGTAGACCCTGCGGAGCTTTGGTAATTTGCTCTCACACTCCTCAACCACGCCCCCATTTCACCCTCATCCAACACCTTCTCAAGCACCGGTCCCGTCGCAATTCTCGTCTCCTGCATAATCTTTGCCAAAAGTGTATTAAGAACCCATCCATCACACATCTCCAGATACTCGAAAGGATCCCTAGGGCCTTTGGAAGAGAACTGGAAAAGCTGGTTTATGTACTGGATCGGGCGCACCACGTTAGCGGTGAAAGACCACGGGAGAGATCTCCTGGCATTTCCAAAATTATGTGCATGGTCTTTTTGCTGAGGGATATTGAAGGCGCCGTTCCATGTCTTGGTGCTGGGTAGACAAAGAGGATTGGTGTTGGTATTCAGAGCGGTAATGAGCGTACGCACAAGGAGAAGGTCGTAGATGCATTGGGCTTTGGGATGGTTATACAGGCTGCGTGAATGGAGGGGGTGGACGTTTGCGAGGGGGTCGTCTGTGTGTTTGGGAAAGGATTCGCATATCTTGCGCTGGATGTTAGTTCTGAGACACATCTCGGCGAAGGGTTCTGCCAACTCGCGGCATACAGGAGAACAGTGTAGTATAGGAGCGCCACGCTTTTCGAAGAACTCTGGGTTGAAGCGTGGCGTTTCTTCTGCTGGGCTTAGGGGTGAGGCCATTCCATAGTGTAGTGAAGCAGTTGAAGGTAAGGAGGGCTGTGGGGAGCTGGTCGCGCTGGTCGCGCTGGTCGCGCTGGTCGCTGCGGTTGTGTCGTTTTCAGGAGAAGATTTTGTCGAATCGCTTGCGGACAACGCTGAGACTGCGAGGAAGAGGCTACAACTGGCGTTGTGGTCAGTTGATGCTGGCTTCAAGGCTGCAGCACATGTACTACAGTAGTAAATGCTCTTTTCTGTTACTTCATAGGATACTTGGCATTGACAGACAACCTTTGAGATACTGGTAGTGACATGCCAGCAATTCGTCTCCGATAGCATCTCCTCACCAGGATAAATGTCTCGACGCGCGCGTAGTTCGACAGCTGGCGTCAAACCCTCCTGGGTAGGCCTAGTGGTACACGGCACGACAAGATTCGATGTATGTTGCCGAACCATTTCGCCAAGCTCATCGGTGACACTGGGAGAAGCTCCCAATTTCTTCCATGGATAGACCTCTCGTCGTGCCATTGTCACTTTTGTTTTCATCAATTCCTTTAGCGGAGGCTGCGATGTCGAGGCTATATCATCCCCACCAGTCATCTTTCCCAGTGATTTCTTTCTCCTCACTTCCTCTTCTTCCATGATGTGCTCAATACATTTCATGGCTTCTCCGCCAAGGGTATTGAAACAGGATATCTCAACTGATGTAGGATTACATCTCATCAGAGCATCCGAAATCAAGCCCAGACCATCGGATATAGCACCACCACCACAATACATAAGGGCAGCGCTCATCCGGAAGATTGCTCGCATTTCCAAGGCGTGACACAGTTCTGCACGATCATTCGTGTTGATCTTTGCTTCACCGTTGTTGATGACAATACTGGCGAGTGGTAAGGTCTCCCAGCCTTTTCCAATCTTAGAAACCTCGGGCAATGTCCAAGAGGCACTGCCATTGACGTGCAGTATTTCTGTGCGAAAGTATTTGCCGATCCTTGCAAGTCTGGTTGCGGCGACCCTCTTCAATTCAGGGTCTCGAATATCGACATTGATAGATCGCATCTCATTAGCTGCTATTCCAGCTCGATACGCGTCGACTACTGCTAACGCTGGATATCCAAGCCTCATGTAGGCTAACGCACGGTTCAGGAAAGCGCAGATGTGACCAGGAGAGGTCTCGTAGAGAACCTTGGTGTAAAGTTGGAGCGCTTTTTTTGGCGCGCCTTTGCTGAGATAGGCGTTGGCTCGGAAGAGAAGTTCTTCGGGGCTGTTGGCCGCGTGAATAAGGCGGAGACTGGGTTTGGCCATGGTAGCGATTGATCAGGTTTGATGTTGAGAATAGAGCAGAGGTATTATGCTCAAAGACTCCGACTATTGGACACGATTTATAACATATGGCCATGTATGAATTGAGGAAAGGGCGAAAGGCTGGTGTTAAAGGATCATGCAATAGTCGTAGATAGATCTAATTTGTTAAGAGGACGCCTTTGGTGTTTGAATATTGGTGTTGATGACTTAGCAACCCTTGTGTTATGATGGTACACCAACAGCATTAAATCACATAGATCTCTCATGATATCTCAACTACTTTGCCTGAGTTACAAGACAGTAGGTTGATAGTAAAGACATTTTAGAAGTCGAAGTCCATGAAACTGCGATAAGTCGAAGAGTGATTGTGTTTCAAGGAGGTTAAGGTATGGAGTAGACCTCGCGTCAAGCGCGTCAAATTACCGAAAGGAATAATTCATGAAGCATAGGCGAGGGCGGAATAAACCAAATATTGTCAAGATGAGATAGGGATACAGCCTCTGGTAAGGGTAAAGGAATATCCGAAGGAGGTGTCGAGTAACAAAGGGTTGAGACAAAGAGCAGATGTACGATCCTAGACATTCTCAAACCCCTCGTGGTTGACGGGCAGACCACCACACATCCATCGGCGCTTCGGTAGAGAGAAGTTTATCAGTCATTGATGGCGACTGACTAGTGAAGAGGAGAACCCTATGTTAAATAATCCGAAATAGAAAGGTCTCTGATACCAAACCTGAGATGGAGGCCGGAAACTAAATAAGTGCAGCGAAGGAAAGCCTCTGATATCTGGGTCGCGCCGCCAGACCGAAGAGTTCGGGGAAGATCAGGCTTAAGAGGAGGATCGCTGAACCCGGGGAAGGTAAGGCGATGAAGCCGGCTGTTCGGATCAGAAAGTACGTATCTAATTTTCGAATATGCTAAAACCCAATAGGGACGACTCGGTCAGAACATGCAGCCGTTACCTTGAGAGGAGGTCTAGGACTTGATTATGAATCGGTGGGAGTCCGCAAAGATAACAGCCGCTCAGTCAATTTTGTCGAAACCGAGGCGTCTTGCTACCCTCGTACGTGCTCTGGTTCCCGAATTTGTTGACTACTCTGTTTGCGTGAAACTGTTATGGTTTTATACATCTTCAGAATTGATGGGTAACAATAGCTAAATCAAGTTAACCTACCGTCTCGTTCTCTTAGGAGAGACCACCCATTGGAATGACGCTTCCCTTACTTTACTGAAACTTCGAGTGGAAGTTCGTTCTTACAAGGACCCCGACAATACCTTCACAACTCTTAGTTCGATCCTGGTCTTGGCTCCAGCGGGAGGCTTTGGCCAACTCATCGTAAATGTACTCATCAGAAGAAGGAATAAGTCCGCGCATGTTGCAGCTTTCAACGACAGGGAATGACGCTCCGGTGCCGAAGTAGAAGAGTTCAATCATCTAAGGTCCAAGGGAATTGAGATAGATAATGAGACTTTCAATGACGTGGACTCGTTCAAAGTTACCTATTGGTGCCTTCTCTTTTGCATTCTCATTTTGTGACTATCTCAGGCTTCGAAGTGACCATCGCTTCTTAAAAGAAGCCATGCCACCAAGCGCCAACCGGTTCCGATAGAGACAGCCTTCGTAGTCGGCGTCCGTCACTTCTATCCTTCCGGGATTACTATAGATCTGACGGTGTCGAGTACTTGGGTAGAACGTTACTATCGAGGCACGGTACTGACGAGAAACTTCTTGACGAGAAATGCAGCCATGGTCCTACAATTCGGTTGCACCTGTGTTGAATATGATAGATTTGCGATGATGCCTTAGCAAGAATAGTTGGAGAGAAGAAATGAAGATGTCGCTAATTGCAGTAAGAGAGTAAGCTTTATCGAGACGTTTGAGCACCTAGAACGACGTCCTTTCCTGCGGTAGTAACAGGGTAGTGGTAAGAGAAGAGTAGCATCCTGTGGATTGTCAAGGTGATGTGTATTTTAGGGAGTACCGAGTTGAAAGTGCAAGATTTGGTAGAGTGAATAAACTGTTTCGGGTGCTCGGCCTATAGTTATGCAAAAGATGTGCCCTGCGTTAGTTAATCTGCATAAAATCGGAACTAGGAAGGCGAAGATCCCGGGAACGTGCAGGGCAAGATGTTGTGCAGGGCAATGGTACGGTAGGAATCGCTGCGACAATCGGAAAAGAAGTCCTTGGTGTCGGGTTCTCAGACTACAACCATCCAAAGACTGCGGATTCCTCCCACTGTCAACCTCGACCAAGATGTCGCTGTTGTTATCAATCGAACCACCGTTCTTATTTCTGTGAAGCCCACGCAGTCCTGGCTGCTTCTAGCGCGCGGGATCCGGGGGCCGCGTTCAACGGTAGCGGAATAAGGTACTAGGTACCCACGACCGACACCAAGGAGTCAGAAGGTGCCTACTTATCTTTACCGTTACATGACTTTGTCTCATCTACTAAAGCGCTGTTCACCATGGCCCTTGATCTAGAGCTGACAATGGCGGGACTGCTTAGATCCCCATCATGGCAGAGTTGGCCATCCCTCCGCTACCATCACCAATTGACCCCGAGAAGCGACGTCAAGAGCTAGCCTTCCTCGAGGGTCACGATGCCGACATACCAACCGATGACCAGACGCCTGGGAATCCTGGCATATCAAGCTCGAGGGCACCTGCGCATCAATCAACAATCGCGCACCCTGCGAGTGAACATAAAGGGAAGAGCCTCATAGACAAGGATGAGCTAGTACCGGAATCATCTACGCATGAATACAACAACGATAAGATCGCCGAAGCAAACGGGTCTAATGAGAGGACGCCCTCGAACCAGAATGAGTCTGAACTGAATGCACATAAGGATCAAGATTCAGAGAAGCGTCTAGGTAGAGTGCATGACTTGGAGGCTGGACACAAGAGCTCCTCCACGAGCCAGACCGAAGCAGAGGTACAAGTGAATGAGCCACAGGATCCTAATATAGTCTGGTGGGATGGGCCAGACGATCCCGAGAACCCTCTTAATTGGTCGGAAGCTCTGAAGCTGGGTAATGTCGCCATCATCTCCATGGTTACCTTCATCACGCAAGTATCCCAACTCTACCTGCTTGCCCCAGATAGCTGACTGCTTGCGACAGACCTCTAGCATCCTCGATGTTCGCTCCAGGCGTCCCGGAAGTGATGACGGAGTTCAAGTCCACAAACATTCAGCTTGCCTCATTCGTTGTGTCAGTCTACATTCTCGGCTACGCCTTCGGTCCTTTTCTCGTCGCCCCACTATCAGAGCTATACGGTCGTCTTCCTGTTTATCACGTATGCAACGTCAGCTTCGTCATCTTTACTATTGCCTGCGCCGTCAGCAGCAATCTGAACATGCTTATCGGGTTTCGGTTTCTCGAAGGGGTCTTTGGATCTGCCCCTTTGACTTTAGGCGGCGGCTCGATAGCAGATATGATCATACAAGAGAAAAGAGGTGCGATGATGGCTCTATGGGCTATGGGTCCTCTCCTAGGCCCAGTGGTTGGTCCAGTCGCAGGCGGCTTCCTGTCACAGGCAAAAGGATGGCGATGGGTGTTTTGGTTGATTGCCATCGTGGTGAGCACAGGGCTTTCCACATGAGATGAGATATACATATGCTGACAGGCCAGGCTGGCGCCATCACCCTAGTAGCCTTCGTCTTACTGCGCGAGACCTATCCTCCGACGCTTCTGGAGCGCAAGACTAAACGGTTGAGGAAACAAACAGGCAATCAGAACCTTAGGTCCAAATTAGCCCCCGACCTCACACCTGGAGCTCTGTTCAAGATCGCCATCTTCCGACCCATGAAGATGTTGGTGTTTTCTCCCATCGTGCTGGCTCTGTCCACATTCATGGCTGTCGTATATGGTTACCTGTACCTCCTTTTCACCACTATCACCGAGGTCTTTGAAAAGGAGTACCATTTTTCTCAAGGGGCAGTTGGCTTAACATACTTGGGTATTGGCTTAGGAATGTTTGTCGGCTTGCTTCTTTTTGGTGGTGCTAGTGACCGTATCCTCAAACGCATGTCCAAAGACGGTGTGATGAAGCCCGAGTATCGCTTGCCGCCAATGATACCTGGAGCTTTCTGTGTCCCAATTGGGTTGTTCATATACGGCTGGACAGCTGACAAGCATACCTTTTGGATCGTGCCCATCATTGGTACTGGATTCGGTAAATCCTCCCAAATCCAAGGACATTCTGCTTTTGCTAATGATTCCAGTCGGTGTTGGTATATTGGCCACGTTCATGCCAATCTCAACCTACCTCGTCGACGCCTTTACCATACACGCCGCCTCGGCCCTCGCAGCCAACGCCCTGCTCAGATCGCTCGCTGGCGCCCTACTTCCGCTAGCCGGCCAGAAGATGTACACGACGTTAGGGCTTGGCTGGGGGAACTCGTTACTGGCGTTTATAGCTCTGGCAATGTGTCCGATTCCATGGATTTTCTTCAAGTACGGCGAGAGGATACGGACAAGTCCGCGGTTCCAGGTTACCTTCTGAGAGTTTTGAGCTCTTAAAACAACATATTCATTCGCAGCATCAATCAACCTTCATTCATGCTCCCGTAACCCAAAGGTTACTACTTACCACCATTTCGCGCTATCCCAACTTTCGCGTGGGGTGAGTTTTCATTCATTGCGCTTGTCGACCTTCGCATCACGCTCAATCTTCCTTGAACATCAGCTCTTCATTGCTCCTTCACTCTATCCCGCGTCTCTCGAGCGCTTTTTTCACTGTCCTCAAATGGGTGTATATATATCTATCCCCTGGCTTCTCTCACAGCAGAACATCGCAAACCGCATCTCTCCGCCAATACAACCCCACCCAACATCCCCTTTCGCGCTACAAAACCAACCTATCCCCCCGTGCAACACCCACTTAACCTCTACCTGGCGGTATCGGCGACGGGAAGGTTTCTACGGATCTTTTGAACAATTCGGGAGGTGGAAGCTCCACCCCCTAGCTATCGGGATCGATCTTACTGAGGCCTTACGCCCACCACCAGCCTTTTTCTCCTCCTAGCCGCTACCTAGCGGAATCGGTAACGGGAGGGTTTAAACGCCATCTAGGAATAGTCCACATACAGAAACTTCACACCCTAGCTATCGAGATCGAGGTTCCTGAAGATCCTCCGCCCCCTACTTCCGCCGGCCCCCCCTTAATCCCTACCTAGCGGAATTGACAACGCGGAGGTCTCGACCACCCCCCGGAACAATCCGCCGATAGAAACTCCACCCAGTGGCTATCGGGATCGAGATTTCTGTAGGTCTTTATCCCTATACTCTTTCCGAAGCCCTAACTGGCCAATCCACACTTGGCCAGCTGTAAAAAATGACACCGCGATGGGAGTGTCACATATGCAAGAGCCTAATGAATCCTAAGAAGACAGAATGCAAAGATTGCCGCCACAAGAGATGCATGAAAGGCGGCTGTCGGCATCTAACAAAACAGGAACCAGAAACATGGAAATGTCATAAATGCAAACAGAAGGGTATTGCTATCGGCACTAATGCCTGCAGTTGTGGCCATAACAAGTGCGTTTTCTGTTCTGCTTATCTAAACCAAGCACCTGCGGAATCAGTCACAAGAAGCCAGCCCGGTCCAAGTCCAAATTTGCGGGTTACTGAGTCAGATAGACCTGCTTCAAGACCGGCTTCTGGTTGTGGAGCAGAGAATCTGGTAGCTTCGTTCCGGGAGCTGACCACCGCGTCAGAAATCCAAGATTCAACGCTAAGTTATGCACCACGCGATGTTGACCAGTACGCACGATTGAGTCCTCCAGGGTCTCCACAGCCTCGGCAAAAACGACGTCGACGTGAATTATATCCAGGAGAAAATGTATTCCAAACCCACCAATCCCCAAGCCGGTCAAATACGCCACCATTACCGTTTCCTCTTGATCGGCAAGCTTACGAAGCCAGAGATTACACCTCACCAGCTTACGGAGCACAAACACCGGGTATACAACCACCGCAGAGTGGGGAACTCGGCTACGTGGATCCAAGCTATAGGTCTCAACTTCCAAGTCAGCGCACGCAGCCGCCGCCATTTACAAGAGAGACGTCACCGCTGATAAAATCTTTCCCATGCACGCTGTGCGGCAGAGAATTGACGCTAGACCATCGCTGCTGGTAGGTTTAGAACCCGGACGATATGAACCAGTCCAGGCATGGCAGCCTTCAGTATATTCCTACTACTTTCGAGCCTGCGAGAGAGACATCAGAAAGGCGTGTTGTCCCAACCCATGACCAACCAAGCGATGACGACGACACAAGCGAAGACGAGGAAGAAGACCCTCGACCAAAAAGAACGAGGAGGCACAGTCCCCGTAGTCCGAGGTAAAGGCGGTTAAGTCTGCTTTTCATTCCTATCTGTTCTACTCTTTCCTTTCCGGCTTTCCATTTTCGGCGGCGGTAATACTTGCGGTATCCCGTAAAACAGGGGGCAGGCGCGGACGATGGAAAGTTCTGACATTCCAAAGGGGCGTTTGCGTGGTGGTAATTGCACGAGTTGCAGATTCTCCCTCTTTCGGATTTTCGGTCTTACATTCTTTCTTTATGATTTAACGGCGTGTTAATGGCAGAGGGTGCGGCGGAGCAAAGGGGGCGAAAAGCATGTATTTCAGTTAGGGCTTTTTCGGATTATCTTATTTCGGTTTCTTCAATATGGTCGAGTCCTGGGAGAGGATTATCGGGACGGCGACTTACTTTCTTGAACTCTGGGTATTACTGTGTAGTCATCATTAACTCTTGAGGCCACTGAATGGCAGTCTCCGCCTTCCTTCGCGCTTATTAACTGTAGATCAGTACTTTGCGACTAGTGTACCAAGTTAGACGCGGCTTTCGAAATACCATAGCGAAGCATGATAAAACCTTATAATAGAGTACATTTCGTAACTATCTGTATAGCAGTCTCAATACTGTTGTTTAAAATCAAATGTACATTGGCAATTCGGGGACCCGGCCCGTCAATGTTGACTTGCTAGGTCTGCTAATGTGGCCCCGGACTGGCTTCGGGCTGGTAAGAAGTCACATTAGAACCTGAGAGTGAATTCTGCTTGAAAATTTGCCTGGAATCTTGAAATCTTGCCTAAGCTTCGACGGAATTTTCATCAGCCTACCTACCACCCTACATACCTACTCGCCTACCTACATGTTCAGCTACCAACTCAGCTACCTACTCGCCTACCAAACTCCCTACCAAACTCCCTACCAAACTCCCTACCGAACTCCCTACCGAACACCCTCCATGGTTCCCTCCATGGCTCCCTCCATGGTTCCCTACTAAGCACCCTACATAGTCAACAATTCGTTTAAATAGATGGTTGACTAGTTAGATAATCAAGTCATTGATTTATTTTAATGATTTATTCGATATTTAATTCATTGGTTCATTCAATGATTTATCTAACATGATGCAGAAAGCTGAAAAAGTTGCTATTTCAGCCCCCAGCAATTAGAGTTGCTCGGCCGGTGCTCTTGTAGCCCGAGGGGCTGGTACATGCGCAGTCTAGCCCCGGGCTTAATTGTCCGTCACTAGCGCCCGGGGCTGGCCTTCCCGAATCGCCGATGATGTAAAGTACATATGAGCAGACGGAGATGACGATGAGGACCTGAAGCGAAGAAGAGAATTCGGCCCGATCTGACATAAGATTAACATATGCACAGCTGATGCTTTCTTGAGTGATGAACATAATTGCACGTTAA